>Ga0214468_1000134_pt1 | contig 22175 bp, 36 predicted proteins | sample RVTome_9_FD_187334 | JGI IMG/M metagenome (GOLD analysis project Ga0214468, IMG submission 187334) | Soil microbial communities from uranium-contaminated site in the Upper Colorado River Basin, Wyoming, United States - RVT155D38 HiSeq ...
GATGGCCACGAGTTCCACGGCTATGTCGACGCCCGCGCCGGCGGCGTCGTCAAGGCGAGTCAGTCCCGTGCCACTACCCGTTTCCGCGCCGGGAGGGGGTGACGCATGGCTGTCACCTCGATCCCGGGGAACATGCTGGCGGACGGCACGAGTGCGGTGGATCCGTCCACCGCCGGCTGGCAGGCGAAACTCAACTGCACCATGTCGCTGGGCAGTGGCGGCCGGAATGGTGACGGCTGTCTGCTGATGACGTCGGTGGCGGCGGGGGAGATGCAGGTTCAGACTGCCGCCGCCTACAACGTCACCGCAGGTCAGGTCTATTTCACGTTCGCTGATGCGTCGTCGTCGACGCAGCCGGAGCGGATCGGCCTGCAGTGGCTCAACTCCTCCTATGTGCAGGTCGGGTCGATTACGTGGTCGGTGGCGACGTCGGCGGCGATGTCGGGCTGGCATCGGGTGAGCGTGGCTGGCTATGCCCCGGTGGGTGCGACGCGGGCGCGGGTGATCCTGTCGTCGGTGACGCCCAGCGCTGCGGCGCGTCTGCACTACTGGGAGAACGTGTACTTGGGCCCGCCGATCCGGACGACGGGCAACTTGCTCAGCTTCGGGGTGGAGTCGGGTGGCGAACTCGACCTGTCCGGCTGGGCGGTGGAGTCGAACTGCACGCTCAGCCGGACGGTTCCGGCGGTGACCTGGCCCGTCGACCATTACACGTCCGGCGGGCATCAGCTGACCCTCACCACGGCCGGCGCGGGCAACGCGTCCGCTCTGTGTGTGGAGCGGCCGAGCGTGGTGCCGGGGACAGACTATGTGGCGTACTGCCACCTGTCCCCGCCCACCCTTGCGGCGGCGACGTGGATCGAGTTGCGGTTTTACGACGCCCCCGGAAACCAAGTCCAGGTGTCGCGTGGTCCGTTGGCCGCGAGTGGTACGGGCTGGATGCGGCAGTACGTGTCCGGCATCGCACCGGCGACCGCAGCCACGTGTTCGGTGGCGGTGGGGATCGACGGAGCCAGCGCCGGGCAGGTGTTGCGGGCGGAGACCGTCATCGCGACCGCGGTTGTCGGCGGCCGGGCGGGGAATGTGCTGCCGCTCTCGGACATGTCGTTCGAGCAGGGCGTCGGCGCGTGGACGAAAACGTCCGGCGTGGCGACGATCGTCCGCTCGACGCCGTGGTCGGCGTTCTCCTTCAGCCTGGCCTACAGCCTGACGGTCACGTCGACGACGGCCACAACCAGCGTCATCCGCTCCGGCACCTATGAGGTGCCCGGGGCGGGCGGTCTGCCGTGGCGGGCCGAAGTGTATGCGGCGGTCACGGCCGGCGGTTGGACGATGACCCGCAGCCTGCGCTGGTTCGACAGCGGCGGCACGCTCATCACGACGACTTCCGGCGGGGCTGCGACTGTGCCTGCGGGCGGCGCCTGGTGGTGGCTCACCAACAGCTACACGGCCCCCGCCGGTGCGGCGAAAGTCCAGGTCGAATACACCGTGGCGGCGACCGCCACCAACAGCGTGCTCCGCCTGGACTGGGTGGCGGTCTGGCAAGACGAACCCTGGATCTCCGCCGAGGAACACTCCGACGACGCCTACATCACCATCACCATGCGGGACCTCGTCGCCGGAGATCTGATCTCCCTGTACCGGGTGACCGCAGGCGGCGAACGCACCCTCGTCCGCGGCAGCGCAGGGCTGATCGACCAACTCGCCGTCATCAGCGACCTGATGGTCGTCGAGGACTACGAAGCGCCGCTACTGACACCCCTCACCTACCAGGCGGAGGTCCGGGACCCAGACACCGGGGCGATCACCGAATACCACAACACCGGCACCGTCCAACTCGCCCACAACGACTTCAACGAAGTGTGGCTGAAGGACGTCGCAGAGCCCCAACGCAACCTGAAGGTCCTGGCCAAGACCCCGCCCGACTGGGACCGACCCATCGAACAGGGCGAGTTCCGCATCAAAGGCCGCCGCAACACGGTGACCCTCTCCGACGTGCGCGGAGGACTCGCAGGCGAGTTCGTGGTGGCTACCCGGTCCGACGAAGAGCGGGCCGGCATGCACTGGATCCTCAACACCGGGCACACCCTGTTCCTTCAGACCGCACCAGGCACCGGCGTTGAGGACATGTACGTCGCGGTCGCGGCAGTCGGGGACGGACGCATCGTCCCTTACGCCCCCGAGAAGTGGCGTGTGTGGCCGCTGCCGCTGACCGAGCAGGACCGGCCTACCAGTCGTGTCGCCGGATCCGCCGGCCGGATCTGGCAGGACGTCAAGGTCGAATCGCCGACGTGGGGTGACGTGCTCGCCCGCCACGAGTCTTGGCTGGACGTGCTGTTGGGCCGGCAGAAGGCGGGGTGACCGGCGATGTATCCCGTCTCCGACCGGTTCATCAAGACCCTCGCCGAGTCCCACCGGGTCGTCACCGAGGTCAAACTCTGGCGCACCGACGGCATCATCGAGGATCTGCCGCACAGCGGTGGGTCCGTCACGGTGGACCGCGGCAGCGCAGCGAGGCGCACCTGCTCGGTGAGCATCCCTGACGTCACCCGCATCCCGCGCACCGCACGCGACAAACTCTCGGTGTACGGGGCGTTTCTGACGATCCGCCGCGGCATCGCCTACAGCAGCAACGACATCGAAACGGTCCCGCTCGGCACGTTCCGCATCGACGAGATCGAAGGCGACGTCGACCAAGGGCCCGTCACCATCACCGGCAAGTCGTATGAAGCTTTCCTGTCCGACGACAAGTTCACCCAGCCGACGACGACGCGCGGCTACAACGCCGTGTCCACGGCGGTCGGGATGCTGGTCACGTCGTCGCTGCCGGGCATGGTCATCGACACGACCCGCCTGGTCGACGCCCCTATCGGCGTCACCACCTGGGACGTTGAGGGCGATCGTTTCGAGGCGATCCAGGAGGTCGCGAAAGTCGCCGGCGCAGAGTGTTTCTGCGATGCGGACGGCACGTTCGTCGTCGCGCCGCTGCCCGACCTCCTCAACACCTTGCCTGTCTGGGAGGTCGCCGCGGGGGAGCGGGGCACTCTCATCACCGCCAGCCGCGGCATGTCCAGCGCCGAAGTCTTCAACGGGGTCTTGGCCAGGGGTGAAAACTCGGAGGAGGACAAGCCCGCCGTCAGCTCGTTGGTGGTCGACAACGACACCTCGAGCCCGACGTATTGGGGCGGGCCGTTCGGGAAAAGGCCAGCATTCATCTCCTCGTCGACGCTCACCACGGTCGGCGCGTGCACCGCTGCGGCGACGTATGAGCTGGCCACCCGGAAGCTCCCCAACGCCACCGCCGATCTGAGCAGCCTGCCGAACCCGGCGCTCGAGGCGGGCGACGTCATCCGCATCGTCTACAGCGACGGCACCAAAGACCTCGCCCAGGTGCAGTCGTTCACGATCAGCTTGGAGCCCGGCGGCGACTTCGACCTCACGTTGATCGCGTCGAAGGAGGACTCGTGACGTCGGATGGCGGGTTCGCCGACGCGGTACTCAGCGAGAGCAGCCGCCAAGCCAAGACCGATCCGGCCGTGCGCAGGGCGGACATCAGCTTCGTCACCGTCACCGCCGTCAACGGCGACGGCACCGTGTCCGTGGGCGCCATCAAGGCACGGCGACTCGAGCAGGCCTACAGTCTGCCGGCGGTCGGGGACCGGATCGCGATCGTGCAGGCAGGCAGCGGCAACTGGTACTCGCTCGGCCGCCTGGCCCCGGCATCCGATACGAACACGTGGGTGCCGCTGGTGCTGGGTGCTGGCTTCACTGTGCTCTCTCACGGATATGCCCCGGCGTATCTGCGGGAGGGGAAGCGGATCACATTGCGGGGCCGTGTGGGGCCGACGTCCGGGACGATCGCGGACGGCGCCACCATCATCACCCTGCCCGCCGATATACGGCCTGCCGGAGGGGTCACCGTCGGCTGGGCCTCTCCCCGCAACGCGCCGGCCGGCAGCAACAGCCAGCCGAATGTGTGCCGTGTCGATATCGCTGCGGGCACCGGGGTCATCCGCACTTTCGAGGCCGGCAACCCCCCGTCGTGGATCAGCCTCGACGGCGTCTCGTACTTCACTGACTAGGAGGCCCCATGAGCAAGGTTGACATTTGGGGCCAGCAGATCAGCGGCCCCACCTTGGGTGACGAGCCGAATATCGAGGCGCTCCTCGCTGTCATCAACGCGTTGACGGAGCGCACGGTGATGCGGTTCGCCACGGCCACCGCCCGCGCCGCGTCCATCCCGACCCCGGTGCACGGCATGGTCACTTCGCTGGTGGCGGAGGACAGGATCGACCGGTGGGACGGCACGAGGTGGTTTCCGATCACGCCCGGTCCGTGGCATGCGGTCCAGTTCACGGAGAACCACCAGGCCGACAGCGGCAGTCCGGGCTACCGGTACGTCAACGGTGAGGTGCAGTTCCGTGGCAAATCCAGGCGGGTGAGCGGCGGCCAGTACTACACCGGCGGCGACTGGACCCCGGCCACGATGCCGTCGGGGTGGCGGCCCAGCACGGTGACGCACCGGGTGGTGGCGGTGGAGATGGGCGCGGGCATCTACTACGCCCGCATGGAGATCGGCACGGACGGCAGCATCATCGTCAACACCCCACCCGGCGCCAGCTCCAGCAGCGTCGGCCTGCGCTGGGTCGCGTTCGACGGACTGACGTACCCGCTGGACACGCCACCGGCCACGCTCTGACCAGTCGGTTTCCCGTTTCCCGCCCGCCAGCGTGCGGGCGTTTCGCATGTCTGGAGGGCGCGTGGACGAAGAGCCGCGAGCCGGAGAATGGATGCCCTTCTACCCGGTGCCACCGCACACGGCTGACGAGGGCGCGAAGCCGCCCGCCTACCGCCGCTGCATCGACGACACCGTCGAGTTCCGCGGCCGGCTCCGGCTGGCCGACGGCGGCCAGTACACCACCGGCTGTGACTGGCAGTTGGGGACGATGCCGCCCGAGTGGCGCCCCGACGTCAACTGCCACCGCGTCGTCGCAGTGGAGATGGGTGCGGGCATCTACTACGCCCGCGTTGAAGCGGGCACCGACGGCACGCTCACCGCCAACGTGCCGCCCGGCGCCACCTCTACCACGCAGGGCCTGCACTGGATCGCCCTCGACGGCTTCACCTACCCGCTCCCAAAGTCCGCAGCCACCACCTGACCAGCCGGTTTCCCGTTTCACCGACCCCGCAGCGTCGGGGCCTTTTCTACGTCTGGAGGCCCCGTGGCCGCACCCTTGTCTGCTGCTGTGCTGCTTGCTGCTTTGGAGGCGGAGGGTTGCACGGTCCGCGAGTACGGCTCGTGGAAGACGCACAACCGCAACCACATGGGGGCGTGGGGGTCGGTGCACGGCGTGATGATCCATCACACGGTGACGTCCGGTACCGACGCCTCGGTGCGTCTCTGCTACCAGGGCCGCGCCGGCTTGCCCGGTCCGCTGTGCCACACGGTCGGAGCGAAGGACGGCACTCTCTACATGGTCGGTCACGGTCGCGCCAACCACGCGGGCATGGGCGACGACGATGTGCTGAACGCCGTCATCAACGAAACTGCGCTGCCCGCCGACAACGAGGCAAGCGTCGATGGCAACGCGAGGTTCTACGGCATCGAGTTGATCAACCTGGGGAACGGGCGCGACCCGTGGCCCGAAGCGCAAGTCGACGCCGCCGCACGGTGGGCGGCGGCGATCTGCCGCAAGCACGGCTGGTCTGAGCGCAGCGTCATCGGCCACCTCGAATGGCAGCCGGGCAAGGTCGACCCCCGCCCGACGCCGGGCAGCGCCGACATTTCCATGGACGCCTTCCGTGCCCGCGTGAAGACACTCCTCGCCGGACCCGCCGGCGGCACCACCCCCGACGACGACCAGCAGCAGGAGAACGACGTGCCCGCGAACCTCTCCCTCGGACTGAAGAAGGACACCCCGCTCAAGACCGACTCGTGGATGACGCTGTCCTGGGACACCGAATACGGCGACCCGCTGGGCGAGCACTACATGCCGGGTGGACAGACGTTCGTCGCGGGCCCGGGACGGTACACCGGAGCCGCCTATCTGCGGTTCACGGACCTCGCGGCCGGCGCGACCGTGCAGGCCCGTCTCGTCGAAGACGACGACAGCGGCAAGACCGTGCAGGTCCACCCCATCGGTGAGCAGACCGGCTCGGAGGGCGACACGTTCTACGCGTTCCCCATCACCGGCTACGTCGCCAAGGGGAGGCGGGTGAAGTTGCAGGTCGCCCAGTTCTCCGGCACCTCCTGCACAGTCGCCGACTCCTACCTCAAGGCCCTCGTCTGGAACGCCTGAACTCCTCAACTCCCTATCTCGAGAACGGAACACGCCCATGAAGATCCTTGGGTACGAGCCGGTGGTACTGCTGAACACGCTGTCCGCGGTGCTCGGCCTGATCGTGTCGCTGGCCATCACGCCGCTGACAGCGGAGATGGCCGGCGGCATTGTCGGCGTCGCCTCGGCTGTCCTCGGCGGCATCGCAGCCGCCATGACCCGCCCCATCGCCCCGCAGGCATTCACCGCAATCGTGGCCTCTGGCGCCGTTCTGGTGGGCACCTTCGGCTACGAGGTGTCGCAGGAGACCGTCGGGGCCATCAACGTCGCGGTCCTCGCGCTGCTCACCCTCGCGACCCGCGGCCAGGTGTCTCCTGCCCCGCCGCAGTCCCCGGCCAAGGCGGGCACGGCGGCCTGATGAGGTGTGCGGTCCGGCGGCTGGGACGGAGGCTGGGCCGCCGAGGAACAATCCTCCTCTCCTACGGTGCCGTGTGGGTGCTGTACGGCTACGGTCAACTCATCACCCCACAACCAGATCAACGTGGCCTCGACTTGCTGTTGCAGGCGTGGCCGCTCACGGTGTGGGCGGGCCTGTGGATCGCCACCGGCTGCATCGCACTGGCCACCGCATGGATGCGGCAAGGCCGCGACGTGATCGGGTTCGTGGCCCTGGTGGCGATGGTTCTGCCGTGGATGCTCGGCTACCTGCTGTCGTGGTGGCCGCTGGACACCTATCCGCGGGGCTGGGTGGTGGCGCTGATCTGGGCTGCCATCTCTGTGCCGATCGTCGTGTCCGCGGGCTGGCGGGAGCCGCCCCGCCCGATCCCTGTGGAGCCGCCCCATGACTCCTGAGATGCTCACCGCCCTCTCCGGCCTGGGCGTATCCGGCGTCACCGCCATTGGTGCCGTGTGGGTGGCCCGCGCGGGACGGCGCACCGCCAAGCAGGAGCGACGCGACGATTTCACCGCGGTCACTGAGCAGCAGGCGCGCGCCATCGAGCGGTTGGAGAACCGGATCGGCAAGCAGGAAGAAGAGGCGGAGAAGCAGCGCATCAGGATCGGCGATCAGGATGAGGCGATCGGCTGGCTGCTGCTGCGCGTTCGAGGTCTCGTCACGCACATCCGCCGCGCCGGTATGGAGCCTCCGCAGCCCGACCCGATGTCGGAGCGGGCCCGCCAATACCTCGGGCGCATCGACATGTGAGAACTGGAGTACGCATGGCTGACGATGAGGAGCAGCCGGCGCCACGTCCGGCGCGACGGCAACCGGATGCGGCGGCGGCCGACACCGGAACGCAGGTACGGCGGGGCGTCATGGAACCCCCACCAGAACCCTCCCCGGAACCACCCCCACCGCCACCCGGGCCCCTGTCCGAACCCATCCCGGAACCTGAGCCGGATCCGCCACCCGAAGAGTGACCACAGCCCCCGCCCCTGCCAACCGGCAGACGGCGGGGGCGCTTTGTGGTTTGCCTCGGGAGCATCATGTGTAACTCCGTTGCGCTGTCGGCCGGATGGGCTACTCTGGTATTGCCGCGAAGCGAAGTCTGGGGTTACTTCCTTGCTTCGGACACAGTCCTCAGACGCCAGGTACTCGCAGCACCCTTCGGGGCGACAACTGGATACAGATGGTCGGCGAAGCGCAGCGCGGAGTTCCTTCGATTCAGGATCGAGTGGTGCAGGTTCGAGTCCTGTCCGGGCGTCCAGCGTCCGGTAGCTCAATTGGCAGAGCGCTTACAGTCCTTCGTGCGTCTGGTACTCGCCGTCCTTCTGTGTCCAGTTGCCGTCCTCGTTCCGGTCGCTCCGCGGCCGGGCCGACAACTGCACGGGGCGCCGCGAAGTGAAGTGGGCCTGGTGCTCACGGCGTACCATGCAGTCTGCCCGTCGGCCCGGGATCCCACTGATGGAGACCGCGATGGGCAAGTTCACCTCAGCCGCCACCGGACCTGTGTCTCCCCTGGCCACCACCGGCGCTGCCGCCACCTTCGAGGGTGGAGCAGCTGTCAGCCGCGACGCCAAGTCCGATCTCTTCCTCTGTGCCGCGGTCAACATGGTCGGCGAGAACACCTTCTATGAGGACGCGGGCGACAGGGACCGCCGCTTCCGCGCCCTCGTGCACCAGGCCACCAAGCAGGACCCGGACTGGGTTGCCCGCTTCGTGCCCTACCTGCGGGGCGAGATGAGCATGCGCTCGGCCGCCATAGTCGTCGCCGCCGAGTCCGCCATCGCCCGCAAGACCGGCTGCGACCGTGAACCGACCATTCCGACACGGAAGCTCATCGCCGATGCCATGCTCCGGGCCGACGAGCCCGCCGAGTTCATCGCCTACTGGAAGCAGCGGCACGGCCGCAAGACACTCCCCGGAGGAGTCCAGCGGGGCGTCGGCGACGCTGTCACCCGCCTCTACACGGAGAAGTCGGCACTCAAGTACGACGGTGTCGCCGGGGATTGGCGCATGGTCGATGTCATCGCCCTGGCCAAGCCGACCCCGCGGGATGAGGCGCAGGCGGACCTTTTCCACTATCTCGCCGACCGGCGCTGGAAGCGGGACACCGTCCGCGTCACCGAGCAGCTGCCGATCCTCACCGCCTACCGGCAGGCGATGGCCATGCCCGAGGCGGAGCGGCGCGACTGGTTCCTCGCCGACCCGCAGAGGCTGCAGGCCGCCGGGATGACGTGGGAGCAGTTGTCCACGCTCGGCCCGATGGACGCGAAGGCGTGGGAGGCGATCGCCCCGCAGATGGGGCTGATGGCGCTCACCCGAAACCTGAGAAACTTCGACGAGGCCGGCCTGTCGGATTCGGTGGCAGCGAAGCTGTGCGCCCGCTTCGCCGACCCGGCAGAAGTACGCCGCTCGCGGCAGTTCCCCTACCGGTTCCTGTCCGCCTACCGGGCCGCACCGTCGCTGCGCTGGGGGCACGCCCTGGAGCAGGCGCTCACTGCTGCGACCGCGAACATCCCGGCCCTGTCGGGGAAGACCCTCGTGCTCGTTGACACGTCCGGGTCGATGCGGGGCACCGTGTCGGCGAAGAGCCAGATCCGGCATGTCGATGTCGGTGCGCTGTTCGGTGTGGCGCTCGCGGCGCGCGGCTGCGACGTCGACCTGGTCGGCTACGCGTCCGGTGTGTTCCGGCACAAGCTGGCCAAGGGCGGCAGCGTGCTGCGGCAGACGGAAGAGTTCTGCGCCCGGGTCGGGGAGGTCGGACATGGCACCGAGACTGTGGCAGCGCTGAAGGCCACCTTCGACGGGCATGCCCGCGTGGTGATCGTGTCGGACATGCAGGCGTTCAACCACCCCGGAACGAGCGGCGGGGACGGCTTCTACTGGCGTCCGGCCCGTCCGCCGGGTGTTGGCCTGTCGGTGTCGGACGCGGTCCCTGCTGGTGTGCCCATGTTCGGCATCAACACCACCGGCTATGCCCAGGCCTCGATCGACACGGGGAAGCCGAACCGGTTCGAGATCGGCGGTTTCTCCGACAAGCTGTTCACCATGGTCGATCTGCTCTCCCGCAAGCAGGACGCGGCATGGCCCTGGGAGCAGAACGCACGTTAGCCCGCGGCCGATTGAAGCCCCGCTCTCCTCACGGGAGGGCGGGGCTTCGTCGTGTGTCAGTGCAGGTCAAGAATCATGGCGTCGTACAGTGGCGCGTCGTGGAACGGCACGAGTTCGCCGAGCTTCCGGTAGCCCCACTCTTCGTAGCGTGCACGCACGCGCGGGTGGTCGTGTTCGACGAGGAGCGTCACGCGTTCCTCGGGCCGTCCGTCGAGGAGGGTGTCGTGGAGGGTTTTGGCTGCGCCGGTGCCGCGGAGTTCCTCGAGGACCATCAGTTCGGAGAGGGCGAAGGTGCGGGCGCCGGTCTCCGTAACATCCTCATCGGCGACGGTAGTTCGGAGCCCGCGCCACCAGTTCGTTCTTGCCGGGAGGGTGCAGCCGAACGCATACCCCACCGGTGTGTCGCCGTGGTAGCCGACGGCCGCCGCGAATCCGTTGAGGCCGGCGAACCGTCCCAGCCGCTCATCGAACCGGGGCACGCTGTGGAACTCCTCGTGCAGCCGGTCCGCATACACCTCCGCGTACACGTCCAGCAGCTGCGTCCGGATCTCCTCGAGGCCGTCGGCGCCGCGGCGCTCCACCGTCAGGTCTCGCACGTCATACCTCCCTGGTCTGCTCGACGAACTCCCGCGCCACGGGCAGCTTCCGGTAGCGTCCGATGCCTGCCCGCAGCGACGTCACCTTGTCTTTCACCCGCTTGCTCTGCACTCGGCCTTGTAGCCCCAGAGCGACCCGTGCTTCGGCGACCGCGCCCTCCACTTCCCCGCCGCCGAGGAGGGCTTGGGCGTGCTGAACCGTGTAGTAGATCCGGTTGCGTTCGAAGCGGGGCTCCAACTGATCCAGCGCCGACACCGTCAACTCCGCCGCCGCACGGTGTTGCCCCAGCGCTGCCCGCGCGGCGCCGGCGAGGCCGAGGATTTCCGCCGGGGTCAGGAACGACAGCCACGCCGGCGGCATGCCGGCCGTTTTGCTGTAGGCAGTCTCGGCCCGCGCCAGGGACCGTTCCGTGCGGGAACGTTCACCGACCCTGGCGTGCCCGACGGCCTGACGGCAGTGCAGCAACGCCATCAACCACGGATCACCCTTGGCCTGCCGCGTTTCTACCGCCGCGCGGCCGATCCGCAACGCCTCCTGGTCCCGGTCCAACAGGCGGGCCTGCATCGCCAGGTTCGACCACACCCGGGCCTGCAGCTGCCCGTCGGCGGCGAGCATCGCCGACTGCAGCGCTTCGCGGTACAGGTCGGTGGCGGCCTGCTGCTGCCCGGCGTCGTAGGCGAACCAGCCCGCCGACGCGGCCAAGTCGCCGGCCGCGGCGTACAGCTGACGTTCCACCCGCTCCCCGTAGGTGCACGCGTTCAACGCGTCATGCACGCGGGCCAGGGCCTCCGCTGCGACTTGGTGGAGGGCGCCGCCGCCGAGGGCGTGGTCGTGCTGATAGAGGGCGGGTACCAGCGCCCGGATGCGCTCGGCGTCGGAATGTCCGAGCCTGCCGGCGGTGGGGATGGCGTCGAGGCCGAGGGTGGCGGCAAGACCGACAGCGATGAACCCACGGCGGCGCATGGGCGGTTTCCTCTCGCGGGGCGGCCGCGGGGGAGGCGTGGGGGCGCGGGACTTGGCGCCGCGGGGGATGAAACCCATCGCCTCCGGCGAGCAGCCGAAGATCTCCTGAAGAGGAAGAAGATAACGCGACCACGGCCACCGCACGTCGCCGCGGATCCACCGTCGGACGTGCCGGTCGGTGCATGCAGTCGGCTCGCCGAGGTCCTCGGCGGTCTGATTGACGGCCTCGGCGAGACCTTGGTGGGTGTAGCCGTGCTCGCTGAGCAGGGCTTCCAGCCGGGTGTTGCGGGTCTGGGTCATGGGATCCCCCTGTGTGGCTGTCTCGACGGTAGCGGGGGAGGTGTCGGCCCGTCAGGTGAAAGTGTCCGGTCCGCGGTAAGCAACTGACCCTCTTCTGTCCTGATGGGGGACCGGACACTTTCGGGACTCTGAGACACATGACGATCAGTGCTCCCAGATGTCCATGGACCCCGCCCACCGGCGTCGCGTCGGTACTGCTGCCGGCGGGGGTGTGGTGGGACGCCGTCCGCGTACCCCAGTGGGCCGCCGCTGCGATGCTGGCCGAGCTGGGAACCGAGTCCGGGGCTGTGATCCGCGACGGCTACACCGGGCAGCACACGTGGCTGACCGCGCCGGGCGCCGTTGATGGCTGGGCGGTGCCGGAGTACACGCAGGTGCAGCTGCTGTACGCCACCACCTGCCTAGAGGTGCCGCCGCTGCGCCGCACCGGACCGGTGGGCGTGCACTGGCATCCACAGCGGGCGTGGGGCGTGGACCGGCAGTTGACGGACCCGTTCACGCTGCACGTCGCATTGGACAATGTGCTGCGCGACACCCGGGCGGTGGCCTGATGCCTATCCCCGAAGCGCAACTGTCGCTCACCCTCGACCGGGTCGCAGGCTGCATCATCCAGGTCCCCCTCAAGTTGGGCCTCACTGTCGTGGATGAACTCGGCTCTCAGTGCGGGGCGGCCATCGCAGACCCTGACGAGAAGTTCGTCGAGTTCTTCGTCACCGACGACCCCGTGGACTGGCCCGACGGTGTGCTGCTCCCCGCCGTCGACTGGATGCTCATCCCAGCCGACCGTCGGCGCAGGCCGCCCGGCCGGCATTGGGCCCATTGGACACCTCGCCGCGAACGCACCATGCCCGCCGACGTGCTGGCCGCCGCCATCCGCACTGTCGGAGGCCCGTCGTGACCCGCGAGCACTGTGTGCTGTGCAGCGACGGCACCTGCCCCACCTGCCAGCCGCCACCGCAGAACCTCGACAAGTTGGCGCGGAACTTCGCTGCCGCCACCGGTACGAGCGAGGAACGGGCCCGCGAAGTCCTCTCTCCCCGGCCGCGGCAGGCCGAGTCCCGCGAGTGACCGCCCTGAACTCCCGCCTCGGCGACGGCCCTGATGGAGCCGGGGCGGGCCCATACGTCGCCTGCCGGCTGCACCTCCGGCAGAGACCGGCAGGCGACACCCCTGTTGCCCCCGCCCCCGGGGTGGCCCTCTGCGGGAGCAACAACGCCCCACCCCCAATCGGGGGTGGGGCTCACTTCTGTCTGCGGGTATCGTGGCCTGGCCGTTTCCCGCCCACCAACACTGGGCGGGAAACGGACCATCAACGTGCGGCGAGCGAGGACCCGGTACTCGTATGCGCCATCAGCGGGCCGCCCTCTTCTCCGCCTGCCGCTGGCGGCGCGCCGCCGCCTCCTCAGCCGAGCCTTCTACCGGCCACTCGTTCACACACCGGCCAGGATGCCCCTCAACCAAGGTGCAGACGTCCGGACCCATGGAGGTCGGGACGGTCGTCACCGGGCATCCGGGATGGACTGCCGGCACGTTCCGGCCAGCATCGCTCCACGAGACCCACCAGATGAGCTCCTGGCCGTCACCCTGGCAAGAGTCCTGGACCTGAACGCTGGCGGAGTGCATGCCCGCGGCGTGTTCCCGCAGTTCGCACCGCACTGGCCCCGGCCTCGTGTACGAGCTCGCGTCCGGAAGTGCGTCCAACCAGTCGGCCTCCTGCGGTGTGAGGTATCCGGTCGCCTCACACCGATACCTGTCATCCAGCTCCATCCCTCAGCCCTCCTTGGTCTTGTTGAGGATGTCGGCGGTGGTTGCCTCGTCCAACTCCGGCCCTGGGTTGGGGCCCTGGTAGCGGCCACCACACGAGCAGTGCTGTCCCTCGTACAGGTAGCAGTGCTTGAAGTGCGGGCCTTTCGGCAGACGGTTGCCGTTGTGGACAACCTGCTCGATCAGGAAGTTCACGATCAGCCCTCCTTGGCGGGAAGGACGCGCCGTTTGGCGTCGTCCAACATCGATTGACCGTCTTCCCACCGGTCGGGTACGCCCTCGATGAACTGGTCGAGAGCGGCCCGCAGCGCGAGGGCCTGATCGAGGTTCAGATGTGGGTCGCAGGTGTCCACGCGGGGGCTGTAGCCGATGAACAGCCACACGTGCGGTCCCGACGCGGCAGAGGATTCCTGCACACGGATCGTGTGACCGTACTCGGTGGGGATCGGGCCCCCGGCATAGGCCAGGAACCCCCGGTCGCTGGAGGGCTTCGGGGTACCCACAATGGGTTCGTTGGGTTCATTGCTCATGGTCAGTCCTCCATTTCGCTGAAGAGTGCGAGCGTCTCGTGCAGCCCGGCGAGGCGCTCGAAGGTGACCTCGACGACCCCCAGGAAGCCACCGTCCCGAACCGCCCCGTACACGATGTAGCCGGACGCTGCGGCGTTCAGGACGGCTCGGTCACCGACGAAGTTCGCGCTGCCAGCGACCACCGGCTGGCCGCCCTTGAACACCCACCGGGCGTAGGAAGGGTGCTGCACCGCCTGCTCGACCGCGGCAGCGAGAGCGTCGGCGGGGCCGGGTGCGGTCAGCAGGCCGTCCTCGTCGAGGTACCAGGCCATGGCCCGCTCCTCGTCGGTCCGCTCCTCCGGCGGCATCGCATCGCTGTATCCGCGCGCGACCAAGTAGACGGACTCGCGCCGGACCTCGACGCCCCACCACGGCAGCATGGCCTCCGTCGGCTCCAACAGTGCACCCATGATCAGTTCTCCTCATCGTCTGCTTCGGCGCCGCAGCGGCGGCACTCGTTGTCCTCACCCAGCGGCGGGATGTCGTGCTCCGGGTAGGTCGCGCCGTCCGCTCCGACGCAGTCGTCCTCCAGTGGGAAGTACTCGTGCTTTTCGCCACCCACCGGCGGCATGTAGTTGCTCATCGATCTCCTTCAGTGCCCTGTCTTGCGGCGGTGGTTGGTGACGCTGGCCGGGGCTCCGGCGTAGGTGCAGGAGGGGCAGCGTTCCCAGGCTCCCGCCTCAACGGCCGCCTGTGTGACGGGCTTGTCGGGTCCGTAGCCGTGGCGGTGGAGGAAGCGGGGGACCGACGCGTCGTACTCGGCCGCCAGCAGGGCAGCCTCAGCGACCTTGTCGTGCCCGCGGGCGAAGAACTTCCCCAGCGCGGCCTCAGCCCCGCACCCGCACCAGCACGTACCCGTCGGGATGAGGCGGGGCGACTCGTCGCTCACGCGGCGTCCTTGCGCAGTGCGTCGATCGCGGCAATCACGTCGGCGACGGCCTGGTTGTAGGCCTCGTCTTCGGCGGTTCCGGTGTTGTCGGTCAGGTACTCGCCGCGGGCGGCTTCGATGGCCGCGTCGATGGCTTCGTTCCACGTCTCGGTGTTCGGCATACCTTCAAAGTAGCGCTTCTAGAAGGTAGTTCAAGATGTTCTATTAAGAATCATGGAATGCCGGACAACTGGGAGACGAGACTCCGCAATGCCCCGAACCGCCCGGTCTCGCGCGGGATGCACCCTCGACATCCCCGATCATGGGCGGGTGAGCAGCTACGTCGTTACCCTCCAAGCCCGCCCCGGCCGCACCACCGCCACCGGACACTGGGCCGAACTCGCACCCGCCGAACGCAAGTACCGCGAATGGGTCGGCGCCCACGGCATCGGTGAGGCCGTCATCGAACTCGCCGCCGAAGACGACGACGGGAGCCGAAGAGTCCTCAGGCGGTGGCCGCCGGCCGCCGACGGGCAGGAGGGCGTCGGGAGTTGACCAACGCTGCCCGGCGATAACATGCAATACGACGTGTGAATGCCCTGAACTGCACTGTCCCATCTATACCTATAGATGGGACACTTGAGGGGTGCCGAACCTCGCCACGCAACGTCACGAACGCCTCCGGCTCATCATCTGCCGCAGGGTCTCCACCGCGGGCCAAGCCACCGACGGGTACGGCCTCGACGCTCAAGAGGCCGACTGCCGCCGCTGGAACAAGCAGTCACCCGCCGGCGGCCACCGCATCGTCCATGTCGTCACCGACGAAGCCCTCACAGGCAAGTCGACCATCGACGAACGTGACGGCCTCATGGAGGCCATGGAGTGGATCCGCGAGGACAGGGCCGACGGCATCCTCGCCCCGAACCTCGACCGCCTCGCCCGCGAACTCACCGTCCAGGAAGCAGTCCTGTCCTACGTGTGGGCACTCGGCGGCCATGCCTTCACCGCCGACCACGGCGAACACCTCGAAGACGACGAGTCCGACCCCATGCGCACCGCAATGCGGCAGATGCGCGGCGTCTTCCACCAACTCGACCGCGGCCTCATCCGCAAGCGGCTCCGCGAAGGCCGCGAAGCCAAGGGCGGATTGGGCGGCTACGCCTACGGTGCACCGCGGTACGGGAAGCGCGCCGAAGACAACACCCTTGTCGACGACGACCAGGAGGCACGCAATCGTCGGCTGATGCTCCGTTGGCGCGACGAGGAAGGGCTCGGCGTCCGCGAGATCGTCCGCCGCGCCAACGAGGAAGGCATCCCCTCGAAACGCGGCGGACGGTGGCACCCCAGTACCGTCGCCCGCCTCCTCGACGACACCGCCCGCCAGAAGAACAACGCCGGGTCCGCGCGACGGCGTGCCCTGAAGAAGGAACAGCAGCGCCGCACCCGTGCCGAGAAGATCCTCGGCGCCCGCTGACACCGAGCGCATCACAAGACGTTATGCGCTACGGCTCGCTGTGGGTGGGAGCATGACTGGCATGAGCGGTCGTTGGAGAGCGCGATACCGGCAGGGCGACGAAGTCACCCCGGTTGGCCCGCTGGATGTGAACCGTGAGGCGGAGATCCGGCAGCTGTACGAGAACCTCGCCCACAAGCCCGGCCTCGCCGCTGTTGGTGCGCGGGCCGCGATTGGTGACCTCCTCGCAGAGATCAGCCGGCTGCGGAAGCTCCTCCCCGGCGGGTAGCGTGATTTGCGGCGTCCCGCTGTTCGCCCTCGGGCGGCGGGACGTTGTGCTGTCAGGTGGCGAGTTCGTTGCAGCGTGAGCAGATGGTGGTGACGCCTCCGCCGGGCGGGTACCAGGTGTCGAAGGTGTCGGCGGGGATGTCGCCGTGTACGCGGGGGAGTTCGCTGGCGTCCTTGCCGCAGAGGGTTCGCGGGCCGGGCTGTCCGTCCCAGGTTGCTTCGGTGGCGTGGACGGTGCCGATGTACGTCTCTGCGCTGCTCCCGCCGAAGGATTCGTTGCGTTCGCGCTCGGGCTCGTATACCGCAGCGTAGCCGTTCATGGCTGGACGGTACAGGCCGGCCGGTGAATCCGACCCCGCTCGTCCGGAGCCGCATACGACAACGGCCCGCACGTGGCGGGCCGGTCGAGCCCCGCAGACGCGGGGAGCAGGTACCGGGGACAGCAACCCCGGCTGTGTGCCGGGGCTGCAACCCCGGCGGTGTGGCAGCTGAGTTCCACGCCAGCCGCCCTGCGCCGGCAGGGAACATGCAGTAAGCCGCCGACGCAGGCAGGATGCTGCCACGACAGGGCTCACCGGGCAAGCCCTTCGCCCTAGCGCCTCAGCACGTTGACGAGGTTTTCGGGGTTGAGGATGGGCGCGTCTTCACAGCCGCGCGGGACGACAAGGTACGGACCGACCCACTTACGGGACTTGCCCGCGGGGTGTTCCTGATCGGGATAGGTACGGCGGTGGGGGCGGACGAACCACCGGTGCCGGTAGATCTTGCCCGCATGCTGGGCGCCGGCATCGTCGGACTCGGTGGGACGGAGCGCCTTCCGCAGTGTGATGTAGCGGGCGGTCTGTGTCGGGTCGCCGCCGGCGCGGCGGATCTGTTTCTGCGCGGCCTTCGACGCCGGCACCTCTTCGACCGAGTGCAAGCTCTTGCGGGTGTCGGTGGGCTGCCGCAGCAGCAGCCACGTCGCGAGCAGGGTGCGCAGCGTCCGGTGTGAGACCGGGTCGTTGTCCTCTGTGGCCACCCAGGGCCGGTCGCGGCCGTCGGCCCGCATACGGGTCTCCCACAGCGGCACCAGCGCCGGAGCCTCCGCCGCGGGCGTACCGGCTTCCTGCATCCGCCGCAGGTCGCTCTGGGCTTGGGCCCGGTTGGGCAGGGACGGCAGATGGTCGTAGAGGGCGATGTTGATGCGGTCCCCGACCGCAGACCAGGTGACCGCGATCGGAGCGAGCCACAGCCCGTCGTCCTCGGGTTCGATGAACCGTCGCGACCACATCAACAGGCCGTGGTCCTCGGGGAGATCCTGCTCGGCGAGGACGGCGTAGGTGTCGAGGCCCTCGCCGATGGTGACGGCCAGGTCGGTCATGTCCTCGTTGACGAAGTACAGCCCGGCCGCGTCCAGGGTGGCCTTCTGCCGGCGGGCGATGACGGCTGCCTCGTCCCTTCCGCATTCGGCGAGCCCGGACAGCAGGGCCGGGGCGCCGGCGGTGCCGTACCAGGCGGCCAGGTCGTGCCGCAGCTGGGGCAGGTCACGGGGGGTGGGGTAGCTGGTCACGGGTTCCGCTCCCTCGCGGGCCGGGCCTGAAGTGCCTTCTGGATTCGGGTGATTCGTTGCTGGTACGGCGGGTGGCTGTGCAGGTGCAGCCGCTGCATGCGGGGCTCCTGACGCTCCTGTATCCGCGTGACCGCATCGAGCATGCAGGTCCCTGTCCAGGCGACGGCGAGCGCGTCGGCGGCGTGCTCGCGCCGCTGGGACATGACCACCGCCACGAGCCAGGCGAGCAGCAGCGTTGCGCACACCAGCAGCCCCGTGCCTATCCATCCCCGCCACATCAGGTAGAGGCCCAGGGGTGCCCCGCACAGCGCCACCTCCGGGTGATGCAGCACGCTGACCGCCCCGTGGGCTGCTCCCTTGAAATGTCCCAGGTCGACGTGGGCTATTTCGTGGGCCAGGACCCCGCGTAACTGGGTCGCGCTGTAGGTGCGGGCCGCTTCCTCGCCGACCGTGATCCGCACCCCGCCGCCCGTGCGGCTTGTCGCGGCGACCAGCCCACTGCGGGTTTCCCGGATCAGGGCGAGGTCTTTCCCGAGGAACGGCACGGGAACGTGAATGGTCCGGGTCCGTGTGGCGGGCTCGATGACCACGTCCACGCTGCGGGCTGCCGCCGCGGGGATGGCGGCCAGCTCCCGGTGTACGGCCGCCCGGAGCTCCTCCACGTCGTCAGGGGCTGTCATGGCTGCGGCTTCGCGTGCGTGTGGATGGCGGCGAGGGCCTGCCAGCGATTCCAGGAGCGGGCGGTCTTGGCGAGGGCGTGGGCGGTCTCTTCGGGCAGCTCTTCCCCGGCGGCGTCTTCGGCTTCCCCGGCGAGCAGTTCGGCGGGGTCCTCGCCCCACGTGGCGTCGATGTAGGTGCTCGACAGGAGCCAGCGCAGGGCCTCGCGCAGCTCGTCGGGCAGCGGGGCCAGGGCGCGGGCCTCGGCCTCCAGCGCCGTGACGAGTACCTCGTCGGGGACGCGGGCGAAGGAGGGGTGCAGGTCGGTGCGGGTGCCGGCGCCGGGCCGGTCCCCGGCTTTGGCGCGCAGTGCGGCGGCGTCGTAGTGGGCGCGCGAGCGGCCGTCGGCGCCCACGAGGTGCTTGCGGGGGATCTTCCAGCGGGACAGCTGTCCGCGGGCGGAACCGGGCTGCACGCTGAGGTAGTTGGCGGCCTGGTCGACGGTCCACCACTCGGTAGAGTCGGTCATGGTGCGGGCTCCTTCCGTACCGGAGTGGCCCGCCCTGATTCCAGCGGGGCGGGCCACTCGCATGTGGCGGGGTCAGATGTGGACGGTGAGGGTGGGGAAGCCGTCGGGGATGTCGTCGACGTTGTCCTGCGGCACGAGGTACATGAGCTCGTCGGGCTGGTCGGGTCCGTAGCCGTGCTCGGTGAAGAACGCCTGCACCTCGTGGTTGTCCGTGAGGCCGGGAACGTCGGGGCAGTCGGGGTCGCCGAGTTCGTGGCCGGGGACGCGGTCGCCGGGGTTGGCGGAGACGAGGGTGACGGCTGTCAGGTCGGGGTCGTGCCGTTCGATGATGGCGTCGAGGTCGATGTCGGCGTTCTCGATGCAGGCACTGATGTCGAGGCGTCCGTCTTCGTCGGTGGCGTAGCCGTCCCATTCGTCGTCTTCGGGGTAGGCGGGGCCGATGAACTCGTCGCCGCACAGGCTGACGCTGTCGGGGAGGGCGTCGGCGATGGCGGCGCGGTAGTCGGCGGCCATCTTGGCGAAGGCGCCGGTGGACTCGACGCGGTCGCACCATTCGGAGCCGCCGCCGTTGATGTGGTCGGTGAGGGTGGCTTCGACGCTGACGTTGTAGCGGTCGCCGTGGTTGACCCAGGTGCCGTATGACGTGGTGGTGGTGATCATCGGAGGCTCCTTCTCCGAAAGGCTTTGGGCTGGTCCCTTGGCCGATGACTCAACCGTGCATCACGTGATGCATTGATCGCAAGGAGTATCCCCATGATTCTTTAGCGTGACACTGTCACCCCAGGTCAGACCCGCAAAACTTCCCCCGGGTCGCATGCTTGGCAGGCTTCGACCTCGCCGCCCATGCCATACATCTGGCGGGCGGTCGCGAGATCGATGAGCGTGCCGCCCTCAATCCTGCAGCTAGCGCGGTGGAGGATCGCCCGATCCTGGGTGGTCTTGATGGGGACGACACGGAACTGGGCGACCTTCTCGATCGCCTCATCCACGGATGCGAGCTGCAGCCGCAGGTAGGTGCGCAGGGTGAGGAGCCGGTGGAGGTCGGGAGGCAAAGGCGGATCGGACACGCGTTCGATCCTAGGAGATGCCGCGTAGCCCCGCCGACCGCACCCGCCTGTATGGCCCTAGCTGCCGCCGCCGGGTTTCTTGCGGGGGCTGCGGCTGTGGCCGCGGGCGATGCCGGAGACGCGTTCGGGGGTGACTTTGAGGGTGGGTGCCATGTCGGTGTAGCTGATGTCGTCGCGGTCGTGGAGGGTGCGCACGACTCGCTGTCGCTGTTCGCGGAGCCAGCGTTGGAGGTCGGGGATGGCGGTGAGTGCGTCGCCGAGTTGTTTGGCCTGGTCGAGGGTTTCGGGGCCGTCGGCGAGGTTCTTGAGCTGCTGGAAGGGCTGGGGAGGGGTGTCCATGGGTCCAAGTTAATGGGTACCCGAGAAATTGCCTAGTGGCGCCCCTTGCGATCATTGATGGGTACCCATTAACTTCGAGGTATCGGCAGACGGACCCACCGGAAGCCCCGCCCCGAGGAGCCAGCAATGAACCTCTTCCAGATCGTTCTCCGGCACCTCGCCGACGCCAACACCGGTTTCCAGAACGAGATGGTCATCGACGTCGAGGCCGACGACGAGACCGCATGCCAGCGCGTCGCCGACCTCAACCGGCCCCTCGGCCCGGACGCCCCGTGCGAGTACATCGTCCGCACCATCACCAAGTAACAGCCGAAACACCCGACGAGACCGAGGAGAATGACCGCCATGAACCCCATCACCCGCACCGTCGCCGCCTGTTCACGTATCGAGATGCGCATGTGGACCGGCCTCAAGACCACCATCCACCCGTACCTGCTGCTCACCATCCTCACCATCGCCACCATGGCCGGACTCCAGGCCGCCACCGGAGCGACCGTCGCCGCTGCCGTGGCGGTCGCCGTCATCGGCGTCACGCTCATCGCCGGCGCCGCCATCACCCACCGCCGCTGAACCGGGTGCTGTCGGCGGCCCCCGGCATACTGGCCTCTATCTATCCATCCGCTTGGCTGCGCGTGGACGGACGGCCCCGCCAACTGCGCGGCGGGGCCCTTCGCTTGAGGAGGCCGCTGATGACCGAACGCCCGAACTGCATTCACGATCTCGCCGAATGCCCGGAGTGCGGCGGCCTCAAGGTCACCACGTACACGAGCCTCGGAACCGTCAGCGGCATCACCCTGGACGGGGCCGAACTCGGCGGCGGCACGGTCTACATCGCACCCCTGGACGGGCCCTGCCCCAACCCGCCCAACGAGGGCGACTGATGCGCACCCTGGTCGCCCGCCTCTTCCGCCGCCCGACCGGTGGCCGCATTCTCGAACCTCGGCCCCGCGACGACGACTCCGTCCTGGTGCTCCTGTCGCCGGGCCGGCAGATCACCGACCCCGACGACGCGGAAGCCCTCGGTATGAACGTCGACGCCAAGTGGATGCGCCACGGGCGCGACAATGCCAACGTCGCCTGCGACTGCTGCAACTACCAGCCCACGCTGGACTGATGCGTGGGCGGCAGGTATACGCAGTTCACGCTGACGTAGGAACAATCCCGGTTCTGGGGTGGCGGCAAGCGTCGCGCCGCTAGCTTGACGCTATGAGCGATCTGACTGACAGCCGCGTCCGCGACATCCTGAGAAGCCACCGCGACGGAGACAGCATCAGCCGCCTCTACGCCACCGGGGAGATCACCGAGGAAACCATCCCGGCACTCGGCATCCTGTCCTGTCAGCTCGAAGAAAAAGGACACCACGAGACCGCCGAGAACATCCACGACGTCATCCTGTACGCG
>Ga0214468_1000135_pt1 | contig 22107 bp, 18 predicted proteins | sample RVTome_9_FD_187334 | JGI IMG/M metagenome (GOLD analysis project Ga0214468, IMG submission 187334) | Soil microbial communities from uranium-contaminated site in the Upper Colorado River Basin, Wyoming, United States - RVT155D38 HiSeq ...
CGGCTTCTTGGTCAGCGGCCGGTCCGGGTAGATGTTGATCCAGACCTTGCCGCCACGCTTGATGTGACGAGTCATGGCGATACGCGCCGACTCGATCTGCCGGTTCGTCACGTACGCCGGCTCGACCGCCTGGATGCCGAAGTCGCCGAAGGCGATCTTCGTGCCACCCTTCGCAGCCCCGGAACGCCCCGGGTGGTGCTGCTTGCGGTGCTTGACCCTGCGCGGGATGAGCATGGTCAGGCCTCCGTTCCGCTGGTCGTGGTGGCCGCGTCGGCGGTGGCCGGAGCCTCGGCCGGGGCGGCCGCCTCGGCGGCCGGGGCCGTCCCCTCGGGACGCTCGTCGCGGCGCGGCCGCGTCGAGCGCGCGGGGCGCTGACGCTGGGCCATGCGGGCGGCCGCCTGCGCCGCGTCGCGCTCGACCTTGGTGCCGGCCGCGTCGCCCTTGTAGATCCAGACCTTGACGCCGATCCGGCCGAACGTCGTGCGGGCCTCGTAGAAGCCGTAGTCGATGTTCGCGCGCAGCGTGTGCAGCGGCACCCGGCCCTCGCGGTAGAACTCCGACCGGGACATCTCGGCGCCACCGAGACGCCCGGAGCACTGCACCCGGATGCCCTTCGCGCCGGCCTTCATCGTCGTCTGCATCGACTTGCGCATGGCACGGCGGAACGAGACGCGGCTGGAGAGCTGCTCGGCGACGCCCTGGGCGACGAGCTGCGCGTCGACCTCGGGGCTCTTGACCTCGAGGATGTTCAGCTGCACCTGCTTGCCGGTCAGCTTCTCGAGGTCGCCGCGGATGCGGTCGGCCTCGGCGCCGCGGCGGCCGATGACGATGCCGGGGCGCGCCGTGTGGATGTCGACACGGACGCGGTCACGCGTGCGCTCGATCTCGACGCGGCTGATGCCGGCGCGCTCCATGCCCTTGGACATGAGGCGGCGGATCGCCACGTCCTCCTTGACGTAGTCGCTGTAGCGCTGTCCCGACTTGGTGCTGTCGGCGAACCACCGGCTCTTGTGGTCCGTCGAGATGCCCAGGCGGAACCCGTGGGGATTGACCTTCTGGCCCACTATCGGGTCCTCCTCTTCGTGGCTGCGGGGGTGCCCGCGTCGTTGGCGTCCGGCTGCGGCGCGACCACGACCGTGATGTGGCTGGTGCGCTTGCGGACGCGGTAGGCCCGGCCCTGGGCGCGCGGCCGGAACCGCTTCATGGTCGGCCCCTCGTCGACGTAGGCCTCGCGGACGACGAGCTCCTCGACGTCGAGGCGCCTGCTGTCACGCTCGGCGGTGTAACGCGCGTTGGCGACGGCGCTGGCCAGGACCTTGTAGACCGGCTCGCTCGCCGACTGCGGCGCGAACCGCAGGACGGCCAGGGCCTCCTCGGCCCGCATGCCGCGGATCAGGTCGACGACGCGGCGGGCCTTCATCGGTGTCACGCGGACGTGGCGGGCTTGCGCGCGAGCCGAGAGGTCGGTCTCGACGGTGCTGGTGTCAGCCACGGCGTGCCCTCCTGTCGTCCCGGATGTGCCCGCGGAAGGTCCGCGTCGGGGCGAACTCGCCCAGCTTGTGACCCACCATCGACTCGGTGACGAACACCGGGACGTGCTTGCGCCCGTCGTGCACCGCGATGGTGTGGCCGAGCATGGCCGGAACGATCATGGACCGCCTGGACCACGTCTTGATGACGTTCTTGGTGCCCTTGTCGTTCTGGGCGTCCACCTTCTTGATGAGGTGGTCGTCCACGAAGGGACCCTTCTTCAGGGAACGCGGCATGGTTCCAGATCTCCGATCAGCGCTTCTTGCCGGTCTTGCGGCGGCGGACGATCATCGCGTTGCTGGCCTTGTTCGGCCGGCGGGTGCGCCCCTCGGGCTTGCCGTTGGGGTTGACGGGGTGACGGCCACCGGACGTCTTGCCCTCACCACCACCGTGCGGGTGGTCGACCGGGTTCATGGCGACACCGCGGACGGTCGGGCGCTTGCCCTTCCAGCGCATGCGGCCGGCCTTGCCCCAGTTGATGTTCGACTGCTCGGCGTTGCCCACCTCGCCGACCGTCGCGCGGCAGCGCAGGTCGACGTTGCGGATCTCGCCCGACGGCATGCGCAGCTGGGCGTGCGGCCCGTCCTTGGCGACCAGCTGGACGCTGGCCCCGGCCGAGCGGGCGATCTTGGCGCCGCCGCCGGGGCGGAGCTCGATCGCGTGGATCACCGTGCCGACGGGGATGTTGCGCAGCGGCAGGTTGTTGCCCGGCTTGATGTCGGCCGACGGGCCGTTCTCGATCCGGTCACCCTGCTTGAGCCGGTTCGGCGCGATGATGTAGCGCTTCTCGCCGTCCAGGTAGTGCAGCAGGGCGATGCGGGCGGTGCGGTTCGGGTCGTACTCGATGTGCGCCACCTTCGCGGGCACACCGTCCTTGTCGTGCCGGCGGAAGTCGATGACACGGTAGGCGCGCTTGTGGCCACCACCCTGGTGCCGGGTGGTGATCCGGCCGGAGTTGTTGCGGCCGCCCTTGTTGTGCAGGGGGCGCACCAGCGACTTCTCCGGCTCGCTGCGCGTGACCTCGACGAAGTCCGCCACGCTCGAGCCGCGGCGGGCCGGGGTGGTCGGCTTGTACTTGCGGATGCCCATTAGCTGACCGGCCCTCCGAAGATGTCGATGCGGTCGCCCTCGGCGACGGTGACGATGGCTCGCTTGGTGGCGTTGCGGCGACCCCACCCGGTGCGGGTGCGCTTGCGCTTGCCCTCGCGGTTCATCGTGTTCACGCCGTCGACCTTGACGCCGAAGACCTGCTCGACCGCGATCTTGATCTCGGTCTTGTTGGCGTCGGGGTGGACCAGGAACGTGTACTTGTTCTCGTCGAGGAGCCCGTAGCTCTTCTCCGAGACGACCGGTGCCAGCAGCACGTCGCGGTGGTCCTTGTGGATGCTCGACATCAGCCCTCGACCTCACTCTCGGTCTCGCTGGCCACGGCGCTCACGGAGCGGCCCTTGGCGGGTCCTGTCAGGAACTCGTCCAGGGCGTCGCGGGTGAAGACCACGTCGTCCGAGACGAGCACGTCGTAGGTGTTGAGCTGGTCGGGAGAGAGCAGGTGCACGCGCGAGGCGTTGCGCAGGCTCTTCCAGGTCAGCTCGTCAGCGCGCGGGGCGACCACGAGCACGTGACGGCGCTCGGACACCCCGGCGAGCACGGCGACGGCCGCCTTGGTCGAGGGCGCGTCGGCGTCGAGCAGCGCGGACAGCACGTGGATGCGCCCGTTGCGCGCGCGGTCGGAGAGGGCACCGCGCAGGGCGGCGGCCTTCATCTTCTTCGGGGTCCGCTGGGCGTACGACCGCGGCGTGGGGCCGTGGACGACGCCTCCGCCGGCGAACTGCGGCGCGCGGGTCGAGCCCTGGCGGGCGCGCCCGGTGCCCTTCTGGCGGTAGGGCTTGCGGCCACCGCCGCGCACCTCCCCGCGGGACTTGGTGTCGGCGGTGCCCTGACGGGCGGCCGCGAGCTGGGCGACGACCACCTGGTGGATCAGGGGGACGTTGACCTGCACGTCGAAGATGTCGGCCGGCAGCGTGACGGTGCCGGTCGAGGCGCCCTTCGCGTCGCGTACCTCGATCTCGAGGCCCGCGGTCTCGGCGGCGGCGGTCACTGGTCGGCTCCCTTCGTCGCGAGCGAGCCCTTGGCGGCGGTGCGGACGAGCACGACCGAGCCCTTGGGCCCCGGCAGCGCGCCCTTGATCAGCAGCAGGCCGTTCTCGGCGTCGACCGCGTGGACGGTGAGGCCCTGGGTCGTCGTGCGGACGTTGCCCATGCGGCCGGCCATCCGGATGCCCTTGAACACCCGGCCCGGCGTCGACGCACCACCGATCGACCCCGGCTTGCGGTGGTTGCGGTGCGAGCCGTGCGAGGCGGAGACGCCGTGGAAGCCGTGGCGCTTCATGACACCGGCGGTGCCCTTGCCCTTGCTCGGCCCGGTGACGTCGACCCGCTGACCGGCCTCGAAGATGTCCACCGTCAGCTCCTGGCCGAGGGTGTACTCGGTGGCGTCCTCGGTGCGCAGCTCGACCGTCACGCGGCGCGGCGTCACGCCCGCCTTGGCGAAGTGGCCGCTCTCGGGCTTGTTCACCCGCCGGGGGTCGATGGCACCGAAGCCGATCTGCACGGCGGAGTAGCCGTCGGTGTCGACCGAGCGCACCTGCGTGACGACGCAGGGGCCGGCCTGCACGACGGTCACCGGCACGATCCGGTTGTTCTCGTCGAAGACCTGGGTCATGCCGAGCTTCTCGCCCAGCAGGCCCTTCATCTGCTTACCCATGACTAGCGCGTCCCTCGATCGTCTTTAGAGCTTGATCTCGATGTCGACCCCGGCCGGCAGGTCGAGCCGCATCAGCGAGTCGACGGTCTTCGGCGTGGGGTCGATGATGTCGATGAGCCGCTTGTGCGTGCGCATCTCGAAGTGCTCGCGCGAGTCCTTGTACTTGTGCGGCGAACGGATCACGCAGTAGACGTTCTTCTCGGTCGGCAGCGGCACCGGGCCCGCGACCTGCGCACCCGTGCGGGTGACCGTGTCGACGATCTTGCGCGCCGAGGAGTCGATCACCTCGTGGTCGTAGGCCTTGAGCCTGATGCGGATCTTCTGTCCCGCCATGGCTTCGTGTCGTCCTTACTCGTTGTAAAGGGCTCTTCCGACCCCCGAGGTCGGGCGTGTCGCGGGGCCGCGGACATCACGGGACTCGACACGCTCGGATCGGGGACTTCTGACGGGTGGCGACCCGGGCGGGCGGCGCGGCGACGCGCTGCCCCCGGGCGCACGGTCAGGACGGCCGGAACGGTCGGGACCCCTCTCGGGAGTCCCGCGCCCGGCCGTCCTGCCGAGCAACTCGCCCTCGAGTATGCCGCACGGGGTGCGACGAAGGCGAATCCGCGGGTGCGCCCCGAGGTGCCGGGGCGCGGTGCTGCCCTACTTCAGGATCTTCGTCACCCGGCCGGCGCCCACGGTGCGGCCGCCCTCGCGGATGGCGAAGCGCAGCCCCTCCTCCATGGCGATCGGCTGGATGAGGTCGACCGTCATCTCGGTGTTGTCGCCCGGCATGACCATCTCGGTGCCCTCGGGCAGCGTGACGACGCCGGTGACGTCCGTGGTGCGGAAGTAGAACTGCGGACGGTAGTTCTGGAAGAACGGCGTGTGCCGGCCACCCTCGTCCTTGGACAGGATGTAGACGTTCGCCTCGAACTGCGTGTGCGGGGTGGTCGTGCCCGGCTTGATCACGACCATGCCGCGCTCGACGTCCTCGCGCTTGGTGCCGCGCAGGAGCAGCCCGACGTTCTCCCCGGCCTGCCCCTCGTCGAGCAGCTTGCGGAACATCTCGACGCCGGTGACCGTCGTGGTCTGCTTCTCCTCGCGGATGCCGACGATGTCGACGGTCTCGTTGACCTTGACGACGCCGCGCTCGATGCGACCGGTCACGACGGTGCCGCGGCCGGTGATCGTGAAGACGTCCTCGATCGGCATGAGGAACGGCTTGTCGATCTCACGCTCGGGCTGCGGGATCGCGGTGTCGACCGCGTTCATGAGCTCCATGAGCTTGTCGCCCCACTCGGCGTCGCCCTCGAGCGCCTTCAGCGCCGAGACGCGCACGACCGGCAAGTCGTCGCCCGGGAACTCGTACTCCGAGAGCAGCTCGCGGACCTCGAGCTCGACGAGCTCGAGGATCTCCTCGTCATCGACCATGTCGGCCTTGTTCAGCGCGACGACGATGTAGGGGACGCCGACCTGGCGGGCCAGGAGGACGTGCTCCTTGGTCTGCGGCATCGGGCCGTCGGTCGCCGCGACCACCAGGATCGCGCCGTCCATCTGGGCGGCACCCGTGATCATGTTCTTGATGTAGTCGGCGTGACCGGGGCAGTCGACGTGCGCGTAGTGGCGGGCCTCGGTCTGGTACTCGACGTGCGCGATCGAGATCGTGATGCCGCGCGCCTTCTCCTCGGGCGCCTTGTCGATCGAGTCGAAGGCCGACGCCTCGTTGAGGTTGGGGAACTTGTCGTGCAGCACCTTGGTGATCGCCGCGGTCAGCGTCGTCTTCCCGTGGTCGATGTGACCGATGGTGCCGATGTTGACGTGCGGCTTAGTCCGCTCGAACTTCGCCTTCGCCACTGGGGTCCTCCTAGGACTTGAGGTTGTTACGCCGTACGACGTGCTGGCTGGTCGGCTGCGACGGTGGGGCCGGCGGCCCTACTCGCCTCGAGCCTTCTTGATGATCTCTTCCGCCACGTTGCGAGGAACCTCGGCGTAGGAGTCGAACTGCATGCTGTAGCTGGCCCGGCCCTGGGTCTTGCTCCGGAGGTCTCCGACATAGCCGAACATCTCCGACAGGGGGACGAGCGCGTTCACGACCCGGGCACCCGAACGCTCCTCCATGGCCTGGATGTGGCCGCGGCGGGAGTTCAGGTCCCCGATGACCTCACCCATGTAGTCCTCGGGTGTGGTCACCTCCACCGACATCATCGGCTCGAGGATGACGGGGTCCGCCTTGCGCGCCGCCTCCTTGAACGCCATGGATCCGGCGATCTTGAAGGCGAGCTCGGACGAGTCGACGTCGTGGTAGCCGCCGTCGAGCAGGGTGACCTTGATGTCGACCAGCGGGTAGCCGGCGAGGACACCGAACTCCATGGCCTCCTGGCAGCCGGCGTCCACCGACGGGATGTACTCCCGCGGGATGCGGCCACCGGTGACCTTGTTCTCGAACTCGTAGCCGCCGTCGCCGGCACCCGTCGGCTCGATGGCGATCTGGACCTTGGCGTACTGGCCCGAGCCACCCGTCTGCTTCTTGTGGGTGTAGTCGTGGCGCTCGACCTTGCGGCGGATCGTCTCGCGGTAGGCGACCTGGGGCTTGCCGATGTTGGCCTCGACGCGGAACTCGCGCTTCATGCGGTCGACCAGCACCTCGAGGTGCAGCTCGCCCATGCCGGCGATGATCGTCTGGCCGGTCTCCTCGTCGGTGCGGACCTGGAAGGTCGGGTCCTCCTCGGCGAGGCGCTGGATGGCGGTGCCGAGCCGCTCCTGGTCACCCTTGGACTTGGGCTCGATGGCCACCGAGATGACCGGGGCCGGGAAGTTCATCGACTCGAGGATCACCGGGGCCTCCGGCCCGCACAGGGTGTCGCCCGTCGTGGTGTTCTTCAGGCCCATGACGGCGACGATCTGCCCAGCCGTGGCCTTCTCGATCTCCTCACGCTTGTTGGCGTGCATCCGGTAGATCTTGCCGATGCGCTCCTTGTTGCCCTTGGTGCTGTTGAGCACCGAGGAGCCCGCGGTCATCGTGCCGGAGTAGATGCGGATGTAGGTCAGCTTGCCCAGGTGGGGGTCGCTGGCGATCTTGAAGGCCAGCGTCGCGAGCGGCGCGTCCTTGTCCGGGTCGCGCGACTCGACCGCATCCTCGTCGCCGACGGCGTGGCCCTCGACGGCGCCGACGTCCAGCGGGGAGGGCAGGTAGCGCACCACGGCGTCGAGCATGGGCTGGACACCCTTGTTCTTGAACGCCGAGCCGGTGAGCACGGGTGTGAGCTTGCCGGCGATCGTCGCACGGCGGATGGCGGCGATGAGCTGGTCCTCGGCGGGCTCGTTGCCCTCGAGGTAGAGCTCCATCATCTCGTCGTCGTTCTCGGCGATCGTCTCGAGCAGCCGGTCGCGCCACTCGCGGGAGGCCTCGGCGTGGGAGGCGGGGATGTCGAGCGTGTCGTACATCTCCCCCTTCTCGGCCTCGGCGCTCCACAGCAGCGCCTTCATGGCGACCAGGTCGATGACGCCCTTGAAGTCCGCCTCGGTGCCCACCGGGATCTGCAGCACCAGCGGGGTGGCGTTGAGGCGGCTGACGATCATCTCGACGCAGCGGTGGAACTCGGCACCCGTGCGGTCGAGCTTGTTGACGAAGCAGATGCGCGGGACGCCGTAGCGGTCGGCCTGGCGCCACACGGTCTCGGACTGCGGCTCGACGCCGGCCACGCCGTCGAAGACGGCAACGGCGCCGTCGAGGACGCGCAGCGACCGCTCGACCTCGACGGTGAAGTCGACGTGGCCGGGGGTGTCGATGATGTTGATGGTGTGGTTGTCCCACTCGCAGGTCGTCGCGGCCGACGTGATGGTGATGCCGCGCTCCTGCTCCTGCTCCATCCAGTCCATCGTGGCCGCGCCCTCGTGGACCTCGCCGATCTTGTAGTTGATGCCGGTGTAGTAGAGGATCCGCTCGGTCGTCGTGGTCTTGCCCGCGTCGATGTGCGCCATGATCCCGATGTTGCGGACCTTGGCGAGGTCGATGATGGCGGTGTCGAGTGCCACTGCTAGCTCAGTCTTCTCTCGGTCGTCGACGAACGGTGTCGGTGCAGGGGAGCGAGCGGACTACCAGCGGTAGTGCGCGAAGGCCTTGTTCGACTCGGCCATCTTGTGGGTGTCCTCACGGCGCTTGACGCTGGCCCCGAGGCCGTTGCTCGCGTCGAGCAGCTCGTTCATGAGTCGCTCGGTCATGGTCTTCTCGCGGCGCTGCTGCGAGTAGCCGACCAGCCAGCGCAGGGCGAGCGTGGTCGAGCGGCTCGGCCGCACCTCGACCGGCACCTGGTACGTGGCGCCGCCGACGCGGCGGCTGCGCACCTCGAGGGCGGGCTTGACGTTGTCCATGGCTCGCTTGAGCGTGATCACGGGGTCGCTGCCGGTCTTCTCGCGGCAGCCCTCGAGGGCGCCGTAGACGATGCGCTCGGCGACGGACCGCTTGCCGTCGGAGAGGACCTTGTTCACCAGCGAGGTGACCAGGGGGGAGTTGTAGACCGGATCGATGATGACCGGCCGCTTGGGAGCGGGACCCTTGCGCGGCATCAGCTCTTCTCCTTCTTCGCGCCGTAGCGGCTGCGGGCCTGCTTGCGGTTCTTCACGCCCTGCGTGTCCAGCGAACCGCGGATGATCTTGTAGCGCACGCCCGGCAGGTCCTTCACACGGCCGCCGCGCACGAGCACGATCGAGTGCTCCTGCAGGTTGTGGCCGACGCCCGGGATGTAGGCCGTGACCTCGATGCCGCTCGTGAGCCGGACGCGGGCGACCTTGCGCAGCGCGGAGTTCGGCTTCTTGGGGGTCGTCGTGTAGACGCGCGTGCAGACGCCTCGGCGCTGCGGGCTGCCCTTGAGGGCCGGCGTCTTGGTCTTCTCGACCTTGTCCTGGCGGCCCTTGCGGACCAACTGCTGGATGGTGGGCATGAGCCGCCTTCAGTCTCCGTCTCGTACTGCAGTCGTGCGTCGGTCGTGGTCGGTGGGGCCGTCCGACCCACGCGGTCGGGTGTGTTGCCCAGTTCCGTCCGACGCCGCCTCCCAGGAGGCCGTGCCGGATTCGGTCGTGCTGTCCGCTCGTGTCGTCGTCCCGGGGGCGGAGCGTGGTTCGTCCGGTGGCGCGCACGCGCGTGGGCCCAGGCATCCCCAGGCACGAGGGAAGAGATTACCCAGCGCGCCCGTGGAGGTCAAAAGCGCTCCGCGCCGCCCCTCGTCGGGGCCGGCGCCGGTCGTCGCAGGCTCGCCACCTGCGACGACCGGTCTCGCCGGACGCCGGGCTGCTATCCCCGGAAAGGCCCGTAGTCGAAGTCCTCCAGCGGCACGGCCTGGCCGGAGCCTGACCCGAAGGGCGCGTAGTCGAACGCGCCCTCGCCCCCGTCGTAGCCGCCCATGGTGTACATGGCGGCCTTCGCCTCCTCGGTCGGCTCGACGCGGATGTTGCGGTAGCGCGGGAGACCCGTGCCGGCCGGGATGAGCTTGCCGATGATGACGTTCTCCTTCAGGCCCAGCAGCGGGTCGGACTTGGCGTGGATCGCCGCGTCCGTGAGCACCCGCGTCGTCTCCTGGAAGGAGGCCGCCGACAGCCAGGACTCGGTGGCCAGCGAGGCCTTCGTGATGCCCATGAGCTCGGGACGGCCGGAGGCGGGCGTGCCGCCCTCGGCCACCACGCGCCGGTTCTCCTCCTCGAACCGGACGCGCTCCGCCAGCTCGCCGGGGAGCAGCTCGGCGTCGCCCGACTCGATGATCGTCACGCGCTTGAGCATCTGGCGAACGATGACCTCGATGTGCTTGTCGTGGATCGACACGCCCTGCGAGCGGTAGACCTCCTGCACCTCGCTGACCAGGTGCTGCTGGACCGACCTCGGGCCGAGGATGCGCAGCACCTGCTTGGGGTCGATGGCCCCGACGATCAGCTGCTGCCCGACCTCGACGTGGTCGCCGTCGTGCACCAGCAGCCGGGACCGCTTGGAGATGGTGTAGGCCATCTCCTCGGACCCGTCGTCCGGCGTGACGATGATCTCGCGCTTCTTGTCGGTCTCCTCGATGCGGACGCGTCCGGCCGACTCCGAGATCGGCGCGACGCCCTTGGGCTGGCGCGCCTCGAAGAGCTCGACCACGCGCGGGAGGCCGTGGGTGATGTCGTCACCCGCGACGCCCCCGGTGTGGAAGGTACGCATCGTGAGCTGGGTGCCGGGCTCGCCGATCGACTGGGCGGCGATGATGCCGACCGCCTCGCCGACGTCGACGACCTTGCCGGTGGCCAGCGAGCGCCCGTAGCAGGCCGCGCAGGTGCCGACCTTGCTCTCGCAGGTGAGGACGCTGCGGACCCGGACCTTGTCGACACCGTTGTCGATCAGGGTCTGGATCAGAACGTCACCGATGTCGCTGCCGGCGGTGCCGACCGTCTCCTTGCCGACGACGACGTCCTCGGCGAGGTTGCGCGAGTAGATGCTGGTGTCGATGTTCTCCAGACGGGTGAGGCGTGTCGCGCCGTCGACCTCGGTCGACTTGGCGATCGGCATCACCAGGCCGCGGTCGGTGCCGCAGTCCTCCTCGCGGATGATGACGTCCTGCGAGACGTCCACGAGGCGCCGGGTGAGGTAGCCCGAGTCCGCCGTGCGCAGCGCGGTGTCGGCCAGACCCTTCCGGGCGCCGTGGGTGGAGATGAAGTACTCCAGCACCGACAGGCCCTCGCGGAAGTTGGCCTTGATCGGCCGCGGGATGATCTCGCCCTTGGGGTTGGCCACCAGGCCGCGCATGCCGGCGATCTGACGGACCTGCATCCAGTTACCGCGCGCCCCGGAGTTGACCATCATGAAGACGGGGTTCGTCTTCGGGAACGCGTCCTGCATGGCCTCGGCGACCTCGTTGGTGGCCTCGGTCCAGATGTTGATGAGCTCCTGGCGACGCTCGTCGTCGGTGATCAGGCCGCGCTCGTACTGGCTCTGCACCTTCTCCGCGCGCGCCTCGTGGCGCTCCAGGATCGCCTGCTTGGCCTGCGGGGTGACGACGTCCTCGATGGAGATCGTGACGCCGGACCGCGTGGCCCAGTGGAAGCCGGCCGTCTTGAGCGCGTCGAGCGTCGCGGCGACCGCGACCTTCGGGTAGCGCTCAGCGAGGTCGTTGACGATCGCCGAGAGCTCCTTCTTGTCGACGGCCTTGTCGACGAAGGGGTAGTCGACGGGCAGCGCCTCGTTGAGCAGGGCACGGCCGAGCGTCGTCTGAAGGGTGATCGCGTCACCCTCCTCCCAGCCCTCGGGCGCCTCCCAGCCGCGCGGCGGGACGACCCCGTCGAGCCGCAGGGTGATGGCGGCCTGCAGGTCGAGCTGGTGCTGGTCGTGCGCCATGATCGCCTCGGCGACCGAGGAGAACACCCGGCCCTCCCCGACCATGCCCTCGCGGAGGGCGGTCAGGAAGTAAATGCCGAGCACCATGTCCTGGGTCGGCGAGGTGATCGGGCGGCCGTGGGCCGGCGAGAGGATGTTGTTCGAGGACAGCATGAGGATGCGGGCCTCGGCCTGCGCCTCCGCCGACAGCGGCAGGTGCACCGCCATCTGGTCGCCGTCGAAGTCGGCGTTGAACGCGGTGCAGACCAGCGGGTGGATCTGGATGGCCTTGCCCTCGACCAGCTGCGGCTCGAAGGCCTGGATGCCGAGGCGGTGCAGCGTCGGCGCCCGGTTGAGCAGCACCGGGTGCTCGGCGATGACCTCCTCGAGCACGTCCCAGACGTGGCCGTAGCGAGCGTTGTTGCCGCCGGCCCGCTCCACCATGCGCTTGGCGCTCTTGATGTTCTGGGCGTGGTTGAGGTCGACCAGCCGCTTCATGACGAACGGCTTGAACAGCTCGAGCGCCATCTGCTTGGGCAGGCCGCACTGGTGCAGCTTGAGCTGCGGGCCGACGACGATGACCGACCGGCCCGAGTAGTCGACGCGCTTGCCCAGCAGGTTCTGGCGGAAGCGGCCCTGCTTGCCCTTGAGCATGTCCGAGAGCGACTTCAGCGGGCGGTTGCCCGGGCCGGTGACGGGCCGGCCGCGGCGGCCGTTGTCGAACAGCGCGTCGACGGCCTCCTGCAGCATGCGCTTCTCGTTGTTGACGATGATCTCGGGCGCGCCGAGGTCGAGGAGCCGCTTGAGGCGGTTGTTCCGGTTGATGACCCGGCGGTAGAGGTCGTTGAGGTCCGAGGTCGCGAAGCGGCCGCCGTCGAGCTGCACCATCGGGCGCAGGTCCGGCGGGATGACCGGGACGCAGTCGAGGACCATGCCCATCGGCGAGTTGCGCGTGTTGAGGAACGCCGAGACGACCTTGAGGCGCTTGAGCGCGCGGGTCTTCTTCTGGCCCTTGCCGGTGCGGATGACCTCGCGCAGCGACTCGGCCTCGGCCTCGAGGTCGAAGGACTCGAGGCGCTTCTGCAGCGCCGCCGCGCCCATGCCGCCCTGGAAGTACATGCCGAAGCGGTCGCGCATCTCGCGGTAGAGCAGCTCGTCGCCCTCGAGGTCCTGGACCTTGAGGTTCTTGAACCGGTCCCACACCGCCTGGATGCGCTCGACCTCGGCGTCGGCGCGCTTGCGGATCTGGTTCATCTCACGCTCGGCCGACTCGCGGACCTTGCGCTTGACGTCGGACTTGGCGCCCTCGGCCTCCAGCGCGGCCAGGTCGGTCTCGAGGACCTTCTGGCGGGCCTCGACGTCGGCGTCGCGACGGGACTCGATCTGCTTGACCTCGACGCCGATCTTGGCCTCGAGCGACGGGAGGTCGCGGTGGCGCTCCTCCTCGTCGACGTAGGTGATCATGTACGCCGCGAAGTAGATGACCTTCTCGAGGTCCTTCGGGGCGAGGTCGAGCAGGTAGCCCAGCCGGGACGGGACGCCCTTGAAGTACCAGATGTGCGTGACCGGCGCGGCCAGCTCGATGTGGCCCATGCGCTCACGGCGCACCTTGGCCCGGGTCACCTCGACGCCGCAGCGCTCGCAGATGATGCCCTTGAACCGGACGCGCTTGTACTTCCCGCAGTAGCACTCCCAGTCGCGGGTCGGACCGAAGATCTTCTCGCAGAAGAGCCCGTCCTTCTCCGGCTTGAGGGTGCGGTAGTTGATCGTCTCCGGCTTCTTGACCTCGCCGTGCGACCACTGACGGATGTCGTCAGCGGTGGCGAGGCCGATGCGCAGCTCGTCGAAGAAGTTGACGTCGAGCAAGATTTCCTTCTTTCACAAAGGCGAACTCAGGTGGCCTGGGGGGAAGGGGCGGCTAGACCTCTTCGACGCTGCTCGGCTCCCGACGGGACAGGTCGATGCCGAGCTCTTCGGCGGCGCGGAACACGTCCTCGTCGGTCTCGCGCATCTCGATGGACATGCCGTCGCTGGAGAGCACCTCGACGTTGAGGCACAGCGACTGCATCTCCTTGATCAGCACCTTGAACGACTCGGGGATGCCGGGCTCCGGGATGTTCTCGCCCTTGACGATGGCCTCGTAGACCTTCACGCGGCCGAGCACGTCGTCGGACTTGATGGTGAGCAGCTCCTGCAGCGCGTAGGAGGCGCCGTAGGCCTCGAGGGCCCACACCTCCATCTCGCCGAAGCGCTGGCCACCGAACTGGGCCTTACCGCCCAGCGGCTGCTGGGTGATCATCGAGTAGGGCCCGGTCGAGCGCGCGTGGATCTTGTCGTCGACCAGGTGGAGCAGCTTCAGGATGTAGATGTAGCCGACCGACACCGGCGCCGTGAACGGCTCGCCGGAGCGGCCGTCGAAGAGCTGGGCCTTGCCGGACTCGCCGATGAGCTGCACGCCGTCACGGTTGGGCAGCGTCGAGCCCAGGAGGCCGGTGATCTCCTCCTCGCGGGCGCCGTCGAAGACCGGGGTCGCCACGTTGGTGCCGGGCTCGCCGCTGTCCGCGCCGATCGCGTGCAGGCTCTTCTTCCACGCCGGCGCGTTCTTGGCCTCGCCGCCGCTCGCGTCCCAGCCGGTCTTGGCCACCCACCCGAGGTGGGTCTCGAGCACCTGGCCGACGTTCATGCGGCCGGGCACGCCGAGCGGGTTGAGCACGATGTCGACGGGGGTGCCGTCCTCGAGGAACGGCATGTCCTCGACCGGGAGGATCTTGGAGATGACGCCCTTGTTGCCGTGCCGGCCGGCGAGCTTGTCGCCGTCGGTGATCTTGCGCTTCTGGGCGACGTAGACGCGCACCAGCTGGTTCACGCCGGGCGGCAGCTCGTAGCCCTCGTCGCGGTCGAACACCTTGACGCCGATGACCTTGCCGGACTCGCCGTGCGGGACCTTCAGCGACGTGTCGCGCACCTCGCGCGCCTTCTCACCGAAGATCGCGCGGAGCAGGCGCTCCTCGGGCGTGAGCTCGGTCTCGCCCTTGGGCGTGACCTTGCCGACGAGGATGTCGCCGGGCACCACGTCGGCGCCGATGCGGATGATGCCGCGCTCGTCGAGGTCGGCGAGGACCTCCTCGGAGACGTTCGGGATGTCCCGGGTGATCTCCTCGGCGCCCAGCTTGGTGTCGCGGGCGTCGACCTCGTGCTCCTCGATGTGGATCGAGGAGAGGACGTCGTCCTGCACCAGCCGCTGGCTGAGGATGATCGCGTCCTCGTAGTTGTGGCCCTCCCAGGACATGAAGGCGACCAGCAGGTTGCGGCCCAGGGCCATCTCGCCGTCGTCGGTGCACGGACCGTCGGCGAGGACCTGGCCCTCCTCGACCCGGTCGCCCTCGGCGACGATCGGGCGCTGGTTGAACGACGTGCCCTGGTTGGACCGGCGGAACTTCGCGACGCGGTAGGTCGAGTAGGTGCCGTCGTCGTTCATGACGGTGATGAGGTCCGCGGACAGCTCCTGGACCACGCCCGCCTTGGTGGCGATGATCACGTCGCCGGCGTCCTTGGCCGCGCGGTACTCCATGCCGGTGCCGACCAGCGGCGCCTCGGAGCGGAGCAGCGGCACGGACTGGCGCTGCATGTTCGAGCCCATGAGCGCGCGGTTGGCGTCGTCGTGCTCGAGGAAGGGGATCATGGCCGTCGCGACCGACACCATCTGGCGCGGCGAGACGTCCATGTAGTCGACCTCGGCGGCCGGGATGAACTCGACCTCGCCGCCCTTGCGGCGGACGAGCACGCGGGCCTCGGCGAAGCTGCCGTCCTCGGAGAGCGGCGCGTTCGCCTGCGCGATGACGTGCTCGTCCTCCTCGTCGGCGGTGAGGTAGTCGACCTGGTCGCTGACCTTGCCCTTGAGCACCTTGCGGTAAGGGGTCTCGACGAAGCCGAACGCGTTGATCCGGCCGTAGGTCGCCAGCGACCCGATCAGGCCGATGTTCGGCCCCTCGGGGGTCTCGATCGGGCACATGCGGCCGTAGTGGCTGGTGTGGACGTCGCGGACCTCGAAGCCCGCCCGCTCCCGGGACAGGCCGCCCGGGCCCAGCGCCGACAGGCGGCGCTTGTGGGTGAGCCCGGCCAGCGGGTTGGTCTGGTCCATGAACTGGCTGAGCTGGGAGGTCCCGAAGAACTCCTTGATGCTCGCCACCACGGGCCGGATGTTGATCAGGGTCTGCGGCGTGATCGCCTCGACGTCCTGGGTGGTCATGCGCTCGCGGACGACGCGCTCCATGCGCGACAGCCCGGTGCGGACCTGGTTCTGGATGAGCTCGCCGACCGTGCGCAGGCGGCGGTTGCCGAAGTGGTCGATGTCGTCGACCTCGACCCGTACCGTGCGACCGACCTTGCCGTCGCGGGCCATGGCCGGCATCTCGGTCTCGCCGGCGTGCAGCTTCACGATGAACCGGATGGTCTCGACGATGTCGTCGATCGTCAGGACGCTCGAGCCGGCGGGCAGGTCGACGCCGAGCTTCTTGTTGATCTTGTAGCGGCCGACCTTGGCGAGGTCGTAGCGCTTGGGGTTGAAGTAGAGGTTGTCCAGCAGCGTCTGGGCGGCCTCACGCGTGGGCGGCTCGCCCGGGCGCAGCTTGCGGTAGATGTCCAGCAGCGCGTCGTCCTGCCCGGTGGTGTGGTCCTTCTCCAGGGTGGCGCGGATCGACTCGTAGTCGCCGAACTCCTCGAGGATCTTGGCGTCGTCCCAGCCGAGGGCCTTGAGCAGGACCGTGACCGACTGCTTGCGCTTGCGGTCGACCCGGACGCCCACCTGGTCGCGCTTGTCGATCTCGAACTCGAGCCAGGCGCCGCGCGACGGGATGATCTTGGCGCCGAAGACGTCCTTGTCCGAGGTCTTGTCCAGCGACTTGTCGAAGTAGACGCCCGGCGAGCGGACCAGCTGCGACACCACGACGCGCTCGGTGCCGTTGATGACGAACGTGCCCTTGTCGGTCATGAGCGGGAAGTCGCCCATGAACACGGTCTGGCTCTTGATCTCGCCGGTGGTGTTGTTCATGAACTCGGCGGTGACGAACAGGGGCGCCGAGTAGGTGATGTCGCGCTCCTTGCAGTCCTCGATCGAGTACTTCGGAGGCTCGAAGCGGTGGTCGCGGAACGACAGCGACATGGTGCCCTGGAAGTCCTCGATCGGGCTGATCTCCTCGAAGATCTCCTCGAGGCCGGACTTCGTCGGCACGTCGTCGCGCCCGCTGGCGAGGGCAGCCTCGACGCGCGACTTCCACTTCTCGTTGCCGAGCAGGGTGTCGAAGCTGTCGGTCTGCAGTGCCAGGAGGTTCGGGACCTCCAGGGGCTCGCGGATCTTCGCGAAGGAGATGCGACGCGGGGCTGTGCTGTTCTGGCTGGTCTTGTCGGTCGAGCTGGCGGGCTTGCTGGCGGTGCGCGAGGCGGCCAAGAGGGGTCCTTCCGAGGGCTGCCGGACTCTGCTGCGTCAGCGCATGCCGGACGACCCAAGGCAAGGTGCCCAGGGTGGAGTCAGATGGCAGCGCAAAGCGCCAGCATACCCGGTGGGCACGCCGACCTCAAGTGGGCCCCTGCCGCCGCCGGCGGCCGGTGCCCGTCCCCTTGTGTTGTCACGGCGCGAGCAGGATGGACCCGCGCGGGCCCGGCGTCAAGGCCTTCGCGTCCGCCCGCGCGTCCCCGGCGCGTCGCGGCGGCCGGTCAGAGCGCGTCGACGCCGCTGACCAGCCACTGCCCGCCGGTGCGGACGAGGGTCATCCGGACCCGGTTGAGGTCGACCTTCGGGCCCTCCAGGCGGGTCGAGGTCGTGGTCTGGTCGACGAACAGGAGCACGACGGCGCGGTTCTCGCTCGCCCGGACCACCGACGAGGAGGCGACCTCGGCCGTGACGACGGCCTTGACCTCCTCGGCGCTGGGGCGGACCACCTTCTCCGTGGTGGCGGCGTAGTCCTCGGCGAAGGGGCCGGTCAGGACCTTCCGGGCGCGGGCGAAGTCGCGGTCCAGCCGCCGGTGGTCGTAGGAGAGCAGCGTGACGGCGTGCGCCTCGGCCGCGGCCCGCGCCTGCGAGCGCGCGCGCTCCGCGCGGTCCTGGCCGCCGGCGCGCACGGTGACCAGCGCAGCGGTGGCCGCGAGCACGAGGACGAGGACCAGGGCGGCGACGAGCACGACGTCGGTACGCCGGGGCCGGCGCGGGCGCCGCTCCCCGCCCTCGGGCGGGTCGGCCGGTGGCGGTGGGGCCGGTCGGTCGAGAACCGCGGTGGGCCGGGCCGCCGCGCGGTCGGCCCCGCGGGCGGGGCCGGGGTCGGCGGGCGTGCCCAGGCGCGCGCGGGAGCGCTGCCCGGCGATCGGTCTGGTCCGTGGCATCGTCGCGCCCTCCCGCTCAGCCGACGAACTGCAGGTCGGAGACGAGCCACCGGTCGCCGTCGCGGACGAGGTCGAGCTGCAGCCGGTAGTGGCGCTTCTGCGGCGACGGGTCGGCGGCGTTGGTCACGGTGCTGTCGGCCACGACGAGCACCCGCGCGGAGTCGGGGTCGTCGCTCACGATGCCTGCCTCGAGCACCGTGCCCTCCGCGACGGCCTCGTTCGCGGTGACCAGCTCGGAGAGGTCCTCGGTGCCCGCCTCGAACTGCTCGCGGAAGTCGCCCGTCGCCCCGTCGAGGACCCGACCGAGGTCGCGGTCGAGGTGCTGGTAGTCCAGCGTCGTGAAGTTGACGGCGTGCTGGCGGGCCGCCTGCAGCACCTCGACGCGGCGCTGGTCGCGCTCGGAGGCGTCGGACAGCCGGGGCAGGGTCGTCGCCACGAGGACGGCGCAGGCCACGCCCGCGAGCACCAGCCCGGCGAGGACCAGCGCACGGGCGCCGGGTCGCCGCGCGCGAGCAGGGGCCTCCGCCGGGCTCACCGGCTCAGCGGTCCGAGCAGCAGCCACTTCCACGACTCCTCTCCGAACGCCTCGGTCTGCCCGCCACGGGCGCCCAGCAGCAGGGGGGCGTCTCCGGCGCCGAGGGCGACGCCGCTGGTCTCGTCGTACCCGGTGAGGTACGAGCGCGAAACGGTGGCGTCCCCATCGTCCCGGTTCGTCCCGGTGGATCCGCTGCGTTGCGCACCGGGCACACCGGCCAGCCCGCGGGCGGAACGGCCCGACGGTCCCGGCGCGTTCTGTGCCCCCCGGACGCTGGTCTTGCTCCCCCGCGGCTCGGTGCAGCGGGCGTCGGTGTTGGCGGGGACGTCGGACGTCGCGGCCGGGGTGCGCTGCTTCGTGCCGCCGTAGCCCTGGGTGCAGGAGTGCGGGTCGCTGTTGAGCACGAGGCCGAAGTGCGAGGTGCTGTCGCCGGGCACGACGGTGTAACCGCCGGCGACGGCGTCGGGGTAGGTCACGAGCACCTGCTCGAGCCCGTCCAGCCGGGCGACCGTGACCTGGCCGCTCGTGACCAGGTTGGCGAGCAGCGCCGAGATCGCCGCCCGGTTAGTGCGGACCAGGGTCTCCATCTCCTCCGAGGCGACGATCCCGTTGTCGAGCAGCTTGCGCAGGTCGCCGTCGCTGGTACGCAGCGTCTGCGAGAGGTCGGCCAGGTCGCGCGAGAAGCTCATGATGGCCGACCCCGACTCCCGCTGCGTGGCGAGCACCGTCTGGCCGTCCTCGATCAGCCGGATGGTCTCAGGCAGCGCGTCCACGGCCGAGCGGGTCAGCGCGTCGCCGGAGTCGAGCAGGCGCTGCAGGTCGCGGCCGGTGCCGGCGAACGCCTCGCCGAGCTCGTCGATCACCACGACGAGGTCGCGCTTGTCGACCGACTCCACGAGCCGGTTCAGGTTCAGCAGCAGCACCTCGGTGGGCAGCGGGGTCCGGTTGTCCTCGGACCTGACCCGGTCGCCGTCGGCCAGGAAGGGGCCGCCCTGCGAGCGCGGCTGCAGGTCGACGTACTGCTCGCCGACCGCAGACCGGTTCTCGACGACGGCGATCGTGTCGGAGGGGACCTCGACGCCGTCGTCGATGGAGAGGTCGACGTGCACGCCGTCGCCGGCCAGACGCAGCCGGTCCACCCGCCCCACCGCGACGCCGCGGTAGGTGACCTCGGCGTTCTCGAAGATGCCTCCCGACTGCGGGAAGTCGGCCGTCACGACGTAGCCGGAGCCGAGGAGCGCGCGCCCGAGACCGACGTAGTTTGCGCTGACGTAGCTCAGCCCGAGCACGGTGATGAGGGCGAACACCAGCAGCTGCACCTTGGTGCCCCGGCGGATCACGTCAGCCCCCCGAGCATGAGCGCCGCCAGGTTGGTGTCGTAGGCCCCGGCGCGCGGCCCGGAGCCCAGGCAGATGGCGCCGACGCAGGTGCCGCCCCCGCCGGTGCCCCCGCCGCCCGGGAGCGTCACGGTCGGGGTGGGCACGGGGACCGGCACGGTCGGGACGGGCACGGAGACGGTGGGTACGGGCACCGGGACGCTGGGCAGCGGGCCCCCCGTCGGCGGCTTGGGCACGGTGGGCAGGTCGGGCGGCTTCGGGCCGTCGAGGTTGGCCAGGATCGTGCGCAGGTCGAGGTCGGCGGTGATGCGCAGGTTGGTGAAGTCGCCCTTGACGGCGCCGGTCGCGGCCCGCGGGAACGGGTAGGTCACGAGCATCTCGAGCGCGCCCGGCAGGTTGGCACCGGCCTCGGAGAGCCGGGTGAGGATCGGGTCGAGGGCGCGCAGGTTGGCGACGGTGTCGGCCTTGGACGCCCGGATGACCCCGGTGCCCACCCGGCCGAGGTCCGAGAGCGCCGTGAGCATCTCGGTCAGCTGCTCGCGCTGGTCGGCGAGCACCGCAAGGCCCGGCCCGAGGTCCTCGATCGCGACGGCGATGTCCTCCTTCTGCGCCTCGAGCCGGGCGCTGAGCCGGTCGAGCCCGTCCAGGGCCCGCACGACCTCGCTCTTGTGCTCGTCGAGCCCGCCGATGAACCGGTCGAGCTGGGCGATGGCGCCCTTGATGTCGGCCTCGTGGCCCTCCATCGCCTTGGTGAGCTCGACGTTGATCGTCTTGAGCTGGGCGACGCCGCCGCCGTTGAGCACCAGCGAGAGGGCGGCGAACACCTCCTCCACCTCCGGGTTGCGGCCGGACCGGCGCAGCGGGATGGTGTCGCCGTCCTTGAGCCGCCCGACGCCCTGGCCCGCCGGCGGCGGGCCGAGGGAGACGAACTTCTCGCCGAGCAGGCTGGTCTGGCGCAGCTCGGCCACCGCGTTGTCCGGCAGCCGCACCGAGTCCAGCAGCCGAACCCGGACGCGGGCGTGCCAGCCGTCGAGCTCGACGTCCTCGACCGCGCCGACCGTCACGTCGTTGACCTTGACCGCGGACTGCGGCACGAGGTCGAGCACGTCGGCGAACTCCACGGTCACCCGGTAGACGTCGTCGCCGCCGGCCGCGCCGCCGGGCAGCGGCAGGTCGTAGACGCCCTCGCAGGCCGTCAGCGTCGTGGCCATCACCAGCGCCGCCGCGGCCGTGGCGAGCCTGCGGCCCCTCATCGCGACCCTCCCAGGATGCCGCCGAGCGTGAGGTCGGGCCCGCCCGAGCCGGCGCCGGGCAGCGCCGGAGGCACGAGCTCGCGCTTGCGGAAGACCTTGGTGATGTCGTCGCAGACGCTCTCCGGCTCACCCAGCGCGGTGAGGAACGAGCAGAGGTAGAGCGCCGGGTCCTCCTGCTGCGCCTCGTTGTTGCGGGTGTCGAGCGTGCCCGAGGACGGGTTGTAGGCGTTGGCCAGGTTGGACAGGGCCACCGGCCCGGCCTCGAGCACCTCGGCCATGGCGTCCTTCTGCTTCGCGAGGGTGCCGGTGATGTCGGCGAGGCCCTCGATGTCGGTGGTGAGGGTCTTCCGGTTCTCCTTGACGAACGACGCGACCTCGCTGAGCGCGACGGCGAGGTGCTTCAGGGCCAGCGCGAGCTCGTCGCGCTCGGCGGCGAGCTGGTCGGCCACGCTCGCGAGGTCGCTGTTGAACGCCTTGACCTGCTCGTCGCTGGTGGCCAGCGCCGTGGTGAACACCTGCAGGTTGCGCAGCGTGCCGAACAGGTCGTCCCTGCCGTCGGAGAGCGTCGCGATCGCCTGCGAGAAGTCCTCGACGGTGCGGTTGATGTTCGCGCCCTGTCCCTCGAGGTTGTCCGCGCCCACCGCCAGCAGCCGCGACAGCGCGCCGTTCTTGTTCGCGCCCTCCGGGCCCAGCGCGACGTTGAGGTCGTTCAGGCTCGAGAAGATCCGGTCGAGCTCGACCGGCACCGCCGTGCGCTCCAGCCCGATGCGGGCGTCGTCGGCCAGCGGGGCGCCGCCGTCGTACACCGGGGTCAGCTGCACGTAGCGGTCGCTCACCACGGACGGGGCGACCACCAGGGCTCGCGCGTCCGCGGGGACCTTGTAGTCGTCGTCGTAGCTCATCTCGACCAGGACCCGGTCGCCCCGGGGGGAGACGTCGGTGACCTCGCCCACCTTGACGCCGAGGATCCGCACGTCCGAGCCCTCGTAGAGC
>Ga0214468_1000136_pt1 | contig 22076 bp, 18 predicted proteins | sample RVTome_9_FD_187334 | JGI IMG/M metagenome (GOLD analysis project Ga0214468, IMG submission 187334) | Soil microbial communities from uranium-contaminated site in the Upper Colorado River Basin, Wyoming, United States - RVT155D38 HiSeq ...
GCGGGCATGGGATCAGCCTATCAACGGCGGCGCGCGGACGGGCGGGCCGGCACTCCGGCCGCGGCGGAGCGATCAGCCGTCGTGGCCCCCCTCGGGGTGGGCGTGCCCGGCGTCGTCCCCGGCGTCGTCGTGGGGCGCGCCGGCGGCACCCACCGCAGCGTCCCGACCGTCCGCAGCCGCGCCCTGGGCGTGACCGTCGGCGCCGCGCTCGTGGCCGCCCCCGTCGCTCTGCGCGCCGGCGTGGCCGCCCCCGCCGTGGCCGTGGCCGCCGCCGGCGTCGAGCGTCATCCCGGCGCTGCGCACCATCGAGGCGTACTCCTCGGCGGTGAGCTCCGGCAGCCGGTCGACGAAGGCGGCCACCGCCCACAGCTCCTCGTCCGAGTGGGTCGGCCCGAAGGCGGGCATGCCGGTCATCTTGAGCCCGTGCTTGACGATCCAGAAGGTCTCGGCCGGCTCCTCGGCGTGCTCGGCGAGGTCCGGCGGCACCGGGTTGAGCCCCTGGACGAGCTCGGCCGGCCGTACCCCGGGGGCGCCGTGGCAGGTGACACACATCTCGTGGTAGTGGACGAGGCCGGTGCGGAGCGTCGCCGCGTCGTCGAGTGGCGGTACCTCGAGGTCGTCCGTCGCCCGCTCGATCGCGCTGTGGCGGGTCGTCTCCAGGAACCACGCGACGGGAGCCGGCTCCGGCCCGGTGGCCGAGACGTCGGCGAGCCCACCGTAGGCGACGGCGAGGACGGCGAGGACGAGGAGTCCGACGACGGCGAGGACGGTCCAGACGATCTTCATCTCTGCGACCCTCCTTTCATCTCTCCCGCGTTCCTTTCGAGATCCGTGCCGGGCCGGGAAGCCGCGGCCGGGCCGCGCGCGACGGCGCCGGTATGCTACCCGCCGCCCGACCGCCGACTCCGATGACCTCCGAACGACCCAACGGCCCGCCCGCCGGACCCGTCCCGCCTCCCGCCGACCCCGCCTCGTCCCCCTCCTCGGCCACGGCCCCGCGCGATCCGGCCCCGCGGGGGCGCGAGCCCGGCCCGCCGCAGCACGACGCGGACGCGCGCGCCCCCCGCCCGTCTGCCGAGCGCCGTGGCGACCTCGCCGTCGTCCTCACCGGCGGCGGCGCCCGGGCCGCCTACCAGGTCGGGCTGCTGCGCTGGCTCGCCCGCCGGTTCCCCGACCTCCGGTTCGACGTCGTCACCGGCGTGTCGGCCGGTGCCATCAACGCCTCGATGCTCGCCGCCCACTCCGGCCCCTTCCCCGAAGCCGCGGCCGAGCTCGACCGGCTGTGGCGCGGCCTGACCACCGAGGACGTCTTCCGGGTCGACACCCGCTCGCTCGCCGGCCACGTCGCCCACTGGGGCCGGCGGCTCGTCTCCGGCGGCGTCGAGGAGGAGTCCGCCCGCGGCGGCCGCGGGCTGGTCGACACCGCGCCGCTCGACGAGCTCCTCCATCGCGCGCTCGCCCCGATCGGCCCCGGCGGCGAGATCCTGCGCATCGGCGAGAACGTCGAGAGCGGCCGACTCGGCGCCTTCGCCGTGACCACCCTCGACTACGCGACCGGCCAGACGATCACCTGGATCGAAGGGCGGGACGTCGAGCCCTGGGAGCGCCCCAACCGGCGCAGCATCGCGACCCGCATCCGCGTGCGCCACGTCCTCGCCTCCGCCGCCCTGCCGCTGTTCTTCCCCGCCGTCCAGGTCGACGGCGGCTGGCACGGCGACGGAGGGGTGCGGCACACCGCACCGCTCTCGCCGGCGCTCCACCTCGGCGCCGACCGCATCCTCGCCGTCTCCACCCGCTACATCCGCACCCGCGAGGAGGAGAACCTCCCGGAGACCGTCGGCTACCCGCCGCCGGCCCAGATCCTCGGCCACCTGATGAAGGCCGTCTTCCTCGACGTCCTCGACCAGGACGTCCGCCGGCTCGAGCTGGTCAACCGGGTGATCGACACCCTGCCGCCCGACGAGCGCGGCACGCTGCGCCACGTCGACATTCTCGCTCTGCGCCCCTCGGTCGACCTCGGCCGCCTCGCCGCCGACCACGAGCCCACCCTGCCGCCGGTCTTCCGCTTCCTCACCCGCGGCCTCGGCACCCGCGAGACCCGCAGCCCCGACTTCCTCTCGCTCCTCCTCTTCGAGCCCGCCTACCTCCGCGAGCTGATGGACATCGGCGAGGCCGACGCCGAGGCGAAGGCCGAGGAGATCGAGCGGCTGGTCGGGGGGTGAGCGTCGGTACGAGCGTCGGAGGAGTCCGGCGGTTAGCCGCGCGCCTCCTGCCAGACGTCGACCGAGCCCTTGTAGGCGCGGGCGATCTCGTCGATCGACCGCTCGGCGCGGGAGCGGTCGGCGAGGAAGGCCTTGACCGGGTCGGAGAAGTGGGTGCGGCCGACGGCGAAGCCGATCCAGCCGTCGACCGGGGCGGCGACGCGCAGCCACTCGTGGACCTGGGCGGTGTCGGAGCCGCGGCCGAGGAGGATGCAGCCGACCCGCTCGCGGCTCTTGCCGTCGGCGGTGCGGCCGGCGCGGGCCTGGGCGGCGACGCGCTCGGCCTGCTCGCGGGTGGACAGGCCCTCGAGCTTCCAGATGTCGGGCTCGACGCCGGCCTCCTGGAGCTCGCGGATCGCCTCGACCATGCGGCCGGCGCGGAGCTCGTCGTCGTAGCGGGGGCCGGCGGCCTTCTCCTCGTCGGTCGTCGCCGGCACGAGGAGCTCGAACATGAACCAGCGGCCGTCGCCGCCGCGCAGGAAGTCGGTGACCTGCTGGAGGCGGGTGATCTGCTCGACCTTCTCGCCCTCCGGGTCGGCCGGGTGGTGGCGCACGAGCACCTTGACGATGTCGGGCGCGACCCAGCGCACGTGGTCCTGCCAGCGCGGGCCGTACTCGAAGTCGAAGATCGGCTGGCCGCTCTTCTCGATGCACGAGGCGACCGGGATCCCCTTGCCCTTGGCGTCGGCCTGGATGTGGCTGCCGTACTCGGAGTCGACGAGGATGCCGACGTGCTCCTTGGGCACGCCCATCTCGATCGCCCGCAGGAGCCCGCGGTAGATCAGCGTCTTCGCCTCGACGATCGGCGTGTACTCGTCGGTCGCGGCGTCGAGGGTCCAGTCGCCCTTGAGGCCGAAGAACTTCTTCTTGAAGCTCCCCCGGTGGTCGAAGGGCTGGACGAACAGGGGCTTGTCGTAACCGATCTCTCGCATGGCGGCCTCTCTCTCCTCGGCGATGGCAGGACGGACAGCGGAACGGCGCGGGTGCTCGGCACCCATGCGGATTCTAGGCCGGCTCCCCGCGGCGGCCCAAGGACGGCCGGCACGGCGCGGCGTTCCGGCGTTCCGGCGTTCCGGCCTTCCGCGGTAGGGTCTCCGCGATGACCCCCGGGCGCTTCCGCCGCATCGTCGCGGTGCTCGACCGCCGGCAGCCGGACCTGACGGTGGTGATGGAGAACGTCCACAAGCCGCACAACTTCTCGGCGGTGCTGCGGACCTGCGACGCGGCCGGCGTGTTCGAGGCGCACGCGGTGACGCCGGACGGCACGCTGGCGGTCGCCGACGCGGTGGCGCAGGGGACGAAGCGGTGGGTCGAGGTGCGCACCCACGCCGGCCTCCACGAGGCGTTCGACCACCTCCGCGAGCGCGGCTTCCGCATCCTCGCCGCCCACCTCGACGAGCGCGCGGTCGACTTCCGCGAGGTCGACTACACCCGGCCGACGGCACTGCTCCTCGGCCAGGAGAGGGACGGCGTGACCCCCGAGGCGGCGGCGCGGGCCGACGACTGGATCGCGATCCCCATGGCGGGGATGGTCGCCTCGCTCAACGTCTCGGTCGCCGCCGCGGTCGTCCTCTTCGAGGCCCAGCGGCAGCGGGCGGCGGCCGGGATGTACGAGCGCCGCCGGCTCGACGAGGCGACCCGGCGGACGACGCTCTTCGAGTGGGCCTACCCGGTCCTCGCCGAGCGCTGCCGCCGCGAGGGCGTCCCCTACCCGGAGCTCGGCCCGGACGGCGAGCTCCTCGGCGCGGTGCCGCGGTAGGGAGCGCGCTCCGGCGGCGTGAGAAGATGCGGGGAGGAGGTCACGACATGGCCGAGCCGCAGAGGATGGGCGCCCCCGCGACGACGGAGGCCGCACGGCCCGCGGCCCGCTCCAGGGGCGCAAAGCCCTCCGCCGGGGCGCGGGTGCGTCGGGCGTGGGAGAAGCTCTCGCCCCTGCCGGGCGGGCGCTGGCTGTTCAGCAGGGCGGTGGGTTTCATGGCGCCGTACACGGGGACGATCCGCGCCCGGGTGGTCGAGCTCGAGCCGGGCTTCTGCCGGGTCGAGATGCGGCAGCGCTGGCGGCTCGGCAACCCGTTCGGCTCGATCCACGCCGTCGCCCTGCTCAACCTGGCCGAGGAGGCGTCCGGGCTGGCCACGCTCTTCGCGCTGCCCGACGACGCGCGGGGGATCGTCACCGGCCTGGCGATCGACTTCGAGAAGAAGGCGCGCGGCACGATCACCGCGACCTGCCGCACCGACCCGCCGCGGACCGCGCCGCCCGAGCCGGTCGGCCACGTCGCCCAGGTCGAGCTGCACGACGCGGCCGGCGAGCGGGTGGCGACGGCGCGGGCGACCTGGACGATCGCCGCCGCGGGGTGAAGCCCGCGATGGAGAGGGTGAGCTCGCTGCCGGGCCGGCTGCGCGCGAACGGCCGCCGTAGATTCCTCGTCGCCGCCGCGCTCCTGCCCCTCGCCGCCTGCGCGACCTCGCCGGCCGCCGCCCCGCAAGGCCGCCCCCTCGCCGAGCCGCCGGCCGCGGCCGTCTCCACCCCCGTGCCGGAGACCGCCGCCGCCGAGGCCCGCCGGGGGCGCGAGACGGCCGAGGCCGCCGCCGGCTGGCGCATGCTCGAGACCGCCGACGGCGTCGAGCTCGCCTACCGGGTGGTCGGCTCCGGCGCGCCGACCGTCGTCGTCCCCGCCGGCTCGATCATGGGCGGGATGGAGCCGCTCGCCGCCCGCCACCGCGTCGTCTTCTACGACCCGCGCGGCCGCGGGCGGTCGACCCGCTTCGGGCCGGAGCTGCCGGTCTCGCTCGCCCACGACCTCGCCGACCTCGAGGCGGTGCGGGCGGCGCTCGAGCTCGACCGCTTCGCGCTCCTCGGCGTCTCTTACTACGGCACCCTCGTCGCGCTCTACGCCGCCGAGCACCCGGAGCGCGTGGAGCGGCTGGTGATGGCCGGGCCGATGGCGCTGAGCGCCGCGACCTTCGCCACCGGCTGGGGGGAGGAGCTGGCGGCCGCGAAGGCCGCCGCCGACGGCGCCGCCGAGGCCGAGCTCGCCGCCCTGCGGGACGAAGGTCTGGAGGAGGCCGACCCGGCCGCCTTCTGCCGCGCCTACGCCCGCGCCTACGCGCCCGGCCTCTACGCCGACCCGGCGCGGCACGACCCCGCCGCCGCGGAGGAGACCTGCGAGCTGCCGAACGAGCGGCCGGCGAGCTTCGGCGCCTGGGCGGGAGCGCTGTTCGGTGCGCTCGGCGAGTGGGACTTCGCGGACCGGCTGCGCGGGGTGCGGGCGCCGGCGCTCGTCCTCCAGGGCCGGCGGGACTTCCGCACCCCACCGGCCGGGGCGACCGAGATCGGCGCGACGATCCCCGACGCCCGGGTCCTGTGGCTCGACGACACGGGGCACCTGCCGCTCGAGGAGCGGCCGGACGTCGCGTACCCGGCGATCCTCGAGTTCCTGGCCGGCGAATGGCCCGAGGCGGCGGCCGCGCCGCCGTCACATCTCGGCGGTCATCGGCCCGCCGAGGCCGAGCCGTGCGAGCAGGGCGCCGGCGACCGCCGCGGTGACCCCCCAGATGCGATGGCGGCCGACGTGGAAGACCGCGAGCTCGCGGATCCGCCCCGCGCGCTCGACCTCGCGCCCCTCGACCGCCTGGGGACCGGCGAGCGCGGCCAGAGGCAGGGGCACGACCGCGGTCACCGCCGCCGACCCGGCGGGCGCCGCCCGCTCGCCGACGGCGTCGGCGGGTAGCGCCGCGACGCAGGGGACGATGCGCACGCCGGCCGGGGTCGCCACCTCGTCCAGCCGCCCGAGGTCGAGCGCCGCGCGCGGCAAGAGGCCGGCCTCGGTCTCGCCGCCGCGCAGCGCCGCCGGCCACGGGTCCTCGTCCCCCTCGAGGACCGCGCCGGGGAAGGCGAGCGGGCTCGCCATGCCGGCCGGCGCCGCCCGCTCGGTGAGCACGGTCCACAGGTTCCCCGCCTCGACGTAGAGCGGCACGAGGGCCGCCGCCCGGCCCGCCGGGGCCGCGTCGTCGGGGAGCGCCCGCGGCGGCGGGTCGGCGAGCCGCCGGCGGATCTCGACGATCCAGCTCCCGCCGCCGCCGGCGAGCCGCTCGCCCGCTTCGCCGCCGCTCATCGCATGGCTCCGGCGGCACCGTACCCGGGCGCCAGCGTGAATGTCATCGAACGGCCTCCAGCCGGGTCCGCGGGAGGGTCGGCGGCGATCTCGAGGCGATAGAGCCACCAGTCCTCCCCCTCGCTCCACCACATCGGGTGGACGGCGCGCGGGTCGCCGGGCGCGAGCAGGAAGGCGATGCCGCCGTCGGGCGAGAGGATCGTCTCGCCGGGCTCCGCGCCCTCGACGGCGAGCCGGCTCGGACCGCTCGCGCCGAAGCGGACCATCAGCGACACGAGCGGCCGGGGGCTGCCGACGAGGAGCTCGGCCGGTCCGCCGCCGACCAGGGCGGCCCGGTCGTCCCCCCGCGGCTCGACGCCGCCGCCGAGGAGCTTCACCCACAGCCCGTCCATCGCCCGGTCCGCACCGCCCGGGACGTGGCTCTGGGTGGTCTCGTAGGGCAGCCACCGGCGGGCGAGCTCGCCGGCGTGGCGGTAGCGGCCGTCCTCGGCGACCGGGAAGGCGCGGGGGGCGCTCCACGTGGGCCAGAGGAAGGGCGCGGCCAGCGCCGCGACCGCCAGCGCGCCGGCGGCCCGGGCGCCCGCTCCGCGGAGCGGCGGCCGGGCGGCGAGGAACCAGAAGGCCGGGTAGAGCGGCAGGAAGTAGCGGTTGGCGATCGCCCCCGCGCCGCCGTAGAAGTTGAACGGCCGCACCCACAGGAAGCAGGCGAGGGCGGCGGCGACCGCGACGAGGAGGAGCCCGCGGCCGGCGCGGCCGGAGAACGCCGCGAAGCCGAGCACGACGGGCAGGAAATAGGGCAGGACGCCGACGTTGCGGCCGGCCGCCAGGTACGCCGCGTTCCAGCCCCAGAGCCCGGCGTCGGCCGGCGGGCGGTACGACTCGGTCACCCCGGCGAACAGCCAGGCGGTGTTGCCCCACCGGCGGACCGACTCGTCCCACCCCTCGGCCGGGAAGTCGACGAGCGGGAAGCCGGTGCGCTCGTAGAAGCCCTGGCGCTCGCCGCCGTACGGGCTCCAGTCGCCGCCGGCCGCGCGCTGGGCGAGGGCCGAGCCGGCGAGGACGAGGAGAGCGCCGGCGACGAGCGCCGCCGGCCGGCGCCAGCGGCCGCGGGCAGCGTCCGGCACCTCGGCCCGCGCGGCGAGGACCGCGGGCGCGAGCAGCGCCAGGTAGAACGGCCGGAACGCGCCGGGCACCGCGAGCAGCGCCCCGGCGGCGGCCCACCGCGCCAGCGGGCGCCATGCGGCGCCCTCCTCCCAGCGCCCGGCCGGCGGCTGGTAGAGATCGGCGAGCGGGACGGCGGCCCGGCGGCCGGCGGGGGCGGCGACCGCCTCGCCCCGGTAGACGAGCGCCAGCCCGAGCGCCGCGGCGCACAGCAGGAACAGGTCCGCGTGGACCCAGAAGACGTAGGCGAAGGCGACCGAGGCGAAGCAGAAGGCCGCCACCCAAAGCGGCGCCGCCGCGCCGACCGTGCGCCGCAGGACCCGCGCGCAGGCGACCGCGGTGAGCGCCAGCAGCAGCGCCGCGGCGACCGGCGCCCCGCGCACGGGCGCCAGGCGAAGCGCGGGGGCGACGAAGAGCGCGTAGAGCGGCGGCTTGCCGAAGGTCATCCGCCGGCCGTCGTCAGCGCTCTGCAGGATCAGCCCGTCCGGCGGGCGCCCCCAGGTGGCGACGAAGCGGTCGTAGTCGGCCCGCTCGTAGGCGAGGTCGAGGTCGTGCGCCAGGCTCGCCGCCTGCATCGCGTACGTCGCCTCGTCACCGACGAGCGCCGGCCACGCCGAGCGGTCGAAGGTCGCGGCGGCGACCAGCGTCGCCGCGAGCAGCGCACCGAGCACCAGCCAGCCGGCGGCCTCGATCCGCCGCTCGCCCACGGTCCGACCCGAGGGCAGGGTGCGCGATCCGCCGGGCGAGGCCGGAGCCGTGGGGACGGCCCGGGTCATCCGGCCGTCCCCGCCCCGGCCGGGGCCGCACCCGTCCGCCCCGCGTCGAGGTCGTCGGCGTCCGCCTCCCAGCGCGGCGCTCCGGGCCGGGTCACCCGCTCGCCCGCCCAGCCGTCGAGGACCAGCGGCTCGACGGTGACCCGCGCCGGCCCCGGCGGCCGGCGCAGCGCCAGCTCCAGCCGCGCCGTCCCGCCGGGCTCGACGTCGTGCGGCAGGGGGAGCCAGGGGCGGTGCGGATCGGGATCGCCGGCCGGGGTCGCGAGCGTCACCTCGAAGGCCACCCCGCCGGGCCCCCGCCGGGCCGCGAGCCAGCGGGCGGGGCCGCCGTTGGTCACCTCGAGCCGCAGGGTCCGGCGCTCGCCCTCCGGCCAGGCGGACTTCCGGGACGACGGGGCCCGAGCCCCCGCGGCCTTCTCACCGGCGTCGACGCTCCCCACGATCACTCCGCTCAGCCGCGTCCATGCGACCGTCGTGGGCGGGGCCGCGACCGCCGGCCGTGGCCCCGGCGGCGCGAGCTCGGCGAGCTCCGTGCAGGCCCCGGCGACCGCCGCCGCCGCCCGCTCCGGCGCGTGCTCGCGGGCGACGTACCGCCGCGCCGCCTCGCCCATGGCCGCCAGCCGCGCCGGGTCGGCGAGGAGGTCTGCCGCCGCGGTAGCCAGCGCCTCCTCTTCCCCCTCGCCCAGCGGCACGCGCACCGCGACCCCGGCGGGGAGGTCGGCGAACTGCGCGTAGTCCGAAACCACCGCCCCCCGCCCGGCGGCGAGAAGCCGCAGCAGCGAGGCCGACGTCTCCCCGGCCGTGGGATATCGGAGGTTGAGCGCCAGGTCGCAGGCGGCGAGGGCGCGGGCGAAGGTCGGGCCCTCGACGAAGCCGGTCACCCGCACCCGGTCGGCGACCCCCGCCCGCCGCGCCTCACCCTCCAGATCCACCTCGGGCGACACCTCGCCGACGACCAGCAGCCACGTCCCGGCGAGCTCCGGGCGGGCGAGCGCGCGCACCGCCGCGGCGGTCCGCTTGATCGGCGTCTGGAAGCCGAACGAGCCGACGACCGGCCGGTCGGCCGGGAGCCCGAGCGACGCCCGCGCCGCGGCCGCCGCCCCGCCCCCGGCGAGCGCCGGCGGCCCGGCCTCCGGCGGCAGCGGGATCCCCATCGGCACCGCCCGCACCGCGAGCTCCGGGTCCTCCTCGGCGAGCGCCGCCGCCGCCCACCGGCTGTGCACCAGCACCCCCCGCTGCCGTCGCAGCAGGTCGCGGTGGGCCGGCAGGGCGAAGAGCCCACCGTCGCTGTAGCCGCCCCACCGCCGGGTCGTCGCCACCGCCCGGCCGATCCACCCGTGGTCCCGCTCGAGCGCCTCGACGTACGGCGCGAGCACCCCGCGCGACAGCGTCCGCTCGACGAGCAGGTGGTGGAGCACCAGGTCGTGCAGCGTCAGCACCCCGGGCCGCTCCAGAGCCAGCTCGAGCACCCCCTCGTGGTGCCGGTTGTTCCCCATCTGGTAGAGCGGCAACCGCCCGCCCCGCCCGGTCTCCTCCGCCGCCACCGGCCGCCACCGCGCCGCCACCGCCTCGTCCACCGGCTGCCCCGGCAGCCGCACCACCCGCACCTCCCCCACCTCCGCCCGTGCCGCCAGCCCGGGCAAGAGCTCCACCGCATAGTCCGCGATCCCCGACCGCACCGGCGGCAGCGGGGACACGAAGTCGATGCGCAGGGAGCTCACCCGTCTATCCTAGTCACCCGCACCCCCGCCGCCCCCGCGGCCACGGCCCCCCGGAGCCGAGAGCGGCGGGTGCCCCGCCCGGGAATGTCGGAGGTGGCGCGCTGCGGCACGCAGGCCGCGAACCGCCTCCTCCCCCGCACCCCACCGCCGGCGGAGCCGGGAGCGGCGGGTGCCCCGCCCGGGGATGTCGGAGGTGGCGCACGTGCACGAGCCGCCGGAGGCCAACGCCGGTCCGGCGCCGCCGACGCCAAGGCGAGGGCCGCCCCCTTGCACACTCCGTAGCCCGAGCCGGTCCCCGGGCGGGGCACCCGCCGCTCCCGGCGGCCGCCGCGGCACTACGACGCCTTCTTCTCCCCCTCGCCCATCTGCTGCGTCAGCCAGGCCTCGATGAACGGGTCCACGTCCCCGTCGAGCACCCGGTCCGCGTCCCCCACCTCGGTCCCCGTGCGGTGGTCCTTCACCATCCGGTACGGCTGCAGCACGTACGAGCGGATCTGGCTCCCCCAGGCGATCTCCCGCTTCTCCCCCTCGCGCACCGCCTGCTCATCCGCCCGCTTCTGCATCTCCAGGTCGTAGAGACGCGCGCGCAGGATCTTCATCGCCGTCGAGCGGTTCTTCATCTGGCTGCGCTCGTTCTGGCAGGAGACGACGATGTTCGTCGGCAGGTGGGTGATCCGCACCGCCGACTCCGTCTTGTTGACGTGCTGGCCGCCGGCGCCCGAGGCGCGGAAGGTGTCGATCCGCAGGTCCTTGTCGATCACCTCGATGTTCACGTCGTCGTCGACCTCCGGGTAGACGTAGACCGAGGCGAACGAGGTGTGCCGGCGGCTCTGGGCGTCGAACGGGCTGATCCGCACCAGCCGGTGGACGCCGTTCTCGCCGTTCAGGTAGCCGTACGCGTACTCGCCCCGGACGGCGAAGGTGGCGCTCTTGATCCCCGCCTCCTCGCCCTCCAGGCGGTCGAGCATCTCGGCCTCGTAGCCGCTGCGCTCGGCCCAGCGCAGGTACATGCGCAGGAGCATCTCGGCCCAGTCCTGCGACTCCGTGCCGCCGGCGCCGGGGTGGATGGCGACGATCGCGCTCTTGTCGTCGTCCTCGCCGGCGAGCTTGAGCTCGAGCTCGAGCCGGGAGAGGTCGCGCTCGACCCGCTCGAGGAAGCCGCCGAGCTCGGGGTCGCCCTCACCCTCGGCCACCAGCTCGCCCCACGCCTCGAGGTCGCCGGCGTCGGAACGGAGCTGCTCGAGCGTCTTCAGCCGGCGCTGGGCCACCTTGCGCCGGCGGACCATCGGCGCGCTGGCCGCGGGGTCCTCCCAGAAGCCCGGCTTCTGCATCGCATCGTCGAGCTCGGCGATCTCACTCTCCAGCCCGGCCCCCTCAAAGATACCCCCGGATCGAGACGAGCCTCTCGGACAGGTCGGCGATGCGCTGCTGGATCTCGGGCTGCATTTCGGGACTCCTGGTGGCGGGGACCGGCGGGAAGGTGGTGGTCGTAGAGGCGGGCAAGTCCCCGCCGTACGGACGCGATCCTAGCAGGGGAGGGCACCCGCCGCCCGCGGGGGACCCGGGGAGCCCCGATCGGCATTCGTGTATCCTGCGGGCTCGGTGCCTCGATCCCCGAGCCCCGGACCATCTCCGAGAGGGAATCTCATGCGAATCGTCACCGCCGTCGCCCTGGTCCTCGCCGCCGTCGCGCCCTCGGAGCTCGCCGCCGAGGTCATCGTCCGCCCACACGACCCGGCCGCCGCCGAAGCGCCGTTCGAGCGCGCCGTCGAGCCCCTCGTCGCGGTGAGCGACGGGATCGACGAGCCGGCGACCCTCCTGATCGTGCCCCGGTACGAGGTCGAGACGACCGACCCGAGCGGCACGTCGACCCTCTTCGCCGTGCGCAACGTCACCCCGGCTCCGCTCGATCTCGACATCCGCTACCGGTCGCCGGAAGGCGACGTCCTGCGCCAGGACCTGCCGACGCTCGGCGCCCGCGCGACGCTGTCCCGCAACGTCCGCGACGTCGCCGGCCTGCCCGTCGATCCCGACGGCTTCACCCGCGGGTTCGTCCAGATCGAGGCCGCCACCCCGTTCGTCGGTGACTACCTGCAGGTGGACGCCGGCGGCGACTTCGCCACCGGCGAACGGATGATCTCCCTAGCCGACCTCTGCGACCTCGCCGAGATCCGCTTCTTCGACTTCGGCTCCGGGACCGACCTCCACTTCGTCGTCAACGTCTTCCAGGGTACCGATCCGGGCGACCCGCCGACCTTCACCGCCACCCCCTTCGGCGAGGACGGCGCCGCCTTCCCGGCGATCGACGTCTTCGCCGACCAGTTCGTCTTCACCATGACGGCTGCCGACTTCACCCCTCTCGCCTTCGGCACCCTGGTCTTCGACTTCAGCGCCGCCAGCGGCGGGACGGTCATGGGCGAGTACAGCGCCTTCGGCAGGTTCTCGGCCGGCATGAACGGCGCCTGCCGGACCCCGTAACGCGCTCTCGGCGCCCGCCTCGGACCGGCCCGGACCGCCCTCCGATGACCCGTCTCCGCTACCCCGCCGTCCTGCTCGCCGCCGCGGCCCTCGCCTCGCTCGCCAGCGACGCCCTCGCCGTGCCGGTCACGGTCCGGGCGGGTGAGGTCCGGCTCGACGACCTCACCGGCGGAACGGTCGACCCGTTCGCGGGAGACGCGGCGACGACGGTCGTCCTCTTCGTCCGCAGCGACTGCCCGATCTCCAACCGCTACGCCCCGGAGGTGCGGCGGATCTGGGAGGAGCTCGCTCCGCGCGGGGTGGCCTTCTGGCTGGTCTACGTCGAGCGCGACGCGAGCGCCGAGGCCCTCCGCCGCTCGACCACGGCCTTCGGCTACCCGTTCCCGGCGCTCCGCGACACGGAGCACGAGCTCGTCGAGCGGACCGGCGCCACGGTGACACCGGAGGCCGCCGTCTTCGACGCGGACGGGAGGATGGTCTACCGCGGCCGGATCGACGACCGGTGGGCGGGGCTCGGCCGGCCGCGGCCGGCGCCGACCCGGCACGACCTGGCGGAGGCGGCTGCGGCCGCGGCGGCCGGAGAGCGGCTCGGGCCGCGGACGACCCGCGCGATCGGCTGCTTCATCGCCGACCTCGAATGACCGGCCGCCGGGCGACCGCGGCTGTCGCCCTCGTCGTGCTCGTCGCCGGACTCCGCCCGGAGTCTCTGCGGGCGTCGCCCGCGCCGGGGGAAAGCGCCCGCGGGGCCCAGGGTACGGCGGCGCCGGTACCGCCCACTTTCAGCCGGGACGTCGCCCCGATCCTGTTCACGAGCTGCGTGCCGTGCCACCGTCCCGGCGGGGTCGCGCCGTTCAGCCTGCTCACCCACGAGGACGCGAAGCGGCGTGCCCGCCTCATCGCGCACGTCACCGGCGACCGCTACATGCCGCCGTGGCTGCCGGGCGACGCCGACGTCGAGCTGGTCGGCGACCGGCGTCTGACCGCGTCCGAGATCGAGACCCTCGCCCGGTGGGCGGCGGCGGGCGCGCCGGCCGGCGATCCGGCGGAGCTCCCGCCCCACCCCCGGCTGGTCGAAGGCTGGCAGCTCGGCGAGCCGGATCTCGTCGTCGCCCTGGACGAGCCCTATACCCTCCCCGCGGACGCGCCGAGCGACGTCTTCCACAACTTCGTCCTGCCGCTGCCCGTGGCGTCGACGCGCTGGGTGCGCGCGGTCGAGCTGCGGCCGGGCAACCCGCGGATCGTCCACCACGCGGTCGTCCAGGTCGACGAGACCCGCGGCTCGCGCCGGCGCGACGACCGCGAGCCCGGCCCCGGCTTTTCCGGCATGGAGATGGGCGATTCTCACCTGCCCGACGGCCACCTGGTCGCCTGGACCCCGGGGCGCGTCCCCTTCGCCGGCCGCGAGGGGATGGCCTGGCGGCTCGAGCCGGGTACCGACCTCGTCCTCCAGCTCCACATGCTGCCGACCGGCAAGCCCGAGACGATCCAGCCGCGGGTGGGGCTGTTCTTCGCCGACGAGCCGTCCCGCGCTCCCTCCTTCACGATCACCCTCGGCGACGAGGAGATCGACATCCCCGCGGGCGCTCGGGACCACCGGGTCGCCGACACCTTCGAGCTGCCGGTCGCGGTGGAGCTCTACGCCGTCTACCCGCACGCGCACTACCTGGCGCGCGAGATGACCGTCACCGCCACCCTCCCCGACGGCCGCGACCGGACCCTCCTCCACATCCCGGAGTGGGACTTCTCGTGGCAGGACGAGTACCACTTCGTTCCGGGGGCGAGGCTGCCCGCGGGCACCCGTCTCGAGATGGTCTACTCGTACGACAACTCGACCGAGAACCCGCGCAACCCGAACGTCCCGCCGGAGCGGGTGCGCTTCGGCTATCGCTCCTCCGACGAGATGGCCTTCCTGTCGCTCCAGCTCATCATGGAGGACGAGGCGGCGCGGGAGGCCTTGCAGCGGGCCGAGGTCGAGAAGCGGTTGGCCGACACCCCGAGCTCCTGGCGCGCGCACCAGGCGATGGGGCGGCTGCTCCTCGACGAGGGGCGCTGGGAGGAGGCCGTCGGCTCCCTGCGACGCGCGGCCGCGCTCGCGCCCGAGAAACCCTCGCTCCGCCTCGACCTCGGCCGCGCCCTGCGGCGGACCGGCCGCGAGGACGAGGCCCTCGGCGAGCTGCAACGCGCGGTCGAGCTCGACCCGGCGAGCGCCGACGCACTCGCCGCGCTCGGGCTGGCGCTCGAGGCCCGCGGCCGGCTCGGCGAGGCGGTCGCGCTGTTCCGGCGGGCGGTCGACGCGGCCCCGGACTCCGCCGGCCCGCGGATCGACCTCGGGATGGCGCTGACGGCGTCCGGCGACCTCGAAGCGGCCGACCGCGAGCTCCGCCGCGCCCTCGAGCTCGACCCCGACGCCTCCTTCGCCCACCTCGGCCTCGGCCGGGTCGCCGCGGCCCGGGACGAGCTGCCGGAGGCGATCGGCCACTACCGCCGCGCCCATCAGGCCGACCCGGACAACGCGAACGCGGCTTTCGCCCTCGGCACGACCCTACTCGGCACCGGGCGGTCCACGGAGGCGATCGAGCCGCTTCGACGGGCCGTCGCGGCGGCGCCCGGAGAGCCGGAGGGGCGGCGCGCCCTGGCCGAGGCGCTCCTCGCCGCCGGCGACCCGGCGGCGGCCGACGAGCAGCTCGCCCGTGCCGCCGAGCTCGCCCCGGCCGACCCCGCGATCCCGGCCGCCCGTGCGCGGGTGGCCCAGGCGGCCGGGCGCTTCGCCGAGGCTGCCGACCACCAGCGCCGGGTCGTCGACCTCCTGCCGGGGGACGCCGCCGCCCACTACAACCTCGGCGTCGCCCTCACGCTCGCCGGCCGCCTCGACGACGCGATCGAACAGCTCCGCCGCGCCGTCGCGACGGATCCGCGCTACCTCGACGCCCTGAGCGCGATGGCCCGCACTCTCGCCGACCATCCCGACCCGGCGCTGCGCCGTCCCGAGGCCGCCGAGCGCCTCGCCGCCCTCGCCGCCGAGCTCGCCGGCGGCGGTTGAACCGGCAGCCGTGCGGGGTCAGACGCGGGGCAGGAGGCGGCAGGCGGCGAGCGTGCCGACGGCGAGCGCCGCCGCGATCAGCGGCACGACCCACGGCCGGCGGGTGTAGGGGGAGAGCCCGCGCTCTCCCTCGACCCGGCCGCGGATCAGCCCCTCCACGAACGGGTCGAGCCGGGCGAGCTCCGCGCCGTCCGGCGCGACCAGGGCGGAGACGCCGGTGATCGCGGCGCGCAGCAGCGGGCGGCGGCTCTCGGCGGCGCGGAAGCGGGCGGCGGCGTAGTGCTGCCAGGGGGCGGCGGTGTCGCCGTACCAGGCGTCGTTGGTGATCGTCACCAGGATCGTCGCCCCCGCCCGCACCGCCTCGGCCACTTCGGCCGGGAAGACGATCTCGTAGCAGATCGACATCCCGAGCCGCTCGCCCCGCCAGGGCAGGAGCGTCACCCCCTCGGCGGCCAGGAAGTCGCCGGCATTGCGCGCCAGCTTGTCGAGCCAGGCGAAGACCCCGGCGAGCGGCACGTACTCGCCGAACGGCACCAGGTGGCGCTTGTCGTAGCGCGCCGACGCGCCGTCCGGCGAGACGACGTAGGCCGAGTTGTAGTAGCGCTCCCCCGCCGGCTGGATCGAGTTGAGCAGCACCGTACACCCACCGCGGGCGGCGAGGCCGAGGACGTCGCGCCGGAAGTCCGGGTCGTCGGCGAAGGTGTACGGCCAGGCGGCGCTCTCCGGCCAGACGAGGAGCGCCCCCGGCGTGCACGCCGCCTCCGAGAGCGCCAGGACGTGCCGGTAGTTCGCCTCGATCGTGCCCCAGTCCGGCTGGACCGCGTTCGGGATGTTCGGCTGCAGCAGCCGCACCGGCTCGCCCCGCAGCGCGAACGGCGCCCGGTGCGGGTCCGCCGTCCCCCCGTCCCCCCACCGCACCCCCACCCCGAGCACCGCCAGCACGCTCAGCACCGCCGCCGCTCCCCAGGCCCACCGCCGTGCCGCGACCGCCAGCGCGATCCCCGCGTTCGCCAGCACCAGCAACGCCCCCACCCCGTACACCCCGATCCAGGCGGCCGTCGGCAGCGCCCCCGGGACCTCCAGCCACGCGTGCCCCGCCGGGTTCCACGGAAACCCCCCGAAGAGCCAGGTCCGCACCCACTCCAGAAAAGCCCACAATGAAGGGAGGCCGACCACGGCCGCCGCCGCCCGGAGCGAAGCGGGAACCGCCCCCCCCGGCCCGCCCCCCGGCACACCCGCCCACCGCCACAACGGCCGCCCGAGCACCGCGAACGCCCCGTGGTAGAGCGCCAGGTACCCCGCGAGGATGAGCAGGCTGATCCAGGCGAGCCAGGCCGGCAGCTCGCCGTAGGACTGCAGGGTCGGCACGATCCACGGGATCGCCACCACCCAGGCCGCCAGCCCGTGCAGGAAGCCGAGCGTGAACGTCCACCGCCGGCGCCCCGGCGCCCCGAGCAACGGGAAGAGCGGCGCCAGCGCCAGCCAGGAGGCGACGAGCCACGGCTCGCGTCCGAAGGCGAGCCCCCAGACCGCACCGCCGGCGAGGGCGAAGGCCACCCAGCCCGCCCCGCGCCGCGGGCGGGCGGCGGCCCCGGTGGGGCTCACCGCGTGATCCAGGTGTCGTAGTGGTACTGCCGGCGGACCCGCTCGGCGACCTCCTCGGCCTCGCCGCGGTCGCCGAAGGGACCGATCCGCACGCGGTACATCGTCTGCCCGTCGACCTCGACCGGGGAGAGGAATGCCCGCTCGCCGCCGCCGGTCAGCCGGGCGACGACCTTCTCGGCCTGGGCGCGGTCGCCCGACGAGAAGACCTGGACGACCGGCCCGCCGGCGGTCGCCTCCCGGTCGGCGCCGGGCCTCGCCTCCCCGGGCGGGCCGGCCGGCGGCGCCTGAGGTCCGAGCGCCGCGCCCTCGCCGCCGGCCACGTCCCCGCCGGCGGCCGCCTCCTCCGCGCGCCGCCGCTCGGCCTCGCGCCGCGCCCGGGCGTCGGCCGGGTCCTCGGCGGGCGGGCCGGCGCCCGGCCGGTCCGGCGTGGGCGGCGTGCGGGCCGCTTCTCCGCCGGCCTCCCCCTCGAGCTCGCCGCCCGCGAAGAAGTCCAGCGGCCGCGCCTCGCCGTCCTCGACCTCGGCGCGCTCGACCGCCTCGCGGCCTCCGTCGCCGGCCTCGCCGCGACCGATCCAGACGCCGGTCAGAAAGCTGCCCATCAAGCAGACCAGGAGGATGACGAAGGCCACCACCACCTGGCGGTTCGTCAGGGCGATCTCGTAGTAGCTCTGCTCGTGGTCACTCAACGCCTCACACCTCGCTGCCGCCGCCGCTGCCGCCGCCGCCCACCCGGCCCATCGCGCGCAGCATCTCGATCGGGATCGGGAAGAAGATGGTCGAGTTCTGCTCCGAGGCGATCTCCGAGACGGTCTGCAGGTAGCGGAGCTGGAGCGTCACCGGGTTCGCGGCGATCACCTCGGCCGCCCGCGCGAGCTGCGCCGAGGCCTGGAACTCGCCCTCGGCGTGGATGATCTTCGCCCGCTTCTCGCGCTCGGCCTCGGCCTGCCGCGCCATCGCCCGCTGCATCTCGACCGGCAGGTCGACGTGCTTGACCTCGACCGCGGACACCTTGACCCCCCACGGGTCGGTGTGCATGTCGATGATCTCCTGGAGCCGGCTGTTGAGCTTGTCGCGCTCCGACAGGAGCTCGTCGAGCTCGGCCTGGCCGAGGACCGAGCGCAGGGTCGTCTGGGCGAGCTGGCTCGTCGCGTACAGGTAGTTCTCGACCTCGACGACCGCCCTCGCCGGCTCGACCACCCGGAAGTAGACCACCGCGTTGACCTTCACCGAGACGTTGTCGCGGGTGATGATGTCCTGCGGCGGCACGTCGTGGACGACCGTCCGCAGCGGGATCTTGACCACGGTGTCGATCGGCCAGAAGACGAAGATGATCCCCGGGCCCTTCGAGCGCTCGAGCAACCGCCCCAGCCGGAAGATGACCGCCCGCTCGTACTCGCGCAGGATGCGGATCCAGCGGGTGAACAGGAACAGCACGGCGAAGACGACGAAGATCGGCCAGAAGACCAGCTCCATGTCAGCTCCCCTCTTCGGTTGAAGGGCCGGGCGGGCGCCGGCCCTGTCGCGAGCCGGCCGGCGGCCAGCCCCCTCGCGGGGCGGCCTCGAGCCGGCCCCCTCGCGGGGCGGCCTCGAGCCGACCCGCGACCCGCAGCGTGAGACCCTCGACGTCGACCACCCGCACCGGCTCGTCCGCTCCGACCCGGCGGTCGGCGACCGCGCTCCACCACTCGCCGCGCACCTGCACCTTCCCCGGCGGGCCTTCGCCGGCGGGCGCGAGCGCGGTGCGAGCGATCCCCTCGGCGCCGATCATCCCCTCGCGCCCGGTGCGCACCGGCCCGACCGGGTCACGACGCCCGGCGACCCGGACCGCGAGCTTGGCGAGCAGGGCGACGAACCGTTCGGCGAGCAGCCAGGCGGCGGCGATCAGCGCCAGCGGCAGCGCGACGCCCTCGACCGCCCCGGCGAGCGACGCGGCGGACGGGGCGGCCGCGGCGGACGGAGCCAGGACCAGGGCGAGCGCCAGCGCAGCGGGGACCGCCGGGGCCGAGGGCGGGCGGGGAGTCTTCATCGTGCCCCCTCCGGCCGCGCGATCGGCTCGCGGCCGGAGGCCGGCGCCGGCGCCACGCCTCCCACGCCGCCGGCGGTGCCCGGGACCGGCTCCGCCTCGGGCTCGACGGCGAGGAGCATCCCCTCGACCGCGGTCACCCGCACCGCCCGGCCCGCCTCGACCGGCCGGCCGGCGCGCGCATGCCAGAACTCGCCGTGGACGAACACCTTGCCGGGCCGCGGGTCGCCGGGGCCGAGGGCGGTGAACGCCCGGCCGACCTCGCCGACCAGCCCCTCGTTGCCGGTGCGCACCTTGCTGCGCTGGGCGCGCAGCGCGAGCCGCATCAGGAAGCCGACGACGAGCGCCGCGAGCAGCGCCACGCCGAAGACCAGCTCGAGCGACACGCGGAGCGCCGGCAGCGGCGACTTGAAGAGCATCAGCCCGCCGAGCGCCAGCGACACCACGCCGCCGACGGTCAGCATCCCGTAGCTCGGCACCTTGATCTCGGCGATGAAGAGCACGATCGCGAGCAGGATCAGCGCCACGCCGGCGTAGTTGACCGGCAGCACCGAGAGCGAGAAGAAGGCCAGGATCAGGCAGATCCCGCCGACCACGCCGGGGAGGATCGAGCCCGGGTTCATCAGCTCGAAGTAGATGCCGAGGAAGCCGAGCGAGAGCAGGATGTAGGCGATGTTCGGGTGGGCGAGCGCGGCGAGCACCCTGCGCCAGGGCGACATCTCGACCGTCTCGACGACGGCCTCGGCCGTCTCGAGCGTCATCGTGCGGCCGTTCTTCGTCACCTCGCGGCCGTCGAGCTCGGCGAGAAGCGCGGTCAGGCTCGGGGCGACGAGGTCGATCAGGTCGGCCTCGAGCGCCTCGTCGGCGGTGAACGAGCGGCTCTCGACCACCGCGGCTTCGGCGAGCTCGGCGTTGCGCCCGTGGCGGGCGGCGAGCGAGCGGATCGTCGCCGCCGCGTCCTGCTCGACCTTCTCCCCCATCGCCCCCTCGATCTCCTCCCCCTGCCCGCCGACCGGGTGGGCGGCGCCGGTGTTCGTCCCCGGAGCCATCGCCGCCACGTCGGCCGCCATCAGCAGGAAGAACCCGGCGGAGGCCGCCTGGGCGCCCGAGGGGGCGACGTAGACCACCACCGGCGTCGCCGCGCCGAGCATGGCGGTGAAGATCTCGCGGGTCGAGGGGAGGAGCCCGCCGGGGGTCGACAGCTCGACGACCAGCGCCTCGGCCCCGAGCGCGTCCGCCTCGGCGATCGCGTCCTCGAGGAGCTCGACCGCCACCGGGTGGATGATCGAGTCGACGCGCACCCGCACGACCGGGCCCGCCGACTCCGCCGCGGAGGCGGGCTCGGCCGCCGGCTCGGGCTCCGCCGCGGCCGCGGTCCCCGCGAAGGCCGCGAGCACGGCAGCGAGGGCCGCCGTCGCGAAACCTCGGTTCCGCTGCAACCGTCTGTCGGGGCGGGAGTTATTCATCGCGCAGCGCGTCTTTCCGCAACGCGGCAAGTATAGCAGCCTGGGCACGTTCACCCCGGGCTGCCAGGGCACCCGCTCAGCGCTCGATGCGGAAGGGGCCGGTCCGCACGGCCTCGCGTGCCCCGCCGAGGTCGGGGGAACGGCGACCGCACGAGCCGCGGCGCGGCTCGCTCCCGCTCTCACCCAGCCGTCGCGGCCGGGCTCGGGACCGGCGCCGGCCGTCGCCGGCGCGAGGCCAGCGCGGTGCCCGCGATGACCAGCACCGCACCGCCGACCAGCCGTACCGTGACCGGCTCGTCGAACGCCGCCGCCCCGACGCACACCGCGACCACCGGGATGGCATAGGCGATCAGCCCGAGCTGCGTCGCCGGCATGTGCTGGATCAGCCAGAAGTAGAGGCAGAACGCGAGCGCCGAGCCGAACAGCGCCAGGTAGAGGATCGACAGCACCGCCGGGGTCGTCATCTCCACCGGCCGCCCGCGCTCCACCGCCGCCGCGAGCGCCCCGACCACCAGCGCGGTCAGCGCCATGCCGCCGAAGTTGAGGCTCACCGGGTGAACCCCCTGCCCCCAGCGCTTGATCACCACGTTCCCCACCGCCGAGGCGAGCGGCGCGAGCAGCATCACCGCCGAGGCGATCGCCACCTCCCGGCCGCCGAGCACCGCCAGGTCCTCCGAGAAGATCACCGTCACGCCGCCGAAGCCGAGGACGATCCCGAGGCCGGCCAGCGGCCCGAGCCGCTCGCCCGGCAGGAACGGGTGGGCGAGGAGCGCCAGGAAGAGCGGGAAGGTCGCGAACAGCACCGCGGTGAGGCCCGAGGGCACCCACTGCTGCGCCCAGTAGGTCACCGTGTACGAGACGGCGAACGAGAGCGTCCCGTGGACCAGCCACAGCCGCCGCTCCCGCGCCGCCGCCCCCGGCCGCAGCCCCAGCGCCAGCGCCACCCCGAGCAGCACCACGCTGGCCAGCGCGAACCGCAGCGCCACCCCGGTGAACGGCGGCACGTCCGCCAGCCCCACCCGGATCGCCGCCCACGTCGTCCCCCAGATCGCGATCATCACCCCGATCGCGACGGCCTTCAGGACCGGCCCCGGCGCACGCATGCGGCGCACTCTGCCACAGGCCTGTCCGGCGCTCCAGCGCTATACTCTTGCCGTCCCTTCCGACGAGCTTCGATGATCCTCCGCCGCGACCCCGTGCCGCCGTCCGGCCGCCGCCGGCCGGCCCTCGCCTCCCTTGCGACGGCGGCTCTGCTGACGTGCGCAGCCGTCGAATCGGCCAGCCTCCGCGCCGCCGACCTCTCCGCTCCCGACGCGCTGCCGCCGCCGGTGTACAGGGTCGAGATGGAGGCGGCTTTCGACCCGGAGACGCAGCGGATCCGCGGGGTCGAGCGGCTGCGCTGGCGGAACACGACGGCGGCGGCGGTCGACGCG
>Ga0214468_1000138_pt1 | contig 22032 bp, 11 predicted proteins | sample RVTome_9_FD_187334 | JGI IMG/M metagenome (GOLD analysis project Ga0214468, IMG submission 187334) | Soil microbial communities from uranium-contaminated site in the Upper Colorado River Basin, Wyoming, United States - RVT155D38 HiSeq ...
GGCGTCGGGGGCCGCGGCGATCCACGGGGCGGGGCCGCCGCCGGCGACCAGCCGGCTGTCGGGCGGGGTGCGCAGCCGCCGGTCGAGGACGACCGGCTGCGGGTCGCGCGCCCCTTCGCCCAGGCGTGTGGTCAGCCGAGGGTCGTCCGCCAGCACCGTGCCGACGCCGACCAGGATGCCGCGGTGCGCGGCGCGGAGCCGGTGCGTCAACCGCAGCGACTCGCCGCCGGACAGCGCGAGAGGCTCCCCGCGCCGGGCGGCGATCGAGCCGTCGAGGCTCTGAGCGTAGGTCAGGGTGACGAAGGGACGCGGCTCCGCCGGCTCGACGACCTCCGGTACCGGACCCTGCGCCTCGCCGTCGCGCCGGGAGGCGGCGGTGATCTCGCCTTCCCCCGGGAGGTCGGCCGCGGCCGGGGCGGCGGCACGGTCGTCGACCTCGAGCAGGTGGCGCATCCGCTCGACCTTCGTGCGCAGGTAGTCGCGGTTGTCGTCGGTCGCCGGCGTCACCAGCGGCAGCCGGCCGAGGACCCCGACCCCGCCCCGCTGCAGCCCTTCGACCTTGGCCGGGTTGTTCGACAGCAGCCGGACCGACCGCACCCCGAGGTCGCCGAGGATGCGCACCGCCGGCGCGTAGTCGCGCGCGTCCGCGGCGTGGCCGAGCAGGCGGTTCGCATCGACCGTGTCGAAGCCCAGGTCCTGGAGGCTGTAGGCGCGGAGCTTCTCGGCCAGGCCGATCCCCCGCCCCTCCTGCCGCAGGTAGACGACCACCCCCCGCCCCTCGCCGACGACGGCGGCCAGCGCGGCGTCGAGCTGCGGCCCGCAGTCGCAACGGCGGGAGCCGAGGACGTCTCCCGTGAAGCACTCGGAGTGGATGCGGGTTAGGACGTCGCGGCCGCTCCCGAGATCTCCGTGGACGAGCGCCATGTGCTCCTTGCCGTCCAGCGCGTCCGGGTAGACGCGGAGCTCGAAGCTGCCGTGACGGGTCGGGATGCGCGCCGCGGCGGGGCGGCGCGGCGCCGAGGGGTGGGCGGGTGAGACCTGCGGGTCGACTGCCACGGCTCGTCACCTCTCTCCGGACCTTGACCTTAGGAAGCTAAACGATTACCGTCTTAGTGTACATACCTGAACGTACCATCCGGAGTCCGAGGCGGACGCGCGAGTGCCGGCCCGCCTCGGAGCTCCCTTGTCCACAAGGAGACCCGCCGTGCCGCGAGCCGCCTCCCGCCGTCCCGCCGCCGTCCTCCTCTCCCTGGCCCTGCTCGCCTGCGCCGGGCTGGCCGTCTACACGGTCTCCGGCCAAGGTGCCGGCGCGTCGCCCACGGTCACCGTCTCGTCGGACTTCCCGGCCGACATCCCGGGCGGTGCGGCGGCGGCCGACTTGACGACCGCGGCCCAGTTCGCCTGGCAGGAGTTCATCGCTCTGAACTGGCCGGCCGCCGGCAGCCCGCGGGACACGCCCGACACGAGCAAGAGGTTCGGCCAGCCGGGCACGACGGTGTGGGAGACCTTCCGCGGCAAGGTCGAGATCTACCCCGGCACTCCCGCTGCCCAGCCCCACGGCTTCGTCGACGACCCCGCCCGGAGCTACGGCTACGACGACCCCCCGAAGTACGTCTACTCGCCCGACACCTTCCCGCCCGACGGGATGGTGCCCCCCTGCTCCGGGACCCCGAGCTCCACGACGCCGTGGATCAACGCCGACGAGAAGAGCCAGATCGGGCTCGACCAGATGTATGCGGGTATCGGGCCGACCGGCGGGGCGACCGGCGGCCCCGGCCAGCAGATCCTCTTCCTCGCCAAGGCGAACCGCCAGCAGTACATGACCTCGGTGATGCCGCGCCCGAGCGCGCCGACGAGGGTGTACTCCCAGGCACCCGACCAAATCGATCCCAAGGTCTACGGCCTGTGGAACCACGCCAACCTCGGGGCTCAGCCCTACGACACCGACAACGCGGCCTTCAACGCGCTCGTCTACAACATGGTCGTGCCCTACTCGGCAGGTCAGGGCCCCTCCGGACCGGTGGTCGAGTTCCCCTCCGGCACCGTCGAGGCCAAGGCGGCGTTCCGCAAGCTCGGCCCGAACGAGGACGCGAGCCGCTATCACGTCCAGCCGGTGCGTTACTACCAGCCGGGCCCCGCGCCGGGCGGCACCTGCTATGTCGACGAGGAGCTGGCCCTCGTCGCCCTCCACATCATCCACAAGACCCCCTCGGCGCCCTACTTCGTCTATGCCACCTTCGAGCAGACCGACAACATCGTGCTCCCCGACGGCACACCGGTGGAGGACGCGGACGGCAACGTCGTCCACGACCCCGGCACCACCCCGTTCGTACCGGCGATCAGCACGACGACCGATCCGGGCCAGGGGGTCCAGGTCCGGCTCGCCTCCGGCGACCAGCCGAGCCAGATCCAGCAGTTCGTCTCCACCCAGTACCCGCCGGCGGGCTCGTACGGGCCGCAGGTCCACTGCCAGACCGGCGACCGCCTGTACTACGTGAACACTCCGAAGACGCCGCAGCCGCAAGGGGTCGTCTGCGTGACGGAGCGGGTGCACCCGATCCCGCAGGAGGTGATCGCGGTGAACCACGCCGCCCACCAGGCGATCGCCAGCTACGACCAGGCCAACGGCGTCACCGGCTCGCCCTGGCCCTACTACAAGCTGGTCAACGTGCAGTGGAAGCCGATGGACAAGCCGGCCGGGCAGATCTACACCGGCGGCGGCACGCTCGACCCGTCGACCTACTATCTCGCCAACAGCGTCGTCGAGACCGACTACAACCTGCAGGTCTTCAGCGGCCAGTTCCAGAACGGCTTCCCGAACGACACCCCGAACACCACCAACCTGATCACCGATTACTGGGGCTCGACGGCACCGATGGCCGGCAAGCCGTTCCACAACATCGAGCTCTCCGGGCAGCGGTACAACATGGGCGGCTGCATGGGCTGCCACGGCAACGCCGCGGTGAACAACGGCACCGACTTCAGCTTCATCCTCCAGTCGGGCCGCCTCGACGAGCCCGAGAAGATCCAGCCCCCGGCGCTGATCTTCGAAGACACCCGCAAGTACCGGCACATGCGGCAGCAGGCCGAGGCGATCGACGCAGACTGAGCGGCGGTTCGGGACGGACATACAGGAGCAGGTGAGCCGCAGCTACCCCAACCGACTGGACAAGGCCGCGGGCCGAGGACGACGCGGAGGCTACGGGCGTCTCGAGTTAGCCGGCCGCCCTCAGCCCTTCCCCGCGCTCTTCAACACCACCATCCCCAGCGGCGGGATCGTCATCGTCACGGCATGGGACCGCCCGTGGAGGGGGGTCGGGCTCGCGTCGACGCCGCCGAAGTTGCCCTGGCCCGAGCCGCCGTAGTCCGGGGCGTCGGAGTTGAGGATCTCGGTCCAGCGGCCGCCGCGGGGGACGCCGAGGCGGTAGTTCGGGCGCGGGACCGGGGTGAAGTTGAAGGCGCACAGGAGCCAGTCGCCGGTCGAGGAGCCGCGGCGGAGGTAGGCGAGGACGCTGTGCTCGGCGTCGGAGGCGTCGACCCACTGGAAGCCCGCGGGGTCGCAGTCGAGCTCGTGGAGGGCGGGCTCGTCGCGGTAGACGCGGTTGAGGTCGCCGATCCACCGCGCGACGCCGGCGTGGGCCGGGTCGTCGAGCAGATGCCAGTCGAGGCTCGACTCGTGGGACCACTCGCGGCCCTGGGCGAGCTCGCCGCCCATGAACAGGAGCTTCTTGCCCGGCTGGGTCCACTGGTAGCCGTAGAGCAGGCGCAGGTTGGCGTGCTTCTGCCAGTCGTCGCCGGGCATCTTGCCCAGCAGCGACCCCTTGCCGTGGACCACCTCGTCGTGCGACAGCGGCATGGCGAAGCTCTCGGAGAAGGCGTAGACCGACCGGAAGGTCAGCCGCCCCTGGTGGTACTTGCGGTGGACCGGGTCCTCGGCCATGTACTCGAGCGTGTCGTGCATCCACCCCATGTCCCACTTGTAGCCGAAGCCGAGACCGCCGACGTAGGTCGGGCGCGAAACCATCGGCCAGGCGGTCGACTCCTCGGCGAAGGTCTGGACGCCGGGGTGGTGCTCGTAGACCGCCGCGTTGAGCTGGCGCAGCAGCTCGATCGCCTCGAGGTTCTCGCGGCCGCCGTGGACGTTGGGGATCCACTCCCCCTCCCGGCGCGAGTAGTCGCGGTACAGCATCGAGGCGACGGCGTCGACCCGCAGTCCGTCGGCGTGGTAGCGGTCGAGCCAGAACAGCGCCGAGGAGACGAGAAAGCTTCGCACCTCGTGGCGGCCGTAGTTGAAGATGAAGCTGTTCCAGTCGGGGTGGTAGCCGAGCCGCGGGTCGGCATGCTCGAAGAGGTGGGTTCCGTCGAAGTAGCCGAGGCCGTGCTCGTCGGACGGGAAGTGCGACGGGACCCAGTCGAGGATCACCCCGATCCCCTCGCGGTGCAGGACGTCGATCATGTGCATCAGGTCCTGCGGCGTCCCGAAGCGGGCGGTGGGCGCGAAGTAGCCCGTCGTCTGGTAGCCCCACGAGCCGTAGAAGGGGTGCTCCATGACCGGCAGCAGCTCGACGTGGGTGAAGCCGTGGTCGCGCACGTGGCGGGCGAGCGGCTCGGCGATCTCGCGGTAGGAGAGCGGCCGGTCCCCCTCCTCCGGCACCCGCCGCCAGGAGCCGAGATGGACCTCGTAGATCGACACCGGCGCGTCGAGCGCGGCGCGCGCCTTCCGCCCCTCCATCCACTCCCCGTCGTCCCACGCGTAGTCGACGTCCCACAGCACCGAGCCGGTCTTCGGCGGCACCTCGCTGCGCACCGCGAAGGGGTCCGCCTTGTCGACCCGGTAGCCGCCGTGCCGCGAGGCGACGTGGTACTTGTAGTTCGCCCCCTTCGGCACGCCGGGCAGAAACCCCTCCCAGATCCCCGACCCGCCGCGGGCCACGAGCGGGTGGGCCTCGCGGTCCCAGCCGTTGAAGTCGCCGATCACGCTCACCCGCTCGGCGTCCGGCGCCCACACGGCGAAGGCGTACCCCTCCCGGCCGTCGATGGCGTGGGGGTGCGCACCGAGCTTCTCGTAGAGCTGGAAATGGCGCCCCTCGTTGAACAGGTAGACGTCCTCGTCGGACAGCAGGCCGGCGACGGGGGGGAGCTCGGCCACCTCGCCGACGTCGCCCGCGGCCGGGGGCTCGTCGGCGGGGGTGACCGCGACCGACTCCGAAGCCGCCTCCGCCGCGAGGTGCGGCAGCTCGTCGGGGCGGGGTGTTTCCGTTCGCTCCGGGGACGTTTTCGCGGCCGCTGCCCTCTCGGAGCGGCCGCTCTCCTCCTCGTCGTCCTTCGCCGCAATGGTCGTCGTCGGCTCGTCGATCGTCGTGTCTCGGGCGGTCATACGACTCCTCCCGTCGTTGGCTGTTCTCTCTTCGTCGGTCTTTCTCGCTTCCGCGACCTTCTCTTCGCCGATCTCTTCCTCGTCGTCCTTCTCTTCGCCGATCTGTCTCTCTCCACCCCTCGTCTCCCCACCCTCCACCGTACCGCGCCGCCGCACCGCGTCGAGCCGCGCCAGCGCCTCCTCCGCCCCGCGGTCCGCCGCCGCCTCCTCGAGCGTCCTCGCCGCCCGGCGCCGCCAGTTCGGCCGCTCGCGCCAGGTGCCGGGGACGTTCTGCGGCTCGGTCTCGCCCCACAGGTCCTCGAGCGCCACGATCACGAGCCGCGCCTCGCTCTCCCCCATCGACTCGAGCGCCGCGCCGTGGACGGCGGCCGGGTCGTCGGCCTCGCGCGTCGACAGCCGGCCGGCGGCGGCGAGCCGGGCCCGCCAGGTGGCGCGCTCCTGCCGGCGGAGGTACCGCTCGTGACCTGCCTCCTCGTCGCCGAGCCCGCCGAGCGCGACCCGGTCGTCGACGTCGAGCGCCTCCCACCAGGCCCGGAAGGTCGGCATGTCGTGGGTGCCGACGCTCGCCACCGTGGACGGCGGCGCCGGCCGGTGGAGCCGCCGGGTCCCCTCCTCCCGGTCGATCTCCCAGGGCAGGACGAACATCCCGTGGACCGCGTGCCGCTCCATCGCGCGGTTCACCCGCTCGGGCACGGTGCCCAGGTTCTCGCCGACGATCTCGGTGCGGGAGCGGTGGCTCTCCAGGCAGAGGATCGCGTAGAGCTCCTCCTCCGGGTAGCGGACGTAGGCGCCGTCCCGCGCGTCCGCGCCGACCGGCACCCAGAACAGACGGTGGAGCTGCATCACGTGGTCGATCCGCAGCATGCCGGCGTGCCGCAGGCTGTGGCGTAGCGCCGCGATCCAGTAGCGGTGCCCCTCCTCGCGCGAGCGCTCCGGGTCGAGCGGATGGAAGCCCCAGCTCTGGCCCTGGCTGAAGAACGGGTCCGGCGGCGCGCCGGCCGAGGCGCCGGCAGCGAACAGCTCGCGCCACCGCCAGGCGTCGAACGACGCCGGGTGGACGCCTAGCGGCAGGTCGAGGTAGAGGCCGGTGCCGAGCGGCGCTAGCGCCTGCGACAGGCGCCTCATCTCCTCCTCGCAGGCGAACTGGCAGTACAGGTGATAGCGGCGCGCCGCCTCCTCGAAGTCGCCCACTCGGAGGTCGCCGCTCCGCAACCGGTCCGGCCACTCCTGCCAGGGCTTGCCGAGCCGCTCCCCCGCGGCGCGGAAGGCGGCGTACTCGGCGAGCTCGGGACGCCGGTGCAGCAGCTCGTCGTAGGCGTCCCGGCGCGCCTCCTCGGGATCGAAGAAAAAGGCGTCGGCGAGCGGCTCGAGGACGCGACGCTTCGCCGCCGCCACCCCGGCCCAGTCGACGAGGCGGCCCGCGGCCAGGGTCGCCAGCTCGGCCGCGAGCTCCTCCCCGTCCAGCAGCGCGCGCGCCTCGGGCGCCCGCGCCAGCTCGGGCAGCCGCTCCGGGTCGAGGTAGGTCTCGTTCCAGGCCAGCCGGCTCGCCGGCGCGTACGGGCTGTACTCGAAGGGCACCGTGTCCTCGCCCCGCCCCTCCGAGCCGAGAAAGGCGGCGAGGAGCGGCAGGGTGGCGACCGCGGCCCCGCCCCGCTCTCCGACCCACCCGCCGAGCGCTTCGAGGTCGCCGAGGTCGCCCACCCCCCAGTCGCGACCCTCGTCCCGGCGCAGGGCGTAGAGCGGCACGAAGGCGCCCCAGGCGCGGTGCGGCCGGTCGTCGCGCACGAACGCGCGCTCCGGCGCGGCGATCACCCGGGTCTCGATCCGCACCCCGTCGTCGAAGTCGAGGCGGAGCCGGTGGTAGCCGGGAGAGAGCCGCGGCGGCAGGGGGAGGAGCTTGCGGACCGGGTCGCCGTCCTCGCCCGCGCCCCGGGCCGCCGGACCGCCGCCGACCCGGCCCGCAGGAGCATCGGGCAGGCGGTCGAGGCTCCGGCGGGAGGACTGCCAGCGGCCGTCCTCGAGCTCGAGCCGGGCTGCGACGCGGCCGCCGAGCGCCGCACGCGGCACGAGCACCTCGACCCCCGCCGGCCGCCCCTCCCAGGCGACAGCCACCGGCTCGGCCCGGCGGGCGGCGCGACGCGCCCGCAGCGCGGCCAGCGCCTCCGGCGCGTCCTCCGGCCGCCCGACCGGCTCGCCGAGCGCGGCGAGGACGGCGAGGAGCGCCTCGGCCGAAGCCGCCTGCCGCTCGCCCCGGACGTCGCGGTAGGCGAGCTGGACGCCTCGCGCACGGGCGAGCTGGTGGAGCGCGTCGAGCGCACCGCCGCTCCTCTCTCCCCGGGGGCTCGGGGAGGCGATCTCCGCGCCTGCTCGCCCGTCCTTGTCGGCCGGGTCGGGTCCCGCTGCCGGGCCCGGGGGGTCGCCGCCGGCGGGTCGAGGGTCGCCGCCCACCCCGCCGGGCGGCGCCGCCTCCGTAGCCGGCGCGGCGCCGGCGGTTTCCAGTGTCGAGGGCCGAATCGCTTCGCCGCGGCGACGCCTCCGCTTGCGGAAGAAGCCGGTCAAGCGTCGCCTCGCTCGACGCCGGCCGTCTCTCCGCCCTGGTCCCGCCCGCCGGCCGCCGGCTCCTCCTCGGCGAGCTGGAGGATGCCGGCGAGCGGCAGCCGCACCCAGTCCGGCCGGTTGTTGAGCTCGTAGCGCAGCTCGTAGAGCGCCTTCTCGAGCAGGAAGACGTCGAGCAGGCGGGCGAGATCGCCGGAGTCGGCCGGCAGCAGGCCCGCGCCGTCCTCGCCCGCGCGCCAGCCGAGGCGGTCGAGGTAGCTCGCCAGGAAGGCGGCGGAGACCCACCGCTGCCAGGCGCGCGCCCAGCCGGCGAGCCGCGCCGCGTCGTCCTCGGAGATCAGGCCGCCGCCGAGCTCGCGTGAGAGCTCGGAGTGGGCCGCGTAGTCGAACGAGCGCAGCATTCCGGCGACGTCGCGCAGAGGCGAGCGCTTGATCCGCCGCTCGGTCAGCGCACGGGCCGGCTCCCCCTCGAAGTCGATCACCAGGAAGTCGCGGCCGGTCCACAGCACCTGGCCGAGGTGGTAGTCGCCGTGGGTGCGGAGACGCTGGGCGTCGAGCCGCCCGTCGAGGAGCGTGCCGAAGCGGCCGAGGATCCCCTCGCGCGCCGCGAGCGCCCGCTCCGCCAGCTCGCCGGCGTCGTCCGGGAGCTTCGCCCGGCGCTCTTCGAGGAGGGTGAGCGAGCGGCCGGTCAGCGAGCGCATCGACTGGTAGAGGGAGCGCTGGTAGAGGGTCGAGAACGGCTCGGGGGCGAAGTCGGCGCGGCCGGCGTCGGAGGCGAGCGCCAGGTGCATCTCGGCCGTGCGGCGGCCGAGCAGGCGGGCCGAGTCCGGATGGGTGCCGAGGAGCTCGGCGTCGTAGGGCGGAGAGGGGACCTCCTCGCCGGCCCGCTCGGCGGTTTCTGCGCGCTCCTCGTGCCCGCGCAACCGCTCGGCCAACGGGACGAGCCCCTCGGCGGGCACCTCCGCCTCCGGCAGCGACGCCTCCGACCGCCGCGCCAGCACGCGCTCGAAATAGCGGCCCACGGCGTCGAGGGTCAGGGCCCAGGCGTCGCCCTCGTTGGGCACGAACTCCTGGAGGATGCCGAGGGTCAGCGCCTCCTCGCCCTTGCGCCGGGCCGCGGCGCCGCGGGAGAGCTCGAGCGAGCCGGTGACCGCCGGGGTGTGCCCGAAGCGGCCGTCCTCGGTGAGGAAGCGCCCGATCTCGAGGTCGGGGTTCAGCCCCGGCTCGACCCTCCGGAACACCTTGAGGATGAAGCGGTCGCCGTAGATCACCGACGTGTTCGACTGCTCGGCCCGCGACACCCGGGGCTCGAGCTCCCCCTCCTCCGCGCCCTTCGCGCCGCCGAGCCTCGCGAAGGCCTCGGTCGTCGAGCCGGCGAGCTCGCGGCCGCCGGCGCGGAAAGTCGCGCCGCGGCCGATCGCCGCGAGCAGGGCGCGGGCGAAGCGGGGCTCGGTGAGGGCGTCGTAGAGGACGCCGCGGACCTCGGAGGTCGTCTCCGCCTCCCGGCGGCCCGATCGCCGCGTGTCTTCCCTCGTCCCGCCCCGACCGGCGACCCGGGCGTAGACCGAGCCCGGCAGGTCGTGCGCGATCCGCTCCGCCTCCTCCCCCTCGGCGAAGGCGACGAAGAGGGCGTAGGTCTCCGCCTCTCCCTCGACGTAGTCGACCCGAACGAGGACGAGCTGCGCGTCGGCGCCCAGGTCGGGGTCGGCCACCGGCAGCGCCGCGGCGAGCTCGACCTCGCGCACCGCCCGCGCCTTGCCGCCGAACCATCGCCGGCCGGAGAGGACTGCCTCCAGGCGATTCTCGAGCCGCTCCGACGCCTCGCCGCCGACCAGCTCGCGCCAGTCCCCGGCGTGGACCAGCTCCGGCGGCTCGGCCGCGGCCGCCTGCCGCCCGCGCGGCCGCTCGGAGACCTCCACCCGCTCGCGCTCGAGCGCGAACCAGTAGAAGCCGTGCGGACCCAGGGTGAGCAGGTACGGCCACTCGCCGATCGGCGGGAACGGGTGGCGGCCGAAGAGCTCGACCGGCACGGTCCCGGCGTAGCTCTCGTCCGCCCCCTTCATGTCGAGCTCCACGTGCTGGACGAAGCGCGACAGGTTGGCGACGACGAGGATCCGCTCGTCGCCCCACGAACGCACGAAGGCCAGCACCTTCGGGTTGCGCGGCAGGAGGAACTCGATCGCGCCGCGCGAGAAGGCGCGGTAGCGGCGGCGCAGGGCGATCAGCCGCCGCGTCCACCAGAGCAGCGAGTGCGCGTTGCCCTCCTGCGCCTCGACGTTGACCGCCTCGTAGTGGTACTCGGGGTCGACGATCACCGGCAGGAACAGCTTCTGCGGGTTGGCGCGCGAGAAGCCGGCATTGCGGTCCGACGACCACTGCATCGGCGTGCGCACCCCGTTGCGGTCGCCGAGGTAGATGTTGTCGCCCATCCCGATCTCGTCGCCGTAGTAGAGGACGGGCGCCCCCGGCAGCGAGAACAGCAGCGCGTTCATCAGCTCGATCCGCCGCCGGTCGTTGCCGAGGAGCGGGGCGAGCCGGCGGCGGATGCCGAGGTTGATCCGCGCCCGCCGGTCGGCGGCGTACATCCGGTACATGTAGTCGCGGTCCTCGTCGGTGACCATCTCGAGCGTCAGCTCGTCGTGGTTGCGCAGGAACGTCGCCCACTGGCAGCTCTCGGGGATCGCCGGCGTCTGCTCGAGGATGTCGAGGATCGGGAAGCGGTCCTCCATGCGCAGCGCCATGTACAGGCGCGGCATCACCGGGAAGTGGAACGCCATGTGGCACTCGTCGCCGTCGCCGAAGTACTCGACCGAGTCCTCCGGCCACTGGTTCGCCTCGGCGAGGAGCATCCGGTGGTCGAAGGCGGCCTCGAGGTGGGCGCGCAGCTCCTTGAGGAAGGCGTGCGTCTCGGGCAGGTTCTCGCAGTTCGTCCCTTCGGCCTCGAAGAGGTAGGGCACGGCGTCGAGCCGCATCCCGTCGACCCCCATCTCGAACCAGCGGTCCATCGCCGCGAACACCGCCTCGCGAACCGCCGGCTCCTCGAAGTTGAGGTCCGGCTGGTGGTGGTAGAAGCGGTGCCAGAAGTACTGCTCCGCCGCCGGGTCCCACGACCAGTTCGAGGTCTCGAAGTCCTTGAAGATGATCCGCGCCTCGCGGTAGCGGTCGGGGTCGTCGCTCCACACGTAGAAGCTCCGCTCCCGCGATCCCCGCTCGGCCCGCCGTGCCCGCTGGAACCAGGCGTGCTGGTCCGAGGTGTGGTTGATCACCAGCTCGGTGATCACCCGGAGCCCCCGCGCGTGCGCCTCGTCGAGGAACCGGCGGAACGACTCGAGGTCCCCGTAGGACGGGTGGACGTCGTTGTAGTCGGCGATGTCGTAACCGTCGTCGCGCAGCGGCGAAGGGTAGAACGGCAGGAGCCAGAGCGCGCTCACCCCGAGGCTCTGCAGGTAGTCGAGCCTCCCCGTCAGTCCCTCGAAGTCGCCGATCCCGTCGCCGTCCGAGTCGGCGTAGGCCTTGACGTGCACCTGGTAGATGATCGCGTCCTTGTACCAGAGCGGGTCGCGGTCGGCGGCGGCGGCGCCGGCCCCGGGATCGCTCCCGGCCGCCGCTCCGCGATGGCTTCGTTCTCCGGTCGTCCGCTGCTTCGCGCTCTTCTCCCTCCGCTGCGCCATCTAGCCCCCGGTGGTCGTTCGGATATGCGTCACCGAGAGAAGGACGATGCGAAATGCGGGCCGAGGGCGTGCTCCTGGACGTCCATCCGGGCCTCCGGCTCGGCAGCCGACGAGTGGCGGCTGCTACGATCCCCGGTGATGAGTCCCGAAGAGCTGGCGCACCGTGTCGAGGAGGCCCTCGACGCACTGCCGCTGGGGGTCGCGCGGCCCACTGGCGGTCTCTGACGCGGCGAGGCTACCCGTCCACCGCCGCCGTGAGGGTGCGGATGTCGCGGTGCTCGAGCACGGCCGCCGCGTAGTCCACCGTGACCCGCCGCAGCTCCTCGTCGGACACCTTCCCGGTGTAGGTGCAGAGGCAGAAGAAGGCGACGTCCTTCCCCGCCAGCGCGGTCGAGGCCCCCCGGTAGTCCGCGAAGTCGTCGTGCACGACTTCGCGGAGGCTCGGGTCGGCAACCCCGGTCGGCCGCCGCCCGATCGCCGTCACCGCCGCCACCTCGGGCCGGCCGAGACAGTCGCGCAGCACGAGACCGCCCATCATCCCGGTAGCCCCCAGCACCAGGACCCGCTTCGGGATCATCGCCCCTTCGTGGACGCCTGCCCGGCGGGCGGGCGGCGGACGACCATGACGGTGCGGTCGTCGCCGGCCGGCCGCTCGCCGGTGAAGTCGTCGACCGCGCCGAAGATGGCGTCGACCACGTCGTGTGCCGGCAGGTGGCGGTGGGCGCGCACCGTCTGGACCAGGCGGTCGAAGCCCCACTCCTCGGCGCGCCGGCGGGGGGTGCCGCAGCGGGCCTCGGTGATGCCGTCGGTGTAGAAGACGAGCAGCTCGCCGGAGCGCACCGTGATCACCCCCCGCTCGTAGGAGCTCTGGGGCAGCGGGCCGAGGACCGGGCCGCCCTCCTGGAGCAGGACGACCCGGTCGTCGGCGGTCAGGTGGAACGGCGGCGGGTGGCCGGCATTGACGTAGATGAACAGGCCGTTGGGCTCCAGCTCGCCGTAGAACATCGAGACGAACCGGCTGGTCAGGGTGCTCTTGTGGATGATCGCGTTGAGCCGCTCGACGGTGCGCACGATCTTGAAGTCGCGCGCCATCCCCATCCTCAGTCCCATGTAGATGTCGCGCACCTGGAGCGCGGCCGGCAGGCCGTGACCCGAGACGTCGGCGATCGCCAGGCCGAGGATCTTCTCGGTGATCGGGATGTAGTCGTAGAAGTCGCCGCCGACCGATTCCATCGGGCGGGTGGCGCCGGCGAGCTGAAAGTCGCCGTAGACCGGCTCGCGCCGCGGCAGGATCGAGGCCTGGATCTTGCGCGCCTCGTTGAAGATGCCGGCCATCCGCTCCTGGCGGATCTTCTGGTTGATCGCGTGCCGGACGATGCCGAGCGACAGCAGGACGTCGTCGCGGTCGGCGCCGGGCGCGACGTCGAAGGCGAGCAGGTGGTCCTCGTCGCCGACCTCGATGGCGGCGAACTCGCGGGCGCCGACCTTGGCCTCGAACTCCGGGTCGACCCCCGGGTCGTCGGGCGTCATGTACACCGTGCCCTGCTCGCGCACCGCCTGGATCGGCGGATAGGAGCGCTCGACGGTGAGGTCGCCCGGAGGCGTCTTGGCGTCGCCGACGACCCCCTGGAGCCGGTAGCGCTTGCCCTGCCGCTCGTACAGCCGCCCGCCGTGGATGCCGAGCTCGTCGCGGAACTGGGTGATCAGGCTCTCGAGGACGATGCGGATGGTGTCCCCCACGTCGTCGGCACGCTCGATCGCGCCGACGACCTGCTCGACCTTCTTCATCAGCTCCCGGTGGTCGACCGGGCGGACGGGGAGGACGGGGGACACGGGCGACGGGCTCAGCCGTGGTCGACGAGGGCGCGGGCAACGGCGTCTTGCACCCGCCGCGCACCTCCGGCTCCGCCGGCGGCCAGCACCGAGAAGGCGTAGAGCCTCCCCGAGCGGCCGCGGGCGTACCCGGAGAGCGTGGAGACGCCGGCGAGGGTGCCGGTCTTCGCGTGGACCCGGTCCGGGTACGGCGGCTCGTCGAGCCGCTTCTTCAGGCTCGAGCCGTCCTCGCCGCCGGTGGGGAACGACTCGATGTACAAGTCGGCCCACGGGTGGAAGGCCATCGAGGCGAGGAACCGGGTCACCGCCGAGGGCGCCATCCGGTTCGACCTCGACAGGCCGGAGCCGTCGTACAGCCGGTAGCTGTCCGGCTCGACCCCCGCCCGCTCGACGAGCTCGGCGACGTAGCGGATGCCGCTCTCCCAGCTCCCGACGCCGCACAGCTCCGCCCCCAGCGTCTTGACCAGGGTCTCGGCGAACAGGTTCTGGCTCTCGTGGTTGGTGACCTCGAGGACCGGCAGGAGCGAGGTGTGGTGGCCGGCGACCCGGTCCCAGAGGAGCCCGGGGCGCCTGGGGACCGCGAGCGTCCGGCCGGCGAGCTCGAGCCCCTCCTCGGCGAAAGCGGCCTCGAGGGCGGCGCCGAAGTAGGCCACCGGGTCGTCGATCGCGATCGGCTTCTCCAGCTCCTTGGCCCGCACGTAGACGCCGCCCGACACCGACAGGCGGTCGCTCCCGGCGGGCCGATGGACGCGCAGCAGGTTGCCGCGCCACGACGGCAGGGTGGGCACCGAGCCGCGCAGGTCGAAGTACGGCAGCGCCGGGTCGGTCTCGACGCGGGCCGGCACGCCGGAGCGGCTCGCCGGCACCGCGCGCACCCGGACCGTGTTCTCGTCGAAGGTCAGCGCCTCGACCGGCACCTGGTACCAGTTCAGGTACTTGTCCGGGTCCCAGTCGGGATGGATCGCCGGGCCGTCGAAGAAGCCGTGGTCGAGGTAGACGTCCCCCTCGACCCGCCGCACACCGCGCTCGCCGAGCGCTGCGGCCCAGCGGCGGAAGACGGCGTAGGAGTCCTCCTCGGGCAGCCGCCACGAGACCATCGGGTCGCCGCCGCCGACGACCGCCAGGTCACCGCGGAGCGTCCCGTCCTCGACCGGTCCGCGGGCGTCGAGCCGGGTGGTGAACAGGTACCCCGGCCCGAGCCCGTCGAGCGCCGCCGCAGTCGCGAAGATCTTCGTGTTCGAGGCGAGGATGAACAGGTCGTCCGCCCGCCGACCCCAGACCGACCCGCCGGTCGCCGCCTCGCGGACGTGGATGCCGAGCCCGGCGAGCCGTTCGAGGCCGGCGGCGCGCTCGAGGGCGGCGACGAGCTCGCGGGAGGGGGCCGGTCCGGCGGGCGCTCCGATCGGCAGGTCCGGCGCGCTGCGGAGCGAGCCGCGTGCCGCTTCGGCACCCTCCGCCTCGGGCGCCGGCACCGGCGCGGTCGGTGCCGCGGTGACGAGCAGCGCCGCGGCGAGGACCGGCAGCAGGCGGGCGAGCGGACGGAGTTCGGCCATGTCAGCCCGATTCTGACTCAAGAACCGTTCCACGCGCAGGGAAAGCCTCGATGCAGACGCCGAAGGGCTCGCGCCCGCGGCTCCACCCCGCCGGGCTCGACGCCGAGGAGCGAGCCCCTGGGGCTCCTACAGCAGCAGCCCCGCGATCGTCGCGGTCTGGAAGCAGGCCAGGGAGCCGGCGATCATGGCGCGGAGGCCGAGGCGGGCGAGGTCCTGCTTGCGCTCGGGGGCGATGCCGCCGATGCCGCCGATCTGGATGGCGATCGACGAAAAGTTGGAGAAGCCGCATAGGGCGTAGGTGGCGATGATCTCCGAGCGCTCGGAGATCAGGCCCGCGGCGGCCATCTCCTCCATCCGGGCGTAGCCGACGAACTCGTTGACCACGGTCTTGATGCCGAGGAGGCTGCCGACCTCGGAGGCCTCGGCCCAGGGGACGCCCATGACGAAGGCGAGCGGGGCGAAGAGCCAGCCGAGCAGCAGCTCGAGGGTGAGCCCCTCGTAGCCGAACCAGCCGCCGACGTAGGAGAGCAGACCGTTGATCATCGCGATGAGCGCGATGAAGGCGAGCAGCATCGCGCCGACGTTGATCGCCAGCTTGACGCCCGCGCCAGCCCCCTCGGCGGCAGCGTCGATGACATTGGCCCACGGCTTCTCGACGTCGACCTTGACGTCCCCGGCGGTCAGCGACTCCTCGGTCTCCGGGAACATCAGCTTGGCCATGACCAGAGCCGCGGGGGCCGACATGACCGAGGCGGCGATCAGGTGGCCGGCGGGAACCCCCATCCCGACGTAGGCGGCGAGCACGCCGCCGGCGATCGTCGCGAAGCCGCCGGTCATCACCGCCATCAGCTCCGACATGGTCATCGAGCCGACGTAGGGGCGGATCAAGAGCGGCGCCTCGGTCTGGCCGACGAAGATGTTGCCCGAGGCCGAGAGCGACTCCGCCCCCGAGGTGCCCATGACGACCATCATCACCTTGGCGAACCCCTTGACCACCCACTGGATCAGCCCCAGGTAGTAGAGGATGGTGATGAAGCTCGAGAAGAAGACGATCGTCGGCAGCACCTTGAAGGCGAAGTAGTGCTCCTCGAAGCCCTCGCCGAAGATGAACGAGGCGCCCGCGTCGGTGTAGTCGAGGAAGGCGGTGACCGCGTCGGTCGCGCCGGCGAACGCCGCCTGGCCCCAGGCGGTCTTCAGGATGAGCAGCGCGAAGGCGAACTGCAGCGCCGTGCCGGTGACCACGGTACGCCAGCGGATCGCCCTCCGGTTGGTGGAGAGCGCCCAGGCGATGCCGAGCATCACGACGAGTCCGACGAGCGCGATCAAGGGTGGGTCCTCGGCGACCGAGGAGAGCAGAAAGGGGCGCAGGCGTCAAGGCGGGCGGCGCGAGCGGTCGGCCGGAGCGTCCGGGCGGGCCGCCGCCGGGGCCGGCTCCGGGGCCCGAAGCGGGCCAGCCGGGATCAGGCGACCCAGACGGTCTTGACGTTGACGAACTCGCGGATGCCGAAGTCCGACAGCTCGCGGCCGTAGCCCGAGTCCTTGATCCCGCCGAACGGTAGCCGCGGGTCGCTCTTGACCAGGGCGTTGACGAAGCAGCAGCCGGCCTCCAGCCGCCGGGCCGCGATCTCCTCGCCGCGGGCGACATCGCGGGTGAAGACCGCCGCGCCGAGGCCGAAGCGGCTGTCGTTGGCGATGCGGATCGCCTCGTCCTCGTCGGCGGCCTCGATCACCGCCGCCACCGGGCCGAACAGCTCCTCCTCGTAGGCCGGCATCCCGGGGCCGACCCCGGCGAGGACGGTCGGCGGGTAGAAGGCGCCGGGGCCGTCGGGCACCTCGCCGCCGAGCAGGCAGCGGGCGCCGGCCTCGACCGAGCGGCGGACCTGGTCGTGGAGGTCGTCGCGCAGGTCGCGCCGCGCCTGCGGGCCGAGGTCGTTCGACTCGTCGAGCGGGTCGCCCATGCGCTTCGCCGCCATCGCCTCGACGAAGCGGCGGGTGAACTCCTCGGCCACCTCGCGGACGACGACGAACCGCTTCGCCGCGATGCAGCTCTGCCCGCTGTTGATCAGCCGGCTCTCGACGCAGGTCCCCACCGCCGACTCGAGGTCGGCGTCGGCGAGGACGACGTACGGGTCGCTGCCGCCGAGCTCGAGGACGGTCTTCTTGAGCTCGGCGCCCGCCGTCTCGGCCACGGCGCGGCCGGCGGCGGTCGAGCCGGTGAGCGTCGCGGCGGCGACGCGGCGGTGCCCGAGGATCCCCTCGACCGCGTCCGAGCCGACCAGCAGCGCCCGGAAGAGCGCCTCGGGGAAGCCGGCGCGGTGGAAGACCTCCTCGATCGCCAGCGCGCAGCCGAAGACGTTCGAGGCGTGCTTGAGGACGGCGGCGTTGCCCGCCGCGAGCCCCGGCGCGGCGAAGCGGAACACCTGCCAGAACGGGAAGTTCCACGGCATCACCGCGAGCACCACGCCGAGCGGGCGGAAGGTGACGAAGCTCCTCCGGGCGTCGGTCTCCACCTCCCGATCGGCCAGAAAGCGGGCGGCGTTCTCCGCGTAGTAGTCGCACACCCAGGCGCACTTCTCGGCCTCGGAGCGGCCGGCGGCGATCGGCTTGCCCATCTCGCGCGCCATCAGCTCGCCGTACTCCTGCGCGCGGTCGCGCAGGTCCGCGGCGGCCCGCCGCAGCGGCTCGACCCGCTCGGCGACCGGCACCTCCCGCCACTCCCGCTGCGCCGCCCCCGCCGCCTCGAGGATCCCGTCGACCTCGCCCTCCCCCATCTCCTCGTAGGTGGCGATCGTCTCGCCGGTCGCGGGGTTCACGCTCTCGATGGCCATGGCTCGCTCCTCCTCGCTCTCGGTGATCTCGTCTCGGCCGGCGCTCCCGGAACGAGGTGCCAACCCCGTGCCGGGGCAGTCTGGCCAGGGGCTTGTGAAAATCGTCACAAGCTGCTATGGTCGCCTCATCGCAGCAAGGGCGAGGTTCCCACCGAACCGATCCCGCCTGCTCGAGGCCGGCCGCGAGGTCGGGCCTCCTCACCACCGAGTCCCACCTGAAACCCCGTCTCCGACGGGGCCTGCCCCATAGCTTCCTTCCACTGAGACCGCCCTTCCGCTCCCCTCCGGGGGATGCGGCCATGCCCGCCGGGGAGACCCGGCGGGCTTTTTACTTCCACCCGGCTCTGGGTGGGCGGCCCTCCCGGCTCTCGGCGGGACCCACGGTTTGACGGCGGCCCGCGCTCCAGTCACCATCGGGCGCATGCCGTCCGAGAGCGAGCCCAAGCGCGTCCTCTTCGTCTGCCTCGGCAACATCTGCCGCTCGCCCACGGGAGAGGCGGTGCTGCGCGGCGAAGTGTCCCGCCGAGGTCTCGACGGCGCGATCGAGGTCGCCTCCGCCGGGACGATCGGCTACCACCAGGGCGAGGCCGCCGATCCCCGGATGCGCCAGGCCGCCGGCCGCCGCGGCTACGACTTGACGAGCCGCTCCCGGCAGGTCACCGCCGACGACTTCCGCACCTTCGACCTGATCGTCGCCATGGACCGGCAGAACCTCGTCGACCTGCGCGAGATCGCCCCGCCCCCTGCCGAGCGCCGTGCCGAGCTCCGCCTCTTCTCCGAGTTCCTTCCGCCCGGCTCCCCAGAGGACGTGCCCGACCCGTACTGGGGCGGCGAGCAGGGCTTCGACCACGTGCTCGACCTCGTCGAGGAGGGCGCCGCGCGGATCGTCGACCACCTCGCCGGGAACGAGCCGCGGGACGCCGGATGACGCGCTCTCAGGCCGCACGGGTCGGCCGCGTCGCCCCCGCGAGAGCCGCGCTCACGAGGTAGCCCGGTGAACCGCGCCCTCGCCGCCGCGGTCGAGCGGGTCGTCGCCGAGCGCGAGGGCGGCGCGGTGCGGATCGTCGGCTCGCGCGGCGTCTCCGGCGGCTGCATCCACGACGCGCGGATCGTCGAGCTCGCCGACGGCCGCCGCCTCTTCGTCAAGTCCGACGTGGCCCGCGCCGGCCGGGCCGACCTCTTCGAGCGCGAAGCCGAGGGTCTCTCCGCCCTCGCCGAGCCGGGCGCGATCCGCCTGCCCCGCGATCCCCTGCCCGGTAGCGCCGGCAACCTCCTCTTCCTGGTCATGGAGGCCATCCCCGCCGGCCGCCCCGGCCCCGGCTTCTTCGCCGACTTCGGCCGCCGCTTCGCCGCGCTCCACCGCGCCACCGTCGCAGACCGCCACGGCTTCGAGCACGACAACTACCTCGGCGGCTCCCCCCAGCCCAACCCCTGGACCGGGAGCTGGCCCGACTTCTTCCGCGACCACCGCCTCGGCCACCAGCTCGCCCTCGCCCGCCGCCGCGGCCGCTCCGACCCGGAGCTCGCCCGCCTCGGCGACCGCCTCCTCGCCCGCCTCGACGACCTCCTCGACGTCCCCGGCGAGCCCCCCTGCCTGCTCCACGGCGACCTGTGGAGCGGCAACTACCTCGCCGACGATGCCGGCGCCCCCACCCTCGTCGATCCCGCCGCCTACCACGGCCACCGGGAAGCCGACCTCGCCATGACCCGCCTCTTCGGCGGCTTCGCGCCGGACTTCTACACCGCCTACGAGGAGGCCTGGCCGCTGCCGGCCGGCCACGAAGAGCGTCTCGAGATCTACCAGCTCTACCACCTGCTGAACCACCTCAATCTCTTCGGCGAGGGGTATCGCGGGCGGTGCTTGGAGATCCTCCGGCGGTACGGGAGCTGAAGCGTGCCACGGAGTGCGTCGGCGACCCCGAAGGAGCTCCGAGGTGGCCGAGATGCACGAACGCCCGCGGGTTGCCCGGCGGGCGTTCGTCCGGCTGTGATCAGCCGGTCAGGGGCCGGTCGGGGCCGGCCCCGGGGTGTGTGGATCGATCAGACGCGGGTCGTGGTGCCTGTCGTCTGGGCGTTGCGGACCTCCGTGCCGCGGACCTCGGCGCTGCGCGCCCCCGAGCCGCGCTCCCAGTACGGCGTCACGCCGTAGTAGGAGTGGATCTCGGCGCCCCAGGTGCGGTCGGCGGTCTTCGGCCAGTTGTCCTTGTCGAAGCCCGGCGCGTTCTTCAGGCGCTCCTTCGGCACGTCGAGCCGGAACGCGTGGCGCTCGGCGTCGAGCTCGAGGGCCTCGAAGGGGATGGCGAACAGCTTGTCGCCCATGCCCAGGAAGCCGCCGAAGGACAGCACGGCGTAGCCGACGTGACCCGTCTGGGGGTCGACCATCAGCTCCTTGATCTCACCGAGGTTGTCGCCTTCGCGGTTGAAGACGTCGTCGCCGATCAGCGTCGACGCGGACAGCATCTCCGGATTGCGTGTGGCAGTTGCGGTGGTCATGATTGAGTGTCCCTTTCCTTTCGGTTGCGATTCTCGTAAGTGACTCATTCGAAAGGGTGAGAAGGCCTTCCGGACGTCTCGCATACGCCACTATAGGGTTGCGAGGACCATGCCAGGTCCGGGGCTCGGGGCGGAGATCGGGCGGAGATCAGGCGGAGGCGGCGCGCGGCTCGTCGCGGGCGTCCGCCGGCTCGCCCGCGGCGAGCGCCGCGGCTCGCCGGCGCGCCGCCGCGAGGACCGGCGCCAGGTAGCGGCCGGTGTAGCTCGCGCGGGTCGCGGCGACCGCCTCGGGGGTTCCGGCGGCGACCAGGCGGCCGCCCTCGGCGCCGCCCTCGGGGCCGAGATCGATCAGGTGGTCGGCGGTCTTGACGACGTCGAGGTTGTGCTCGATGACGACGACCGTGTTCCCCTTCTCGACCAGCCGGTGCAGCACGCCGAGGAGCTTGCCGACGTCCTCGAAGTGGAGGCCGGTCGTCGGCTCGTCGAGCAGGTAGAGCGTGCGGCCCGTCGAGCGCTTGCACAGCTCGCGGGCGAGCTTGACCCGCTGCGCCTCGCCGCCCGAGAGCGTCGTGGCCGGCTGGCCGAGCCGGATGTATCCGAGGCCGACCTCGTCGAGGGTGCGCAGGACGCGCTCGATCGGCGGGATCGGGCGGAAGACGTCGCGCGCCTGCTCGACCGACAGGTCCAGGATGTCCGCGATCGACAGCCCCTTGTAGCGCACGGTCAGAGTCTCGCGGTCGTAGCGCCGCCCGCCGCACACCTCGCAGGTGACGTAGATGTCGGGCAGGAAGTGCATCTCGATCTTGATCTGCCCGTCGCCCTTGCACGCCTCGCAGCGGCCGCCGGGCACGTTGAAGCTGAAGCGGCCCGGCTTGTAGCCGCGCATCCGCGCCTCGGGGGTCTTGGCCATCAGCGCGCGGACGTGGTTGAAGACGTTCGTGTAGGTCGCCGGGTTCGAGCGCGGGGTGCGGCCGATCGGGCTCTGGTCGATGGCGATCACCTTGTCGAGCCGCTCGAGCCCCTCGATCGCGTCGTGCTCGCCCGGCCGGTCGCCGGCCCGATAGAAGTGCTGGGCCAGCGCCTTGTAGAGGATCTCGTTGACCAGGCTCGACTTGCCGGAGCCGGAGACGCCGGTGACGACGGTGAACAGCCCCAGCGGGATCTCGACGTCGAGGCCGGCCAGGTTGTTCGCACGCGCGCCGCGGATGGTGACCGAGCCGCGCTGGGCCGTCTTCCGCCGCCGCCGCGGTGGCACCGGGACCGCGAGGTCGCCGCGCAGGTAGCGGCCGGTGAGCGATCGGGGGTCGGCCTCGACCTCCTCGGGCGTTCCCGCGGCGACGAGCTCGCCGCCGTGGACGCCGGCACCGGGGCCGAGGTCGATCACCCAGTCCGCGGCGCGGATCGTCTCCTCGTCGTGCTCGACGACGAGCACCGAGTTGCCGAGGTCGCGCATCCCCTGGAGGGTGTCGATCAGCCGCGCGTTGTCGCGCTGGTGGAGGCCGATCGACGGCTCGTCGAGGACGTAGAGGACCCCCATCAGCTTCGAGCCGATCTGGGTCGCCAGACGGATGCGTTGGCTCTCGCCGCCGGAGAGCGTCGCCGAGGAGCGGTCCAGCGTCAGGTAGCCGACGCCGACGTCGTCGAGGAAGCCGAGCCGGTCGCCGATCTCCTGGAGCACCTTGCCGGCGATCGCCCGCTCCCGCTCGTCGAGGTCGAGGCCG
>Ga0214468_1000140_pt1 | contig 21958 bp, 13 predicted proteins | sample RVTome_9_FD_187334 | JGI IMG/M metagenome (GOLD analysis project Ga0214468, IMG submission 187334) | Soil microbial communities from uranium-contaminated site in the Upper Colorado River Basin, Wyoming, United States - RVT155D38 HiSeq ...
GCGTGGGGCCGTCTACGGCGTTGCCGCTCCTCAACGATGCTACGGCATCGCCTGCGTCGCGGCGCCTGGTATCCGACCCCACGCCGCCGCAACGGAAGGAAAGGAATGGGTGACTCAGACCACTAGAACTTGTGGAGCTGTTTCTGCTCTGCTTTATCCGCCTGGAGCTTTGCGGGTCTGGCCGGCGCGGCGGGCGATCAGCATGGAGAGCTCGAGAGCCTGCTCGTAGTTGAGGCGCGGGTCGACGAAGGAGCGGTAGGCGCGGCCGAGGTCGTCGTCGGAGAGGCCGCGGGCGCCGCCGGTGCACTCGGTGACGTCCTCGCCGGTGACCTCGACGTGGATGCCGCCGAGCCAGCTCCCCTCCGCGGCGTGGACGGCGAAGCTCCGCTCGACCTCGGCGAGGACGTCCTCGAAGCTGCGGGTCTTGCGTCCGGCGGCGGTGCGGCGGGTGTTGCCGTGCATCGGGTCGCAGCACCAGAGCACGGTCCGGCCCGACTCCCGCACCCACTCGACGAGGCGCGGCAGTCTCTCATCGACCCGGCCGGCGCCGAACCGGTGGATCAGGGTCATCCGCCCCGGCTCGTCGTCCGGATGGAGGAGGTCGAGCAGCGCGAGGAGGCGATCGCGGGTCATCTCCGGCCCCACCTTGACCGCGAGCGGGTTCTGGACGCCGCGGAAGAACTCGGCGTGGGCGCCGGCGGGGTCGGCGGTGCGCATGCCGATCCACGGCAGGTGGGTCGACAGGTCGTACCAGCCCTCGCGCCGCGGCACCCGGCGGGTCAGCGCCTGCTCGTAGGGCAGGTGGAGCGCCTCGTGGCTGGTGAAGAAGTCGACCCGGTCGAGGTCGCCGACCGGCTGCCCGGCGAGGGTCTCCATGAACGACACCGACTCGGCGATCGACTCGACCATCCGGTGGTACTCGGCGGCGAGCGGCGAGTGCTCGACGAAGCCGAGCTCCCAGTACTCGGGGTGGTGGAGGTCGGCGAAGCCGCCGTCGATCAGCCCGCGGATGAAGTTCAGGGTGAGCGCCGCGCGCTCGTAGCCGCGGAGCATGCGCTCGGGGTCGGGCCGGCGCGAGACGGCGTCGAAGGCGACGCCGTTGACCAGGTCGCCGCGGTACGCGGGCAGGGTGACGTCGCCGCGCGACTCGACGTCCGAGGAGCGCGGCTTCGCGTACTGGCCGGCGAAGCGCCCGACCCGGGTCACCCGCAGGCGGGTGCCGTGGACGAGCACCAGGCTCATCTGGAGCAGGATCTTGAGCCGCGAGGTGATCGCCTCGGGCCGGCAGTCGGCGAAGCTCTCCGCGCAGTCGCCCCCCTGGAGCAGGAACCGCTCGCCGCGCGCCGCCTCGGCGAGCTGCTCCTTGAGCGTCTCGATCTCCCACGAGGTGACCAGCGGCGGCAGGCAGCCGAGCTCGCCGAGCACCCGCTCGACCGCCGCGGGGTCGGGGTAGGCCGGTTGCTGCGCCGCCGGCCGCTCGCGCCACGAGTCGGGCCGCCAGGGGGCGGTCCGCGGGCCCGGCCGGCGGGCGGGATCGGGGAGCGGGACGGCGCGCATGCCGGGATCATACCGGGCGGCGCAGCGCGGGGGCGGGGAAGGCCGTGAGATACTGCAGGTCGAGAGTCGGCAACGAACCACGTCGGAAATCCACGTCCCGTTCCACCCCCCAACCCCCGCACGGAAGGAAGGCCCGATGCTGCTTCGATCTCTCCGTTCCGCCGCCGTCCCGGTCGCCGTCGTCCTCTTCGCCGCGGTACCCACGGCCCCGGCCGCCGCCGCCCGCGGCGGCGCCATCCCGGAGGCGCGCGCGGCGCTGCCCGGCCTCGACGCCGAGGCCCGGGTGCTGCGCGACGTGCGCGGCATCCCGCACGTCGTCGCCTCGAACGCGCACGACCTCTACTTCATGCAGGGCTGGGTGCACGCCGAGGACCGGCTGTTCCAGATGGACCTGCTCCGCCGGCAGGCGAGCGGCACGCTCGCCGAGCTGGTCGGCCCGAACGCGCTGGCGAGCGACGTCGAGCTGCGGACGATCGGGCTGCGCCGGGCGGCCGAGCGGTCGGTGCCGGCGCTCTCCGCCCAGGCCCAGGCCGACCTCACGGCCTACGCCGCGGGGGTCAACGCCTGGGTGGCCAGCCATCCGCTGCCGGTCGAGTATGGCGTCCTCGAGCTCACCGCGTTCGCGCCGTGGACGCCGGCCGACAGCGTGGTGATCGCCAAGCTCCTCGCCTTCAGCCTTTCGTTCGACCTCGACATCGACCCGACGGTGACCTTCTCGTCCTACGTCCAGGCGGGGGCCGTCGCCGGCTTCGACGGGGCGGCGCTTTTCTTCGAGGACCTGGTCCGCTCGGCGCCCTTCGACCCGGCCTCGACGGTGCCCGACGCGTCGGATGGCGCCGGGAACGGCGCGCCGCTCCGTGCCTCCGGCGACGCCGAGGCGCGGCGTGCGCGGGCAGCGGCCGCGGCGGCGCGGACGCTCTCCCCCGCCACCCTCGAGCTCGCCCGCGGCTACCTCGAGCGGGTCGCCGAGGTGCCGCTGCTGCGTGCCGCCGCCGCGCCGCGCGAGCGGACGGCGGGCTCCAACGAGTGGGCGATCGCCGGCCGCCACACCGCGAGCGGCCGGCCGCTGATCGCCAACGACCCGCACCTCGCCCTCGACGTGCCGGCGATCTTCCACCAGATCCACCTGCGGGCGCCGTCCGCCGGCATGGACGTCATGGGCAGCGGCTTCGCCGGCGTGCCCTACGTCGTCCTCGGCCAGAACCGCCACGTCTCCTGGGGGGCGACGACCAACCCGCTCGACGTCACCGACACCTACCAGGAGGCGATCGTCGCCGACCCGGCCTCCCCGTCGGGGCTGTCGACCGTCTTCCAGGGCGTGCAGGAGCCGGTGATCCCCATCCCGCAGGTCTTCCGCGTCAACCAGCTCGACGCCACCCCGGACAACCTGGCCGTGGTGCCGCCCGGCGGCGCGATCCCGCCGGCGACCCTGATCGTTCCGCGACGCAACCAGGGGCCGATCGTCGCTCTCGACGTGGAGGCGGGCACCGCGCTCTCGGTCCAGTACACCGGCTTCTCCGCCACCCGCGAGCTCGACACCTTCCGCATCTGGAACGGGGCGCGCAGCCTCGCCGAGTTCCGCGCCGGCCTCGACTTCTTCGACGTCGGCTCGCAGAACTGGGTCTACGGCGACGTCGACGGCAACATCGCCTACTTCACGAGCGCCGAGATGCCGCTGCGCGAGGACCTCCAGGCGAACACGGTGAACGGTCTGCCGCCGTTCTTCATCCGCGACGGGACGGGCGGCAACGAGTGGCTCCCCGCCGGCCCGGACCGGCCGGACCACCACGCGATCCCCTACCAGATCCTGCCCTACGAGGAGATGCCGCAGCTCGTCAACCCGCCCGACGGCTACTTCGTCAACGCGAACAACGACCCGGCGGGCACCACCCTCGACAACGACCCGCTGAACCAGCTCCGCCCCGGCGGCGGCCTCTACTACCTCAACTACGGCTACGCCCAGGGCACCCGCGCCGGGCGGATCACCCAGCTCGTCCACGAGGCCGTCGCGTCCGGAGACGCCACCTCGCAGGACATGCAGGCGATCCAGGCCGACGTCGCGCTGCTCGACGCCCAGGTGTTCGTACCGTATATCACCGCCGCCTGGGACACCGTGGCGCCGCTCGTCCTCCCCGCCGACCCGCGCCTGCCCGAGGCCGTCGAACGGCTGCGGGACTGGGACTTCTCCACCCCGACCGGCCTCGCCCGCGGCTTCGACGCCGCCGACCCGCCGGGCACCCGGCTGGTGCCGGGCCAGGCGGAGATCGACGCCTCGATCGCGGCGACGATCTACTCGGTGTGGCGCGGCCAGATGATCCGCAACACCGTCGACCTGCCGGTCGACGCCCTCGGCCTGCCGCGGCCGGGCAGCCGCGAGGCGATCATCGCCCTGCGCCACCTGCTCGACAGCTTCCCCGCGAGCGAGGGGATCGGCGCCTCGGGGATCGATTTCTTCCCCGAGCCGGCCGGCGTCCCCGACCGCGGGGACCGGCGCGACCTGGTCATCCTGCAGAGCCTCCAGGACGCCCTCGACCTCCTCGCCGGCCCGGCCTTCGCCGCGGCGTTCAACGGCTCGGCCGACCTCGGCACCTACCGCTGGGGCCGGCTCCATCGGATCGTCTTCGACCACCCGTTCGGCCCGCCCTTCTCCATCCCGCCGAGCCCCGACCACCCGCTGACCCTCGGCTTCGGCGCCGAGCTCCTCCCCGGCGTGCCGGTCGACGGCGGCTTCGGGGTCGTCGACGCCTCGAGCCACTCGGCGCGCGCCGACTCGGCGAACGAGTTCACCTTCGGCAGCGGCCCGGTCCGCCGCTACGTCGGCGAGCTCGGCCGCTCGCCCGGCGGCACCGACGCCGTCACGGCGCTCCCCGGCGGCGAGAGCGGCGACCCGTTCAGCCCCTTCTTCGCCAACCTCCTGCCGCTGTGGCTGACCAACGACGCCTACCCCGTCGTCCAGCGCTTCGGCGAGCTCCAGGGGGTGGTGATCACGCGAGAGGTATTCACGCCGGGGCCGTAGCGGCGGGCCGGCCCTCGGAGCGCCGCCCCTCGGCCCCCGTCGCCGGCGGCGGCGGGACCGGCCGGTGGCGGTGGACGACGACCAGGCTGACGTCGTCGCGCAGCGACCGGCCGGCGCGGTGGTGGTCCAAGGCGCCGAGCAGGCGGTCGCGGAGGGCGGCCGGCGGGCCGCCGGGGCCGAGCTCGGCGCGCAGCCGGCCGAAGCCGAAGGCGCGGTCCTCGGCGTCGACCCCCTCCGGGAGGCCGTCGGTGTAGAGGAGGAGCAGGTCGCCCGGCCCGAGGTCCGTGCGCTGTGGGGCCACCCGCAGGTCGGTCCGCATGCCGAGCGGCAGGCCGCCGCAGCCGAGCTCCTCGACCGCGCCCCAGGCGCGCCGCAGGAGCGGGAAGGGGTGGCCGGCACACACGTAGTCGAAGCGGCCGGTCGAAGGCTCCAGCAGGCCGTAGAAGAGGCTCATGAAGGCGCGGCGGTCGCCGGCGCGGCAGAGGGCGCGGTTGAGGAGCGCCGCCACCCGCTCGGGCGCCGGGTCGAGGTCGAGCGCGGTGTGGAGGCTGGCGTGGGCCAGCGCCATCAAGAGCCCCGCGGCCATCCCGTGGCCGGAGGCGTCGCCGATGACGACCGCCAGGCGCCCGTCGGCCAGTGGCCGCAGGTCGAAGTAGTCGCCGCCGACCTCGTTCGCCGTCCGGTAGGCGTGGGCGAACCCCCAGCCGGGCACCGTGGGCGGCTCGTCGGGCAGGAGGTCCGCCTGGAGCGCCCGGGCCACCTCGAGCTCGTCGCGCACCCGCACCCGGTCCATCAGCTCCAGCGCGAGCAGGAAGACCAGCGCGCCGACCGAGACGAGGAAGAACAGCGGCCCGGTCTCGAAGTAGAGGTCGAGCCGCTCGGTCTGGAGCTCGAGGTCCAGCCCGCCGACCAGCCCGACGAGCGCGGACAGCAGGGCCCCGGCGAAGAGCAGCCGGCGGGCCGGCGTCAGCTTGTAGGAGAGGCCGAGGAAGAGCAGCCGCGCCTGCCGCAGCTGGCCGCGCACCCCCTCGCCCGGCGCCTCCCCCTCCCGCCGGTGCTCGCGGGTGAGCACGGCGTACGCCTCCGCGGCGTCGCGGCGGAACAGGGTCGGCAGGTCCTGCCCTTCGAGCCCCGCGGTGTAGTCGCGGACGAAGGAGCGGAGCTGGTCGACCCGCCCGCGCGGGCCGCCGCGGGGGCTCGGGGCGGCGGTGGCGTTCGGCATCGGTCGGTTCCCGGCTGACGACGTGTCAGCCTACCCTACGGCGGGCGGGCGCCAGGGTTCCCGCAGCGGCCTCGCTCAGAGCCGGTGCCCGACCAGGAAGTCCTTGTGCGGGTGGCGGCGCATGTAGTCGACGAGGATCGGGAGGTAGGAATCGACCGGGGGGCACTCGACGCCGGTGCCCTCGAGCGCGTCGAGGGTGTTCTGGACGTCGTAGCGGACGTCGTGGTTGGCGTAGCGGACGGTCTCCCGCGGGATGCCGACGGCGCGCCGGACCGGGCCGAGGGCGAGAGCGCCTGCGAGGACGGCGGGCGGCAGCGGGAAGGGCGGCTCGGGCTTGCCGAGGGTGTGGCTGATCAGGGCGAGGAGGTCGCGCACGCGCAGGGCTCGGGGGTCGGCGAGCTGGTAGGCCTTTCCTTCCACGCCCTCCTTCGAGGCGATCTCGGCCATCGCCTCGACGACGAAGTCGACCGGCACCATGTTGAAGCGGACCTCGCCGCGGCCGATGCCGGTCATCGGGACGAGGCGCGGCATGCGCATCATCAGGCGGATGAAGTAGTAGGGACCGTCGTACTTGTCGGTCTCGCCGGTCCGCGAGTCGCCGACGACGACCGCGGGGCGGAAGATCACGGTGGGGATCTCGTCCCAGCGCTCGCGGACGGCGATCTCGGCGGCGTGCTTGGTCGCCTCGTAGTGGTTCTTGAACCCCTGCCCCGCCTCGAGGTCGTCCTCGGTCCAGCGGCCGACGTGGTCGCCGGAGACGTAGCAGGTCGATACGTAGCAGAGACGGAGCAGGCCGATGCAGGCGGCGCAGAAGTCGAGCACGTGGCGGGTGCCGTCGACATTGACCCGGCGGGCGACCTCCTCGGAGACGGCGAGGTCGTAGACGGCGGCCAGGTGCCAGACCTCCGTGACCCGGCCGGCGAGCTCGGCGTAGCGGTCGTCGGGCCAGCCGAGCCGCGGGTCGGTGACGTCCCCCGGCGCGGTCTCCCAGCGGCCGGCGAAGCCGGGCAGCTCCTCGCCGATCGCCGCGAGGTCCGCCTCCGCCCGCTCGCGCAGCCGCTCCTCGACGAGGAAGACCCACGACAGCTCCGGCCGGCGGGCGTGGAGCCGGCGGACCAGCCGCCGGCCGAGGAAGCCGGGGAAGCCGGTGAAGAGGACGGTGCCGCCCGGCGAGGGGGCGGCGGTGGGACCGTCGGTCGTCGGCGTCATCTGCGGGGCTCGGATGTGGATCGCGGGAGCGGCGCGAGCGCGCCGCGCTGCGGCAAGCCATTCTGCCGCGAACCGCCTTCCCGAGCAAGGGGAGCGAGCGGCGCGCTCAGCGGAGGTGTCGGGCCCGGCTCACGCCGTCGATCTCGTCGGGCACGGGGACGGCGAGGAGCTCGGCGAGGGTGGGGGCGAGGTCGACGGTGAGGACGGTCTCGGCGACGCTGCCGGGAGAGATGCCGGGGCCGGCGACGACGAAGGGGACGTGGGTGTCGTACGCGTAGGGCGAGCCGTGGGTGGTGATCGAGCCGAGGAGGTCCAGCCGGTAGGGCGCGGGCTGGAGGCAGACGTTCGGGCTGCGGTCGGGGTGGAATGCGTTGCGGTAGAGCAGCCCGTACCAGGTCGCCGAGCCGGGGACGAGCGGCCCGACCGGCGCCGGCGAGGCGAGGAGATCGCTGCGCGTCCACACCTCGGCGACGCCCGGGCAGCGCTCGAGCTCGCGGGCGACGGCGTCCTCGACCTCGGCGGGGTCGAGCCCGGCCTCGTCGAGGGCCTCGGGGTCGAGGTAGGTGCCGTTCCCCTGCCAGATCTCGGTGCCGAAGCGGCGGACGAGCCGCATCCCCGCGCGCCGGTAGCAGCGGACGTCCGCCAGGCCGGACCGCCGCGCGCCGGCCGCCGCCCCCGCCGGCGACTCGGGCAGCGGGACCACCCCGTGGTCCGAGGAGAGGGCGACGACCCAGCCGTCGCGGCCGACCCGCTCGTCGAGCAGGGCGAAGAGCTCGCCGAGGACGCGGTCGAGCCGGAGGAGCGTGTCGAGCACCTCGGGGCTGTGCGGGCCGTAGTCGTGCCCCACCGTGTCGAGGCTGGCGAACGAGAGCGCCAGCAGGTCGGGCCACTCGTCGCCGCCGAGGTCCTCCTCCTCGACCAGCCGGCGGGCGAAGCGGCCGAGGTGCTCGTCGCCGAAGGGAGAGTCGTAGAGGGCGTAGTAGAAGCGCTCGTTCGGGATCCCCGAGAGACCGCCGAGGACGCGGGGGAAGCCGCGGTCGAACGGGCCGCGGTCGAGCGGCGCGAAGCCGGCGGCCGCCGCGGCCGCGGGGTCGACCGGCAGCGGCTCCCAGGCGGCGTCGAGGAAGAGCTCCGGGGGCGGGCCCTCGTCGGCGAACGCCTCCACCCACTCCGGCGGATCCGGGTAGTAGCCGCTCGTCGTGAAGCCGCCGTCCTCGCGGTCGTACCAGAAGACGCCGTCCGGCCGCTGCCCGCCCATCAGCACCGCCGAGCGGTCCTTGCCGCCCGCCGAGTAGACCTTCGCCTCCGGGTAGCGCTCCTGGAGCCAGTCGCCCAGGGCCCGTACCAGCAGGTTGCGCGGCGAGATCTCGTGCTCCGGATCCTCGACGCAGTAGACCTCCTCGCCCGTCTCCCGGTCGAGCCAGTCGTTGCCGACGATCCCCGAGCGCGCCGGGTGCGCGCCGGTCGATAGCACCGCCTGCCCCACCGCGGTCACCGTCACCGCGTGCCCGTGGTGCGCCTCGGCGAACGACACGCCCTCGTCGAGCAGCCGCGCCAGCCCCCCGCTCACCAGCGGCCGCACCCGGTCGAGGTACTCGTACAGGAACTGGTCCGCGACCACGACCACCGCCAGCCGCGGCGTCCCCGCCGGCGGCGGCTCCGGCGGCTCCGCCCGGCGGCACGAGGGGAGAGCTGCGATCGCCGCGATCGCGAGCGCCACCGCCGCGGCGACCGTGGACCGGCGCTCAGGCGGCATAGTGTTCCACCACCGCCCCCTCCCCCAGGATCCCCTCGACCGACTCGACGAGGGTGGGGTCGAAGCGGACCTTGAAGGTCTCGCGCGGGGCGATGGCGACCCGCTTGCCGGGCAGGCGGACGTGGAGCTTGAGCGGGGTCTCGCCGGCGTGCTCGACGAGGACCTCGCGCAGGCGCAGGAGCTCGTTCGGCGACAGCGCGGCGTCGAGCTCCACCTCGACGCCCAGCAGGAGCTTGCGCGACGCCTTCCTCAGCGGAACGAGCTCGTCGATCGACAGCTCGAGGTCGCTGCCCCGCTCACGCGGGACGCCGCGCGCGACGACGACGTTCTCGTCCTCGAGCAGGTGGCCGAAGCGCTGGAACTGGTCGGCGAAGAGGAGCGCCGGGATCGTGCCCTCGAGGTCCTCGAGGACGAAGCGGCCCATCATCCGGCCGGCGTTCTTGCCGCTCTTGATCTTCGTCGCCCGCACCCGGGTGACCAGGCCGCCCAGGGTGACCGGCCCCTCGAGCATCCCGTCGCGCACCGCCTCCTTGACCTCGGCCGTGGTGTGGGTGGCGAGCTTGCGCAGGTCGGCCTCGTGCTCGGAGAGCGGGTTGCCGGTGAGGTAGAAGCCGAGGGCCTCCTTCTCGTAGGAGAGCCGCTCGCCCGCCGCCCACTCGGGGCCGGAGGGGTCGCCGGCCGCGACGCCGGACGCCCCTCCGCCGCCGCCGAACAGGGTCGACTGGCCGACCTCGCGCTCGTGACGCCGCTGCTGGGCGTAGCCGAGGACCGCGGGCAGCGCCTCGGCGAGCGCCCGCCGCGAGGCGCCGGTGCCGTCGAAGCAGCCGGCCTTGATCAGCGACTCGAAGACCTTCGAGTTGGCGTGGCGGCCGTCGAGCTCGGAGGCGAGGTGGGTGAGCCCGGTGAAGCGCCCGACCCGGCGGCGGGTCTGCAGGATCTCCTCGACCGCCCCCTCCCCCACGCCCTTGACCCCGCCGAGCCCGAAGCGGATCGCCCCGCCGTCGACGTTGAACCACCAGTCGCTCGCGTCGACGTCGGGCGGCAGCACCTCGATGCCCATCTCGCGGCACTCGCGGACGTACTTGGCGATGGCGTCGGACGAGGAGAGCTCGGAGTTGAGCATCGCGGCCATGAACTCGACCGGGTGATGCGCCTTCAGGTAGGCCGTCTTGTAGGCCAGCATCGCGTAGGCGACCGAGTGGCTCTTGTTGAAGCCGTAGCCGGCGAAGGGCTCGATGTAGTCCCACAGCTCGGCGGCCTTCCTGCGCGCCACCCCGCGCCGCTCGGCGCCGGCGAGGAACTTCTCCTTCTGCTCGACCATCACCTCGAGCTTCTTCTTGCCCATCGCCTTGCGCAGGACGTCGGCCTCGCCCATCGAGAAGCCGGCGACCTCGACGGCGATCTGCATCACCTGCTCCTGGTAGACGATGACGCCGTAGGTCTCCTCGAGGATCTGGCGGGTCTCGGGCAGGACGTAGGTGACCTTCTCCCGGCCGGTCTTGCGGCGGACGAAGATGTCGACCATGCCGACCGACAGCGCGCCCGGCCGGTAGAGGGCGTTGAAGGCGGCGAGATCCTCGAACTTCGAGGGCCGGGCGCGGCGGAGGAGGTCCTTCATGCCGCGCGACTCGAACTGGAAGATCCCGTTCGTCCGCCCGTCGCAGAAGAGGCGGAACACCTCCGGGTCGTCGAGCGGCACGGCGTCGAGGTCGAGCTCGATCCCCTGCTGACCGAGCATGCGCACCGCGTCGTCGATCACCGTCAGCGTGCGCAGACCGAGGAAGTCCATCTTGAGCAGGCCGAGGCCCTCGACGACGTCCTTGTCCCACTGGGTCGTCACCTCGTCCTTCGACGTCTTGTAGAGCGGGACGAGCTCCTCGATGGGCCGCGGCGTGATGACGACGCCGGCGGCGTGCACCGAGGCGTGACGGGTCAGCCCCTCGAGCCGGCCGCCGACCTCGACGATCCGCGCCACGTCGGCGTCCTCGGCGGCGGCCTCCTTGAGCTGCGGGTTGCGCTCCACCTCCTCGGCGAGCGACCTCGTCATGTCGGGAACCAGCTTGGCGATGCGGTCGACCTGGCCGTAGGGCAGCCCCATCACCCGGCCGACGTCGCGGATCACCGCCTTCGCCGCCAACGTCCCGAAGGTGATGATCTGCGCCACCTTGTCGCGCCCGTACTTCGCGCTGACGTAGTCGATGACCTCGCCGCGGCGGCGCATGCAGAAGTCGATGTCGATGTCGGGCATCGAGACCCGCTCGGGGTTGAGGAAGCGCTCGAAGAGCAGGCCGTACTTCAGCGGGTCGATGTCGGTGATCCGCAGCGCGAAGGAGACCAGCGAGCCGGCCGCCGAGCCGCGCCCGGGGCCCACCGGGACGTGGTTCTCCCGCGCGTGGCGGATGAAGTCCCAGACGACGAGGAAGTAGCCCGGGAAGCCCATCTGCTCGATGATCGAGATCTCCCGCTCGAGCCGCTCGCGGTAGGTCGCCTCGCCGAGCCGGGCCAGCGTCGGCGAGCGCCGGGCGCGCATCTCGGCGAACCGCTCCTCGAGCCCCCCGCGGGCGACCCGGTCGAAGTAGCTCTGCGCGGTCTCCCCCTCCGGGATCGGGAACTCCGGCAGGTGGAACTCCCCGCGCGGGATCTCGAGGTCGACCCGCTCGGCGATCGCCAGGGTGTTCTCGATCGCCGCCGCGTCGCCCGGGAAGAGCGCCGCCATCTCCTCGGCGGTCTTGAGGTAGAACTGGTCCGAGGCGTAGCGCAGCCGGTCGGGGTCGGTGAGGTTCTTCTGCGTCCCGATGCACAACAGCACGTCGTGCGCGAACGCGTCGCTGTCGCGCAGGTAGTGGCAGTCGTTCGTCGCCACCAGCGGGATGCCGGTGCGGCGCGAGATCCGCCGCAACGCCTCGTTGGCCAGCCGCTGCTCCTCGATGCCGTGGTCCTGGAGCTCGAGGTAGAAGTTCCCCTCGCCGAAGATCTCGACGTACTCGCGGGCGAGCGCCTCGGCCTCGCGCTCGCGGCCGGCGACGATCTGCTCGTTGACGTCGCCCTTCAGGCACGCCGAGAGCGCGATCAGACCCTCCGAGCACTCGCGCAGCAGCGCCTTGTCCATCCGCGGCTTGTAGTAGAAGCCCTCGAGGAAGGCGCGCGAGGAGAGCTTGAGCAGGTTCCGGTAGCCGGCGAGGTCCGTGGCCAGGAGCACCAGGTGGTTCGCCCCGCCGCCGCGCGTCCGCGGGTCGCGGTCGCGCATGTCGCCCGAGGTGACGTACGCCTCGATCCCGATGATCGGCTTGAGCCCGGCCCGCCGCGCCTTGTCGTAGAACTCGATCGCCCCGAACAGGTTGCCGTGGTCGGTCAGCGCGACCGCCGGCATCCCCCGCTCCACCGCCGCTCCGATCACGTCGTCGAGGCGGTTCGCCCCGTCGAGCAACGAGAACTGGCTGTGGAGGTGGAGGTGGACGAAGTCGGACATGAGGACGGCTGCGGAGCTGGCCGCATGCTAGCAGACCGCCCGAGCCCTTCGCCGGCCCGCGAGACCTGGCCGCCGCGGGCGGCGCGGGGCGCGTCGCAGGCCGGCGTGAACGCCTCCGGGATCCTAATGTCAGCTTCTACGTAACTCTTTGACTCTTTTCGACGACGAGTGTACGCTCGAAGCATGACGCCGCGACGTGTTCCCTCGGGTGGCACCGGGCATGATCTCCGCGATCTTGCGAGAAATCTCCCGGAAGCTGTCCCTAATCCACTGCCGGACGGCACTAGGGAGGAGAACGCAGCAAGTGTGCCGCTGGGTACTGCCTTTGGTAGAGCCCTGATGTCAGATACACTATAGGAGTCGCACATGTCTTACCGTATCGCTGGTGGAGCCTTCCTCACTCTCGCCCTCCTCGCGCCCGTGGGGGCGCAGGCCGAACGAGCCCTGGACCTACAGGGTGACGTCGGCGTCTCGCCGAGCCCGGCTTCCCCGGCCCCGGGCTTCGACGCCACGGAACCCCTCCGGTCGGGCCCCGAGGACGAGGTCGCCGACCCGCAGCCCGTCCTCCTCGACCTCCCGATGCGCGGCAAGTACGCGAGCGACGTCTTCCTGCCGGGCCTGCCGGGGATCGGTATCTTCGACCCGGCCGCCGAGCTCGAGCAGATCGACGAGACGCAGCTCATCCAGCTCGTCTACGACGCCTACAGCCGCTACAGCGCTACCGAGGACGGCGAGCGGGCACGGTTCACCTTTCACGACTTCCGCACGATCTACCGGAACGCCTTCGACGAGGTCGCCTACTACCCCGACCTCGTCACCCTCACCCGCGACTGGAAGCTGAGAGCCGTCATCCACTCGCAGTATCACAATGACGTGCCGCAGGGTGTCCAGTACAAGGCAGAGTGGGTTCCGACCGATCTCCTGAAGTATGCGGGCTCCTCCGAGCTGCTCGGCAAGTCTCTCCTCGAGTTCGTCGAGGTGGTCGCCGACGCCTATCCGCACTGGCGGCGCATGGTCGCGCTCACCAGTGTCGACCTGACCGTCGAGTTCGCCGGCAGGAGCGAGAGGTACCGCGCCGGCGTCATCTGGCACCTCGATGACGAAGGGGCCCTGAAGTTCGTCGTCGTCGACAACGTGGTTCCGGAGATCCCGTTCGCGGTCTCGGAGGAGAACCCGCCTCTTTTCGGCCCACAGGAGGAGAGCCTCCGCCCTTTTGAGTCGATCACAGGGGCCTCCGGGGCCGGCTCCCCGACCTGCACCCAGGAGACCTGGCCTGCCGCGAGCTCCGGCCAGCTGACGGAAACCAGCGCCCACGAGCACAACAGCGGCCGGCACGAGGCGGTTTTCATCGGCGAGTTCGGATGCTGGTGTGATTCGGGGTGTGCGTCGAGATGTACCCCCAGTATCTCGGTGGAGGCCTGCCAGGACTACGGCGACCTGATCGGCGCCAACCTGATCCACCAGGCCTCACCCAGGTCCGAGATTCGAAGCGGCACGACCGCTGACGGCCACGTGGCAGGAGCCGGGTGCGCCGCGGGTCTCGGGTGCGCCATCCAGAGCTGTCAAGCATTCTCTTGCGGAGGGGTACAGATCAACATCAGCGGAGGCATCGGAGGCCTGAGCTTCTCCACTCCAGCCGTGGTGATCATGATGGCGAGCCTCAGTCACGCCCACAGTTGCGGGACCTGCACGGAGCAGATCCCACCCAACGAACAGCCGGCGACCGCCGATCCCGGCGACACGCCGATCGTCGTCGACCTCGACCGCGGCGGCTTCCGGCTGACCGGCCTCGCGGGCGGGGTCGAGTTCGACGTCGACGCCGACGGGGCGGCGGAGCGGGTCGCGTGGACCGCCGCCGGCTCGGAGGACGCGTGGCTGGCCCTCGACCGGAACGGGAACGGCCGCGTGGACGACGGGGGCGAGCTGTTCGGCAACCACACCCCGCAGCCGCCATCCTCGACGCCCCACGGCTACCTCGCCCTGGCCGTCTTCGACGAGGCCGCGGAGGGCGGGGACGGGGACGGCTGGATCACCGCGGCGGACGCGGCGTACTCCGAGCTCCGCCTGTGGACCGACCGCGACCGCGACGGGGTCTCGCAGCCGACCGAGCTCTCGACGCTCGCCGAGAGGGGCGTCGAAGCGATCGACCTCCGCTTCGTCGAGTCGCGGCGCAAGGACCGCCACGGCAACCAGTTCCGCTACACGAGCCGCGTGCGGCTCGAGCGCGGGACCACCCACTCCGCCGACGTGTTCCTGCTCACCGAGGAGCTCGAGTAAGGCGCGGCTTTCGCATGGCCGGGGCGTGGCGGCCCGCTCCGTCACGCCCCGGAGCGCTTCCGGGAGCGCTCACGGGCGGCGAACCGCGCCGCGCGCGGGACGTGGCCGTGACCCGACGGAGCCGCGCCCGGCCCGCCAGATCCGCCCGCTGAAATCACCAGTCGACCGGAGCCACAGATGACTTTCGCCACCGCTACCGCAGCGCTTCTTCTCCTGCTCGGCCCACTCGCGCCCGGGGGGGCTCCGGCCGACCGTGCCACGGACCGGGTCCTGGCCGACGTCCCGATGCGCGGCAGGTACGCGAGCGACGTCTTCCTGCCGGGTCTGCCGGGCATCGGCATCTTCGACCCAGCCGCCGGGCTCGACCCCATCGACGAGACCCGGCTGATCCAGCTCGTCTACGACGCCTTCAGCCGCTACAGCGCCACCGAGGACGGCGGGCGGGCGAGGTTCACGTTCCACGCCTTCCGCACCGTCTACCGCGACGACTTCTCGACCGTGGCCTACTACCCCGACCTCGTCACCCCCGCCCCCGACTGGAGGCTGAGGACGGTCCGTTTCGCCCGCTACGAGAACGACGTCCTGCAGGGCGTCCAGTACCGGGCGGAGTGGGTCCCGTCCGACCCCGTGGAGCAGACGGGAGCCGACGAGCTGCTCGGCCGGTCCGTCCTCGAGCTCATCGACCTGATCGCCGCGGACCTCCCCCACTGGCGCCGCGCGGTCGCCCTGACCAGCGTCGATCTGACCGCCGACTTCGCCGACCGGAGCGAGCGGTACCGGGCCGGCGCCCTCTGGTACCTGGCGGAGGACGGGGCGCTGAGGCTCGTCCTGGTCGACAACGTGGCCCGCGAGGCCCCCCTGGCCGTCGCGGAGACCGACCCGCCGCTCTTCGGCGCGGCGGTGGAGGGCATCCTCCCGTCCGAGCCGCTCGCCGAGTCCTCCGGGACGAGCTCGCCGATCTGCACACAGCAGACATGGCCGAGCGTGAGCTCCAGGCCAGAGGACCGCCCGGAGGTGGAGGCCGGCGGACGGCAGAGGCCCGCGCTCCTCGCCGAGTTCGACTGCAGCTGCTCGGCGTCGTGCCTATCGCGCTGTGAAGCGACCGTCCTCGACGGAGCTTGCCCCGACCAGGCGAGCATTACCGGCGCAGAACCGACCCGCCACGCCACGACCCTGGTCGACGAACACGACCGGACGTCCGCCGGCGGCCAGGCGAGAGGCGCCGGGTGCGAGGCCAAAATGGCCTGCGCCTTTCAGACCTGCCCGGCCTTCTCCTGCGGTGGCGTGAAGATCGAGCTCCGAGCCGAGGCGGGCGGGCTGAGCTTCTCCGCCCCGATCCAGGCGGCCGGCGTCGAGAAGCGTTCGTGGACTCACCGGTGCGGGAGCTGCACCCAGGCGTCTTCCCCCTGAAGGGGGTCCGGGGTCCGGCATCCGGCGATCCGAGCAGCCGGGTCCCTGGCCCTACCCCGCGCGCTCCCGGCCGGCGATCCGCGCCGCGCGCAGCACGTAGCCGAGGCCGGAGGCGACCGTGAAGAACGGGACGGCGAACAGGAACGCCGTGGCGACCCCCTCGAGGGCGATCCAGGCCGGCTTCGCGAGGTGGGCGAGGAGGAAGAAGACCGCCGCGACCTGGACGAAGGTGTTGAGCTTCGACAGCCAGTTCGGCGGGAACGAGCGCTGGCCGAGGGCGACGTAGGCGAGTCCGGCGGTGACGACGATCATGATGTCGCGCCCGATGACCAGGATGGTCACCCAGAGCGGGATGGTCATCGCCGGGTTGAGGCTCGGGATCGCCAGCACGACGTAGGCCGCGGTCAAGAGCAGCTTGTCGGCGATCGGGTCGAGGTAGGCGCCGAGCAGGGTGCGCTGGTCCCAGAAGCGGGCGATGAAGCCGTCGAGCCCGTCGGTCAGCCCGGCGAGGACGAAGACGAGCAGCGCCCGGTCGGTCTCGCCGCGGGTGACCGCGATGATGAAGACCGGCACGAGCCCCATCCGGAGCAGCGACAGCAGGTTCGGGATGGAGAGGGGCGAGCGGTCGCCCGCCGCTGCGGTGCCGGGCGCCACGGGACGAGGCTAGCCGTCTCCGAGCCGCCGGAGGGTGCGGCGGATCAGCTCGACCGCGGCGGCGCCGGAGATCGTCTCGCCGCGCGGGCACTCCTCGGCGGCGCGGATCAGCCCGCAGGCCGCCGCGGCGGCGCACGAGCCGGGCGGCGCGCCGTCGCCCGCACAGCCGGCCCTCCCCTGCCGCTCGAGCACCCGGTGGAGCGCCTCGAGCGCACCGCCCAGGGTGACGGGCCGGTCGGGGTAGAACCTGTGGAGCGAGCGGTCGATCGGGATCAGCTCCAGGTTGATCACCCGTACCATCTCCTCGCGGCGGGGGTCGTCGAGGACGTCGCTGGCGATCCGTGCCGAGCCGCCGCGCCCGTAGCGCACCTGGGGGACGAGCCAGTAGAGGAGCACCGCGAGGTCGCCGCGGTCGAGCTCGGGCGCGTCGGCGGCCGCGGCCACCTTCGGCGGCAGCTGGGAGATCCGCCAGCGGAACTTGGCGAAGGCCAGGCGCTCGGCGAGCGAGGCGTCGCCCGGGTAGCGGTCGGCGAGCCGCTCGAAGGTCTCGAGCCCCGCCCCCGGGTCGCCGATCTCGAGCTCGAGCTCGCCGCGCCGCTCGGCCAGCGCGCGGTCGTCCGGCTCGCGCGGCACCAGCGCGCGGAGGGCGGCGAGCTCGGCCGGGCGGTCGCCGCGGGCCTCGGCGACCCCGAGCGCCGAGCGCAGGGTCACGGTCTCCTCCGGCGCCCACGCCTCGAGCCGGGCCAGGGCCTCGGCGGCGCGCACCGGTTCGCGCCGGGCCAGGGCGTCCTCGACCCGGTGGCCCAGGACCTCGATCACCCGCGGCCGCAGCGCGGCGAGCCGCTCGGCGGCGACCGGGTGGAGGTCCGGCGAGGCCGCGACGACGGCGGTGAAGGCGGCGAAGGCGCGGACCAGCGCGCCGGTCGACTCGGCGGCGCGGCCGAGGGCGAGCTGGGCGGCGGTGTAGCCGGGCCGCGCCTCGGCGACCGGGCCGAGACGCTCGACCGCGTCGCCCGGGTCGCCGGCGACGAGGCCGGCCTGAGCGGCGAGCACCGTGGCGGGCGCGAAGAGCGGATCGGCGGCGAGGAGCTCCTCGGCGGTGGCGCGGGCGGCGTCGAGGTCGCCCTGCCGGAGGGCCGCGAAGCCGCCGCCGAGCCGCTCCGCGACCGGCTCGGCGACCGGCTCGGGCCAGCCCGTCAGCGGCGGGACGAGGTAGGGCCGCAGCTCCTCGGGCACCGCCTCGCGGGGCTCGACCTCCGGCGCCGGGGGCGCCGCCGGACCCCGCGTCGCGCAGGCGGGGGCGAGCGCCAGCGCGGCGAGCGCCAGCGCGGCGACGGCTCTCGAGCCCGTGGCCGTCGCGGCGAGGGCCGCCGACCGCGCCCGCCGCGACCGCGGCCGGTCGGCCCGGCCCCGCCTACGACGAGGGCCCGGCCGCGGCCGCGATCGTGGCGATGGCATGCTTGTAGATCAGGATCTCCTTGTCCTCTGCCTCGAGGACGAGGGCGAAGCGGTCGAAGCGCTTCAGCCGGCCGACCAGGTTGCGGCCGGTCGTCAGCTCGACGAACATCTCGTGCCCCTCTTTGAGGTTCTGGAAGAGGAACCCGTCCTGGATGTTGATGTTGTGCTTCGCCATGAGCCCTCCTAAGCGTTGGGGCCGTCGTACTCCAGCCGTTTCAGGACTGCAGATCCGCCCGAGCGCCGCCCCCGAGGAGATCGAACACGGAGGCGGGCTCACGGGCATCGAACCAGCGCACCTGCGACTCCTTCCGGAACCAGGTGAGCTGCCTCTTCGCAAAGCGCCGTGTCGCTTGCACGATCTCGACCACCGCGCGGTCCAGGGACCGCTCCCCTCGCAGGTGCCGCACGAGCTGACGGTATCCGATCGCCTGGAAGGCGGGAGCGTTCGCCTCGATCCCCCGCGCGAGCAGCCTCTCGACCTCGGCCACCCAGCCGCGCTCGAGCATGCGGCCGACACGGGCTTCGATGCGATCGTACAGGACGGTTCTCGGGAGCGTCAAACCGATCCAGACCGCCGGGAGCGGCGCGTGACCGAGCGGCCGCGCCGCCGTCTGCTCGCTCCACGATCGCCCTCCGAGCCGCACGATCTCGAGTGCCCGGACGACCCGCTGGAGGTCGGCCGCGGCGAGCCGGGAGGCGGCCTCCGGGTCGATCGCGGCGAGCTCGGCGTGGAGCGCCTCCGGACCCTCCTCGCGCGCCCGGCGCCGCAGCTCGCGGCGGAGCGCCGGGTCGGCCCGCGGCAGCGGCGAGAGCCCGGAGAAGAGCGCCCGCAGGTAGAAGCCGCTCCCGCCTACCACCAGCGCCGGCCGGCCGCGGCCGTGGATCTCGGCCAGCGCCGCCCTCGCCCGCCGCGCGAACTCGCCGGCCGAGAAGCGCTCCGTCGGGTCGACCACGTCGAGCAGGTGGTGCGGCACCCGCGCCCGCTCCTCCGCCGTCGGCTTCGCCGTCCCCACGTCGAGCCCGCGGTACACCTGGAGCGCGTCCGCGTTGACGATCTCGCCGCCGTAGCGCTCGGCGAGCGCGAGGGCGAGGGCGGTCTTGCCCGTCGCGGTCGGACCCACGACCGCGAGGGTCGGGCCTACGACCGCGAGGGTCGGACCGCCGGCGGCGAGGTCGAGCGGCGGGGCGGAGCGCGACATCGGACGAAGGATCTCACGCGCCCCGCCCCGGCCCGCTCGGCCGCGGCCCGCCGGCTCAGGCGCATCCGCCGCAGGGCCTGCCGAGGGCGAGCGCCGGCGGCGGACGCGGTGGGCCGCTCGCCCGCGGCCGGCGCCCGCCCCACCCCAGGTGGACCGCACCGTGGACGTCGGTGCGGAGGGTGAGTACCCCCCGCTTGCGCAGCCGGGCCAGGGTCTCCGGCGAGGGATGACCGTAGGGATTGCCGGCGCCGGCGGAGACGAGGGCGAGGCGCGGGCTGACGGCGGCGAGGAAGGGGATCGAGGTCGACGAGCGGCTGCCGTGGTGGGCGACCTTGAGGACGCCGGCGGCGAGGGCGGCGCGGTCGCCGAGGATCAGGCGGACCTCCTCGGCCTCGCCGACGTCGCCGGTCAGGAGCACCCGCCGGCCGAGGGCCTCGGCGGCGATTACCAGGGACGACTCGTTCGGGCGGTCGCCGCGTGCGGACGTGCCTTGCGGACGCGGCGGGTGGAGGACGTCGAGCCGCCAGCGGCCGAGACGGCGGGAGTCGCCGGCGGCGAGGAGGCCGGGGCGGCCGCCGCGGCCCAGGACGGCCGCGGCGAGCTCGGCGCTGCACACCTCGCGCTCCTGGCCGGCCGCCATCCAGACCTCGCCGATCGACAGGTAGGAGGCGAGGTCGACGAGGCCGCCGCAGTGGTCCCGGTCGGGGTGGGTGAGCGCCACCGCCTCCAGCCGGCCGACCCCCTCCCCCGCCAGGGCCGGGACGAGGACCTGGCCGCCGAGGTCGCCGCGGCGCCAGCCGCCGCCGTCGACGAGCAGCGACCGGCGACCGTCGCGCAGGAGGATCGCGTCGCCCTGGCCGACGTCGAGGACGACGAGCTCGACGCCGGGCGGATCGCGGTGGTCGCGCCCCGGTCCCCAGCGCCAGGCCGGGACGACGGTGACCAGCAGGGCGACGAGCCAGAGGCGGCGCGGGCACAAGAGCCACGCGGCGAGGAGCGCGGCGAGGGCCCAGCTCGCCCACGGCGGGGCGGCGGCGGGCACGGTGCCCCAGGCCGCGGGCGGACCGGCGGCGGGCCAGCCGAAGGGGGCCGCCGCGCGGTCGAGCCAGGGAACGAGCGCCGCGGCGGCGGCCGGCGAGGCGAGAGCGGTCACGGTCCAGGCGAGAGCCGCGGCCAGGAACGCCGCCGTGTAGGGCACGGCGAGGAGGTTGGTCAGCGGGGCGGTCCAGGAGACCAGGTGGAAGACCGGGGCGGCGAAGGGGAGCGAGGCGAGCTGGGCGCCGCAGGTGGCGGCCAGGGGTGCGACGAGCCGTCGCCCGCGGCGGGAGAGCCCGCCGTCCGCAGCGGCCGCCGCGCCCCGCGCCTCGCCACTGCCTCGCCGGCCGCCGGTCCACGCACGCTCAAAGGCGGGGGCCAGGAAGAGGATGCCGGCGGTCGCCGAGACGGTGAGCCGGAAGCCGATGTCGTCGACGAGGGCCGGGCGGTGGAGGACGAGGGCGGCGGCGGCGACGGCGAGAGCGTTCGCGCCGCTCGGCCGGCGCTCGGCGAGCAGCGCGACGGCGGCGAGGAAGCCCATCAGCGCGGCGCGGAGGAGCGACGGCCGGGGCCCGGCGGCGAGGACGTAGACGGCGATCGCGCCGAGCGCGAGGACGAGGCGCAGGCGGAGGGAGAGGGGAGCGGCGACGAGCAGCGCCAGGCCGGCGACCAGCCCGACGTGGAGGCCCGAGACGGCGAGCAGGTGGGCGAGGCCGGCGCGCCGGAGGCCGCGGCGCCAGCGGTCCGGCACGTCCGACGGGTCGCCGAGGACGAGGGCGCGGACCATCGCCGTGCCGTGCCCGACGCGGTTCCGGTCGCCGCCGGGCGCCGCCGCTCCGGAGCCCGGGCCTCCAGGCGAGGGCGCGCAGGCGGCGGTGCGGCCGGCGCGCGACCGGCACGCGGCGAAACCCGGTCTCCTCGACCGCGCCTCGGCGGCGGCGAAGGCGGAGTCGATCCGCTCGCGCAGCGAGGCCGCGAGCCGGGCGAGCGGTCGGGGCGGCGCCGCGAGCTCGACGAGGCGCAGGCTCTTGGCCCGCAGCCGCCAGGGACCGGGCGGGACCGGAACCGCGTTGGCGTACCCGGGCGAACGCCGCAGGTGGCCACGAACCCGGAGCCGGGCGCCGAGCGGCGGCAGCCCGTCGCCCGCGGGCAGCACGAGGAGCGGCGTGAGGGCCGTCCGCGCGACGACCCGCGGCCGGCCCGGCCGGCGCTGGACGAGGACCTCCGCGGCGAAGGGCGCCGACGCGTCGTCGCCGCCGATCCGCCAGTGGCCGGCGACGCGGCCCGCGACCTCGACCGGGCGGCCGGGGTCGATCGGACCGGCCCGCCCACCCGCGGAGGCGAGCGCCCCGCCCCCTGCGAGGGCGGCAGCGACGAGCCCGAGGGAGGCGCCGGCGGCGAGCCGGCCCGCCCGGCCGCCGAGCGCCGCCCCTCCCCCGCCCAGGGCGACGAGGAGCAGCAGATGGGGCGCCTCGAGGCGCAGGCCGGCGGCGGCGCCGAGGAGGACGCCGAGGGCCGGCAGCAGCGCGGGAATGCGGTCGGGGTCCACGCCCGGGAAGACGCGGGACGCGGCGTCCGATCGCTCGCAGGCTCGGGGGGGCTAGTGGTCTGAGTCACCCATCCCTTGCCTTCCGCGCAGGGGTCTTGCGGAGTGGATCCAAGGCGCGAGGAGGAGTCGATGCCGTAGCATCGTCAA
>Ga0214468_1000141_pt1 | contig 21901 bp, 25 predicted proteins | sample RVTome_9_FD_187334 | JGI IMG/M metagenome (GOLD analysis project Ga0214468, IMG submission 187334) | Soil microbial communities from uranium-contaminated site in the Upper Colorado River Basin, Wyoming, United States - RVT155D38 HiSeq ...
ACCATCCAGGAGATCAGAGCCAAGGGCCCCGGTGAGATCGTGGTCGACCTCACCGCGGTCGGTTTCATCGATTCTGTCGGGATCGGGTTGCTGATCACCACGCACTCTCGTCTCGAGGAGGAGGGAGTGAAGCTCCGGCTCATCGTCTCGCCTCGCCTCAAGGGGTTGCTCGAGCTGAGCGGGCTGATCGAGCTGCTCCGACCCGAGGACCCACCTCCCACCTGACACGACCAGGGTTTCGAATCCCGTGGCGGGGTGGTAGAGAGCGGTCATGGAGAGCTCCGGTCGTGACGGGCCGTCGCCGGCCGTCAATCCTTCCTTGTGGATGGTCACCTCGGATTGGCCCGAGTTCTCTCCACTCGCAGCCGACGTCTCGCTTCAGGCCTTGGTCGTCGGATCGGGCATCACCGGGCTCACCGCGGCGCGGCTCCTGGCCGGGGAAGGCGTCGAGGTCGGTGTCGTCGACTCGGGGCGGCTGTGCTCGGGGGTGACCGGGTTCACCACCGCCAAGCTGAGCGCCCTCCAGTCGACTGTGTACACCGAGTTGTCGGAAACCTGGAACGACGATGTGGCCACGGCCTATGCCCGGTCCAATCTCTGGGCGATCGACCAAGTGCGTCGCTTGGTCGCCGAGGACCGGATCGACTGCGATCTGCAGGACGAGGCGGCCTACACCTATGCCGAGTCGCCAGAAGAGCTGGGACGGATCGAAGCCGAGGTCGAGGCCGCCGGGCGAGCCGGCCTCGATGTGACTTTCACGGACCGTACCGATCTCCCCTACGAGATCGCAGGTGCGGTCCGACTCGATCACCAGGCCCGATTCCATCCCAGGCGCTACTGCAGAGGTTTGCTCGACGCCACCGTCGAGAAGGGTGGGGTGGTATTCGAGCAGACCAGGGCCTTCTCCCTGGATGCTGGTGCCGGGACCGTGGTCACCGATCGGGGCACAGTCACCGCCGATTTGATCCTCGTTGCTACCCACCTGCCCTTCGGGAGCCTCGGCGGCTACTTCGCCCGCACCAGCGTCTCCCGCTCGTATGCAGTCGCCTTCGCCGATGGGATCCACCCTCTCCAGGGGATGTACATAAGTGTCGACGAGCCGATCCGCTCGCTGCGGTCGACCGGAGACGGGTTCGTGATCGTGGGTGGCGAGAGCCATCCGGTGGGCGAGGACGAGGACACAGGCCGCCGCTACGACGCCCTCGAGGCCTGGTGCAATGAGCGGTTCTCCGGAGGCCCTGTGGAGCACCGCTGGTCGGCTCAGGACTATCGGAGTGTCGACGGACTTCCCTACATCGGTCCGCTCGACTCGTCGGGCCGGGCCTATCTCGCCACCGGTTTCGCAAAGTGGGGAATGACCAACGGGACCCTGGCCGCGTCGATCATGGTCGACCTGGCCTTGGGCCGGGACAACCCCTGGGCCGAGGTGTTCGACTCGCGGCGCCTGGCCCCGAAGCAGGGATTGCGCGAAACGCTGAAGGTCAACGCCAAGGTGGCCGGGCACTTCGTTGGCGATCGGCTCGCATCCACTCTCTCGGCTTCCGAGTTGCCGGGCCCCGGCCAGGGAGAAGTCGTGTCGCACGACGGTGAGCGACTCGCCGTTTCCCAGAGTGAGGACGGGCAGATCCGCACCTTTTCGCCCTACTGCACCCACCTGGGATGCCTGGTCGGGTTCAACACGGCTGAGCAGACCTGGGACTGCCCATGCCACGGATCGAGATTCGACATCTACGGCCACGTGGTTCATGGGCCGGCCGTCGAGGGCCTGGCCCCAGTCGTCGTCGAGGGCGAGGGACGACCGACGGCGTAGCCGGCACGGTGTCACCGGGATCGCGGTCCCCGGCCATATCATCACCGCCGAGCCCCCATGATGACACGCCGATCGATGCTTCTCCTCGTCACCCTGGTCATGGCCTGCTCGAGCCCGGACAACGCCGGGACCACGAGCACGAATGCAGCTCCGATCACCACGAGCACTGTCCCGGCCGCCACCTCCACCGGGCCGCCCGTCGAATGCCCGCCCCCGCCCTACGACCTCGAGTTCCTCCCGATCGGCGTTGGGGCGGTGGGACTGGAGGTTGCCGAGATCGAGCCCGACGTGTGGACGTCGGTGCCCGGGATTGCCGCGACACTGCTGGGACGCGCCGACGGCACGGTGGGCATCGCACTGATCCGTGGGACCCTTCCTCCGGTCGACTGGCCGGCGGAGAAGGGGGAAGTCTTCATCGACGGCACCAGGGCCGCGGTGGGCCCCCATCCCGACGGCACCTGGGTAGCCGGGTGGTACGAGGCGCCGGGAGAACGTTGTGACCTGTACACCATGGTGCTCTACCCGCCGGTCTCGCCCGACGAAGTTGAGCAGGTGATCGACGGCATGAACCGGGTGGGGGGCTGACCAAGCCGTCTTGACGGATCGGTCGGCCCGGCGTAGCGTTCCGCCCAGATGAGCCGAACGAGCACCTCGCAGACCGGTCACACGTGGTGGTGGCCCTGGCGCGCGCCGGAGGTGGCTTCGGTCGGATAGTCCTCGCTCTCTGATCAGACGAACCCATCTCCGGTAGCCGGCGATGGGTTTTCTCTTGTAGGGGCCCCCTCGCCGGTTCTGGTGGGAGGAGCCCCATGAACAACATCTTCGACATCCCCGCCGACCTGGACACGCCGACCTCGGTGTACCTGAAGCTGGCGTCACTGGGCCCGCGTTTTCTACTCGAGAGTGTCGAGCAGGGCGACCAGGTCGGCCGCTACTCCTTCATCGGCTTTGGCGACGGTCTCGACGTGGTCAGCGACGGGTGGTCGATCCAGGCCGGTCCCGGCCGCATCGAGACCGATGGCACGATGTCGGGGCTGATGGACGGTCTGCGCAAGACTCTGGCCGCGGCACCCGCCCCGGGCCCGGTTTCGAGCGCGGTGCCCTTCCACGGCGGTCTGGTCGGGGCCGTCGGGTTCGACACGGCCCATCGTCTCGCCGGGCGCAGGCCCCCGGCGGCAGCCGCGCCCGAAGTCGTTCTCTACGGGCCGCCGAGTGTCATCGCCTTCGACCATCTCAGCCGTCGCGCTGCCCTCCTCCACGATGGGCCGGACTCCGAGCGGCTCGATCTCCGGCGCGAGGTGATGGGTCTGTTGTCCAAGGGGCTCCCCGGCCCGGCCCGAAGTGGCGGGTTCACCGACCCGGTCGGCTCGATGAGGAAAGAGGAGTACGAGTCGGCCGTCGAGAAGGCGCGTCACCACATCGGCGAAGGCGACGTCTACCAGATCGTGCCTTCGGTCCAGTTCACCGGGGAGACGGACCTCGACCCATTCACCGTCTACCGGGGTCTCCGCCTGCAAAACCCGTCCCCATACATGTACTTCTGTGATCTGGGAAGCACCAAGGTGATTGGCTCCTCGCCGGAGGCCCTGGTCCGTCTCAGGGGGCAGACAGCGGAGCTCAGGCCCATCGCCGGGACCCGGCCCCGTCACAACGACGAGGCGCGGGACCGCATCGCCGAGGAAGAGTTGGCCGCCGACGCCAAGGAGGCCGCCGAGCACGTGATGTTGGTGGATCTGGCCCGCAACGACCTGGGGCGGGTGGCGGTCCCGGGATCGATAAAGGTCGACCCCTACCGCGCCATCGAGCGGTACAGCCACGTGATCCATCTCGTCAGCGGGGTCAGCGGCATCCTGGAAGCGGGCAACGACGCCTTCGATCTCTTCGCTGCCGCCTTTCCGGCAGGCACGGTGGTCGGCGCCCCCAAGATCCGGGCGCTCGAGCTGCTCCGGGAGCTCGAACCGGTCCCGCGCGGTCTCTACGCGGGCACCGTGGGCTATTTCGGGCACGGGGGGAACATGGACCAGGCAATAACCATCCGCACGATCGTGATGACCGAGGACGCCTACTCGTATCAGGCCGGTGCCGGCATCGTGGCCGACAGCGTGCCTTCGGCGGAATGGGAAGAGGTCCTGTCCAAGTCGGGGGCGATGCGTAGCGCCCTGGAGACGGCGGCGGGCGGCCTATGAGCCGGGTCTTCCTCCTCGACAACTACGACTCCTTCACCTACAACCTGGTGCAGGCACTCCGCGTGCTCGGCGCCGAGGTAGTGGTCCGCACCAATGACGAGATAAGCCTCGAGGAGGCCAGGGATCTAGAACCCACCCATCTGGTCGTCTCACCCGGCCCGGGTCGTCCCGAAGCGGCCGGCGAGTCGATGAAGCTGATCACCGGGATGCTGGGCGAGATCCCGATCCTGGGAGTTTGTCTGGGGCATCAGGCGTTGGCCGCCGCCTTGGGAGGCACCGTGAATCATGCCAGGGAGCTGCGACACGGCAAGGCGTCCCCGGTCTACCACGACTCGGCGTCGATCTACGCCGGGCTCCCCAACCCGTTCGAGGCGGGGCGCTATCACTCGCTCGCGGTCGTGGAGGACGATCTGCCCGACGACCTGGTGGTCACCTCGTTCACCTCTGACGGGGTCATCATGGGCATCCGGCATCGGTCGCTGCCCGTCGAGGGCGTCCAGTTCCACCCGGAGAGCATGCTCACCCCACACGGCGATCTGATTCTCCGCAACTTCCTCGATCTGGGAGGCTCACGACGATGAAGGAACTCCTCGACGATCTGCTTGGAGGCACCGACCTGACCGTGGACCAGGCCGAGGGCTTGGTCCACGAGCTCACCGGGGGCGAAGTCGAGCCGGCCGCCGCCGGAGCGGTCCTCGCCGCCCTGCGAGCCAAAGGGGAGACACCGGAGGAGGTGCGCGGGTTCGCTCGTGCCATGAGGAGCCTGGCCACGGACCCGGCGATCGACGTGACCGGTGCGGTGGACGTGGTCGGGACCGGCGGGGACCGGTCGGGGAGCCTCAACCTCTCCACCGGCTCCGCGTTGGTCGTAGCGGCCAGCGGTGTCCCGGTGGTCAAACACGGCAATCGCTCCATGACCAGTCAGAGCGGAAGTGCCGACATCCTCGAGGAGTTGGGTCTTCCCATGCCCCTGAACGAAGACCAGGCGCGGCGTCTGTTCCAGACCACCGGCTTCACCTTCCTCTTCGCTCCTCACTTCCACCCGGCGATGGCCGCGGTAGGCCCGGTGCGCCGGGCCCTCGGGGTTCGGACCGTGTTCAACATCCTGGGCCCCCTGACCAATCCGGCGGCGCCACGCCACATGGTGATCGGTGCTTTCGATCCTGCCTCGGCTCGGCTCATGGCCGGTGCACTCTCCGGTCTGGGCATCGAACGAGCCTTCGTCGTGCACGGGGCAGGCGGCTGGGACGAGCCATCGCCGCTTGGTGAGTTCCTCCTCTTCGACGTGACTCCCGGCAGGGTGGAGGAGTCGACGCGTCGACCCTCTGACCTCGGCATGTCCGTTTGCAGCCGCGAGGACCTCGCCGGGGGCACGCCGGCGCACAACGCCGACCGTCTGCTCGACGTGTTCAACGGCGAGCGGAGCCCGCACCGGGATGCCATCGTGCTCGGAGCCGCCCTCGCCCTCGAGGTGACCGGTTTCGCGCCGGGCCCGCCACAGGCGGTGGCGCTGGCCGGTGCGGCCATCGACGATGGCAGGGCCCTGGCCCTGACCAAGGCACTCCGTGAGTTCGGGGCGCACGAGGCGCGGCATTGAGCGGCTTCCTCGAGACCATGGCTCAAAGGTCCCGGGACCGGGTGAAGGCGGCGGCGCGGCGTCTCGCATTCGACGATCTTCGGGTTTCGTGTCTCTCGGCCCGCGCACCCCGTTCGTTGGGCAGCTTCGGCGAGACCTTCGACCTGATCGCCGAGGTAAAGCCGCGTTCACCCTCCGAAGGAGTCTTCCCCGAGCGTCATCCCGCTGCCACCGCGCTCGCTTACGAGCGGGGCGGTGCAGCTGTGATCTCGGTCCTGACCGAACCCTCCGAGTTCGGCGGATCGCTGCACATCTTGCAGGACGTGAGGGAACAGGTGTCGGCCCCGGTCATGGCCAAGGACTTCGTCGTCGACCCGTATCAGGTGTACGAGGCCCGTGAGGCCGGAGCCGACGGGATCCTGGTCATCGCTCGGATCCTCGACGACGATGCCGGAGCAGCCATCCTGGGCGCCACCGCGGAGACCGGGATGTTCGCCCTGCTCGAGGCATTCGACCGGGAAGACCTCGAACGGCTCCCCTTCCTCGCCGCCGGAGGAATCGACGTCCTGGTCGGCGTCAACTGTCGCGACCTCGAGACCCTCGGCATCGTCCCGGAACGGCACCAGGACCTGGCCGGCCACCTTCCTGCCGGCCTGGTCGCCGTGGCGGAAAGCGCGATCGGCGGCCCGGGTGACGTGGAGCGGGTGGCTTCACTCGGCTACTCGGCCGCCCTGGTGGGCTCGGCGTTGATGAGGTCCGGGGACGCCACCGGGCTGACTCGGAGCATGGTCGACGCCGGCAGGCGAACCGTGACGGTCACCCCATGAGTCTCTTCGTGAAGCTGTGCGGGATCAAGACAGAGTCGGATCTCGAGGCGGCTGTCGATGCCGGGGCAGATGCTGTCGGGTTCGTGCTCACTCCTTCCCCGAGGCAGATCTCGCTGTCGCAGGCTGGCCACCTGAACCGGCTGCTCCCCGACCACGTGCTCGGGGTGGCGGTGTTCCACGAACCATCTCCCGAGCTGCTGAGACGCACCGTGGAAGCGGTCCGACCTGCCCTGTTCCAATCCGAGACGGCCACTCTGGTCGGGCTGACTTCGGACCGGATTCTGCCGGTGGTCACCGATGGCGACGACTTGGGGAGGCGAATCGACGATGCTGCCGCCGTCACGAGCAGGGAGTGGGTGCTGGTCGACAGCTCGGCTCGCGGCGGGACCGGCCGGCCGGTGAGCTGGGCGCGGCTGGCTCAGGTCGGAACATCTGCGAAGATGATCCTGGCCGGGGGATTGGACCAGGAGAACGTGGCCGAAGTGGTGTCCAGGGTCAGGCCTTTCGGTGTTGACGTGAGCTCGGGGATCGAAAGATCTCCCGGAGTGAAGGACCCCGAGCGGATGAGGTCGTTTGTGGCCGCTGCACGCGCTTCCCTGCCATTGGCGGGAGGTCCGAAGTGAGCGCGGGCGTCCAGCAGCGCGGCCGCTTCGGGCCCTATGGAGGGCGCTATGTGCCCGAGATCCTGGTTCCTGCGCTCTCCCGACTGGACGACACGGCGCGTCTCCTCCTCGACGACCCCGGCTTCGTCAACATGTACGAGGAGGAGTTGACCTCCTGGGTGGGGCGTCCCACCGCCCTGACTCACGCTTCTCGTCTCGGGGAGGTCTGGGGAGGCGAGATCTGGCTGAAGCGGGAGGATCTGGCCCACACCGGCGCCCACAAGATCAACAATGCCATCGGTCAGGCCTTGCTCGCCAGGGAGATGGGTGCCGAGCGGGTCATCGCCGAGACCGGGGCAGGTCAGCACGGGGTGGCGACCGCGGCCGCTTGCGCTCGGCTCGGGCTCGACTGCACCGTGTACATGGGCTCTGTCGACATCGAGCGGCAGGCCCCGAACGTGGAGCGGATGCGGCTGCTCGGAGCCCGGGTCGAACCGGTCACCTCGGGCGACGCCACCCTCAGGGCTGCGATAAACGAGGCGCTGCGCGACTGGGTGACCCGCCCGGAGACCACGTACTACCTCCTCGGCTCGGCGGTGGGCCCCCATCCCTACCCGTGGCTGGTCAGAGAGCTCCAGTCGGTGATCGGGCGCGAGGCGAGAGCGCAGATGCTGGAACGGGCCGGCCGGCTCCCTGAAGCCGCCGTCGCATGCGTGGGTGGCGGCTCCAACGCGATCGGTCTGTTCCATCCGCTTCTCGACGACCCGGTCGAGCTGATCGGGGTCGAAGCCGGAGGCACCTCGACAGACCTGGGCCACAACGCAGCGACCATCGGGCTGGGCACGCCTGGGGTCCTCCACGGCAGCTTCTCCTACCTGCTCCAGGACGCCGACGGTCAGATCGAGGAGACACACTCGGTGTCGGCCGGGCTCGACTATCCCGGGGTCGGACCCGAACACGCCTGGCTGGCCGAGACCGGGCGGGCCCGGTACGAGAGCGCAACCGACGACGAAGCTCTCTCCGCACTGGACGAGTTGGGGCGGTGCGAGGGCATCCTGCCCGCCCTCGAGTCGAGCCATGCCCTGGTCGGCGCCCGGAGATGGCTCGCCGCCAACCCGGGGACGACCGTGCTCGTCGGGCTGTCCGGTCGGGGCGACAAGGACATCGACATTCTTCGGGGACTGCGTCGATGAGCGGGGGAGACTTGGAGAGGAGACTCCGAGACGGCGGTACGGCGATCGTTCCCTACCTCACCGGCGGTTTCCCGACCATGACCGGTTTTCGCGACGCTCTCGAAGCCCTTTCCGCTGGTTCGGTCGCCCTTGAGATCGGCATTCCCTTCTCCGATCCGATGGCAGACGGGGCCACCATCCAGGAGTCGAGTCGAGTCGCGCTCGAAGCCGGGGCGTCCCTCGACTCGATCCTGGCCGCGGTGGAGAAGCTCTCCCCTCTCGACGCCGATCTGGTGATCATGAGCTACCTCAACCCGCTCCTCGCCTACGGCTTCGAGAGACTCGTCCCCCGTCTCGCCGGGGCGGGAGTCGCCGCGTTGGTGGTGCCGGATTTGCCCTTGGAGGAGTCGACCGAGCTCGGCTCCGTGACCCGTGAGCACGGGATCGGCCTGGTCCAGCTGGTGAGCCCGGTGACCAGCGAAACCCGGCTGGCGGCGCTGGGCCGGGCGTCCGAGGGGTTCACGTATGCGGTGACCATGACCGGCACCACCGGTGGCAGCATCGGATCGGGCGAAGATGTCACCGGGTACCTCGATCGGGTGCGGGCCGCCTCCCGGGCACCGGTGCTGGCCGGGTTCGGGGTGCGCACCGCCGAGCAGGTTCGGGCCCTGGCCCCCCACTGCGACGGGGTGATCGTGGGAAGTGCACTGGTCGAGGTGCTGGCATCGGGAGCGGACCCCGTATCGTTCGTGGCCGGACTTCGCCAATGATCGCCACCCTCTCCAACGAATGCACCCTCGGCGAGAAGGCCGCCATCCTTCGCTTCATCGAAGGCCATGGTCTTCGGGTCCATGTGGGTGAGGCGGGCTCGACCACGATGGTCAGCATCATCGGCGACCCGGAGCCGGGGATCGCCGAGACGATCAGGGCTCTGCCCGGGGTCGAGTCGGTGAGCCTCGATGCCCCCCGTTACCCGTTCGTCGCCCGGGAGGCACGCACCGAGCCGAGCACGGTCAAGGTCGGTGATGTCGTCATCGGAGGACATGGCGTGGTGGTGATCGCCGGGCCATGCTCGGTGGAGTCCGAAGACCAGATCCTCACCATCGCCCGCGCCGTGGGCAAGGAGGGGGCAGCGCTGCTTCGCGGCGGCGCCTTCAAGCCACGCACCTCCCCTTACAGCTTCCAGGGTCTCGGCGAGAGAGGACTCGAGATGTTGGCCGCGGCCCGGGCGGAGACCGGCCTCGGGGTGGTCTCCGAGGTGGTCGCTCCCGAGGACATCCCCCTGATGAACCGTTATGTCGACATGCTCCAGGTGGGAGCGAGGAACATGCAGAATTTCCGGCTGCTCTCGGCCGTCGGCGAGCAGCCGACGCCGGTTCTGCTCAAACGCGGGTTGATGTCGACGATCGAGGAGTTGCTCCTCGCCGCCGAGTACATCGTCGGTGCCGGCAACCCGAGAGTGGTGCTTTGCGAGCGTGGCATCCGCTCCTTCGAGACCGCCACCCGGGGGACGCTGGACATCAGCGCGGTGCCCGTGCTCAAAGAGAGGTCACATCTCCCGGTCATGGTCGACCCGAGTCATGCCGCGGGGAAGCGCTCCCTCGTCCCGAGCCTGGCTGCCGCCGGGGTCGCCGCCGGAGCCGACGGATTGATCGTGGAGGTGCACGACCGGCCGGAAGAGGCGCTGAGCGACGGCCCGCAAAGCCTCACCCTCGAGGGCTTCGCCGAGACCATGGATACCGTCCGCAAGGTCGCGATCGCGCTGGATCGCAACCTTGCGGAGCCCTGAGCCTCAGGGCTCGTTGCTCGTAGCTCGTTGCTCGTATCAAGCTTCGCTTGATGTCTCCCTGAACATCTCCCCGATGGCGGCGACGCTGCCCAGGACACCACTCGTGTCGAGGGGGAGGAAGATCTTCGTCGCCTGGCCGTTGGCCACCTGCTGCAGGGCCTCCAGATATCTGATCGCGATCAGGTCGGGCGTGGGATCGCCGTTGTGGATGGCGGCGAAGACCCGCTCTATGGCCTGGCCTTCTCCCTCGGCCACGGTGAGCAACTGGAACTTCTCGGCGTCGGCGACCCGTCTGATCGCCTCGGCCTGGCCGTCGGCCTCCAGGATCTGGCTCTCCTTGACACCCTCGGCGCGAAGGATGGCCGCACGCTTCAGGCCCTCGGCCTCGGTGACCGCAGCACGCCGCTCACGCTCCGCCTTCATCTGCTGGTGCATGGCGTTGGTGACGTCGGCGGGCGGCTCGATCCGCTGCAATTCGACCCGGACCACACGGACGCCCCACTTGTCGGTGGCGTCGTCCAGGATCTGTCGCAGTTTGGCGTTGATCACCTCGCGAGAGGTCAGTGCGGCGTCGAGGTCGAGGTCGCCGACCACGTTCCTCAGGTTGGTCTGGGCCAGCTTGGTGGCCGCCAGGATGAAGTTGCCCACGTTGTACTGCAGCTTCACCGGGTCGGTGGCCTCGTAGTAGATGACGGCGTCGACCGTGACCACCACGTTGTCCTTGGTGATGACCTCCTGCGGGGGGACATCGACGACCTGTTCCCTCATGTCGACCTTGGTCAGCCGCTTGACGAAGGGCAGGACCCATCTCAGACCCGAGTCGACCGTTCGCTGGTAGCGGCCCAGGAACTCGATCAGGCCCTTCTCGAAGGGTCGCACCACCCTGAACCCGGCGGCGGCGATGAGGATCAGCGCCAACGCCAGAACGGCGAAGAGGATTACTACTGCTTCCATTGTCTCTCCTTCTCGACAAACTCTGCAAGGCCGGCAATCACGTCTGCGTCTCCAGGGGCTCGACCACGAGACGTGCTCCCCTGACTTCGGTGACGACGACCTTCTGGCCGGCCGCCAATGCCTGAGGAGCGATGGCCCGCCACTCCTCCGACTCCACCTTCACCATCCCGGTCCCGGCAGCCAGGTCGATGTCCTCGATGACTATGCCGTCCAGCCCGATCCAGCGGTTCGCCCCGACCCTGGGCTGCTCACTCTCGTCCTGTCGCGTGATGAATCGGCGCAGATAGGCCAGCGAGAACACCGAGACCCCGAAGAACACCAGCCATTGGGCGAGAACCGCGGCGCCGGCCCATGCCAGGATGGCTGCGGCGGCAGCTCCTATGGCAAAGGGGAGGAGGAAGAACCCGGCGGTGAAGATCTCACCGATGCCCATCACGACGGCGAAAACGGTCCACAACCATCGCCAAATCTCGATATCCACGTTGCTACCTCCTTGTCCGGCGACTGCCACCGCGGCGACCACCGCGCCTATTCCAACTCCGTAGAGGATCAGCTCTCTTCTCGTCTTTCGCGTCGCTGCCGCTTCCCCGGTCTGCACCTGGCTCCAGGTGGCAGTGGTATGCCGGTGGTCGCGATAGGCCGCCGCCCAATTCTCGGCGAAGGTCGCCGGGTCGTCGCCGACCACGTCGCTCACCTTACGGCCATCGGCCGTGGCCAGGGTGAGATGTTGCTCCAGCTCCGCTCGCATCTCGCTGACCAGGCCGCGCGGGACACCGGTTTCGAGCCAGTAGCGCTCGATGCTGCTCACGACGCCGGCGGGATCAGCCACGGCCCTCTCCCTGGAGAACCTCATCCACCGAATTCTTGAACTCGACCCAGTCGTGCCGCCACTGCTCCAGGGCGACCCGGCCCGGCTGCGACATCCGGTAGTACTTTCTTGCCGGGCCCTCACTGCTCTGCACGAGGTAACCCTCGATCATCCCTTGTTTCTGGAGACGGGAGAGAAGGGGATATATGGAGCCTTCACTGGCGAGACCGAGTCCTCGGTTGCGCAGCTTGTTCACCATCTCATAGCCATAGGACGCCTCCTCGTCGATTATCGACATCAGACACATGTCGAGAACGCCGTGCAGGAGCTGTGTAGCCCGGTCCTGTCCGGTACTCCTAGGTACCATGCGTCACACACTACTGGGTGACGCTGAGAAGTCAACAGGGCAAGCGAGTTCAGGGTGATCAGCGAGATCTGATCCCGTCCCGTATCTCCCGAAGCAGGGCCACTTCCTCGCTGGGCCCGACTTCCTGTTGCCTTCGCATCCTGTTGTAGGCCTTGACCACGAGGAACAAGACGAAGGCGACGATGAGGAAGTTGATCACCGTCGCCAGGAAAGCCCCGATACGGATGTCGGCGACCACCCATTCGGCAAGGTTCTCGAGGGTGAAGATCTTGGCAATCAGCGGGTTGACGATGTCCTCGGTGAAACTGGTGATGACAGCGGCGAAGGCGAGGCCAATCACGAAGGCAACGGCGATGTCGATCAGGTTCCCTCGATTGACGAAATCCTTGAACTCCCGGATCATGACGCTCCCTGCTCGGTTGACGCAGACTCTATTGGTGGGGATCGTCGTCTTGCCTGAGGCCGTTGGTCCCACCGACGCCAGGCTGCAATCCTGAGCCGGTGAGCTTCAACCATCCGAGGACGGCCCAGCTCCTTGACCACCGTCTGCCCGAGGTGGCCACCCTCCTCTCCTCGCCGGCCCCGGATCCGATCGCGGCCGCGGTGTCCGATGCCGGGGGCCGGGTCGAGAGCGGCGAGCTGCTCGGCGTGACGTGGTGGCCGGGGACCAGCATCACGGCTCGATATCGCATCGCGGTCAGGGGCGGGGAGTTGGATGGATCTTCCACGTTCGTCTGTGTGGCCGGGCGCATCCCCGACGGGGCTCTGATCGTCGAAGGCGATCATGGCCGCATCGGTCTGTGGAGGGTCCCTCACGACCCGAACCTGCCCGGGCTGGCCGCGGCCCTGGACAAGGGTCGGGCCGCCCGGCTGCTCGAGGACCTGGGCGGTTCGCCCGGATCGGTGGCCACCCGCCTCGTCGCCTATCGCCCGGGGCGCAGGGCAGTGGTCGCGGTCTCTGGCGCCGAGGAGGGGCTCTATTTGAAGCTGGTTCGCCCGAGCAAGGTGGAGGGATTGCATCGCGCCCATCAGGAGCTCGCCGCCGCCCTCCCCGTCCCGGCCAGCCTCGGCTACTCCCGCGAGCTGGGTCTGATCGCCTTGCAGTCGGTCCCCGGTCTCACTCTGCGCGCGGTGCTCGAGGATGCCAGCCTCGAGGTTCCCCCGGCGACCGACATCATCGACATGGCCCGTCGTCTTCCCACCCCGTCTGATCGGCGCGAGGCGCCGTCAGCCGTCGCCCGATTGGAGGAGGTCGGGTCCCTCCTATCGGTGATATCACCCGAGCTGACCACCCCGATCGACGACATCGTCGCCGCGATCGGCCCCGAGACGCATCCCGCCGACACTCCCTGTCACGGCGACTACTACGAGTCTCAGCTCCTGGTCGAGGACGGTGCCCTGGTCGGGATGCTCGATGTCGACACCTACGGTTGGGGACGGGCCGGCGACGACGGGTCGACCATGCTCGCCCACCTGGCGGTGTGGGCTGGGATGAGTCGTCGGCCCGAACGAGTGCATGACCTGGGTGCCTCGTTGATCGAGATGTTGGACATGCTGGTGGATCCGGCGGATCTGCGACGGCGGACGGCCGCCGTCGTGCTCTCCCTGGCCACCGGACCCTTCCGGGTCCAGTCCGCCGACTGGCCCGAGGAGACGGCGCAGCGGGTGTCTCTCGCCTCCAAATGGGTGATGAGCGCCCTCGAAGTCGGATAAGAGGTTTCTCATCGCCATCTCAGGATGGTTTAACCCCGGTGTCGGAGAGTGCGATCAACGACCCCGACCTGGAGGAAAAGATGCAGACCAAGGAACAAGGCAAGTCGCCCAAGGACTGGAAGGTGATCGCCGCGGTGGCGACGGCTTCCGCCCTCGGGCTGAGCGGTCTGGCCCTGGCCGATTCTGGTTCCAGAACAGACACCCCCGACCCGATCAATCTCGAGGATCGCACGCCGATCACCGAGGTGACCGTGGCCAAGACCACATCGACGACACTGGCCGACCTCGGGGTGAGGGTGTCCGGCGCCGACAGCGCCAGCTCGCCTTTCGACGAGCCTGCGGCCCCACCGGCCACCTTGGCCGACTCGGTGGCTTCTGTTGGCTCGGCCGCTTCCCCCGAGCCGGCACCCGCGCCCGCGGTTCAACCTGCCGCCGACTCGGTCGACTCGGCCGATAGCCCGGATGACTCCGGGGACTCGGCCGGCAGTGTGGACAACTCGGCCGATTCCTGATCGAGGAGAGGAGGCGACCAGCCCCGGGCTGGCCGCCTCCTCCCTAGCCTCTCCTCAGATGGGCAAACGCCGACATCGCTGGCTGGCCGGGGCAATGGCTGGGTTTGTCGCGCTGGCGGCTGCCCTTTCCTTCGCTCCCAAGCCCATCCCCGCAGTGCCGCCACCGGTCCGTCTCGAAGGGGCCCTGGACACCACCAACCCCACGCAGAACGAGCTGGTGGTGGTCCCGGCGCCGTCGATCGATCTCGGTGGAGAAGGCTCGGCCACGACCACCACCACGGTGGCACCGGCCGGCCCGCCTCCTGCGGTGGACGACACTCCGTCGCAAGGCTCGGGCGGCGACGACTCCGAAGCCGACGACTCCGAAGCCGACGACGCCGGGGACGACGACTCCGGGGCCGACGACTCCGGCGACGGCTCGGCCGACTCGATCGACGACACGGCGGACTCTCCTGATGACTGATCGACGACTCGCCCGTCGCTGGGTGCCGTCGGCCCGGATGCGGATCCTCGGCTGGTATGTGGCTCTGCTCGCGGTGGCGCTGGTCCCTGCGTTGCTGATCCAGCGCTCGTTTCTCCTCGACCAGGTGGTCTCCGGTGCGGATCAGGCCCTGGACCAGGAGGTGAGCGAGCTACGGCAACTGGCCGGTGGAGTCGATCCGGAGACGGGGGAGCCCTTCGCCGGTGACGTCGCTGCCATATTCGACACCTATCTCGAGCGCAACGTCCCTCTCAGTGACGAAGCGGTGGTGACGATCGTGTCCGGTGTGCCATACAAGAGCGACCTGGCCGGGGCCACTTTCCAGGGCACGGACCTGCTCGAGCACTGGGCCTCTCTGCAGCTCCCGGAGCGGGATCAGGTCGATACCGACGCGGGCCCGATCCGATACCTCGCCATCACCCTCGCCTCGGACGATGCGGTGGGTGGTGTGTTCGTGGTTGCGATCGCCCTGGAGGAGCAATTGGCGAACGTCGACGGCGTGATCCGGGTCGGGGCTTTGGTGCTCGGCTCGATCCTGCTGATCTCCACGGCCGTGGCTTGGATCGCCGCCGGCGAGGTCCTGCGCCCTCTGAGGCTCCTCTCCGAGACCGCCCGGTCGATCACCGAGACCGACCTCTCGGGAAGGATCCCGGTCCAAGGCGATGACGAGATCACCGAACTCGCTCGTACCTTCAACGACATGCTCGACCGTCTCGAAGAGGCGTTCGACACGCAGCGTCGTTTCGCCGACGACGCCGGTCATGAGCTGAGGACTCCGATCACCGTGATCCGGGGCCAGCTCGAGGTCTTGGGCGACGACCCGGCCGAGCGCGAAGCCACGATTCGCCTCGTCACCGGCGAGCTGGACCGGATGTCTCGTGTCGTCGAGGACCTCCTGGTCCTGACCAAGGCGGAGCAGCCCGACTTCATCCAGCCACATCCGATCGATCTCGCCGAGTTCGCCGACGAGCTGGCGCTCAAGGCCACCGCCCTGTCCTCACGACCGATCTCGGCCATTGCACGCGATCATGCGGTCGTCCTCGGTGATCGGCAACGTCTGACCCAGGCAGTGATGAACCTCGCGAGAAACGCAGTCGAGCACACCCCGGAGACGGCGGCGGTGTCGCTCGGAGCGAGAGCGAACGGGGAGTGGGCGCGCATCTGGGTCGCCGACACCGGACCCGGGATACCGGAGGCGGACCAGGCGCGCCTCTTCGACAGGTTTGCCCGGGGCGAGCCCGGGCGGAGACGCACCGGCGGCGCCGGTCTCGGGCTGTCGATCGTCAAGGCGATCGCCGAGGGCCATGGGGGAAGCGTCGAACTGGAGAGTGGCGGCACCGGGACTACCTTCACCATCGTCTTCCCGATCGCCGGCCCGGGTGAGGCAGAACAGACTTGAGCAGGATCCTCATCGCCGAGGACGAGCCTGGCATCGTCTCCTTCCTGCGGAAAGGGCTCGAAGCGGCGGGCCACACCACACTCGTGGTGGAGGACGGCATCAGCGCGGCGCATGCAGCCCGTGACCGAGACTTCGACCTGATGATCCTCGATCTCGGGCTCCCCGCGATGGACGGCAACGAGGTACTGGCCGAGATCAGGGCCCGTGGTGAGCGTATGCCGGTGATCATCCTCACCGCCCGTAGTGGAGTGGCGGACACGGTCGCCGGGCTCGAGGGCGGGGCCGACGACTACATGACCAAGCCCTTCTCCTTCGAAGAGCTCCTGGCCCGGGTCAAGGTTCGGCTCCGCGACCCGGGCAGCCCGGAGGCATCCGAGCTCAGGGCGGGGATTGTGGCCCTGGAGCTGAAGACCCGAAAGGCAAGGGTGGGCGAGAAGGAGGTGGAGCTGTCGGCTCGGGAGTTCATCCTGGCCGAAACCTTTCTACGCCACCCGGGCCAGGTCCTTTCCCGGGAGCAGCTCCTCTCCAACGTCTGGGGCTACGACTTCGACCCAGGGTCCAACGTGGTCGATGTCTACGTCGGATACCTGCGGAGAAAGCTGGGTAAAGACCTCATCGAGACGGTGCGGGGGATGGGCTACCGCCTCGTCGTCGACCGGTCGGAGTAGGCGACGGCCCACCAGGCAACGGCCAGCGCCGATCCGACATGCCACACCCCGTGAGGTTGCAGGACCGAACCGGGATCGCAGAGAGGCCCGCCGGTCGCTCCCAGCCGGCCATACACGGCTACCGCGGCCAGGAGGAGCAGTGGGGCGAGGATCGGGCGTGATCGGTCACGTCTGAGGATGGTGAGCAGGGCGAGTCCCGTCATGACGAAGGCGACCGGGTCGGCCACGACCGGGACGATGCCGAAGACGACCGCCATCACCAGAAGGGTGGGGAAATGGGTGAGACGCTCCCAGCGGGAGCCGATCCCGGACACGATCGCGATCAGCCAGGCCAGGGTGACGTCGTGGGCCCATTCTCCGCCCGGCGGCATGGGGCCATGGAAGAGGAATGACCCCACCCCGGTGGCGGCGAGGCCGATCCCGACCCATCTCCGGTCGGGTCGCAAACCGATCAGCACCACCCCGGCGAGGACGAAGGCGAGGGTGGTCAGAGTGTTGACCGGCTGACCGAGAAACCCGGCGCCGATGGTCTCGCAGTCGGCGGCTGCGCCCATTGGGGGCAACGGTACCCAGGCCGGGCCGGCGAGCCCTAGAAGAACTGAGGTCCGAGACCGACCACCTGGGAGATTGCCTTTTCGCCGTTGACCCCATCCGGCGTGAGCTGGGCGCGCCCCCGCCCATTGCCCGGGATCTCCAACTCCACCACCAGGGCCTTGCCCGCCACCGCCGTCCCTTTCAGGGTCTCCAGGGTGCCCTTCCAACCGCCCATATCGTGATCGGCGGCGAGGGTGGCGGAGCCCGTCGTCAGCAGGATGCCGTCGTCGCCGCCCAACACCCGCACCGGCCCTTGAAACGTGTCCGCCATCAGTTCTCCTCCCCGATGACCTGGCGCACTTGCGATCGAAGCACGAGCTCGTGCCGGTATGAGCGGTGCGCTTCTTCGAGCCTGCGCTCCATCTCCTCCTCGAGATCGTCGAGCTTGTCACGCAGCTTGTCCAGCCTGCGCTTCAGGGTGCGGTTCTCCTCCTGCAACGCCAGCACACGTCGCACCCCTTCGAGATTGAGACCCTGACTGGTCAGGTCCTGGATCAGCTGGAGACGCTCGATGTCCTCCTGCGAGTAGCGACGAGTGCCCCCCGGGGTCCGGAACGGCTCGAGCAGTCCCTTGCGCTCGTAGATTCGCAGGGTCTGGGGATGCATCCCGGCCAGCTCCGCCGCCACCGAGATGACGAACACGGCCCGTCCTGTTTCGCTCATGTCGACCTCATGTTCTCAGATGGGGCCGCACGTCTTCGGTTTCCATCGCGGCCAGGTCCTCGAGGAGCTTCTTCTCCTCCTTCGAAACCTTGGAGGGAACGGCCACCTGCACCGTGACCAGCAGATCGCCGGTACGCCCCCGCTCGGGGGTGACCCCTCTGCCCCGGACCCGGAATGTCTTGCCCGAAGGGGTCCCTGCCGGCACCTTGAGCTTGACTCCGCCGTTCAGGGTCGGCACCTCGAGCTTGGTCCCCAAAACGGCCTCGGAGTAGGTGATGGGGACGGTCAGGGTCAGGTCGTTTCCCTTGCGACCGAAGGTCCGGCTCGTGGAAACCCGAACCTTGACCAGGAGGTCGCCGTTGGGGCCTCCGTTACGCCCGGGCCCACCCTTGCCAGGGATGCGAAGGGTGTTCCCATCCTGCACCCCGGCCGGGATGCGCACCTTGATGTCACGTGTCCTCGTCTCCGAGCCGGTGCCGCGACAGACCCGGCACGGCGTCTCGACGAGTCGCCCCGCCCCCCGGCACTGTGGGCAGGGTTGCGAGACCGAGAAGAGACCCTGGTTCTGGGCCACCACGCCACGGCCGTCACAAGTCGGGCAGGTGGTGACCGTCGTGCCGGGCTCGGCACCGTTACCGCCACAATGCGAGCAGGTGGCTGCGCCCCGCACACTGACCGTAGTGGTCAGGCCCTTCACCGCATCGTCGAAGGAGATGGTCAGGTCGGCACGTGCGTCTGCTCCCCGGGCCGGGCCGGCCCGACCCGACGACCCGAAGCCGAACAGATCGCCGAGACCGCCGAAGCCACCGAGGAGATCGGACAGGTCCTCCACCCTCACCTGTTGGCCCCCGAAACCCCCGAACCCGCCATCGGGGCTCCCGTAGCCGGCGAAGCCCCCGGTCTCGACCATGCGTCGCACCTGGTCGTACTCCTTGCGCTGCTCGGTGTCGGACAAGGTGGCGTAGGCCTCGGAGATCTCCTTGAACCTCTCCTCGGCCGATTCGTCACCCGGGTTGGCGTCAGGGTGGTAGGTCTGTGCCAGCTTGCGATACGACTTCTTGATCTCCTCGGCGCCGGCATCGGGTGAAACACCGAGGATCTGGTAGAAGTCCTTGTCGACCCAGTCGCGGTTCACTGTCGATCTTCCAACATCACCATCGCGGGTCTCAGCACCCGCTCCTTCAGCCGGTACCCACGGCGCAGCTCTTCGGACACCACGAGGTCGGTGGCGCCACCGGGGGCCCCGACCGGCTCGTGTATCTCGGGATCGAACGGCTCGCCGATGGTGGGCACCACCTCGAGACCTTCCTGCTCGAGGACTTTGAGCAACTGCTCCCGGATATTGATCATGCCGGAGAGGAGCTGTCGCTCCGCTTCCGACTGAGCCGGGGTGGACAGGGCGGCGTCGAACGAGTCGAGGACAGGCATCAGCTCGCGGACGACCCGCTCCGCGGCCCGGTCGAGCGTGGCCGCTTGCTCCCTCGTGGTTCGCTTGCGGTAGTTGTCGAAATCGGCTGCGACCCGCTTCAGGTCGTCGAGATAGGAGGTGGCCTCGTCGCGTGACTGCTCGAGATGTTCGAGCAGCACCTCGATTGCCTTCTCCTTGTCCTCGGGCAGGTCGACTCCGAGGGCGGCAGCGTCGGTAGGGCCCTTTGCCTCGACGATCTCCGCCTCCACAATCTCAGGCTTCTGCTCACTCATCGTCCGGGCACCAAGCACTCAGTACCGAGTGACGATGACGAGTCTCACGACTCGTCATCGTCCTCGATGATCTCGGCTTCGACGACGTCGTCGTCCCCCTCCCCGGATTGCTCGGCCCCGGGTCCGGCTTCCTGTGCAGCCTGCTGGTAGAGCCGGGTCGCCATCGCCTGGCTGGCCTGGATGACCTCATCGATCTTCGATCGGAGCTCACCGGTCTCGGCGCCCTCGTTCTCCAGGGTCAGCTTCAGCCCGGCAAGAGCGGTCTCCACGCCCGACTTCTCGTCGTCGGTCATGTTCTCCGCCTGCTCCTCGAGCAGCTTCTCGGTCTGATGGACCAGCTGGTCGGCCTGATTGCGGGTCTCGACGGCCTCGCGCCGGTTGGCGTCCTCCTCGGCGTAGGCCTCGGCGTCCTTGACCATGCGGTCGATGTCGTCCTGGGCCAGGGCCGAGCCCCCGGTGATGGTCATCGTCTGCTCCTTGCCGGTGGCCTGGTCCTTGGCACTGACATTGACGATCCCGTTGGCGTCGATGTCGAAGGTGACCTCGATCTGAGGGATGCCCATCGGCGCAGGCGGGATGCCGGTGAGCCGAAACTTGCCCAAGCTCTTGTTGTCGGCGACCATCGCCCGCTCCCCCTGGAGCACGTTGATCTCGACTTCGGGCTGGTTGTTCTCGGCCGTGGTGAAGATCTCCGACCGCTTGGTCGGGATGGTGGTGTTGCGCTCGATCATCCGGGTCATCACACCACCTTTGGTCTCGATGCCGAGGGTGAGCGGGGTGACGTCGAGGAGAAGGATGTCCTTGACATCGCCTTTGAGCACGCCCGCCTGGATGGCGGCGCCGGCGGCGACCACCTCGTCGGGATTCACCCCGCGATGCGCCTCCTTGCCGGTGAGCTCCTTGACCAGCTCCTGGACAGCGGGCATCCGGCTCGAGCCGCCGACCAGCACCACGTGCTCGATCTCGCTGACCGGGATGCCGGAGTCCTTGAGCGCTTGCTCGAATGGCCGCTTGGTGCGCTCGAGCAGATCCTCGGACAACTTTTGGAACTCGGAGCGGGTCAGTTTGCGCTGCAGGTGGAGCGGACCTTCGGATGTGGCCGTGATGAAGGGCAGATTGACCTCGGTCTCGGAGACGGTGGACAGCTCGATCTTTGCCTTCTCGGCCGCCTCCTTGAGACGCTGGAGGGCCATGCGATCCTTGCCCAGGTCGACGCCGTGGTCGTTCTTGAAGCCCTCGACCAGCCAGTCGATGACCTTCTGGTCCCAGTCGTCTCCACCGAGGTGGGTATCGCCCGAGGTCGACTTGACCTCGAACACACCGTCGCCGATCTCGAGCACCGAGACGTCGAAGGTTCCGCCACCGAGGTCGAAGACGAGGATGGTTTGGTCCGACTCCTTGTCGAGGCCATAGGCGAGCGAGGCCGCAGTGGGCTCGTTGATGATGCGGAGGACGTTGAGACCGGCGATCTGCCCGGCCTCCTTGGTGGCCTGACGCTGCGAGTCGTTGAAGTAGGCGGGAACGGTGATCACCGCGTCGGTGACCTTGTCCCCGAGATACGACTCGGCGTCGCGCTTCAGCTTCATCAGGATGCGGGCCGAGATCTCCTGGGCGGTCAGGTTCTTGTCGTCGACCTCGATCGACCAGTCGGTGCCCATGTGGCGTTTCACCGAGCGAACGGTCTGATCGGGGTTGGTTATGGCTTGGCGTTTGGCCACCTCGCCAACCAGGACCTCACCGTCCTTGAACGAGACCACCGACGGGGTGGTCCGACCCCCCTCCACATTGGGGATGATGGTGGGGTCGCCTCCTTCGAGCACCGCGATCACGCTGTTGGTGGTGCCCAGGTCGATGCCTACTGCACGTGCCATATTGTTGGTTCCTCCGATTCAGGTATGAGTCTGACGTAATGCTACAACCTGAGTCGGGTAGTGTCATATTCCGCCGACTTCGCCGACTTCGCCGACTTCGCCGACTTCGCCGACTTCGCCGGCGGAGCCACGAGCCATGAGCTATGAGCTTCGAGCCGCTCGTTGCCCGTTGCCCGTTGCCCGTTGCTCGAGGCGTCAGCCCAACGAC
>Ga0214468_1000142_pt1 | contig 21874 bp, 17 predicted proteins | sample RVTome_9_FD_187334 | JGI IMG/M metagenome (GOLD analysis project Ga0214468, IMG submission 187334) | Soil microbial communities from uranium-contaminated site in the Upper Colorado River Basin, Wyoming, United States - RVT155D38 HiSeq ...
CCGGTGCCGAAGTCATCGATGGCGAGGCGGACCCCCAGCTGATGGATGCGGCGCAGCGTCTCCGCGACCACCTCCGCATCGGGGTTCGCCGACTCGGTGACCTCGAGGATGATCTGCCGCGGCAGTACCGGGGAGCCGGCCAGCGTCTCCGTCACGAAGTCGAGGAAGCGCGGGTCGGTGAGCTGCACCGTCGAGAGGTTGATGGTCATGAAGCGGCCCTCCGACAGCGGTCCATCGGGCTTCTCGGACCAGGCGGCCGCCTGGCGGCACGACTCGGTGAAGATCCACTTGCCGAGCTCGATGATCAGGCCGGTCGACTCGGCGACGGGGATGAAGTCGCGCGGTGCCAGCAGGCCACGAACCGGGTGTCGCCAGCGCACGAGCGCCTCGACGCCGGCCAGCTCTCCGCTCTCGAGGTTGATGATCGGCTGGTACTCGAGCTCGAACTGACGTTCGCGGATGGCGCGCTCGAGGTCGTCGCCGAGCCCGAGCCCACGCACCACCGAGGCGTGCGTGCGCGGATCGAAGACCGATGAGCCACCCTTGCCGGCGCCCTTCGCCACGTACATGGCGATGTCGGCCTCGCGCATGAGGGTCTCCGCCTCGGCGGCACCGCTCGTTCCGATGCTGATGCCGATGCTGACGCCGGCCGAGCGCTCCTGGCCGGCGACCCGCATCGGCTGCCGCAGCGCCGCGTGCAGCCGCTCGGCCAGGCGACGTGCGATGCCCTCGCTGGCGCCCTCGATGAGCACCGCGAACTCGTCGCCGCCGAGCCGCGCGACCGTGTCCGCCGGGCGAACCGTGCCCGCCAGCGCGTTGGCGACCTCGATGAGGAGCTCGTCCCCGGCGTGGTGGCCCTGGGTGTCGTTGATCGTCTTGAAGTCGTCGAGGTCGAGGAACAGCACCGCCACGCGCTCGTCCCGCTTCGAGAGCGCCCGTGCCAGGCGATCGGCGAAGAGCACGCGGTTCGCGAGCCCCGTGAGCGGGTCGTGCAGGGCGCGGCGCTCGAGCTCCTTCTCGAGTCGCTGCTGATGGGTGACGGTCGAGCGCAGGTCGCCGACGACGCCGGCGAGGCGAGCGATGACGAGGAGGAAGAGGACGACGCTGCCGCCGGCGATGGCCGGCACATCGATCTGGGAGCCGGCGGCCGCCTGGATGACGAGCACGACCGGCGCCATGAGCGAGGCGCCGGCCAGGAGGGCGAGGCGCCACGCCGAGAGTGGAACCTCCGCGGCCACGACGGGGACCGCGACCTGGCGCATCGAGGGATGGAGCGCCGCGGTGGCCCACAGGGCCGAGGCCAGCAGCCAGCCGGCGTCGACGGGGTGGGCGGTGTAGTACCCGTCGCGGAGCGCGATGAAGGCGTAGGCGAAGTCGGCGGCCAGGAGGCAGACGAGGGCCCCCAGGAGGATCGAGAGCGCCGGGACGCGCGTCCCGGGCGCCAGCGCGATGCGGACGAGAACGGCGAGCAGCAGGATGTCGAGCATCGGGTAGGCGAGCGCAAAGCCGATCTCCGCCAGGCTGGCGCTCGCATCGGCGACGATCGGGCCCATGAGGAAGATCCAGCTGACCAGGCCGACGCCGACCGACACGATGAGCGCGTCGAGGACGCCCGCCCGGTCACCGTCCGGGATGCGGCCGCGGACCATCCAGCCCACGCCCAGGACGACGAGCGCCGTCCCGGCCAGGTAGAAGCCGTCGGCGATCGACGGAAACGGCTCGAGCCCGTAGACGCGCTCCAGGATCACCCACGTCCAGTCGCCGGCCGTGGTGAGCGCCAAACCGGCGGCAAAGACCAGCCACGGCCGGATGTCCGGGGGGCGATGGACGCGGATGCCGATGAGTACCGCCACCACGGCCAGCATGCCGGGGACCTGGTACGCGAGGTCCTGGATGTCGGCGCTCGGGAGCAGGAAGTAGCCGACCGTCATCGCCACGCCGATCACGGCCGCGCCAACGGCAAGGCGATTCGCGCGGCTGGTGGCCGTCGTCAGGGCACGAATGGCTGATCCCACCGGATTCCTCCTCGGGCCAGGATTGCCCTGACCGGTACGAGCGCACGGTACCCGGCTGGCGGCGGACGACCAGCAGCCGAAGGTCCCGGGCCGTGCCGCCGATCGGGTCAGTCCGTCCGCCCGTGGGGTGTTTGCCCGTGGGGGCAACTATCGGCGAATGAACGGGCGACGGAGGGCTCGAATGGTCGCGATTGTGCCGCTCCTGGCAACTTGCGGCCATCGGGCGGGCCGCCGATCTCCGTTGGCTACCGCCACGGGTAAATGCCGGGTGGCCTCGACCGAGCTCAGACCTCGACCGGTACCGGGTAGACCTCGCTGGCCGGGTGGCCGGTGCGCTCGTGGATACGCTTGACCGCGTCCGCGTCGGGCGCCTCCGAGAGGCACCACACCATGCCCGACTCGGGATCGCCCCAGGCACGCTGGAAGTCGACGTTCTCCTCGCCCTGGATGTCGAGATCGGCCTGGTGAGCTGCCTGGAGAGCCTCGGGGGTCACCCCGTGCATCCCGTGGTGAACGTCCATGAACTTTGGCATATGTTGCGACCTCTTGGGGCGGGAGTGGTCCTGGACCCCCCTTGTACACCGCCGGGCAGCCCGTGTCACACGACGGGCTGCTGGAGCTCCGTCACGAACTGATCGTCGCGCGTGACGACCCAGCCAGGCGGCAGGCGCAGCTCGGGCTCGGCGCCGAACTGGAGGTAGAGGGTCCGCATCGGTCCGGCAGGCGCCAGGCCGGCGGCCGCCACCCAGCGGACGAGCGCCGCGCGCGCGGCATTCACCCCCGCATACGGACCGCGATGGATGACCGATGCGACCCGGCAGGCCGGCAGGCGGCGGTAGGAGATCCGCGCGGTATCCGGGATCGGGCCGGTCACCGGCACGAAGATCTCGCGCCGGGCAGGGATGGCCCCGGGTGGGCGGTGCGCACGCCGGCCGTTGTCGCGCACGTGCGACTCGAGCGCGTAGAAGGCATCGGCGACCGACCCGTCCAACGACATCACCGCCACCGGCTCCATGCCGACCGGGCGGACCACGATGTCCGGGCCGCCGGCATCGGCGACCGAGATCTCGAGGGCCGAGAGGCGCTCCTCGACCAGCTGGCGTTCGCGTTCGAGCTCGGCACGCCGGCGTTCCAGGGCGACGCGCAGATCACCGCCGCTGGCCAGCTCGCCGATCTGCTCGATGGGCATGCCGAGCTGGCGCAGCGCCAGGATCCTCCGCAGCTCCGGCAGCTGCGCCGGCGAGTAGTAGCGGTAGGCACTCGACGGGTCGACCCACACCGGCCGGAACAGGCCGAGGCCGTCGTACGCCCGCAGCTGCTTGGCGCTGATGCCGGCGAGTCGTGCGAATGCACCGATGCTGAACATGCTTGACCTTCCCGTTAGGGGAAGGTACAGGATGCGTCAATGAGCCTCACCACCACCACCACCGCCAGACCGATCCGGATCGCGGCCCAGCTCCATCCCCAGCACGGTGCCTGGCCGCAGCTGCGCGACGCGGCCATCCGCAGCGAGCGGCTCGGCTACGACATCCTCTACACCTGGGACCACTTCAGCCCGTTGGGCGGCGACCCTGACGGGCCGCACTTCGAGTGCTGGTCGCTGCTGGCGGCGTTTGCCGAGGCGACCGAACGCATCGAGATCGGGCCGCTCGTGGCCTGCAACTCGTACCGCAACCCGAACCTCCACGCCGATATCGCGCGGACCGTCGACCACATCAGCGGCGGGCGCGTGATCATGGGCCTCGGCGCCGGCTGGTTCGAACGCGACTACCGACGCTACGGCTACGAGTTCGGGACACGCGCCTCTCGCATTGGGGCGCTGGCGGCCGCGACGCCGATCATCATCGAGCGCCTGGCGACGCTCAATCCCCCGCCGCTGCGCCGGATGCCGATCCTCGTCGCCGGGGTCGGGCTGACACTCACCCTGCCGATCGTCGCCCGCCACGCCGATTCGTGGCACGCCTTCTTCCCGGACCGCGTGGAGGAGGTGCTGCCCGCGGTCGAGGCGCTCCGGCGGCACTGCGACGAGATCGGCCGCGATCCTCACGACATCGAGTGGGGCGTCGGCCTCCAGCCGGACGACATCGACCGATTCCTGGCCGAGGACGCGGAGCGCTACGTCGACCTGGGCTTCACCCAGTTCACGCTCGGTTTCGGCGGGCCGAACTGGCGGGTCGAGGGCGGCGAGGCGTTCCTCGCGTGGCGGGACCGGCTGAACACGGGGCGCCGGGCGGTTGTGTCGGACCGCGCCGTTTCATCCTGAGCAGCGGCAATTCACCGCCCATCTCCGGGGTTACGTGCGCACGAGGCAACGCCGCCGGCATGGTTTGCCGGCTCGGGTAACGAACGGCCAATGATCGGCATCCCGGGTGCTGGGAATTGCCCTCGGTGATAAATCCGGGACGCAAATCGGGTTGGATCCGGCGCCCGATGGTCGTTGGTTACCGCCGCGAGCAAATGCGAGCAAGCGCTGTCGCCGGGAAGGTCCAGCCCCTCTCGACTACCACCCCGGAGAGTGCCGGCCTACCCCGGCGGAATGCCGAGGCGCGTCTCGAGCTGGGCGGCCGCGTCCGCCGAGCCGCTCGCCCGGAGCGCTCGAGCCACCCACCACTCGGCGCCGATGGCTCTCGCCGCGGTGACGGCGACGCCTGCGTCCGCGCGTCCGAGCCAGGCGGCGAGCAACGCCGAGGAGGCAGCAATCAGCGGCGTCGCATCATCGTCGGCGGCGAACTCGGCGACCCTGTCCGCTCCGAGACCGGCGAGATCGTCCAGGCCGGCTGCCAGCCACGTGCGAACGACCGTCTCGACGGCGGCCACGAAGTGCGGGTTGATCATCGGGATGATGGAATCCACGACCTCCGCGGCCGGCGCCTGCGAGGGCTTACCGGCCGCCTCCGCCAGCCAGATCTCGATCGCGGCGTTGAGCAGGCGCGCGTACGGCGACGGGGTGGCCGGGAAATGCGCGGCCGCCCCCTCCCGCCAGGCACGGAACCGGCCGGCGAGGTCCGCGTCCCTGCGCTCGGCCGCCATCGGGAGCAGAACCACGTACGTTCGGAAGGCGAGGCGCTGGTAGCCGTTTCGCTCGGCCAGCACGGTGACCGCATCCCCGAGCGCGATGGCCTCGTCCCACGCGCCGATGACCCAGAGCAGCTCGCTTCGCACGTAGTCGCACCAACCGGCCTGCTCCACCAGCCCGTGCGTGCGCGCCAGGTCGGCCGCCTCCTCCATGACGGCAACGGCCGCGGCCGGATCCTCCACGCTCTGCCGCATGGCACGCGCGCGCGCCGCCGTGACGACCTGGTGCCAGCGACCGAGCGACCGCGCACGCTCCTCGAGCTCGACCCAGTGGTCGTTGGTCGAGGCGTCCACCTCGTCGCGGGCGGCGGCGACATGCTCGAGCACCTCGAGATCCAGGATCGGATCGTCGCCGGCGCGCGCCGTCGCGCGCGCCGCATCGGCCTCCTCCAGGACGCCGTCGATCCTGCCCTGCGCCGATACCGCCCACGCGTGAAGCGCGTGCAGGCGGGTCAGCAGGGCCTCGGGCTGGCCAGCCAGGCTCGCGATCGTCTCCGCCGACAGTCGCTCCGCCTCGGCGAATCGGATCTGCTGCATGTACGCCCGCGCCAGGGCATAGGCCGATGCGGCCACGCTTGCCGGGTCGTCCGGGCAGCACGCCAGCGCCGCCTCCAGCTCCGCGACGCCGGCGTCGAGATCCGCACTGGCGGCCAGCACCTCGCCCAGCCGCCGACGCCGCCGGCCGAGGTCGAGCGTGGCAGGTGGGTCCGTGAGCTCGATGCTCCGTGCCAGCAGCCGGCAGCAGGCCTCGTGGGCCGAGAGCCGGAGCGCCGCCTCGGCCGCGCGCTCGAACCACGCTGCCGCCTCCACGGCGAGCGTCGCCCGCGCCGGCAGCTCCGCCGCGGCAAGCGCGGAACGGTTGTCGAGGGCGATGGCGTAGTGCTCGGCCACGGCCTCCGCCACGATGTCCGCCCTGCTCCCCGCGATCGCGGCCAGCCATCCCGCCATGGCCACGTGCAGCCGTCGCCGCTCGACCCGCGCCAGGGACGCGTAACCGGCATCGCGCAACAGCGCGTGGCGGTAGACGTACGCCTCGCCCGTGATCGCATCGTGGACTGGGCCGGCCAGCAGGGTGCGCCGCCGCAGCCGATCGAGACCGTCGGTCGTGCCGATCTCGAGCGCCTCGAGCGCGCCGACCGGGACGCGACGGCCGGCGACTGCGCCCCGGCGGGCCAGCAGGCGCGCATCCGGGGGCAGGTCGTCGAGCTGGGCGGCGTAGATGGCCTGGACGGTCGGCGGCAGCGGCACGGCGTCGGGCTGGACGGACAGGCGCCACGCGTCGCCGTCCGGCACGAGCGTGCCGACGCTGACCCAGGTGCGGATCAGCTCCTCGATGAAGAGCGGGTTGCCGTCCGACCGCTCGACCACGGCACGCACCAGGGCGGCGGGCAGCGCGGGGCCGATGAGCGCCTCGATGAGCGCGGCCGCATCAGTCGCGGGCAGCGGCGCGAGCTCGAGACGATCGACGTCTGACCAGTCCGGCGCGGTGTCGAGCAGGCTGGGCCGAGCCGTCGCAACGACCAGGCGCCCACGTGGCGCGGACGCGGTCCCCGCGCGTTCGAGGAACGCCAGCAAGTCGCCGCCTGCCCAGTGCACGTCCTCGACCAGCCAGACCTGCGGACCGGTGGCGAGGGCATCGATGGCCGAGATCCAGGCGTCGAACCGAGCCTCGCGTTCGACCGCGAGATCACCACTGGCTCCCGTGGCGGCGTCCACGCCCTCGAACAGGCGGGTGACCTCGTCCTGGATGACCGTCCCCCGGGACGCGGGCACGCCGGCATCGGCGAGCGCCGCGCCCAGTCGGTCCGATCCTGCGGACGCGATGAGCTGGACGACGGTCTCGTACGGAGCCGTCGCCTGCGGCCGAACGCGGCCGCGCAGCACGGTGCCGGCGGTGCCGGCGACGCCGGCCGCGAACTCGGCCAGCAGCCGGCTCTTGCCCACGCCGGGCGGTGCAATGACGACGATCCGACCCGCGCTGGGTTGATCCGTCACGCGCGCCGCGGCAGCTTGGAGGCGCTCCATCTCGGCGTCCCGGCCGAGCATCGGCGCTCGCATCGCGCCGAGCGCCTCCTCGCGCGACCGCTGCGGGCGCGGAGCGACGGCCTCCCAGCAGCGCACCGCCTCCGCCTTGCCCTTCAGCTCGACCGTCCCGACGGAGGCGGTGTCGATCGTCTCCGCCACGGCCAGGGCCGTCAGCTCGCCGACAAGGACGGTGCCCGGTCGCGCCGCCGACTGGAGCCGCGCGGCGGTGTTGATCGTGTCGCCGGTGACGCGGCCGGCATCGGGGCCGGTGGTGGCATGCACCACCTCACCCGAGTTGACGCCGACCCGCAGCTCGAGCTCCCCTGGTTCGAGGCCCAGGCGCGCGCCGAGCTGCCCGATCGCACCGATGAGCGCCATCCCGGCACGGACGGCGCGCTCGGCATCGTCGTCGCGGCCGATCGGCGCGCCGAAGACCGCCATGGCCGCGTCGCCGATGAACTTCTCGAGCACCCCGCCGTAGCGCTCGATCGTCTCGCGGGTGGTGGCAAAGTAGGCGTTCTGGATGGTGGCCATGTCCTCCGCGTCGAGGCGCTCGGACAGCGGAGTGAATCCGACGAGATCGGCGAACAGGACGGTGACGATTCGTCGTTCGACCAGGGCAGCGTCGGCCGGTTGCTCGGGCACGACCATCGGCCAAGGGTACCCGACCCCTGCGCCGCAGGACCTCGGCCGCTTGCGGCTGCGGCACGTATCAGCGGACATCGGTGCTCGACCCCCGCCTCATCGGCTGTGGCGTGCCATCCACGCAAGCCATGATCGCCGGGACGGGCGTACTCGTGAGATACGTGCATGGCCCGCAAGCCGCCCGGGAGCCGCCTCGGGGGCCGCCGGGAGCCGCGGGCCTACACGTGAGAAATGTGCATGGCCCGCAAGGCGCCCTGGGCCTGCTTCGCCTACAGCACGACGATCCCGTTTGCGCCGGGATCCCGGCCCTCGGACAACGCGCGGAGGACGGCACGCGTTCCGAGCGGGAAGTCCGCGGCGATCACGTCCGCCGCCTCGGCCAGTGCTCGGCGATTGGCGGCCGATTCGGCGAGCACGATCACCACGCGTCCGACGCCGAGGTCGCGCGCCTTCAGGTGCACGGCGCGCAGCTGAGACTGTGCATTGGCGAGGCGCGTGAACGCCTCGATCATGACCGCGCCCGATGAGTTGCGGATGACCGCATCGGCGGCTCGCTGATCGAGCCGATCCGGCAGGACAACCTCGAAGCTCCAAGCCCAGCCCTCACCGATCCGCGCCCGGAAACGCTGCAGGAGCCGGAGCTGTGGTGCATCCCGAAGCACCCGCTCGGACGGAAAGGTTGTCGTCCACATCTTCAGACCCACCGCAGCGGCGAGGACCGATAGCTCGACGTAGCTCACACGGACCAGCAGCCCGCGCTCGGCGCGCGAGACCCAGGACTCGGATCGCCCGATCGCATGCGCCACGTCCCCCGTTCGCAGCCCGGCGGCGAGGCGCGCGGCGCGGATCTCGTGGCCAAGGTCGAGCCGGACGCGGCTCGCACGACGTCGTGCCTCTTCGATCAACCGAACTCGGGCGGGCATGCCGTAGATGATCCGGATCGGGGGTTATCGGGCTCTTATCGGTCGATTACCGACGGGTCGCGGACCTTGGTGGGTGGCGGGCGGGATCCTCGCCTCTTGCGCCCCGTGCACGTATCTCACGAGTTGGGCCTCGAAATGCGCTCTCCCTGGCGGCTGCGTGCGCACAGCGCAAGCCGCAGCGGAGCAGGTGTGCCAACTCCGCGGATACGTGCCGTGGCGGCAAGTGGCCAGCGCGCCATCGGCCCCATCGGCAGACTGGGCGGATCGAACACTCCATGCAGGCCCAGCAGCCAACGCGGCCACCACTCCGCGGCCACCACTGCGCGGCCATCACTGCGCGGCATCACCACTGCGCGGCATCACCACTGCGCGGCCACCACTGCGTGGCATCACCACTACGTCGGATGCCCGGTGTCCGACCGGCTGCGCGTCGGATGCAACGAGGCCCCACGAGGTGGGATCGTCAGCGCATGATGAAGTCGCACCGGACGTTCCACGCCACCCTCCAGCCCGCAACCGTCGCTCGCCGTCGGATCCGGCTGGTCGGGCTTCGCCGCGCACTCGCGGCCCTCGAGGCGGGCGAGCGTATCAACGACGAGCTGCACCAGTGGACGATCACGCCGCGGCAGTCGCGACTGCAGCCGGTCCGCCGCGGCCTGTAGGCCGACAGGGCCCAGGGAACGACACCGATCCCCCGACCTATCGGACGAGCGGTACCCGCCGATCGCGCTCCATGGCCTCCCATGTCTGGCGGACGTGGTCGAGCGCAGGATCGAACGAGCAGGCCATGGTCCGAACGTCGCCGGCCAGCGCATTGAGGTAGTAGGCGTCGTCGCCGTGGGTGGCGACGAACGGGTGATAGCCGTCGCGGACGATCACCGTCTCGCCGTCCCGCACCGCGTGGAGCTCATCAACCGACCCCCCGTACAGCCGCTGGACGCCCCACGCCTCCGGCCGGCGGAAGCGATACGAGTAGACCTCCTCGAGGATCGCCTCACGCGGCATGTCATCGGTGTCGTGCTTGTGCGGCGGCCACGAGCTCCAGTTCCCCGACGGCGTGTAGACCTCGACGATCTCGAGCCGATCGGCCGGGAAGTCGGGCGTGATGATGTGGTTGATCTGTCGGGTCGCGTTCCCGGCCCCACGGACTTCGACGGACACATTCTCGGGACCGATCCGCATCGGCGCCGATGCGGTCTGCCGGCCGGACGCCAACGCCGATGCGACCGCGACCGTGATCGGGCCGCCCGCCGGCACCAGGTAGGCGGTCATCCCGGGCGGCAGGTAGGCCGCCGACGGCAGCCCCTCCCAGACCGATCCACGTCCGGGCAGCTCGAGCGGCCCGACCGCGAACGGGCCACCGGACAGGCCGATGACCGCGGTTTCGTGGCCCGGCCGCCCGACCACGGTCGGTTCGGTGATGACCTCGACCGCGAACGACAGGTAGCGCCAGCCCGCCTGCTCCGGGGTGACGCCGGCGCCCGCAGCCAGCTGCGTCATGCCAGCTGCGCGTCGGTGACGAGGTGGAGGAGCTCGTGATAGGAGGCGATAAACGCGCGGAGCGTCTTCCGGCTCGGTCCCCAGCCGTCGAACTCGTCGATCGACAGGCCGTCCGGGTCGTATGCGGCCACGAAGTCCGGGAGCGTGCGGAGCTCGGCGACCCAGTCGGGGTCGACCGGATCGTCGATGCGAGCGCGCACGTCCACCGATGAGGCGTTGAAGCGCTTCTGCCAGGCCGATGGCAGCGTGATCACCACGTCCCCGCCGATGAGCTCCGACCAGTGCAGGTGGTGCCGGATCGCGGCGCCCAGCAGGCGCGCGCGGAAGCCACGCCCCTGCCACTCGGCATACGCCCGCTTGAAGACGGCGATCCCCGACCACGGCAGGGCCGACGGATGAATGGAGCGAGCATCCCGGTCCGCGGCCTCCCGCAGCCAGTCCTCGAGGCGGCCCATCATGATCGTGATGACCGGCCCCATGCGGGTCGTGTCGCGGTTCTCGGCGTCCCGGCGCTCGAGCCCGCGCTCGACGGCCTCGGCCGCGGCGATCGCCTGGGCAGCGCTGAAGCTGACCGTGGCGTTGATGCTCACCCCGCGGTACGTCGCCTCCTCCATGGCCGCGATCCCCGCCCGCGTGGCGGGCAGCTTGACGATGACGTTCGGCGCCAGCCCGTCGAATTCGAGGGCCTGGGCGACGAGCGCATCGGCGTCGCGGTAGTTGGTCGGGTCGGTCTGGATCGAGAGCCTGCCGGAGCGGCCGCCCGATGCGGCGAAGGCGGGCATCAGCAGCGGCGCGGCGCGGGTGCTCATCTCGGCGACGATCGCCCAGGCCACGTCGCGCTCCGACCAGGCCGAATGCTCCCCGGCCAGGACGCGGGCGCGGGTCGCCCACCCGGACGGATCCGTGCGCCAGTTTTCGACCACGATGGTCGGGTTGGCAGTGGCGCCGACGGCGCCGAACTCGACCGCGTAGTTGAGCTCGTCGACGTTGCAGCTGTCGTTCCAGATGTCGGTCGCCGTCTCGGCGATCGTGCGGCCGAGTGGGCTGTGAGTCAGAGTCATGGACACGCGGGTTGCCTTCGTGATGTAATCGATTGCATGGTAACGCAGCGGCTGACGGGCGCCCAGACCATCGTCGAGCACCTCGTCAACCAGGGCGTCCGTTTCGCCGCCGGCATTCCCGGACATGGCTGTTGGACGCTGACCGATGCCCTGCTCGACCGATCCGACGCGATCCGCACCATCCAGGTCATGCACGAGCAATCCGCCGTCCACCTGGCGGATGGCCACTACCGCGCCAGCGGCGAGCCGATGCTCGCGTTCACCTCCATCGGCCCCGGCGCCACGAACACCGTGATCGGCATGGCGACCGCCTACGTCGACTCGACGGCGGTGGCGCTGTTCACCGGCTCGCCGCACACCTCCATGCGCGGCCACGGCCTGCTCCAGGAGCTCGAGCAGCGGCACGTCGCCGACAATCCGCGCATCTTCGAGCCGGTGGTCAAGGAGTGGTGGCAGCCGTCGCGGGTCGACGAGCTGCCGTTCGTGCTCCACCGCGCCTGGAACGCGATGCGCTCCGGCCGCCCCGGCCCGGTGCTGCTCGACGTGCCGATGGACGTCCAGGCGGAGGCCGCCGACGTCACCCTGCCGGAGCCGACGGAGCGGGAGGCGCGCGGCCGAACGCGTCCGGATTCCGGCGCGGTCGAGGAGGCCGCGGCCCTGCTGCGGGCGGCGGCGCGGCCGGTGATCGTCGCGGGCGGCGGGGTCATCGGCGCGAATGCCGCCGCCGAGCTGAAGGCGCTCGCCGAGCGGCTCGGCGCGCCGGTGGTGACCACCTGGAACGGCAAGGGCGCGATCGACGAGACCCACCCACTGGCCGGCCAGACGATCGGCGACACCGGCTCGACGATCGGCAACACCCTGGCCGCGAACGCGGACGTGCTGCTGAGCGTCGGGAACCGATTCGTGGACTGGTCGGCCAGCTCGTGGCGGAAGGGCGTGACGTTCGCCATCCCGCCGACAAAGCTCATCCAGCTCGACATCGACGAGCGCGAGATCGGCAAGAACTACCCGGTCAGCGTGCCGTTGGTCGGCGACGCTCGCGCCGGCCTCCGCGACCTGCTCGACGCGCTGGGGCAGGGAGCGCCGTCGGCGGCGTACGGCGACGAGCTCACCACGCTGCGCACCGCATGGGAGGAGCAGGTCGAGGTGAAGTCCGGCTCGGACGCGATGCCGATGACCATGGCCCGCGCCGTCCGCGAGGTCCAGGCGGCCACGCGGCCGGACGCCATCGTGGTCACCGGCGCCGGCCTGCCGCAGGGCATGGTCAAGCAACGCTGGGTGACGCGCGAGCCGCGAACCCACATCACCTCCGGCGGATTCAGCACCATGGGCTTCACGCTGCCGGCCGCCGTCGGCGCGCAGCTGGCGCGCCCGGAGTCGCAGGTGCTGGCGGTCTGCGGCGACGGTGACTTCCTCCAGACGATGCAGGAGCTCGCGTCGGCGGCCATGCTCGGCACGCCGGTGTGCACCGTCGTCCTCGACAACTCCGGCTGGATCAGCATCAAGGGCGGCCAGGAGGCGCACTTCGGGCGCACCGCGGCCACGGATTTCCTCCGCGATGGCCAGCCGTATTCGCCCGACTTCGCCGCCATCGGGCGGGCCTTCGGCATCCACACCGAGTCCGCCCACGAGCCAACCGACGTCCGACCCGCGGTGGAGCGCGCCCTCGCCTCCGGCGGCCCGTCGCTCGTCCACGTAAGCGTCGACCGCGATCTGGCGGCGGCCGGGCCCGACAAGACCGGCTGGTGGGACGTGCCGGTCCCCGAGGGCCGCCCCGTCTACGAGGAGCAGCTCCGTGGTCGCGCCGAAGAGCAGCACCGATGAGCGTCGCCGCCTCCCCGATCGGCTGCGTGCCGATCGTATGGAACAACGCCGACATCCCCGACCTCGCGCCGCAGGTCGGGTACGGCGAGATCCTCGACACGTTCGCCCGCCTCGGGTTCGCGGGCACGCAGTTCGGACGCGGCTTCCCCGAGGGTGCCGAGCTCGCCACGGAGCTCGGCCGTCGCGGGCTGCGCTTCGCCGAGCTGTACTCGGCGCTCCCGACGGACGCGGCCGGCCTCGCCGACGGGGCCGAGGAGATCGCCCGACGCGACCTCGATCGGCTGGTGGCCGCCGGCGGCGAGGTCCTGGTCGTGGCGCTCGACGGGTCGCCGGAGCGCGATGTGGTCAGTGGCCGGGTGACCGGCATCGATGGCGCGCCGCGCTGGCCGGATCGGGCCGTCGACGAGCTGGCGGTCCTGCTGGGGCAGCTGGCGGAGGCTGCGCCGGCCAGCGTCCGGGTCGCCTTCCACCCGCATACGGCGACCTGGATCGAGGCCCCCGACGAGGTCGACGCGCTGGCCAGCCGGCTGGGCGCCACCGGCGCCGGCCTGTGCCTCGACGTCGGGCACTACCTGGTGGGCGGCGGTGATCCGGTGGACGCCATCGGCCGCTACGCAGACCAGGTCACTCATGTCCACGCCAAGGACGTGGACCCCAAGGTGCTGGCGCGCCTGCGGGCCGGCGAGATCAATGGGTTCGCCGGCGCGGTCCGCGAGCGGATCTTCACCGAGCTCGGCAACGGGGCCCTGGACCTCGCCGGCGTGCTCGAGGCGCTCGACCGCATCGGCTATGGAGGTTGGCTGATGGTCGAGCAGGACTCCTCGTGGCTCGCGCCGTCGGAGGCGGCCGCGGTTGGCATTCGCACCCTGCGCTACGCGATCCGGGAGCGGGACCGATGAGGGTGGCGGTGGTCGGCGCGGGCTCGATGGGGAGCAAGCACGCCGCGCTGCTGGCCCGCCTCCCCGACGTCGACGAGGTGCTGGTGGTCGACGCCGTCGCCACCCGGGCCGCGGAGGTCGCGCGCGACGTCCGCGGGCAGGCCGTGTCGCACGACGAGGCGCTCGACGCCGCCGACGCGGTCGTCATCGCCACCCCGGCCGAGCTGCACGCGGCGACCGTTGACGCGGCCGTCGCCCGCGGGCTGCCCGCGTTGTGCGAGAAGCCGCTGACCGACGACCTGCGGTCGACCGCCGAGCTCGTGGAGCGCGTTGAGGCCGCGGGAGCCCACGTCGAGATCGGCTTCCAGCGACGCCATGATCCGGCCTACCTGGCCGGGCGCGCCCGGATCGCCGATGGCAGCGCGGGGCGGCTTCACCTCCTGCGGCTCACGGCATTCGACCCGCGCGTCACACCGCGACCGATCGGCGAGTGGCCGGCCAATGAGACTGCGCCTGTGTTCCTCCACTCGTCCATCCATGACTTCGACTTCGTGCGCTGGATGAGCGGCCAGGAGGTGCTCGAGGTTGCCGCCGACGCCAGCCGGCGCGACCAGGCTCGGCCGGACGATCCGCGCGGCATCGAGACGGCGGTGGTGACCATGCGCTGCTCCGAGGGGACGCTGGCCGTGCTCGAGGCCACCTGGCTCCATCCCGGCGGCTACGACAGTCGAGTCGAGCTCGTTGCCGATGCCGTCCACCTCACCATGGGTCTCTCGCCACGAACGCCGGCCGCTCACATCGAGTGGGCTGCGGGCGACGATCCCTGGCGCGGCTACCTCGACCGCTTCGAGGTGGCGTACCGCAGCGAGCTCATCGCGTTCCTGGCAGCCGCGCGTGGCGAGCGAGCGCCCGGCTCGCGGGCGAGGGACGGCCTCGAGGCGCACCGGATCGCCATCGCCGCCACCCGGGCATGCGTCGAGCGCCGGCCGGTCGCCCTCGCCGAGGTCCACGGCGTGGCCCGGGAGGTGGCCTAGGATGCGCGTTGCCCTGCTCGGCGCCGGACGCATCGGCGCCATGCACGCGAGGCTGCTGGCCGAGCTGATCGACCCGGCAGACCTGGTCGTCGCCGATGTCCTCGAGGATCGGGCGGCGGCCGTGGCTGCGGAGGTCGGGGCGGGCTGCGCATCGGTCGCCGACGCGATCGCAACCGCCGACGCCCTGGTCATCGCCAGCAGCAGCACCGCCCACGCCGAGCTCATCCGCGCCGGCCTGGAGCGACGGATCCCGGTCTTCTGCGAGAAGCCGCTGGCGCCCGACCTCGCCGCCACGCAGCGCCTCGTGGAGGAGATCGAGGCGGCGGCAATCGGGTTCCAGCTGGGCTTCCAGCGCCGCTTCGACGCCGCCTACCGCGAGGCGCGGCGGCTGGTCGACAGCGACGAGCTCGGCCGGCTTTACGTCCTGCGCCTGACCGGCCACGACCCGGAGCCGCCGCACGAGTCGTACATCCCCGCCTCCGGTGGCATGCTCGCCGACTTCTCCGTCCACGACTTCGATGTCACCCGCTGGCTGACCGGACAGGAGATCGTCGAGATCTACGCCGATGGCGACGTGCTGGGCTTCCCGATGTTCGCGAAGTACGGCGACGTCGATACCGCCGTCGCCACGCTCCGCCTGTCCGGCGGCACCCGCGCCATCCTGAGCGCGACCCGCCACGACCCATTGGGCTACGACATCCGGACCGAGCTGTACGGCTCGAAGGACTCCGTGGCCGTCGGGCTGGGGCCGCGGACGCCGCTCCGATCCGTCGAGCCCGGCGTGCCCCCGCCGAGCGGGCCGGCATGGTCGACGTTCATGGACCGCTTCACCGACGCGTATCGTGAGGAGCTGCGCGCCTTCCTGCGGGTGGCGCGCGGCGAGGAGGCCAGCGCCTGCACGGCGCGTGATGGATTGGAGGCGTTGCGCGTGGCGATCGCTGGAACGCGATCGCTCCACGAGCATCGACCCGTACAGGTGTCGGAGGTGACGTGACCAGCGACGGCCCATGCATGACCCGTTTCGGAATTGGAAGCACACTCGGAGGAAGGAACAGATGAAGGCACCCAGATGGCTGGCGGGGGTGGCCGTACTCGGCCTCGTCCTCGCCGCGTGCGGCGGCGAGACGACCTCGCCCGGCGAAAGCGGCGACGGCGGCGGCGACGGGAGCACCCGCGACCTGCGGATCGTCGTGGTCACCCATGGCCAGGCATCCGACCCGTTCTGGGGCGTGGTGGCCAACGGCGTCAACCAGGCCCGCGACGACCTCGGTATCACCGTGGAGTACAACGCGCCGGAGACCTTCGACATGGTCGCCATGGCGCAGCTGATCGACACCGCGGTGGCCTCGGAGCCCGACGGCATCGTCGTCTCGCTTCCGGATGCCGATGCGCTGGGTCCCTCGATCACGGCGGCGATCGACGCCGGCATCCCGGTGGTCAGCATCAATTCGGGTGTCGACGCCTACGCGGAGCTCGGCCTCCTGACCCACGTCGGGCAGACCGAGTTCATCGCCGGCCAGGGAGCCGGGCAGCGCATGGCGGAGGCCGGCGTCACGAACACGATCTGCGTGAACCAGGAGGTCGGCAACGCCGCCCTCGACCAGCGCTGCGAGGGCTTCGCCGACGGTCTCGGCGGGATTCCGTCGGCGGTGGTCGAGGTCGACCTGACCGATCCGACCGGCGCCCAGGCCGCCATCGAGGCCGCGCTGTCATCGGACGACACGATCGACGGCATCCTGACCCTGGGCCCGACCGGCGCCGACCCGGCGCTCGCGGCGCTCGAGGCAGCCGGGCTCACCGGCGAGGTGCAGATCGCCACGTTCGACCTGTCCGAGAACGTGCTGACCGCGATCAATGACGGCAACATGCTGTTCGCGATCGACCAGCAGCAGTACCTCCAGGGCTACCTGGGTGTGCTGATCGTGACCCAGTTCGCGCAGTACGGCCTGCTGCCCGGCGGTGGCCAGCCGATCCTGACCGGACCCGGCTTCGTCACCCAGGAGAACGCGTCGCTCGTCATCGACCTGTCGGCGCAGGGCATCCGCTAGCCAGGCGTCACGGGGGGCCGTCCGGGCAGACCGGCCGGCCCCGCCGCCGCCCCACGGAGGAGAGGAGATGGCCACCGCACCGGCGCGGCCGGCCGACGAGCGCGTCCGCAACGTCGGCCTGGCCCGCACGCTTCTCAACCGCCCCGAGCTGGGCGCCGTCACCGGGGCGATCCTGGTCTGGGTCCTGTTTGCGATCCTGGCCGGCGATCGCGGCTTCCTGAGCCTGCGGGGTGCGGCCACGTACCTCGAGGTGGCGGCCCAGGTCGGCATCATCGGGTCGGCGGTAACGCTGCTCATGATCTCCGGCGAGTTCGACCTGTCGGTCGGATCGATGGTCGGTGCGGCCGGCATGATCGTCGCCATCGGCATCGGCGAGTGGGGTTGGCCGGTGTGGCTCGCCATCCTGGCCGCGTTCGCCTTCGCGCTCGCCGTCGGCTTCATCAACGGCTACATCGTCGTCCGGACCCGGCTGCCGTCATTCATCGTCACACTGGGCACCCTGTTCATCCTGCGCGGCCTGACGATCGGCGTCACGCGCACGGTCGTGGGCAGCACCCAGGTCGGCGGGCTGCGCGCCTCGACCGACAACGACCCGATCGCCGCGCTGTTCACCGCCCAGATCGGCCCCATCGACGTCGCGATCTTCTGGTGGCTCGGCCTGGCGATGATCGCCACCTACGTGCTCATGCGCACCAGCTTCGGCAATTGGATCTTCGGCACCGGCGGCAGCCCGATCGCCGCGCGCAACGTCGGCGTCCCGGTGGCCCGCGTGAAGATCGTGCTCTTCATGGCGACGGCCGCGTCGGCCGCCATGCTGGCGGTCATCCAGGTCCTCGGCGCCGGCAGCGGTGACGTGCTGCGCGGCGAGGGCAAGGAGTTCGAGGCGATCATCACCGCCGTCATCGGCGGCACGCTGCTCACCGGCGGCTACGGCAGTGCCATCGGCGCCATCTTCGGCGCGCTGACGCTCGGCATCACGCGCCAGGGCCTGTTCTTCGCCGGCATCAGCAGCGACTGGTACCAGGCGTTCCTGGGCCTGCTGCTGCTCACCGCCGTGCTCGTCAACAACTGGGTCCGCTCGCGGGCCCTGAAGGGAGGCTGACCGCATGACCGCGACCGATGCATCCCGCGCCGGGACGCCCCCCGCTGGCGAGGCACCGCTCATCGAGGCGCGCGACCTGACGAAGTACTTCGGCAGCGTCATCGCCCTGCACGAGGTGTCGCTCCACGTGCGGCAGGGCGAGGTGCTGTGTCTCCTCGGCGACAACGGAGCCGGCAAGTCGACGCTCATCAAGGCCCTGTCCGGCGTCCATCTACCCGACTCCGGCCAGCTGCTGGTCGACGGGAAGGAGGTCCACTTCGAGTCGCCGCGCGACGCGCTGCACAACGGCATCGCCACCGTCTACCAGGACCTCGCCATGATTCCGCTCATGAGCATCAGCCGGAACTTCTTCCTCGGCTCGGAGCCGACGAACGGCTGGGGCCCATTCCGCACCATCAATCTCAGGGAGGCCGACCAGGTCACGCGTGAGGCCCTGAAGGAGATGGGCATCGACCTGCGCGACACCTCGCAGCCGGTCGGAACCCTGTCCGGCGGCGAGCGGCAGTCGGTAGCCATCGCACGGGCGATCCACTTCGGCGCCAAGGTGGTCATCCTCGACGAGCCGACGTCGGCGCTCGGCGTGAAGGAGGCGGCCGTGGTGCTGCGCTTCATCACGCAGGCGCGCGACCAGGGCATCGGCGTGATCCTGATCACGCACAACGTCAACCACGCTTACCCGGTCGGCGATCGCTTCACGATCCTCGACCGCGGGCGGCTGAAGGGGACGTACGCCAAGTCGGATCTCATGCCGGCGGACCTCCTCGAGCACATGGGCGGAGGCGCCGAGCTCGACGAGCTCCGACACGAGCTCGAGGAGGCGGCAGGGGTCGACCCGCAGCCGCCGAAGCCTCCCGCCGGCTCCATCGCACCGCACGCGTAGGGTCGAGCGCCGGAGGAGCGAAACGTGTCCGCTCGCGCCACGATCGCCGACGTCGCCCATCGCTCGGGCGTGTCGACGGCCACGGTCAGCCGCGTCCTGTCCGGCACCGTCCCCGCCCGGGCAGCGACGCGCGAGCGTGTGCTGGCCGCCGCCCGCGAGCTCGAATACCGGCCATCGGGGATCGCGCGCGCGCTCAAGCGCCGCGAGACGCGCACGATCGGCCTGCTGATCACGGACATCGGCAACCCGTTCTTCCCGCAGATCGTGCGTGCCGTCGAGGACGAGGCGCACCTCCGCGGCTACGGCGTGGTGCTCTGCAACGCCGCCGACGACCCCGACCGCGAGCTCGCCTACCTCGACCTGCTGCTCGAGCGGCGGGTGGACGGGCTCATCGTCGCCTCGGCGCGCGCCACGCGCCGCCACGCCGAGCGTCTCGGGCAGGTGCCGATGCCGGTCGTGCTCGTGAACACGCAGGCGCCCGGCTCGTCCCTGCCGGGGATCATCACCGCGCACCGCAGCGGCGGGCGCATGGCCGCCGAGCACCTCCTGGCGCTCGGCCATCGGCGGCTCGGCCACATCAGCGCCCCCAGCCGACAGGCGGCTGCGGCTCGCCCTCGTCGCACCGGCGTCGCCGATGCGGTGCGCGCCGCCGGGCTCGATCCGCGCTCGGTGCTCATCGTCGAGGGCGACGAGCACGTGGCAGGAGGTGCCAGTGCCACGGAGGCCATGCTGACCGATCCCGAGCCCCCGACCGCCATCGTCTGCTACAACGACCTCACCGCCGTCGGCGCCCTGCGCGCCGTGCGACGTGCCGGGTTGCGGGTGCCACGTGACGTCTCGATCGTCGGCTTCGACGACATCGAGATGGCGGCCTGGACCGATCCGCCGCTGACCACGGTGCGACAGCCGACCGATGCCATGGGGCGCTGGGCGGTCGAGCGGTTGGCGAGGGCATTGCCCGGCGGGCGTCCGGCGCCGGAGCGCGTGACCCTGGAGCCGACGCTCGTCGTCCGCGAGAGCACCGCGGCACCTCCGGCGCGCCAGGGTGATTCCCCAGACAGGTTGTGACCGGGCCGGACGCCCGCGCCCGCCGCCCACCGCCGAGGAGCGCCTCGACGAGCAGGGTTACGGCAGCGTCGTGGTGGCGACCTCGGTCTGGCCCACGACGAACGACTCGAGCGTCGTGGTGCGCATGGCCTGGACGCGGATGGCGTACGTCGTCCCCGCGTGGAGCGAATCGGTCACCAGCTCCGCGGTCGACTGGTTCGAGACGACCGCCAGCAGCGTGTTCGGTACTCCGCCACCGATGCCGATCATGACCCGGTAGCTGCTGAAGCAGCGCGAGAATCCGCCGTAGGCACCCCAGCGGAGTCGCGTGCCTCCCTCGAGGGTCGTCGAGACCTCCACCGTCCCGAGGTCATCCACCTCGTCCAGGCGGCCGTCGCGGACCGCGGATGCGCCGATCACCGCACCTTCGGCGTCGTAGGCCATGACGCGGTAGAACCAGCGGGTGTCGGACGGGATGATGCTCGCATCGGCGGCCGAAGTGACGAAGCGGTCGGTGGCATAGGTGTCGCCCCAGTCGACGGCCGGCGCGATCGGCGGGTAGGCGGTCTCGATCTCGCGCTCCGGGCTGCGGAGCGCGGTGTAGTGGTGGAAGCGCGGGTCGGTGCTGGCCGACCACTCGAGCACGACGCCACCGTCGCAGCTGGTGGTGCGGAGGTCGAGCACCGATGGATCCGGTGTCGGTGATGGAACCAGGGATGGCTCGGGAGGAGGCGATGCAGTCGCGGATGGGGTCGCCGCGCCGGTCGCGCTCGGCGACGGCGAGTGTGTGGCGGGCAGGCTGCCGGATGCAGGATCGATCGACGCGCCGGGGGCAACGACGCACGCGGTCAGCAGTGCGACGACCAGTACGCCGAGACAGGTGGAGGTGCGGCCGGGCCCGGGCATCGGCGTGACCGTAGCATGCCCTCGCCAGGGAGCCGAGCGACATCGGCGGTATGACGTACCGCCGTCCGCGACGCCGGGCCCTTCACGGCGGGGCCTCCGCCGGGCAATGCTGTCAGCAAGCAAGGTGTACGGCGGGTGCCCTCCTCCCACACACCACGGTGCCTCGGGCGCGGGTCGGCGGCGACGCCGGCCCGTTCTCGCGCCCCAGTCGCAGGAGCTCACTATCCTTTCGCCGATGCCCGACCACGATCCCGACCGCCTCGCGCACGCGCGCGAGGTGCTGCGCGCCCACCCGCTGATCGACGGCCACAACGACCTCCCGTGGGCCATCCGCGTGGACGCCGATGCGGCCGGCGACCTTGCACGCTACGACCTGCGCTCGCCCACGCCGGGACACACCGATCTCGCGCGACTCCGCGCGGGCGGCGTGGGCGGGCAGTTCTGGAGCGTGTTCGTCCCGGCGGAGCCCGGGAGCGGCTACGCGCGGGTCCAGCTCGAGCAGCTCGACCTGGCGCGACGGATGGTGGCGCGCTACCCGGACGACCTCGTCCTGTGCCGCACCGCCGACGAGGTGGAGGCCGCGTTCGCCGGCGGGCGCATCGGCTCGCTGCTCGGCATGGAGGGTGGGCACGTCATCGAGGATTCGCTGGGCGCGCTCCGCGCGTTCCGCGAGCTGGGTGCCGCGTACCTGACCCTGACGCACAACGCGAACACCGCCTGGGCCGATTCGGCAACCGTCGAGCCGATCCACGGCGGCCTCACCGACTTCGGCCGCGAGGTCGTGGACGAGATGAACCGGATCGGGATGCTCGTCGACCTGTCGCACGTCGCGCCGAGCACGATGGCCGATGCGCTCGACGTGTCGGCCGCCCCGGTCATCTTCAGCCACTCGAGCGCCCGGGCGATCTGCG
>Ga0214468_1000143_pt1 | contig 21863 bp, 18 predicted proteins | sample RVTome_9_FD_187334 | JGI IMG/M metagenome (GOLD analysis project Ga0214468, IMG submission 187334) | Soil microbial communities from uranium-contaminated site in the Upper Colorado River Basin, Wyoming, United States - RVT155D38 HiSeq ...
TTGGAGATCAAGACGTATCTCGACGACTATGTGGTGGGTCAGGAAGAGGCGAAGAAGAAACTCTCCGTCGCGGTGTACAACCACTACAAGCGGATTCGCTCCGGCGACATTCAGCGTGATGTCGAGCTGCAGAAGTCGAACATCATGCTCATCGGTCCCACCGGATCAGGCAAGACCCTTCTCGCCCAGACACTCGCCCGACAGCTGAACGTGCCGTTCGCCATCGCCGACGCCACCAGCCTGACAGAGGCGGGATACGTCGGGGAGGACGTCGAGAACATCCTCCTCAAACTTCTCCAAGCTGCCGACTACGACGTCAACAAGGCCCAGCAGGGCATCATCTACATCGACGAGATCGACAAGGTCTCCCGCAAGGCCGAGAACCCCTCGATAACCCGGGACGTCTCCGGTGAAGGTGTCCAGCAAGCCCTGCTCAAGATCCTCGAGGGGACGGTGGCATCGGTGCCTCCGCAGGGCGGGAGGAAGCATCCCCACCAAGAGTTCATCCAACTCGACACCACCAACATCCTCTTCATCTGTGGAGGTGCCTTCGGAGGTCTCGAGGAGATCATCGCTCATCGCATCGGGAAGCGCGGCGTGGGCTTTGGCGCGGAGCTGAAGTCGAAGAAGGACGGTCGTCCCACCGAGTTGATCGCCGAAGTCCTCCCCGAGGACCTGATGAAATACGGTCTGATCCCCGAGTTCATCGGCCGTCTCCCCGTGACGGCGACGGTGGAAGATCTCGACAAGGAATCCCTGGTCCGGATTCTCACCGAGCCCAAGAACGCCCTCACCAAGCAGTACGCCCGCATGTTCGAGATGGACGATGTCGAGCTGGTGTTCACCCCGGATTCGTTGGAAGCCATATCGGAACAGGCGTTGAAGCGCTCCACCGGGGCTCGCGGCCTGCGTGCGATCATGGAAGAGGTCCTCCTCAACACGATGTACGACCTTCCGGGCCGCGATGACATCGAGCGGGTGATGATCGACCGCGACGTGGTCGAGAAGAAGGTCAATCCCACCCTCGTGCCCAACAAAGACGTGGCCGAGCCCACTGAGCGCTCCGCCTAAAACGCGAATTGAGTCTGCTGACCCACCATTCCCTCGTGCACGCGCGGACTCGGTCAAGTAGCTTGGATCCAGAAAAGACCATTGACATGGTGTTACCTACCGGCAACACTATGTGACTGGCGGCCACCCAGAGTGGTCAACCCAAAGGGGAAAATAGGGAGGCATCGAAGCCGAGTCTGCAATACGGTCACCTCGACTCGGCTGAGCCAATGGTGAGACCGACCTGTCCCAAACTATTGAAGGGATAGGGTAAAAATGGAGGCTGGGATAGCCCGCTATGGGCGAACGATCTTGGCGGCGCTTTCTGCCGCCTTGATGGTGCTCTCGATGATGTTCGTATTGGCGGCACCCGCCGACGCCGAACACGATCCACACGAAGACACAGTGGCCAACGATGGGCCCGCTGGAACCAATGAGGGCCCATATTGGGTCAACTATCTCCAGACGGAGCGCGGCATCACCGGTGCGACCTGTGAGAAGATAAGCCAGGACGGCAGCGACGCTTGGATCATGCCTGCCGAGCCGGATGGCGAGGACTGGGTCCTTCTCGTGGTCAAGCAGGGTGAGACGAACTTCGTCTTCTACGACCCGATTGCAGGGCATGCATATCCGTCGGCTGGGGAGAATTCCCCCGGCTTCAGCCACATCATCGTCTGTTCGGTGGAAGAGCCGGAGGAGACCACCACCACCACGGTGGAGGACACCACGACCACGACGGTGGACGACACCACGACTACGACGGTGGACGACACCACGACTACGACGGTGGAGGACACGACCACTACGACGGTGGAGGACACCACGACTACGACGGTGGAGGACACCACGACTACGACGGTGGAGGACACCACGACGACTGAGCCCGAAGTGGGTGAGATCATCGTCGAGAAGGAGGTCCTGGGTACGGGCAGCCAGGTCTTCGAGTTCACGTTCGACACCGGTGGGTTCACCCTCGCCGACAACACGCTGGCTCACGGTCAGTCGAGCTCGTCGGGAGACATACCGGCTGGTGACGGTTACTCGGTTTCCGAGGACGTGCCTCCGGGGTGGACTCTGGTGGGTGGGATCTGCGATGACGGATCGCCGACGACGAACATCGACGTCGAAGCCGGTGAGACCGTCACCTGCACCTTCACCAACCTCATCGACGATGAGGTCCAGGCCGCGATCTTCGTGAACGCCGCCGGAACCTGCGTCGAAGACGACGGAGAGGGCGAGGGGGTCATCAGTGTGACCGTCTCTGTCGACGGTGGAGCCACGGTCGTGATCCGTGATTCCGACAACGACGTCATGGGGACCTTCACCTCTGACGGCTCGGTAACGGTCCCAGAGGGCGCTACCTACACCTGGGCGGCGACCCCCAGCGAGGGGTTCGAGTTCCCCTCCGGCGCCGACAGCAGCGGCTCGATCACTATCGAGACCTGCTCCGACCCTGAGACGCTCCCGTTCACAGGCCTCAACCTGGACACGATGGCCACGGTGGCCGGTGTGTTGCTGGGTGCCGGCCTGTTGATGCTCCTCGCCATGCGGAGAGAAGAAGAGGCGTAATCGCAACCACAGAGTGAGACAATGAAGCCCCGGGGCCTAACCTCCCCGGGGCTTCACTCATGAACTACGAACAGGCCGTCGCATACGTCGATCGACACATCGGGCTCGGAGGAGAGCCGGGGCTCGACCGGATCACCGAGTTGCTCGACCTGATGGGGAGACCCCATGAGGGATACCCGATCATCCATGTCGCAGGAACCAACGGCAAGACCTCGACATCTCGTCTGGCGACTCTCATCCTGGTGGCCCACGGCCTGAACACGGGAACCTATACCTCACCACATCTCCAGAACATCGAGGAGCGTCTCGCGGTGAACGGGCGGATCTCGACCAGCGAGGAGTTCGCACTCGCCGTCACCGATGTCGCGGCATTCGCCGACTTGCGAGAGGGAGCCGGGGAGGTGCCCAACACCTACTTCGAGCTGACCACCGCGGCAGCATTCGCATTCTTCGCAGATCAGGCCGTCAACGCCGCAGTCATCGAGGTGGGACTGGGGGGCCGTCTCGACTCGACCAACGTGGTCGACGCCGGCGTGTGTGTGGTGACGTCTATTGGCGTGGATCACACAGAGTTCCTCGGTCAGGACATCGGCCAGATCGCGGCGGAGAAGCTGGCCATCGCCGGCATCGGCTCGATCCTGGTCACAGGGCAGCTTCCCGATGAGGCCATGGAGGAGGCTAAAGCGACCGCTCGTGACTTGGGCATCCAGCATCGCCAGTTCGAACGCGACTACGGCGTCGCGGAGTACGAGAGGGGAGTCGGGGGATGGCTGACGACGATTCGTGGCGCCGAAGCCACCTATGACGACATCTTCCTGCCACTCCATGGTCGATATCAACTCGACAACCTCGCCATAGCCGTCGCTGCGGCAGAGGCCTTCGTGGGCCGGAAGCTGGACACCGAGGCCCTCCGGGATGCCGTGGCCGTCGCCACGGCTCCCGGGCGCATGGAGCCTCTGGCCTCGTCACCCTTCGTCATGGTGGACGGAGCCCACAACGCCGACGGTGTCGAGACTCTGGTGGACTCGCTGCGCGAGGAGTACCCGAGGACACGATGGCAACTGCTGTTCGGGGTGATGGGAGACAAGAACGTCGAGCTGATGATCGAGCACCTCGCCCCGATCTCGTCGGGTGTGATCACGACAGCCGTCGACGAGAAGCGGGCCGTTCCGGCGGTCGAGTTGGCTCAGATGGTGGCCAAGGTGGCGCCAGGCCTACCGGTGCTCCCTGCCGACAACGTCGAGTACGGTCTCGACATGGCCCGGGCAGAAGCGGGTGCGCAAGGTGCGGTTCTGGCTACTGGATCCATCTACCTCGTAGGGGCCGTCAGGAACATCCTCACCTGACGTAGTCACTACGACGGCGCAGACAGCTCGGACCCCAGACTCTCCTCGCACCGACTTCACCCAGACGCCATCGACGGGATAGCGTTGCGGCCCTATGGCAGTCGAACACACATTCATCATGATCAAGCCGGACGGCGTGGCCCGGGGACTCGTCGGAGAGGTGATCTCTCGGTTCGAGAGGAAGGGCCTAAGACTCGAGCAGATCCGCGGTCTCACTATCACCGAGGAGCTGGCGAGAAGGCATTACGCGGAGCATCTGGAGAAGCCCTTCTTCCCCGAGCTCCTCGATTTCATCACCTCTGGTCCTGTGGTGGCCATGCAATGGTCCGGCGACGACGCCATCTCTGTTTGCCGGGCGATGATGGGGGCGACCGACCCGAAGCAGGCTGATCCGGGCACGATCCGCGGCGACCTCGGTCTGGTGGTCACCGAGAACATCGTCCACGGCTCCGACGGGCACGAGAGCGCGGAGCGCGAGTTGGAGATCTTCTTCGACTGACCTCAGGGCGGGCACCGTGCGGCTGATGGGGACAGCTCGACAGGGCTCGTGATGCAGAAGGTTCCGCGCTCACCTACAATCCCGTGAGTCCGCCGGGAGCATTCCCTTCTATGGCTGAAACCCTTCTCTCATTCGCTGGCCAGGACATGGCCATCGACCTAGGCACCGCGAACACTCTCGTGTACGTCCGCGGTGGCGGGATCGTGCTCAACGAGCCTTCGGTCGTGGCCATCAACTCCCAGAACAACAAGGCATTGGCGGTGGGCATGGAGGCCAAGAGGATGATCGGGCGCACCCCGGCCCACATCACGGCCATCCGTCCCCTGCGCGATGGGGTCATCGCAGACTTCGATATCACCGAGAAGATGCTGCGCTACTTCATTCAGAAGGTGCATCGTCGCAAATGGGCACGACCGCGGATCGTGGTCTGTGTCCCTTCGGGCATCACCCCCGTCGAGCGTCGGGCGGTCGAGGAGGCCGCCTATCACGCCGGGGCGAGACGCGCCTACACCATCGAGGAGCCGATGGCCGCAGCGATCGGCTCCGGACTTCCCATCGGCGAGCCATCGGGCTCGATGGTCGTCGACATCGGCGGAGGCACCACCGAAGTCGCCGTGATATCTCTCGGGGGCATCGTGGTGTCCAGGTCCATCAGGGTCGGTGGCGACGAGCTCGACTCGGCGATCATCGACTGGGTCAAGAAAGAGCACAACGTGCTGGTCGGGGAGAGGACCGCCGAACAGCTCAAGATCGCAGTCGGCTCGGCCTGGCCCTACTCCGAGGAGCCCTCGGCGGAGGTGAGAGGGCGCGACCTGGTGACGGGTCTGCCCAAGACCATCCTGCTCACCAGCCAGGAAGTCAGGGAAGCGATCGAGGAGCCCACTCAGGCAATCGTCGACGCGGTCAAGTACACCCTCGACAAGACGCCGCCCGAGCTGGCAGCCGATGTCGTGGAGCGGGGAATCGTGCTCACCGGTGGAGGAGCACTACTGGTCGGGCTGGACCATCGTCTGGCCCACGAGACGGGGATGCCCATCGTGACCGCGGCGCAACCGCTGCAGTCGGTGGTGCTCGGATCAGGGAAATGCCTGGAGGAGTTCGACACACTGCACAACGTGCTGGTGTCCTCTGCACGGCCATGATTCCCTACTCCCGTCTCGTCCCATGCTGAGCCGACAGCCAGGCGACCGCACCCTCCCAACCCTCATCACCCTCCTCGTTCTCGGTCTGCTCCTGATGACTTTCGATGTCCGCTCGGAGGGCGGGGGAGTGATCGGTGTCGTCAGGTCGGGAGCGCAGACGATCGTGGCGCCGATGCAGAAGGCGGCGGCCTTTGCCGTCAACCCGGTTGTCGACATGATCGACTCGCTCACCAATGTCGCCTCTTTGCGTGAGCAGAATCTCTCCCTCCAGAAGAGAGTGGCCGTGCTCGAGGCCGACCTCGTGGCGGTTAACGACGACCTGGCCCGGCTCGAGCTCTACGAACAGCTCTACGCCCTCGAGTCGACCGGTGCGGCCCTTGGGCGCACTGTCGCCCAAGTCATCGGTCAGCCCGCTCTGGAGGGCGCACTGATCATCGACAAGGGCAGCTCGGACGGCATCGCGGTCGGCCAGCCCGTCATCGATCCAAACGGCTACGTGGTCGGATCGGTGGCGCAGGTGACTCCGGGAAGCGCGACGGTCATACCGATCACGGTCGGACGCAATCACCTCGCGGTGGCCGTGGGCAATCAGACCGGCACCGTGGTGCCCCAGATCGACACCGATGTGATGCGACTCGACCTCGACGCCCAGGAGCCGATCTTGGCGGGGGAGAGGGTGGTGACCTCTTCGGGGTCTGTCCGGTTCCCGTCGGGCTACCCCGTGGGTCAGGTGGCGGCAGACGCTGCTCCGACCAACGACTTCCTATCAACTGAGATGACGCCGTACGTGCGCCCCGACACTCTGCGCGTGGTCGTCGTCCTTGCCTGGCCGCCCGACCCGGTCACAGCGGTCACGGACACGGAGACGACCACCACGACCTCGCCGACCACCACCACGACCAATGGCTCCTCGACAACCTCGACGACTGCGGGTGATGGCTGATGCGACTCCGGACGGCGCTCACGGTCGGGTTGTTGCTCCTCGTCGCCCTGGTCTTGCAGACCACGCTGTTCAGCCAGCTCGAGGTGTTCACCCCCGATCTGGTGATGCTGGTCGTCATCGTGCTCGGTCTGACCAAGATCCGACCTGAGTTGGTCCTCGCCATCGGCTTCGTGTCGGGTCTTGCGGTGGATCTGCTCGGCACGGCAGTTCTCGGCCTGCGGGCGATGGTATTCACCGTCGTCGCATTTCTCGCGCTGCGAACGAGGGAACGCGCGGATATCGGGAGATTCGTGACCGCGCTTTGGGCAGGTCTGATCACGCTGGCAGGTATCGTCCTCCTCATCCTCGTGGGTACTCTGTTCGGCCAGACGGTCCTTCTGGGAGAGGGTGTCGTGGATCGGCTCGTGTTCGTCCCGATTGCAAACCTGATAGTGGCTTGGATCATGGCCCCCCTCTTCGTCCGACTCATCGATCGCGACACGACAGCCTTCCGATACGCGTGAGATTCGCAGTTCGACTCTCGATCCTGGGCCTGGCATTCGTCCTCATGTTCTCGGTCATCGGACTGCGTCTCTGGTTCGTCCAGGTCGCCGAGGGGCCATCTATCGCGCAGGCCGCGGAGGACCAGACCTGGCTCAGCAAGACGACCCACGCATCCCGGGGGGAGATATACGACCGGAACGGGAACCTCTTGGTGACGAGCCGGCTCGTCCCCGCCGTGTTCATCGATCGCACGTTCGTGCAAACGGATCAAAGGGAGGGCCTCATCCGCCGTCTGGCCGCTCTGCTGGCCATGGATCCGGCACTGCTCGACGGTTTGTACGAAGAGGCCGGCACCAATGGTCGGTTCCAGGTGGCGACCGTGAACAACGAGATCGCGTATCAGATCACCGAGCAACTCGGCGACCTCCCCGGTGTCGAGATCGTGAAGGTGCCGGAAAGGGTCTATCTCACCGGCCCCACGATGTCACATGTCATCGGTCACCTCGGGTTGCCCGACAAGGCCGATCTCGACGAGCGCCCCGATCTCGACCCGTCGGTGCGCATCGGCAAGTTGGGTGTGGAGGCCTACTACGACGAGGAGCTGCAGGGGACGCCCGGAGTGGAGGAGTATCGGGTCCGCCGCAGCGAGATCATCGACCAGGGCCCGGCGGTCGGCTCCATCCCCGGGAACTCGATCTTCCTCACCACCGACTCCGAGCTGCAACAAGTCGTGGAGCTCGCTCTCGAAGAGGGCATCGCCCTCTCCAACGAGGTGAAGGATGCCGACCGCGCCGCCGGTGAGGAGGTGTTCTCCGAAACCAAGCGTGCTGCCGCAGTCGTGCTCGATCCCCAGACTTTCGAGGTGCTGGCCCTGGCCTCCGTCCCGGATTTCGAGCCGCAGCTCTTCGTCGCCGGGATCGATGAGGATACGTTCTCACAGCTCAACGACTCGCTGGCGTTCAACAACCTGGCCGTCAGTGGCCTATACCCTCCCGCTTCGACGTTCAAGGCCATCACCTACACCGCGATTCAAGAGGAAAACCTCCCCTTCCCCACCGATATCGAGGGGGTCGACGCCGAGAACCGCCAGATCCATTGCGATGGCCAGCTCGAGCTACCCGAGCTCGCGGATGGCTCGCCGCAGGTGCGTCCAGACTGGTACGCACCCGGGAACAAGGGCTGGCTCGACATCCATGGTGCCCTCGAGCAGTCCTGCAACGTCTTCTTCTGGTCCCTCGGGTTGGGTACATGGCAGCATCGAGAGACCGTTGGCGAGAACGTCATCCAGGACTGGGCCAAGAGTCTCGGATATGGCTCACAGACCGGTATCGACCTGGCCAATGAGGCTCCCGGGATAGTCCCCACACGGGAGCTATTCGAAGAATGGGCCGCATATCAGATCGAGAACCCCGACGAGCCACCACGTCTGGCTGCCGAGCGGCTCGACCCCTCGCTGGCCAGTCCATGGTTCGGTGGTGACCTCATGGACTTCGCCATCGGCCAGGGCGCCTTCACGGCGACACCGCTACAGGCTGCTGTGTCCTACGCCATCTTGGCGAATGGGGGCACGGTCATGGAGCCCCGGGTCGTAGACCGGATCGTGGACGCCAACGGCGAGGTGGTCGAGGACATCGAGCCCCCGGTGATCGGGCAGGTGGAGATCAGCGAACAGACCCACAGGGAACTGCTCACCGACCTGAACCGCGTCGTGACCAGCGGCACGGCCCGGGCCGCTTTCGACGATTTCGGGCCTGGTCTGGACCAGGTCGGCGGGAAGACCGGGACCGGCCAGACGACGTTGACCCGCGACAACCACGCTTGGTTCATCGGCCTCGCCCCGATCGACAACCCGCAGTTCGTGGTGGCCGTCATCATCGAGGAAGGTGGGTCCGGCGGGGCCATCGCGGCCCCTGTGGCGCGACATATCCTCCAATACCTGATGGATAACGAGCCCACTCCGATAACGGCCGGCGATCAGGCCGACTGATGACTGCAGTACTGAACCGAATCCGAGAGGTGGGAGTCGTCCGGAGGAACAACCGGAGCGACTGGCTGCTCCTCGCGACCATGCTGGCGATGTCCGGGTTCGGCCTGCTGATGATCTACTCGGCGACATTGGCCAGCGGAACATTCTCGATGGAGCGTCAGATGATCTTCGTCGCCGCCGGAATCCTGATCTTCCTCATCACGTCGAACATCGATTATCGGGAGTACCGGGGCATCATCCCCGCGGCATCGATTGCAATCCTCGTCCTTCTCGTGGTGGTCTTCTTCTTCGAGCCGATCAACGACGTCACTCGCTGGATCCCGCTCGGGTATTTCAACCTCCAGCCGGCAGAGTTCGCCAAGGTGGTCGTCATCGTCGCCCTGGCGGCCCTTCTCGCTCCCCCCATCTCGAGGGATGAGCTCACGGGGCCGAGAGTCCTCACCTGGGCCAAGATGGGCCAGGCCGTCCTGCTGGTGGGAGTGCCCGGCTATCTGATCTTCCGCCAGCCCGACCTGGGGACGGCCCTGGTATTCGGCTTCATCCTCTTCGCCATGTTGTTCGTGGCCGGCGCCAACTGGAGACAGATCGCCCTGCTGACCACTGTCGTGGTCGCCGGCATCGCAGCCGTGGTCCAGTTCGACCTCCTGAACGATTACCAGAAGAGCCGAATCGAGGTTCTGTTCAGCCCGGAGACCGTAGATCCCCAGGGGATCGGCTATCAGATCATCCAATCGAAGAACGCCATCGGATCGGGCCAGCTCTTCGGCAAGGGCCTCTTTGCGGAAGACTCGTTCACGGCGTTCCAGTACGTGCCCGAGCAAGAGACCGACTTCATTTTCACCGCGGTGGCCGAACAGCTCGGTTTGGTCGGGGGCCTCCTCGTGATCCTCGCCTTCGTGATCATCGTCTGGCGACTGCTTGCCATCGCCAGCAGTGCGCGGGACCGCTTCGGTGCGCTGATCGCAACCGGCATCGCCGCCATGATCACGTTTCACGCTGTGGTCAACATAGGGATGACCATCGGCATCATGCCCGTGACCGGGCTGCCGTTGCCTTTCCTGAGTCTGGGCGGCTCGTTCTACATGGCGATGACACTTTCCCTCGGCATCGCCAACTCGATCTGGTTGATGCGAACACCGGTGCCGGGAGAAAACCAACTCACCTAGTCGAAGTGGAGTCGTCGGGAGTGATGGGGACGCTCGAACGGGCGCCGGTCGGCGGCAGCTACCGCGCTCGAACTCGGTCATGGGTATGTCATTAGGGTGTCTCGCTCATGTATCGGCGGAGCAACGAGGGGTGGGTCGAGGTCATCTGCGGCCCGATGTTCAGCGGCAAGAGCGAAGAGCTGATTCGTCGGGTCACCCGATCGAAGATCGCGCGCATCCCGGTCCAGGTCTTCAAGCCTTCGCTGGACGATCGCTATGCCGACACGGAAGTCGTCTCTCACTCGGAATGGAAGGTGGAGGCGATTCCCGTCTCTGACTCCACCGAGATGATCCGAGCTGTCGCCGACCAGACCCGTGTGATCGGAGTCGATGAGGGTCAGTTCTTCGACGACGGGTTGGTGGAGGTGGTCGACAACCTCGCTGCCACGGGGAAACAGGTCATCGTGGCCGGCTTGGACACGGACTACCTGCGACGGCCGTTCGAGCCCATCCCGTCGCTCTCCGACCGGGCCGAGTACGTCACCAAGATGCTCGCAGTCTGTCATCGCTGTGGCGGGCCGGCGTTGTACACGCAGCGGATCGTCCGATCTGACGATCTGGTCGTTCTAGGTGCCCAGGACGCCTACGAAGCTCGATGCCGCATGTGCTATGACCCGACCGAGCCGGAGCAGCCGGAGCTCGGCCTGGGAACTGACTAGTCCCGTCCGTCTAGTGATCTCGCCGGTGGTCTGCTACCCTCTCTTGCAGTCGGGAGGCGTCTCGAGCTTCTCATCTCGGCGTCACCCCTTTCGACTTTTCCGGTCGTGATCCCACCAGGAAAGGGATCCTCGGCCATACATTTCAGAGGAGTGAAAACAAATGGCTCTATTCCGCCGGAAGGGCCCAGAGATCGTCCGCAAGTCGTCCGCGGGAGGCACCGTCGAAGAGTTGAAGACGGTCACCGTCAAAGGACACAAGGTGGAGGTTCGCCGTGTCGAGGCGCCCGCTCCCACCAAGCCGACCCAGGACCGACGTCAGAAGAAGTCCAAGAAGAAACAGCAACAGCCTTCCAAGTCCCGTAACGGGGTCTCGACGTCCCGGACCAGATCACGGCGCCCGGTCGACGAGGAGATCATCGTCCCCACCGAGTCCGCCAGGAAGCAGATGCTGGTCAGCGCCAACAGCCATCAGACCCAGATCGTCATCCTGGAGGGCCCGGTCCTCGTCGAGCACTACGTCGCCAGGGACGACTCGGCGTCGGTGGCCGGAAACATCTACTTCGCCATTGCTCGAAATGTCCTGCCGGGCATGGAGGCTGCCTTCCTCGACTTCGGAGCCTCCAAGAATGGCGTTCTCTATGCCTCCGACGTGGCCACCCCTGGGAAGCGCAACGGGGGTCGTAACACCAAGCGCATCGAGGATGTGCTCAAGGAAGGTGACAAAGTCCTGGTGCAGGTCACGAAGGACGCCATGGGCGCCAAGGGTGCCCGACTCACGGGCATGCCCTCGTTGCCGGGGCGGTATCTCGTTCTGGTCCCGGACTCGGACAGCGTCGGGATCAGCAGACGGCTCCCCGACGGTGATCGGAACCGGCTCCGGGACGTGATCAACACAGTTCGCCCGGAGGGGTTTGGGGTGATAGTCCGCACAGCGGCTCTCCATGCCTCGGCCGAAGAGCTGGCGGCCGACATATCGCGTCTCACCAAGCAGTGGGAGTCGATCAAGGAGCAAGCCGACAAGGGAGATGCGCCGCGTCTGATCCATGAGGAGCCCGAGCTCCTGATCAAAGTGATCCGGGAGCACTTCACCGCCGATTTCCGCAAGCTCATGATCGACGACAAGGGTGCCCACGACACAGTCATCAAGTACCTGCAGTCGACTGCGCCGGACCTCGTCAGCAAGGTGCACCTCTACGAGGACGAGATCGCCCTCTTCGACCGCTATCACGTGGACGACCAGCTGAAGAAGGCACTCGATCGCAAAGTCTTCCTGCCCTCCGGTGGGCACCTCGTCATCGACCGGACCGAGGCACTGACAGTCATCGACGTCAACACCGGGAAGTTCGTCGGATCGAGCAACCTCGAAGAGACCGTGCTGCAGAACAACATCGAGGCCGCCGAGGAGATCGGACGCCAACTGCGACTACGCGACATCGGGGGGATCATCGTCATCGACTTCATCGACATGGAGACCACCGAAAACCAGCAGAAGGTCCTGCGTCGGCTGAAAGAGACCCTGGCCAGGGACAAGACTCGCACCCAGGTGTTCGACGTCTCCCACCTGGGCCTCGTCGAGATGACCCGGAAGAACGTCTCCGCCGGGTTGCTCGAGCAGTTCTCGCACAAGTGTGAGCACTGCTCAGGGAGAGGCGTGGTCATCGAAGAGTCGTTCCGTCCCACGCTCACGCCCGCGGAGGCAGCAGCTGCCGAGATAGAGGCCTGACGGCGACGACGTCTCACGATTCGGCTTGGCCCAAGGCCGCCAACTGGTTTACCATTCGAGTCGGTTTCCCCCCTTCCCAGAGAGGTTTTCGCATGTACGCCATCATCCGCACAGGTGGCAAACAAGCCAAGGTCCAGTCGGGTGATGTGCTCGATGTCGAGCGCATCAAGACCGATGACGACAAGCTCACATTCGAGCCTCTGCTCGTCGTGGATGACGACGGAAACGCCGTGTCCGATCGTGCTGCGCTGGCGAAGGCCACGGTGACGGCCAAAGTGCTCGGTGAGAGCGCCGGTCCGAAAGTCGATATCTTCAAGTACAAGAACAAGTCCGGCTACCGGCGCCGGCAGGGCCACCGTCAGAAGTACACCCGCATCGAGATCACCGGGATCAAGCTCCCGGCAGCGGCCAAGAAGAAGGCAGCGGCGAAGAAGAAGGAAGAGACCGCCGCCTCGGAAGAGGAGTAGAGATGTCCAAGACAAAAGCAGGCGGTTCCTCCAAGAATGGTCGCGACTCACGCGCTCAGCGGCTCGGCTCCAAGGTGTTCGACGGACAGTTCGTGAATGCCGGCTCGATCATCGTCCGCCAGCGTGGCACTCACATCCATCCTGGTGAGAACGTCGGCCGCGGAAGCGACGACACCCTGTTCGCGACCGCAGCCGGAACCGTCAAGTACGCGGTTCGCAACAACCGTCGCCACGTCTCAGTCATCGGCGAGTAGACGACAGGTCACCGGCTTGACCGGTCATGTTCGTTGACCGGGTCCGTGTCGGCCTTCGGGCCGGAGACGGTGGTGCGGGAGTTGCTGCATTCGAGAGGTCGAAGGGCCGTCCCAAAGGCAAACCCACCGGGGGCAACGGCGGACCCGGCGGCTCGGTCGTCCTCAGAGCCGATCCCTCCGTGGCCACCCTGCTCAGATTCCAGCGCAACCCCCACCACTCGGCCGGAGCCGGCACCCACGGTGAGGGCGACCTTCGCCACGGCAAGAAGGGGGAGGACCGTATCCTCGGGGTCCCGCTCGGGACGGTGGTGAGGGACGACGCTGGAGTGCTTGTAGCCGACCTGGTCGAAGAGGGTCAAGAGGTGGTCGCGGTACAGGGAGGCAGAGGAGGGCTCGGCAACGCTGCTTTCGTGGGCCCCTCCAATCGGGCTCCCTCCATCGCCGAACAGGGCGAATTTGGACGCGAGGAGTGGTTCACTCTCGAGTTGAAGGTGCTCGCCGATGCCGCCCTCATCGGTTTCCCCAACGCAGGCAAGTCGACCTTCATCTCCAAGGTCTCGGCCGCCAGACCCAAGATCGCCGACTACCCGTTCACCACACTGGAGCCGAACCTGGGAGTGGTCAGCTTCGACGACCGGGAGTTCGTCCTCGCCGACATTCCCGGTCTCATCGAGGGCGCTGCCGAGGGGAAGGGTCTGGGGCATGAGTTTCTCCGCCATACCGAGCGGGCCCGGGTCCTAGTGATCCTCCTCGATCCCGCGCAGACCCAGGAAGCGTCCCCCGAGGAGCAGTTGGAGATCCTCCGTCGTGAGATAGGCGACTATTCGCCGGAGCTTGCGGTGCGACCCTCGATCGTCCTCATGAACAAGATCGACCTCGAGGAGGCGGCTGCACCGGCCGCCGAGCTTGGTGTGATGGCGGTGTCGGCCGTGACGGGGGACGGGCTGCGGGATGCCCTCCACGCCATCGCCGACCTCGTCGATCGGGCGCAGCGAGATGCGCCGGGACGACGGGGATACATCCTCCATCGACCGCTGGGCCCCACGTTCAGCGTCATCCGGGAAGGCGACGCGTGGCGGCTGGAAGGCCGAGCCGTTGAGCGTGCCGTGTCGTTCGCCGACCTCACCCTGCCAGAGGCCGCCGACATGGCGGCGCGTCGGCTTGCGCGCCTGGGCGTCGACGATGCGCTCGTCGAGGCGGGGGCGGTGTCCGGTGACGAGGTACGCATTGGGGAGCTCGCCTTCGAATTCACCCCCGATCTTTCAGAAGAGGAGTAGAGCCGCCGACGCAGGCACTCCAGGGGGAGGGCCTTGGCTCTGGACGCTCGGTCGACGGGCGCGCAGCCCTCTAGCGTCTCCAAAGGTCCCTGGTGAACAGGACGAGGACGGGAAAGATCTCCAGCCGCCCCACGATCATCAGACTGGCCAGCAGCCACTTGGCGAGTTGGGGGAGGTTGGCGTAGTTGGCCGCCGGGCCGACCTCACCGAGGCCAGGCCCTATGTTGCCGATGGACGCTGCCACCGCGCTGGTCGCGGTGACGAGGTCGAGGCCCTCGGCGAGGTTGGCGTCGATGAAGGCGAGACCGAACGTCGCCGTCATGAAGAGGAACATGTAGAACAGGAAGTACGACTGGACGGCTTCGATCACGGGCTCGGTGACCTTCTGTTTTCCGAAATGGGTGATGAACACGCCGCGCGGGTGCACCAGACGGCGCAGATCGGCGAAGGCCGCCTTGGAGAGGACGCCGATCCGAAATGTCTTCATACCCCCGGCGGTCGACCCTGCCATGCCGCCGAGGAACATCAGCCCTACGACCATGATCTGAAGTGCGGGTCGCCAGGTGCCGAAGTCCGACGAGGCAAATCCGGTGGTGGTCGTCAACGAGACCGTGTTGAAGGCGGCGTCCCGGATGGCGTCGCCGGTCGAGAAGTCGGCGAACAGGCCGCCGGCAACGATGATCACCGCGGCAACCGTTATGAACGAGTAGAGGCGAAACTCGGAGTTGCGCACGTAGTCGACGGGTTTGTTCCACGCACGGAAGTGGAGCGCGAAGGACACCCCTGCGGCGAACATGAAGAAGGTGATCACCCACTTCGTGTAGTCGGAGAACCCTGCGATCGAGTCGGGCTCGGTCCCGAATCCACCGGTCGACATGGTGGTGAATGAGTGAATGACAGCCTGGAATCCGCTCATGTCTCCCAGAGCGAGCAGGGCGGTCTCGACGGCGGTGATCACGGCGTAGACCAGCCAGAGGCGTTTCGCGGTCTCCTGGAACCTCGGCGTGAGGCGGTCAGGAGTCGGCCCTGGCGACTCGGCCCTTGCCAATTGCATCCCGCCTGTGCCGAGCAAGGGGAGGATGGCCACGCCGAGGACGATCACCCCCATCCCTCCCAGCCACTGGGTCATGGCTCTCCAGAACGTTATCCCGTTGGGCAGGACCCTGGGGTCGGGGAGAATCGATGCTCCCGTCGTGGTGAACCCTGAAGCTGTCTCGAAGACGGCATCGGTGATACTGGGGATCGCCCCCGTGAGCAGGTAGGGGAGGGCGCCGAAGATCGAGAATACGAACCACGCCAGGCCCACCGTGGCGAATCCTTGCTTTACCGTGATTGTCTTCGGCCGCCTCACCAGGCGCCGGGAGGCATAGCCGATGGTGGCGGTGATCCCCGCCGAGACTGCGATCCACACAGCAGTGACGTACTCGCCGAACAGGGCCGAAACGACCGCTGCCGACGTCATCGCCACGGCGATGAACATCAAGACCGAGCCGAGCACGAAGGCCACCGTCTTCAGGAGATTCGTCGTCGGAGACCGCCCGGTGAGCTCCAACCGGGTCGTCATGCTGTGAATAGGCGGGAGGACTCTACGATGTCGCGGGGCAAGGAGAAGAAGATGATGTGGTCACCGGCCTTGACGACGGTGGAACCGTCCGGCACGAACGTCGTCCCGTCCCTGGATATGCCTCCGATGATCACCCCCACCGGAAGGTCCAGGTCCATCAGTGACTTCTCCACGGCCTCAGAGCTCGCCGCTACCTCGATCTCTATGGCCTCGGCGTCCGTGTCCGAGAATGTCGCCACCTGTTCGACCTGGCCCTGGCGCACGAAGCGCAGGATCGCCGACGCCGCCATCAGCCGGGAAGAAACGGCAGCGTCGATGCCGAGCCCGCTGAGAAGTCCGACATAGGCGATTCTGTTGAACCTGGATATCGCCATCCCTGCACCACTGGCCTTCGCCACGAGACAGCCCATGAGGTTGACCTCGTCCCAGCCCGACAGGGCCAGGACGACGTCCTTCGGCCCGAGATCGAGCTCGGCCAGGACATCGGGGTCTGTCGGATCTCCATTTATGACGAGGGCGTACGGGTGGCGGCCGGCGAGGTAGCGGCAGCGATCCGGCTCTTCATCGATCACCACGACAGACAACCCCGCCTCGGTCATGACGTCGGCGGTGATCTCGGCGAGACGGGTCCCACCCACGATGATCGCCCGGTCGATGTGGCGCCGCTTCACGCCGAGAAGGCGAGTGGCGTCGTCGACGCGCTCACTCGTGGTCATCAAGAGGGCATGGTCTCCTGGTCGGACGACGGTGTCCCCGTGAGCCACGATGGTTCTCCCGTCACGGACGAGAGCTGCCACCACCCAGCCCCACTCCGCCTGCCGAACCCGAAGCTCACGGAGCGGCCCGGCGGTGATGGCGGCGTTTTGGTCGACCCGACCGCCCACCATCACCAGCTTGCCGTCGGCGAACTCGATCAGCTCACTGGCGCCGCCGAGACCGACGATCCCGACCAAGCCTTCGGCGGCAGTGGCGGAGGGGTCGATGACTAGATCGACGCCGAGCCGGTCTGCCCCCTCGCGAAGCTCGCCGTCCTCGATGCGGGCGATCGTGGTCTTGGCTCCCAACTGGGTGCCGGTGTAGCACGCGAGGATGTTGGCGCCGTCGGAGCTGGTGACCGCGATGAGGAGGTCGGTGTCCTCGGCCCCGGCCTTCTCGAGCATCTGGACGCTGGCGCCGTTCCCGTGCAGCACCAAGGCGTCGATCGACTCTTGGAGCTCGGCAGCCCGGGCCTCATTATCCTCGATGACGACCACATCCTGGCCACCGGTCGAGAGGCGTTCGGCGAGATAGGAGCCGACCGCCCCCGCGCCCACGATGATTATTCGCATTGCGTGCCTGATCCAGTGCGCACAGACCAATCAGGCTAACCCTGGCGGCACCGGTGTTCACGTTGCTTCGTGATCAATTCGGGCCACCCGTAGAATGAACCTCCTCACCTCTCCTGGAGACCGATGCACTTCGACGGACCAACCCAAGTCGCCGAGTCCCTGCGCTCGGTGAACTACCTGGCCGATGACCGCATCTCCCAGGTCGTGTTCCTGGCGAGTCGTCTCGACAAACCTGTTCTCGTCGAGGGCCCGGCAGGTGTCGGCAAGACCGAACTGGCCAAGGCGATGGCAGCGTCGACAGGTCGAGAGCTCATCCGGTTGCAGTGCTACGAGGGTCTCGACGAGGCCAAAGCGCTATACGAGTGGAACTACAAGAAACAGCTGTTACGCATCCAGTCGGACGTCGACCACGACTGGGACACGATCAGCCACGACATCTTCTCGGAGGAGTTCCTGCTCACCCGCCCCCTGTTGGCCGCCATTCGGGCCACCGATCCTGTGGTTCTCCTCATCGACGAGGTAGACCGTGTCGAGGTGGAGACCGAGGCGCTGCTGCTGGAGATCCTCTCTGACTTCCAGGTCTCCATCCCCGAGCTGGGGACGATGAGCGCCAACACCCAGCCCCTGGTCTTCCTGACCTCGAACAACACTCGCGAGCTGAGCGAGGCGTTGAAGAGACGGTGTCTCTTCCTACACATCGACTACCCGGACGCCGAGCGTGAGCAATTGATCCTGGAGGCACGGGTCCCCGGTTTGTCCGGGCACCTCGCCGGACAGGTGGCCAAAGTCGCCCGGTCGATACGGAGCCTCGACCTGAAAAAGGCGCCATCGGTCTCCGAGACCATCGATTGGGCCCGAACCTTGATCGCGTTGTCCGTGGAGGAAGTCGACGAGGACGTGCTTGGCGACACCCTCCACGTCCTCTTGAAGTACCAGAGCGACATCGAGAGAGCGGCCAAGGAGCTCACCTCCACGCCGGCCAGCTGATGCTCCCCGTCATCACCGGGTTCATCGACGAGCTCCGGGAGGCGGGTGTGCCCGTCTCCATGGTGGAGTCGATCGATGCGATGAAAGCCGTAGAGGCGATCGACCTCGCCAGCCGAACCGCCCTGCGCGAGACCCTCAGGGCGACGCTGGTGAAGAACCTCAGACACGAGCGGGCGTTCGACACCGCTTTCGACGTCTATTTCTCGACGGTGCCGCGGCCATCGGGCGAGAGCGACGGGTCACCGCCGGCCGACCAGGGGGGTGAGGCTGCCGGGGGCGAAGGTGGCCCCGGATCGGGCGACTTCGACCCAGATCAGTTGTTCAATGCGCTACTGAACGCCCTCGCCGGGCTGGACCAGGAGGCATTGCGTCGTGGTGTGCGCGAGGCCGTGGAGCGTCTTGCCGGCATGGAGCCGGGTCGACCGGTGGGTGGGACCTACTACCTGTATCGCACCCTTCGCCGGCTCGATCTCGCTCAGCTCGAAGCCCAATTGATGGAGGCTCTCAGCGGCGACGACGATCTCACCGAGTTCGAGGAGCGTCTGCTCCGAGAGGAGGTCGAGTCCCTCATCGAGAGACTCAGAGAGGAGGTCCAAGAAGAGATACGACGACGGCTGGTCGCCGATCGGGGGCGTGAGGCCGTTGCCAAGACCTTGCGCCGACCTCTCATCGAGGACATCGACTTGATGCACGCCACCAGCGCCGATCTGGCCGAGATGGAAGCCGCGATTGGCCCGTTGACGAGGAAGCTGGCGGCCCGACTGGCAAGACGCAGGAAGAAGCGAACCGGTCGTCTCGATTTCCGGCGCACGGTTCGTAGGTCCCTGGCCACAGGGGGCGTGCCTGCCGACCCCCAATTCAAGCATCCCCGGCCCCATCGCCCCGAGGTGTGGCTGTTGTGCGACATCTCGGGCTCGATGGCGACCTTTTCACGATTCACCCTCCAGTTCACCCATGCCATGGCCACCCACTTCTCCAAACTTCGCTCCTTTGCCTTCGTGGACACCATCGACGAGGTGACCGAGTTCTTCGGTCCAGGGATCGATTTCGGCTCCGCGGTGTCGCGAATCACGACCGAGGCGGAGGTGGTATGGCTCGACGGGCATTCGGACTACGGCAACTCCCTCGAGACCTTTCACACCCGCTACGGCAGCCAACTCACCTCGCGGACGACCGTGATCATCACCGGTGACGCGCGCAACAACTACCGGCCGGCGCGAGATGGCATCCTGGCCGATGTCGCCAAAGCGTCCCGGGGGCTGGTTTGGCTCAATCCCGAGCCCATCGCCTACTGGGACACGGGGGACTCGGCGATGTCGCACTACGGACGTCATTGCACATCAGTCCACGAGGTCCGGACCCTCAGACAGCTGGAAGAGTTCGTGGAGACCTTGACACTGCCGTCGGGAAGGCATCGTCAGAATGCCTAAACCCGGGCTTGCAAGCTGCCGATACCGGTCTTGGCTTCAAAGGGGCTTCTAGACGAGGTGTATCAATGGGCTCACGCATTCTGATTGTTGAGGACAGCGCAGTCATCAGACGCCTGATCGAGGTCTGCCTGCGCGCTGCCGATCTCGAGATAATCACCCGTGACGACGGGCGCACCGGTCTGACTGCGGTCAGCTCGGAGTCCCCGGACCTGGTGGTTCTCGACATCGGGCTGCCGGGAATGGATGGCTGGGAAGTCCTCGACCGCATCAGGAAGGACGAGACGACCAAGTCGATTCCCGTAGTCGTCCTCACGGCGCATGCCGAGGAGGAGTCGAGACGGCGTGCCAACGAGGGCGGTGCCGATGCCTTCGTCACCAAGCCGTTCCAGCCCAACGACTTCCGAAGCACGGTTCTCTCCCTCCTGGAATAGCGCCGAACGGGGACCATGGGGCAGTGGTGCCCCAGCGTCCTTGGCCCGCACTCCCTGTCCACCATCCCACACCGAGGGGTGAGGTGTATCACTGGCGGCGCTGACCCCCGGCGCGGACGTATTCGCGCCAAAGTCGGTCGCCATTAGTCTGCCGCCAGTGACTATCGAAGCTGCCATACCGTCGTTCATCGGCGCCCCAGTCCAACGACGTGAAGACCCGGCATTGGTGTCCGGGACCGGCCGATACGTCGACGACATCTCCCCGACCGGGACCCTTCATCTCGCCATAGTCCGCTCTCCGTTCGCCCATGCCGACATCACCGGCATCGACATCTCCGCTGCACGAGAGTCCGCTGGCGTGTGGGCCGTGATAACACCCGAGGACGTCGTCGACGTGATGATGCCGCCCTCACCGCGCCCCGACCGCAATATCCCGCGACGCTTCCCGCTCGTGCAGGGGCGTGCCCTCATGCCGGGAGACCCGGTCGTCGCGGTGGTGGCGGAGACTTCGGCAGCCGCTCGGGACGCTGCCGACCTCGTGTTCGTCGACTATGAGCCGCTCGATGTGGTCGGAGACGTCGATGAGGCGATCGATGCGCCCGCGATCCACTCCGGGCTCGACTCCGACAGCAACGTCGCCTATGACCGGTCGAAAGGGGACCGCGCCGCTTTCGACGCCGTCGATGGGGCGGTGAAGTTGACCGGTGTCGTCGACCACCCCAGAGTCGTCCCGGCCCCGATGGAGAACCGGGTCATCCTCGCCGAGTGGAAGGAGGACGGCTTGACCGTCCACCTGTCCAGCCAGGCCCCCCAGTTGATGCAGGAGCAGCTGGCTGCCGACTTCGACCTGCCCCAATCGTCCGTGCGTGTGATCACCCCGTTCGTCGGTGGCGGATTCGGCTGCAAGTTCGACCTGGCGGAGGAGGAGTACCTCGCCATCCTCGCGGCCCGGATGACAGGTCGGCCCGTGAAGTGGGCCGAGAGCCGTCGCGAGCACCTGCTGACCATCGGGCACGGGAGGGCGCAGAGGCACCGCTACGAGGTGGTGGCGGACGAGGACGGGAAGATCGAGGCTCTCTGGCTCGACAGCCTCGTCGACCTCGGGTGCCGTCATCGCTACCTCTCGTTCATGGAGCTGACCCCCCGCATGGGCACCGGGACATACGACATCCCGACATACGGATGGAGGATGCGCGGTGTGTGGACCAACCGGGCACCGCGCGGCATCTACCGCGGGGCTGGGAGGCCCGAGGCCACCCTGACTGTCGAGAGGGTGATCGACGCGGTGGCCAAGGCCACCGGGGTCGATCCAGCCGAGGTGCGACGGCGCAACTTCATCGAGCCGGGTCAGTTCCCCTATGCCTCCTCCGGTGGCAAGAAGCTGGGCGGTTACGTATTCGACACTGGGGAGTACGAGAGAGCACTGGACCGACTCCTCGATGTCGCCGATTACCCGGGGCTGCGGCGTGAGCAGGAAGCGGCACGCGCCCAGGGACGCATCTTGGGTATCGGTATGGCC
>Ga0214468_1000144_pt1 | contig 21856 bp, 19 predicted proteins | sample RVTome_9_FD_187334 | JGI IMG/M metagenome (GOLD analysis project Ga0214468, IMG submission 187334) | Soil microbial communities from uranium-contaminated site in the Upper Colorado River Basin, Wyoming, United States - RVT155D38 HiSeq ...
GAGTCCTGGCAGTACGTGACCACCGACCATCTGGGCACGCCCCTGCTTGCGTCGGACGAGACGGGAAGCGTCACCTGGACCGGCGGCTTCGAGCCCTTCGGCCACGACTTCGCCGAAGGAACGGCCGGTGCCGCCCTGGCTCACGACCTCTTCCTCCGCTTCCCCGGCCAGTGGGAAACCGAGCTCTGGGCCGACGCCAGCCTCGGCACCGGCGGGCTCTACTACAACGTCCACCGCTGGTATGGACCGGGGTCGGGACGATATCTAAGGCCGGATCCGCTGGCGGCTGCCGGAGCAGATGATTCTCGATTGCTGCTACGACTCGCCGATCAGCTATATAGCTACGCCAACGGTCGGCCGGCGCTACTCATCGACCCATTGGGCCTGAAGGTGGAAATCTGTCAGCGCCCGAATGACATCCCGCAGCTTGAGGGAACGCCGCTGGACGATTGGCCGCATCAGTGGATCAGGACACCGCAGCGAGAAGCAGGTGCAGGACCAGCCGGCGGTGTGCGCCCGGAAGACGCGCAGGGCTGCCCCGTCTGTCGATCGATGGTCGTCAGGGATCATTCCGATGAGCCAGTGAGAGAGTGCCGAGAAGTCCTGTTCGTAGACGAGGACTGTGTGAATCGGCTGCTCGAGATCGGAAGACCAATAGGAGGCTTCTTCCCGTTACTGAATGACTGCGGAGCCTTTGTCCGACGGGTGATAGCTGAGTGCAGGCAGAACCCTGCGCTTCCTCGATATCGCCATAGCCCCCTGGACTAAAGAGAGACTGCTAAGGCATACTCGTCATGCGCAAATTGATAATCGCCATGATCGTCTTCGGCACTGCCACTTTTCTAGTCGGATACCTTTGGGTTTCAAGTGTTGCGTCCAGTTTCATGACAACTAACCAGCGGGCCAGCAAGGAGGCCGCTGATCTGATCGAGATCCAGTGCCCACGCGAAACGTCATTGATTTCAAGGCCATGGGGCAAGACCGGGTGGTCGGTGTTGTGCGCTCGCGGCGGAATGCCCCACGGGCCATGGTTCGCCGTGGAAGCTGGAAGGCTGGAAGCACGTGGAGCGTACGCGGACGGGTCTCGATGCGGTTCGTGGCAATGGCTTAGCCCCGACGGTAGCGTACTCAAGCGTGAGATTCTAACAGCATGTTCTGATTCGGAAGTCATCCAAGGCTTAGCGCGGGAGCGCAAGCCTGACGACTCCGGTGTCTGATTTCTTTTACAACGTGCACCGCTGGTACTCACCCGCCACCGGCAGGTACACACGGCCCGACCCGCTAGGGATCGATGAAGACGACTACACCCTGTACGCTTACGCCATCGCGAATCCTCTGATCAACATCGACCCCGATGGCTTGATAGCTCTCGCTCCAGGCGAGAAGTGCAAGGGCTTCAAAAAGATGTTACGCAGGCTGCAGAAAATAAAGAAGAACTGCGAATGCCTCGCGTACTTCCGCGATGAACTCGGCGGAAACCTCTTAGAACTCCTCGATGGCCCGCTTCCTCAGGTCAGGATCAGAAAGGGACCAGGATCAGCCAGCACACCATGCGCGAAGGACCCTGGGCTATTTGATCGATCCGACCTTCTGTCGACTGGGTTACCGCAGGGATCTTCGGCACATCATCGTGCATGAGCTGGCTCACTTCGCCGACTGCGACAAGCAGCGTTATCCCCCCGGAAGATCAATCGACTCGAGAGCGAAGTGACATTGCGTTGGCTGATCTCCCTACTGCTCATAATTGATCTGGCGTGTCTCTCTACGGGTGTCAGAGGTGCGCTGCCGGCGAGCTCGCTTGAGCTGCACTTGGAGGTGGAGCAGGCGCTAGTCGGCGGGTCGAGCCATCCCATCGCGAGCATTGAGATCAAGAATACGGCGGCTACACCCGTAGCGTTCTCGAAGACTTTCGGCATAACCAATCAGCCGTGGCTAAGTCTACAGATTCAGGGAGAGGACGGCAAGCAAGTCTACTATCCCATAGAGATCGATGTTTTCGGTCAATCTCCCGACTACATCTGCCTTCCGCCAGAGGAGACCATTCGGTGGAAGATCGACCTTGAGAGCTGGCAGCCGTCATTCGGTGGCGAACTCGCCGACGACAAATATTCGTTCGACCTAGCTGCAGGCCGATACCAGATCCGGGTGCGCTATGCCGATGACCCGGCTCGGGTGCGGGCTGAGTGTCCAGGAATCGCAGGTGAAACGCTTTCCGAATGGGCACACTTCGAGAAGCGCTCATCCAGACCGCGTTGACGCAGATACGATTAGGACTACCTCTGTCACGCGTGTACAGCGTGCACCGCTGGTATCAACCTGGAACCGGCAGGTACACGCGGCCCGATCCGCTCGGCGCCCAGGGTGACTTTCATCCCTACCTCTACGCCACGGCGAATCCGCTACTCTTCTTCGATCCGCTGGGCGAGAAGTCACGGGTCTGCTGCACGCCCGTGCCGCTGGCGCCGGGTCCGGCGAAGCACTGCTTCATCGAGTACGAGGATCACAGGACCGGTGACAGCACGACCTACGCACTCCACCGGGTCAAGCGCAAGGGATGCAAGTACAAGAACGACAACTTTGATCTGACGCACCTTCCCGATCGGGATCCCCGCACGCAGTGCGGCCCCTGGCTCGAGGTCTGTGGTGACAACATCTGCCTCGACAGGGCCTTCGACGCCTACCCGAACCCCTCGGACTACCAGCTGATCCGCGGTCCCAACAGCAACTCCTTCGCTCGGACGCTCGCCGACGCGTGCGGCCTCACGCCGCCGAGCATTGCGGGCGAGCCCGGCCAGACCCCCGGCTGGCACAAAGAGGGCCGGCCAGCGAAGGATCGGAACTTCAGGTGCCCGCCGCAGCGGTAGGCCGAGAGCGTCTCGTCAGGTCTGTCGCCTTCATGGTGCTCGGGGTGGTCCTGGCCGCCTGCTCTCTCCTGAACCACCCATGGCGGAAGGCGGACGATTACGTCGCGGGGCTGCGATGCAACATGTCGGAGGCCGAGCTGAGAACCTACTCCGAACGCTACCCGCAGCTCGAGATCCGGGACCCTGACGAGCCGGAGCTCCTGATCGCATCGAAGGGGAACACCCAGATTCTGCTGTGGCTCGGCGCAGGTGGCTTGACCGCCTACCAAGTCACGTGGACCTACCCGCTCACCAATTTCGACTCGCGGCTCAAGACCGACGTCTGCTCAGGGGCCAGGTACGTGGAGCTCAACCTGGTCGGCGACTCGGAGCTCTCGGGAGCCGCGGTCTGGCTGGACGGCGAGCGCGTCGGCACGCTCTCTAAGACCGGCACCTTCACTTGGGACGTGCCGCTCGGTGTGCACCAACTCCGGGTGGAAAGGATGGGCGGAGGCTCCTGGAGCACCGAGCTTCGCTATGACGAATCCGGACCCGGTCACCATCGCGTCCCGGTTTCTGCGGCCGGCTTTCCTCAGAGCTCGTAACTCGCTGTCGGTCGTGGTGACGCTGGGCGCTCAGCAGCCGTAGCCCTCAGCCGTCGAACCCGATCGGGGGTCGCGAGGCGTCCTCGTCGGATCCGGCGCTCTCTCGGATCTCCTCTGCGATCGCCATTCCTTGAGTCCTCCAGCAGGCGGGGCGGTAGGCCGTGAAATCCCGCGAGCACTCTTCCCGCACGGTCGACGACACCGAGCGCTCGACCATGTCGGTTTGGCTGAGGAGGTTGGGGACCTCCTGCTCGCCGACCAGGTAGTCGATGGTGACGCCGAAGACCTCGGCCATCTTCTGAGCGACCTCGATGGACGGCATCATCTCGCCGCGCTCGTAGCGGCGGGGGCGGCCGGCCCTGCGGGCGCGGGCAAGCCGCGGAGGGCACGGGCCGCGCCAGCGGCCCCCCGCCCCCGGCCCCGCCGCTGTCACGGCCCGTGCAGGCTCCGCTGTCCGATAAGGCGCCTTATCGGACCTTGCCCTCGGCCGCCCCCGCCTTGGGCCGCCCTGGCGGTCGGCCTTGCACATAACGCCGAGCGCTATGTCAACTTGGGGCGGGCTCGGATCGTGGGAGCTCGGGGACCGAGGCCTCCGGCCACCGCGCCCCACCCCGGGCCTCCGAGGCGAGCAGCGCCGGGTCTCTCCGGCCCCGGCGACCTCCTGATCGGTGGTTTCAAAGATCTCATCGACGACGCGGATGCCGTCTCGGTAGCGGGCGCCGAGGGCGACCTCGGGTAGCAGCTCCGGATGGTCGAGGCGGCGGAATCTGCGTTCGCCGACGAGGAGCAAACGCCAGGTCAGCGCCGTGGCGCCAGGGACTTTTCTTGTAGCGCTTCCCAGCATCGGTGCGCAGCCGCACGGCGGCGAAGGGCGATTCGACGGGGTTGGTGGTCCGCAGGTGCTTCCAGTGCTCTTTGGGGAAATCGTAGTAGGTCACCATCCGCTCCCAGTCCCGTAGCAGGGTCTCGGTGGCAGCGGGGTGGGTGGCCCGATAGCGGTCGACGAAGAGGTCGCGCCGCTGCTCGGCCTCGGCGCGGCTCTCGGCGTAGGCGATCTGGCGCAGCAGCTCCCGTGCTTCGGCCTGCAGCCGCCGGGGCAGCCGGTCGAGGACGTTGCAGATCTTGTGGTTCCAGCAGCGCTGCTCGGCAACCTCGGGGAAGACGTCGGCCATCGCACCCCAGATGCCGAGGTGGCCGTCGGCGACGAGCAGGCGGGGCGTCTTCAGTCCCCGCTCGCGCAGGCTCCGCAGCAGGCTGGCCCACGAGGCGATCGACTCGCGGTGGCCCGGCTCCAGCGCGAGCAGGATCTTGCGCCCGTCGCGCAGGGCGGCGATGACCACCAGCACGGCGGCCTTGTCCTTCTCCAGCCCTGCCTTGATGTAGATCCCGTCGGCCCACAAGTACACCGGCTCCAGCCCGACGAGCGACCGCGTCCGCCACGCCTCGTATTCGACCACCCACTGGCCGCGCAGCCGCTCGATCGAGCTCGCCGACAGCGGTGCGCCGTCGCCGAGCAGCCCGCGTAGCGCCAGCTCGAAGTCCCCCTGCGCCAACCCGTGCAGGTACAGCTGCGGCAGGAGCTCGCCGACCTCCTCGGTGCGCCGTTTGAACAGCGGCAACACCTGGCTCTCGAAGCGCTCCTCGAGCCCGCGCAGCCGCGGCCGGCGGACCTCGATCGTCCCGCTGGTCAGCGACAGCCGCCGCGGCTTGCCGAAGCCGTTGCGGTAGACCGGTGTCGTCTCCTCGCCGACCGCCGGCCGCCGCTCGCTCTTGGCCCGTCCGACCAGCGCGGTGACCTCCTCCTCGAGCAACCGCTGGACGAAGCCCTGGATCTGCTCGCGGGCCAAAGTCTCCAGCTGCTCCCAGATGCCCCTTGACCCGAACCTCTCTTCGCTGCTCTTCTCCGCACTTTGGCGGCCGACCGGGGAGCGCCAGCGGACCCGTGGGCGCTGGGTTCCGGGCGTGGCGATCAGAGCGCGGCCGTGGCGAGAAGCCTCAGAGCCAGCCCCTCGCTGTCGCGATGCCGCCGGCGCCACTCCAGTTGCGGCCGGCGGCGCTCGGGCGCGGAACTCGCCGCTCGGCGAGGTGGGCGAGGATCTTGCGCACGACCCTCGGGTCGAGGAGCAACGCGCGTCTTCGACCCGCCACCGTGTACGGTCCCTGCTCAGGGGGCCGCGAGCCGTACCGGAAGGTGGCGGCGCAGGAGGTTGAAGTCGGAGTCCATGGTCAAGATCGGTGCGCCGAGCCGTTCGGCGACGGCGCAGATCAAGAAATCGGTGTTCGAAGCCTGGACGCCCTTCCGCCGGCAAGTGTTGAAGTGGGCGGCGGCACGCTCGTAGTCCTCGCGCTCGATCACCTCGTCGGGGAACGCGCGCAGGGCCTCACGCAGCCGCTCGTAGTGCGCCTGGTGCTGGATTCCGGACAGCAGCTCCTGGCGAATGGGGCCGAGGATCGCCGCGCGCCCCTCCTCGACGAGCTGACGGAGGACCTCGACGACACCGTCGTGGCGTGGCGACCGTCGGCGCAGAGCCTGCGACCACACCGAAGTGTCGACGAGGACCTTCACTCCCGCGACCGTTGCGCCTTGTAGTCGTAGTCGTCGTCGTACTCCACCGTGCCGAACAGCTCCAGGACCTCCCGCTGGTTGCGCCGGCGAACGTACTCCTCCAGCGCCTCGTTCACCGTCGCCTTCTTGGTCCGGTGACCGCCAACCCGCAACGCTTCGTCGAGCAGCTCGGGATCGATGGCCAGGTTCGTCGCCATGAGCACCCTCCCCGACACAACTTACCACACACGACCCTGTGTGATGACCGTCCTCGGCCTGCTGGCCGCCGCCTGACGAGGAACGTCCGGCCCGCCGCGCCGTCGGCCTTCACGACGCGATGTTCCTCATCCCGGTCACCCTCCTGCTGACCGCGGTGTTCGTCTTCCTCGCCTCGCGCAGCTTCGCGGCGGACGCGCGGCGGATGCAGGGTCGGCTGGCGGAGGGTGAGCCGGGGACTCCGGAAGCGGTCTGAGAGCCCGCGGGTGCGGCGGGCGCAGCGCGGCCGTGGCGAGACGCCACGGAACGGGGCCGACGGTGCCGGAGGGCGGGGGCTTCGCAAGAAACTCTCCTCCGCCCGGGTACATAATCCCGCGCCATGCAATGGCTGACCGACCCGCAGATCTGGATCGCCCTGCTCACCCTGACCGCCCTCGAGGTCGTCCTCGGCATCGACAACATCATCTTCATCTCCATCCTCGCCGGGAAGCTGCCGGCCGGGCAGCAGGCGAGAGCCCGGCGACTCGGGCTCGGCGGGGCGATGGTGATGCGCATCCTGCTGCTGCTGTCGATCGCCTGGGTCATCCGCCTGACGGCGCCGCTGTTCACGACCCTCGGCCAGGAGATCTCGGGGCGTGACCTGATCCTGCTCCTCGGCGGCCTGTTCCTGCTCGCCAAGGCCACCTACGAGATCCACGACAACCTGGAGGGCGAGAAGGGGCACGCCGCGAAGAAGGTGGCCGCCTCGTTCGCCGCCGTCATCGTGCAGATCATGCTGCTCGACATGGTCTTCTCGCTCGACTCCGTCATCACCGCCGTCGGCATGGTCGACGAGGTGGGGGTGATGATCGCGGCGGTGGTGATCGCGGTCGGCGTGATGCTGCTCGCCGCCGGGCCGATCTCCGGATTCGTCGAGCGTCACCCGACGCTCAAGATCCTGGCGCTCAGCTTCCTGCTGTTGATCGGGATGTCGCTGGTCGCCGAGTCGCTCGACCGCCACATCCCGAAGGGGTACATCTACTTCGCGATGGGCTTCTCGGTGATGGTCGAGGCCCTCAACCTGCGCATGCGCCGCGACCCGGTGGAGCTCCACCCACGCTACGCCGCCGACGGCGAGAAGGGCGCCTGAGGGCCGTCCACAGGAGCCGAGGTTCCTGCCGGACGCCGAGCCGAACGAGAGCGATCGAGGGGGGGATCTCTCGCCGTCACTCCACCCCGGCGAGGATTTCCACCACCCGCGCCCAGGCGGCCTCGCCCGCCTTGCTCGCCTCCGGCGGTCCTTCCGGGTCGTCCGCCTGGCGCATGAAGGCGTGGCCGGCGCCTTCGTAGATTTCGACCTCGTAGGTCTTGCCCTGGTTCGCCATCAGGCGCTTCGACTCCGGGATCGTCGCGTTCACCCGCTCGTCGTTGCCGCCGTAGAAGCCGTAGACCGGCGCGGTGATGGCGGCGATCCGCTCCTCGTCGTCCGGCCCGGTGCCGTAGAAGACCAGGGCCGCCGCGAGGTCGGGCGAGCTCGCAGCGAAGCGGAACGATTGGGAGCCGCCCCAGCAGAAGCCGGCCACGACGGTCTTGCCCGAAGCGGCCGGGAGCCCGGCGGCGTGCTTCTGGACCGCGAGGAGGTCGGCGGTCACCCGGTCGGCGTCCAGGGCGTAGATCGCCTCGCGCGCGGCGTCCGCGCTCTCGAAGGCGCCGGTGTGGGCGTGCTCGGCGTCGAACCCGGAGAGCAGATCGGGCGCGATCGCCAGGTACCCCGCCGCCGCCACCTGGTCGGCGAACAGCCGCACCCAGTCGGTCAAGCCCCGGTTCTCGTGGATCACGATCACGGCGAGCATCTTCCCCGGCGCCTCCGGGTAGGCGACGAAGCTCCGCACCGCCCGCCCCTCGCCCGCCGGCACCTCCACCCACTCGTGGTGCCGCGGCGAAGCCTCCAGCTCTGCGACGGCCCACTCCTGGGCGCCCGCCGGGGTGAGGGCGGCCGCGGCCACCAAGGCGAATCCGAGCCCAAGGACGATCGATCTCATGGTCTCCCCTCTCGGGGAGAGTGTAACCTCCCTCGCAGCCGCAGCGCCGCCGCTCGGCGGCTCCCGGCTCGGTCACCTCGGCCTCGAGGCCACCCTGCTCACCGCCGATGCGCGCCTCGGGCGCCTGCCAGATCTCGGCTGCTCGCTCCTCTTGGTGTGATCACCGGCCTCCGGACGCGCGACGGCCCGGGCCGCCCGGTCTCCCGGGCCCGCCCGGGCCGTCGCTCTCCACCGGGGTCAGGTCCGCTTCGGGCGGTCCTGGTCCCGCTGGGCCTTCTCCGGGTTCGGCTGATCCTTGCGGCGGCCCTCCTCGGGCCGCCTGGTCTCGCCGCGTCGGTCACCTTCCTGTCGCTTCCTGGGGGTCTCTTCCATGGTGTTCTCCTGAGCGACTCGAACTGCGGCCGGGGGATCCGGCCCGACCGAGGACACAGCAGCTCCCATGCCAGCGGCGCGCAGCTCCGACTCGGCCGCCGGCCCCGAAGACCCGACACTCCCTCGAGCCGTCTCTCACAGCTCGTCAGGGCGCTCCCGCGGCGACGTCCTCGACGAACTCGACGATCCCGGCGAAGTAGGTCTCCGGGTCCTCCCACATCGCGAGGTGGCTGCCCTCCGGAACGTGGTGGTAGCGGCCGTGCGGTAGCTCCTCGGCCATCCACCGAATGTGCGCCGGGTCCATGGTGTCGTGGGTGGCGCCGATGACCAGGGTGGGGACCTCGATGCGCGCCAGGTCCGCGGTGCGGTCCCAGCGCTCGAGCTTACCGCTCGCCCCGAGCTCGCTCGGACCCTGCATCGGGACGTAGACGTCCGGGTTGATCTTCTCGAAGGCCCGGTTCACCGCGTCGGGCCACTCGTCGGCCGGCATGCGCAGGATGTGGTCGACGTAGTGGTGCGCGACGAGCAGCTCCACGTAGCGCGGGTCGGCGTAGTCCCCGGCCGCCTCGAGCGCCTCGATCTCGGCGAGCACTGCCGGGTCCATCGAGGGCTTCAGGACCTCGTCGGCGTAGCGGTTGTAGGCCGGGATGCTCGCCATCATGTTCGAGACGATCAGGCCAGCCAGGGGCTCCGGGTGGGCGAGCGCGTACTCGATCGCCAGGATGCCGCCCCACGAGTGGCCGAAGAGGACGAAGTCGTCGAGCCCGAGGGCCGTGCGCACCTGCTCGACCTCGTCGACGAAGCGGTCGATCTCCCACAGCTCCGGCGCCTCCGGCCGGTCGCTCGCTCCCGAGCCGAGCTGGTCGTAGAAGTAGATCTCGATCCCCTCGGGCGGCAGGTGGTCCGCGAAGTTCTCGAGGTAGTCGTGGCTCGCCCCCGGCCCACCGTGGAGGAGCAGCACCTTCTTGGTCGGATGGTCGCCGACCTTCCGCGTCCACACCTCGTAGATCCCCGCCGGCGTCTCGATCGGGAGGCGGCGGACGCCGTCGGGGGCGGGGGCTGCGGCCGCGGCTGAGGGAGTCGGCGAGGGTGCGTCGGACGGTCCCGGGTGGGCGCAGCCGAGCGCGAGCAGCACTGAGACGGCGATCCGGTAGGGTGCCTTCATGGGAGAGCTCCTCCGCCCCGGCTCGGACTCGAAGCCGCCGGGGTCCGAGAGCTCCCCGGCCGTCGAAGGTCTGCGCGCCGGGCGTTCGGCGTTCGGTGTTCGGTGTTCGGCGGCGCACTATACCCGACCGGCGGCGGGGGTCGGGCGGGCTCGCGTAGAGTCGCAGCCGCGACCACATCGGCGCGTGCGGACCGGCATGTCTGGCGAGATCACCCATCTGCTGATCGCTGCGCGGGGCGGCGGACGCGAGGCGTACGACGCCCTCTTCCCGCTCGTCTACGACGGGCTGCGGCGGCTCGCCGGGGCGCGTCTCCGGGGCGAGCGCGAGGGGCACACCCTCTCCGCCGGCGACCTCGTCCACGAGGCGTACCTCAAGCTGATCCGGCTCGACGAGATCGAGTGGAACGACCGCGCCCACTTCTTCGCGCTGGCGGCCCAGGCGATGCGGCAGATCCTCGTCGACCACGCCCGGCGCCGGGCGGCGCAGCGACGCGGCGGAGACCGGGTCCGCACCACGCTCCACGACGCGATGCTCGCGCCCGAGCCGCGCGCCGAGCGCCTGCTCGCCCTCGACCGCGCGCTCGAGCGGCTCGAGCAGGAGGACGAGCGCCGCGCCCGCGTGGTCGTCTGCCGCTTCTTCGCCGGGATGAGCGTCGAGGAGACCGCCGAGGCGCTCGGCACGTCGCCGGCGACCGTCAAGCGCGACTGGACCCTCGCCCGGGCGCGCCTCAACCGCGAGCTCGCGGAGCCCGCAGCCGAAGGGGAAGACCCCGGGTGAGCGGCGGCGGAACGCCCGTGCCCGAGGGCCGCTCGGCGCGCGCCGAGCGGATCTTCCTCGCCGCCCTCGACCGGGGCGGGGCCGACCGCACCTCCTTCGTCGCCCGCGAGTGCGACGGGGACGACGAGCTGCGGCGGCGGGTTTTCTCGCTTCTCCTGGTGCACGAACGGACCGGGCCGCTCGACCGCCTCGGGGCGGACGCCGCGGCGATGTGGGCGGAGGTCCTCGACGGCGAGGCGGACAACCCGATGGCGCCCGACGAAGCCCAGCAGTCCCGGCTCGAGCCCGGCATGCGCCTCGGGCGGCACGAGATCCGGGCCCGGATCGGCGCCGGCGGCATGGGGGAGGTCTTCCGCGCGATCGACCCGCGGCTCGGCCGCGAGGTAGCGATCAAGGTGATCGCCCGCCGGATCGGCGACCACCCGGAGGCGCTCGCCCGGTTCGAGAGCGAGGCGCGGGCGGCGTCGGCGCTCAATCACCCGAACATCGTCACCGTCTATGACATCGGCGAGCAGGAGGGCTTCCCCTACATCGTCATGGAGCTGGTCGAGGGGGCGAGCCTGCGCGAGCTGCTCGGCGAGCCGATGGAGCTCGAGCGCATCGTCGAGCTCGGCGGCCAGATCGCGTCGGGGCTCGCGGCGGCCCACGCGCGGGGGGTGGTCCACCGCGACCTCAAACCGGAGAACGTGCTCCTCGACCGGCGCGGGACGGTCCGCATCCTCGACTTCGGCGTCGCCCGTTTCGCCCACGGTGCGGACGAGTCCACGCTGAGCCTGGACAGCCCCGCCCCCTCGACCTCCGCCGGGGCGCTCATCGGCACGATCGGGTACATGGCGCCCGAGGCGATCCGCTGCGAGCCGGTCGACGCGCGGGCCGACCAGTTCGCGCTCGGCGCCATCCTCTACGAGATGGCGACCGGCGAGCGGGCGTTCCGGCGGCCGACAGCGGCCGAGACCCTGGTCGCCACGCTCCACGAGGAGCCGCCGCCGCTCGGCGAGCGCGCGCCGGCCCTGCCCCCGGCGCTCGCCGCCGCCATCGGGCGCTGCCTGGCCAAGCAGCGCGAGCGGCGGTTCGCCGACGCCGAGGAGGTCCAGCGGGCGCTGGCCGCCGTGATCCGGCCGGCACCCGCGCGGCCGCGGCGGCCGAGCGGGCTCCCGACGCCGGCGACCCGCCTCGTCGGGCGCCGGGCCGAGCTCCACCGGCTCCAGAACCTGGTGCTCGAGGCCCGCGTCCGCCTGCTGACCGTGACCGGCACCGGCGGCTCGGGCAAGACCCGCCTGGCGATCGAGGCGGCGCGGGAGATGGAGCCGTCCTTCCCGGGCGGCGTCTACTTCGTGCCGCTCGCCGCGATCGGCGAACCCGAGCTGGCGCTGCCGGCCGTCGCCCGCGCCGTCGGCGGCCTCGAGGCGGACGGCGGCGAGGAGCTGCCGGACCTGATCCGGGCGATGACCGAGGCCGAAGGCCGCACGCTCCTCGTGCTCGACAACTTCGAGCAGGTCGTCGACGCCGCCCCGTCGGTCGGCGAGCTCGTCGCCGCGTGCCCCGACCTCACCGTCCTCGTCACCAGCCGCGAGCTCCTCCGCCTCTCGATGGAGCACGGCTTCCCGCTGAGCCCACTCGAGCTCCCTCCCGCCGGCCGGGCGCTGCCGCTCGACGAGCTCGCCCGGACGCCGGCGGTCGCGCTCTTCGTCGAGCGGGCGCGGATGGCCGACCCGTCCTTCGCGCTCGACGCGGCGAACGCCGAGGCGGTCGCCGAGCTCTGCCGGCGGTTCGACGGCCTGCCGCTCGCCCTCGCGCTCGCCGCGGCCCGGGTGCGCATGATGACGCCGGAGGCGATGCTCCGCCGCCTCGAGGACCGGCTGTCCATCCTCACCGGCGGCCCGCGGGACCTGCCGGACCGCCAGCGCAGCCTGCGGGCGGCGATGGACTGGAGCTACGGCCTGCTGACGCCGGTCGAGCGGAGCGTCTTCCGCCGCCTGTCCGTCTTCGTGGGCGGGTTCACGCTCGAGGCGGCCGAGGCGGTGGCCGATCCGTTCGGGCGCCTGGACGGCGACGTGGACGCCGTCGTCGAGTCGCTCCTCGACCGGAGCCTGCTGATCCGCGAATCGGCGGCGGGAGGCGAGCCCCGGTTCAACCTGCTCGAGACGGTGCGCGAGTACGCCCTCGACCGGATGCAGGCCGAGGAGGACGAGGCCGCCCTGCGGCGGGCCCACGCGGCGTACTTCCTCGTCCTCGCCGAGGAGGCGGGCGCGGCGGCCGGAGGCCCGGAGGCCCAGCCGTGGAGCGAGCGGCTCGAGCGCGAGCGGGGCAACGTCCGCGCCGCGCTCAAGTGGGCGGTGGCGGAGGACGAGGGGGAATGGGGCCTACGGCTGGCGCGGGGGCTCTTCCCCTTCTGGGAGCGCGGGCAGGGGATCTCCGAGGGGCGTCGCCATCTCGCGGAGCTGCTCGCCCTCCACTCCACCCAGGGCACGACGCCGCTGCGCGCCCACGCCCTCTTCTGCGCCGGCGTCCTCGCCTCGAGCATGAACGACCCCCCGAGGGAGATGCACCAGGCGCTCGCCCTCTACCGCGAGCTCGACAACCTCTGGGGTCAGGCCGCGGCGCTCAACGCGCTCGGCATCCTCTACACCGACCACGGCGAGTTCGACCGCGCCCACGACTGCTACGTGGAGTGCCTGGCGCTCTGGGAGCGGCTCGGCGAGAGCGACGCCGCCGCCCGCTCGCTGTCGAACTTCGCGTACGTCCTGCGCAAGCGGGGCGAGCCCGAGCGCTCCCGCCGGCTGTACCGCGACGCGGCGGCGATGTTCCGCCGGCTCGGCGACGAGACCGGCGCGGCCTGGGAGCTCAGCCACGAGGCGGACGTCGCCCGCGACCAGGGCGACCCCGAGGCCGACGCGCTCTACGAGCGGGCCCTCGCCGCCTTCCGCGAGCTCGAGCAGCCGTGGGGTGCGGCGAGTGTCCTCGTCGAGCTCGCCGAGGTCTCGGAGCGCTCGGGCGAGCCCGACGTGAGCCGCGCTCGGTACGCGGAAGCGCTCGCGACCTTCTGGCGCCTCGGCCACCAGCGCGGCGTCGCCCGCGTGCTCGAGGGCCTGGCCCTCGTCTCGGCGCGGCACGGTGACGACGCCGAGGCGCTCCGCCTCGCCGGCACGGCCGCGGCGCTCCGGGAGCGGACGAGCGGCAAGAGGGAGACCAGCTCCGAGCGGCAGGGCGAGCTGGACGCCCTGCGCGAGGACGTCCGCAACCGGCTGGGACGCGGGACGGCGGACGCGCTGTGGCAGGAGGGGCGGGAGACGCCCGCCGGCCGCCTGGTGCCCGAGCTGCTCGCCCCGGCTCAGGCGTAGTTCGCCGGGTCGAGCAGCCCCCGCACCTGCGAGATCCGCGTCGCCGGCATGCCCGAGGCCTCCGCGTGACTCTGCACGGCCTCCTCGTCGGGGGCGATGTAGACGCAGTAGACCTTGTTGTCCGTGACGTAGCTGTGCAGCCACTGGATCTTCGGACCCATCCGGCCGAGCACGTCGAGGGAGCGCAGCGAGATCTCCCGGAGCTGGTCCTGGGTGAGATCTCCGGCGCCTGCGAGCTCCCGTTCGATCACGTATCGTGGCATCGTCAGACTCCTTCGCGTCGGCGAAAACCTACCATGTGGACACCGGCGTGAGCCCTCCGGCGGCGTTACTGCGCCTTGTGGGACGACGGACCACGACCGACGAGGAGAGGCAGACATGACGACCCCACAGACCGCCCCGGCGGACCCGGCGCCCGCCCGGGCCGAGCTCACCGACGACGACCTCCGACGCTTCTGGGAGCGCGCCCCCGGCTACGACGCCGAGAACCGCTTCTTCCACGAGGACTTCGAGGAGCTCCGCGATGCCGGCTACCTGAACCTGGCCGTGCCCGAGGAGCTCGGCGGCGCCGGCCTGTCGCTCGCCGAGGTCTGCCGGCGCCAGCGCCGGCTCGCCTACTTCGCCGCCCCGACGGCCCTGGCGGTCAACATGCACCTCTACTGGACCGGCGTGGCGGCCGACCTCTGGCGGGCCGGCGACCGCTCCCTCGAGTGGCTGCTCAAGGCGTCGGCCGCCGGCGAGGTCTTCGCCGCGGGGCACGCCGAGTCCGGCAACGACCTCCCCGTCCTGCTGTCCACCTGCAAGGCCGAGCGGGTCGACGGCGGCTACCGCTTCACCGGCCGCAAGTCGTTCGGCAGCCTCGGCCCGGTGTGGACCTACCTCGGCCTCCACGGGATGGACGCCTCCGACCCCGACGCGCCCACGGTCGTCCACGCCTTCGCCCGCCGCGACGCCGAGGGCCTCGAGGTCGTCGAGACCTGGGACGTCCTCGGGATGCGGGCCACGAGGAGCGACGACACCGTCCTCGACGGCGTCTTCGTCCCCGACCGCCTGGTCGCCCGCGTCGTCCCCGCCGGCCCGGCCGGGCTCGACCCCTTCGTCGGCTCGATCTTCGCCTGGGCGCTGCTCAACTTCGGCAACGTCTACCTCGGCCTGGCCCGCCGCGTCTTCGACCTGACCGTCGACAAGATCAAGGACAAGACCTCCCTCGCCATGTCGCGCACCATGGCCTACCACGCCGAGATCCAGCACGCCGTCGCCGAGATGGCCCTCGCGCTCGAGCCCGTCGAGCCCCTCCTCGACCGGGTCGCCGAGGACTGGTCGGCCGGCGTCGATCACGGCGCCGAGTGGCCCGCGAAGATCTTCTCCGCCAAGTACGTCGCCGTCGAGAACGCCTGGCGCGCCGTCGACCGCGCGATCGACGTCGCCGGTGGCTTCGGCATCTTCAAGAAGGCCGGCCTCGAGCGCCTCTTCCGCGACGCCCGCCTCGGCCGCATCCACCCCGCCAACGCCTTCCTCACCCACGAGGTGGTCGCCAAGACCGCGCTGGGGGTGGGACTCGACGAGAGCCCGCGTTGGGGGTGAGGCTCAGGCCATCTCCCCTAAATACTTCGGCAGCATCGCCCTCCAGGTCGGCCAGTCGTGGTCCCACCGCGTGCCCCAGGGGTCGACGCGGTTGGGGATGCCCTTGGTGCCGAGGACGTGGGCCATGCGCCAGGTCTCGCCGGGATCCTCCCACTGCCCCTCCCCCGTCGCGAGGACGACGAAGCGGCGGCGGAGGGCGTCGAGCTGGTGGCCTTCCTCGAGGTCGGGGAGGAAGTGGAGCGGCGAGGCGAAGTAGAAGTCGTCGTTCCAGGCGCCGTGCAGCCAGGGCTCGAGGTCGTAGGTGCCGCTCATGCCGATCGCCAGGCGGATCGCGTCGGGGTGACGGCAGAGGATGGCCACCGCGTTGAGGGCGCCGATCGAGGCGCCGGCGGTGATCACCTCGACGGCCGGGTCGCGGCAGTCGGTGCGGATCGCCGGCACGACCTCGTGGTAGAGGAACGCGTCGAAGACGTTCTGCAGGCGCGAGCACCAGCGCGGGTCCTGCTTCTCGAGCCAGGCCTTGCCGGCGACGCTGTCGATCGAGTAGAGCTTGACCCGGCCGGCCTCGACGAGCGGCCAGAGCGCGCCGACGAGGCCCATCCGCTCGCACTCCTCGGCGTCGCCGCCGGCGGTCGGGAAGAGCAGCACCGGCGCACCGTAGTGGCCCCAGCGGACCACCCGCACGCCGTGGCCGAGCCGCTCGGAGTGCCAGCCGGTGATCTCCTTCACGGGGCCCCCTTCACGCGGACCTCGTCAGGTCTCGCGGCCCGCAGGCCTGGCCGGGCGTCCCGGCTCATCCGCCGCCGGCCACCGCCAGCCGGTCGGCCTCGGTCCGGCGCCAGAACTGGATCATGCCCCAGAAGTGCTCGGTGAACTCCTCGACCTCGTGGGGCGGGAAGAGCGCCGCGACCTTCGCCCGCACGGCGAGCTGGATCCGGTCCTCGGCGAAGAGCTCCCAGGCGACCTCGTCGAGGTCGGCGAGCACAGTCGCCCGGAACTCCTCGAAGCGGTCGGCCTCGAGCCGCTCGCGGGCGACCGCGGCATAGGCGGCGAGCTTCTCGCGGTAGGGCAGCTCGCGCCCGGCGATCTCGTAGAAGGGCGCCCAGTCGAGGTTGCGGCGCATCGGCCGGTCGGTCGCGGCGCAGAACAGCGCCCACGCGGTCTTCGCCTTGATCAGCCACGGGAAGTGGTAGTGGAGCGAGGTGACCTGCGAGTCGGGGCAGGGGTTCGCGAAGTCGATCGGGTAAAAGACGCCGTCCTTGCGGATCGTCTCGCAGGAGTTGAAGTCCCAGCCGAAGAAGGCGTTGATCGTCAGCAGCATGTCCGAGAGGAGCGACGCCTCGTCGGCGGTCAGGAAGTCGAAGCTGACCGTGTAGCGCTCGTGGAGCGAGGCGGTCGGATCGTAGCGGACGAAGCGGACCTGCGGGCCCATGCCGATCGCGCGGGTGAAAAGGTCGAACGGCTCGACCGCCTTCTGCAGGTGCATCACCCGCTGCCCGCTCTGCTCGTAGGCGGCGCGGAGCTCCTCGACGCCGTCGATCCGCGACACCCCGGCCCACGCGCCGCCGTCGTACGGCTTCATGAACATCGGGTAGCCGAGCACGTCGCCGACCTGCCCGAGGTCGAAGTGGCGGGCGTAGCGCTCGAGGGTGGGCTCGAGGTCGGCGGTCGGCGCGTAGGACTTGGGCGGCACCATCCACGTCGGCGGCACCGGCAGGCCGAGGTGCATCATCGCCGCGTAGGCCGTGTGCTTCTCCATCGACTGCACCGACCACGGGTTGTTGAGCACGTAGAGGCCGTCCATGATGACGGCCTTCTTGATCCACTCGCGGCTCAGGTGGTACCAGTGGGTCAGCCGGTCGAGCACCACGTCGTAGCGGCACGGCTGGGCGAGGTCGAACGGATCGATCGTCAGCCGCTCGACCTCGAAGGTCACCCGGTCGTCGCCCACCTGGAGCGGCCCGAGCCGCCCGACCAGCTCCTCGAAGCACACCGGCCAGCAGATGTCCGCCCCGAGGGAGAGCCCGATGCGCTTCGTCACGTCAGCCATGGAAAGATCTTCGCACATCGTCCTTCTCACTCGTAGACCATCCACAACGGCCCGGGGAACAGCCACGAGAGGCCTTCCCGCAGGCGGTCGCGCCAGTTCTCCCAGTTGTGGCCGTCGCGGGCCTCGCGGTAGCGGACCTCGAGGCCGGCCTCCTGGAGGAGGGGAACGAGGGAGCGGTTCTCGTAGATCAGCGACTCGTAGATGCCGCAGGAGACGTAGAGGCGCTCGGCGGGGCGGCGGGGATCGTCGCGGAAGCGGTTCATGAACGAGACGACGGGGTCGAAGACCTTCTCGCGCTTGTGGCGGGTGCCGATGTCGGTGAAGGCGAAGGAGCCCGACTGCAGCAGCAGCCGGCCGAAGGCGCCCGGGTGGCGCCAGGCGGTCGACAGCGAGGCGACGCCGCCGAAGCTGGCGCCCATCAGGCCGCGGAAGGCAGGGTCGGGCTCGAGCGGGTAGCGCTCCTCGAGGGCGGGGACGAGCTCGCGGGCGACGAAGCGGGCGTGGCGCGGGTCGGCGGCGTACTCGACGAGGCGCTCGGGGGAGTCGGTGAGGGCGACGACGAGCGGGGCGATCTCGAGGCGCTCGATCAGGTTGTCGAGCACGGTCGCGAGGCTCGCGTACTCCAGGTAGTCGCCGCCGTCGTGGACGACGAGGAGCGGGTGGCGGCGCGACGGCCGGAAGCGCGCCGGCAGGTAGACGCCGACTCTCCGCTCCTCGCCGAAGGCCTCGCTCGCGACGGTGAGCTCCTCGAGCCGGCCCTGCCGCGCCTCGGGGTCGGGCAGGGTCCAGCCGGGCGTCTCGTAGCCGACGCCGTGGACCACCGAGTTCGCGCCGAACGGGTCGCGGGCGGAGCGCGGGTTCAGCGGGTCGCGGATCCACCGCCGGCGCCGCCCCTCGACGACCTCGATCTTGTACTCGACCCGCGAGCGCTCGGGGATCTCCATGACCAGGAACCACAGGTCGGTGCCGGCGAGCCGGACGAACGGCTGGCGCGAGGGCAGGGCGTAGATCCAGTGCTTGAGCACCACCCGGTCGGCCTCACCGCGGTAGAGGAAGGTGGCGGTGGTCCCCTCGCGGATCGGCACCTCGCGGCCGGCGAGGAAGGCGTCGACGTGGTCCGGGCCGAGGTCGCCCCGGGCGGCGAGCTCGCGGATGGCCAGGGCGGGCCGGGGTCCGGGCTCTCCCGCGAGCGCATCGCCCGCGGTCCGCCCGTGCACGCCGCCGCCCCGCCGCTCGGCGTGCTGCCTCGGGCCGGCTGGCCGCCCCCTGTCCTCACCCCCGCCGGCCTCTCCTCCCGCAGCCGGCCGTACATCGGCCTCCGCCTCGCCGGCGACGGCCGATCCGCCGGCTTCCGGCCCCTCGTCCTCCGGGCCCAGGTCGCCGTTCGCCACCTGCCGTTCGACCGCCGCCGGGTCGAGCGGCTCGACCTCGCCCGAGGTCCGCAGCCACCGCGCTCCCTCGGCCGCCACGAGCCGGCCCTCGCGGACCACGACGCGCTCCCCCGGGTCGAGGGTCAGCGGGACCCGCGGGGCGAAGCGGCGGGCGAGGAGCGCCACGCGGAGCGGGTCGCCGAGCCGCAGGCGCCGACCGGCGTGCGGCAGCGGCAGCGCCTCGGCCGCGAGCCCCAGGCCCGACTCGAGGACCTCGGCGTCGCCGGGCCCCTGCGGCGGGCTGTCGTGGAACAGCACCACCCGCTCGGCGAGCACCATCGCGCCGGCCGCCCAGGCGACGAGCGGCTTGCCGGCCGCGATCCCCGGCAGCCCGAACAGCCGCAGCCGATTGAGGAGCACGGCGACGTGGCCGCCGGCCAGGGTCAGCGCCACGCAGCGCTCGAGCTCGGCGGCGATCGCCTCCCGCTCGCGGGCGAGCGCCGGCCGCTCCCCCAGCCGCACCTCGTCGGCGAACTCGCGATGGACGCGCCGCACGCGCTCGAGGTGATGGTCGTCGATCCGGCGGACCTCGTCGATCGCCAGCCGGCGCTGCGGCCCGAGGACCCCGTCGTCGCCGGCGGCCGCCAGCAGCTCGCGCGCCGCGGCCAGGGCATGGCGGAGGTGGAGGCGGTAGGTGCGCTGGAGCGCCCGCAGGCGGTCCTGCCGGGCGCGGTGGGCGGTGGCGAGCTCGGGGTCGGCGGCGAACACCCGCTCGGCCCGCTCGTGGAGCCGCAGGTTGACCGCCTCGCAGCCGGCCGCTCCGAGGTGCTCGGCGAGCTCGCCGACCTCGGCCTCGCGCTCCTGCCAGCCGGCGGTCACCGTGGCGACCGGCCCGGCCAGGCCCAGCTCCCCCAGGACGGCGCCGAGGGTGCGCCGCCGACGCTGGGGACCGAGGAGGACGACGGTCGGCATCGGGCGCGGTTTATACAGGATCTGCGCCGCGGGCCGCAGCCACCGACTGCCGAACCCGACACCCGGACCCGACGGCGCGCACCGCCGCCGATCGACGGCCGGCCGGTCGGTGACATAGTCTCGGGCATACACCAACGGCGGAGAGGAGGCGGGACATGGGCGTTCGGCGGAGCGGGTTCCGGCAGTGTGTGGCGGGGGTCCTGTGCGCGGCGACGGCGCTCGTGGCACCCGCGGCGTGGGCGGCGGAGAAGCCCTACGGCGGGGCGACGCCGCAGGACGCGGTGGCGCGGCTGAAGGCGGGGGCCGAGGCGGGCGACTTCGGCGAGATCCTCGCCGTCCTGGCGCCCGAGGACCGCAAGGTGCTCGGCGGCACGATGCTGATGATGACCGTGATGATGGTCGGCTTCTCCCAGATGGCGGGCGAGATGGCCGGCGGGATGGCCGAGGGGATGGCCGAGGCGTTCGGCGAGGAGGGCGAGGGGGTGAGCGCCGAGCAGCAGGCCGAGATCGACGCCGCCAAGGCCGAGGCGGCGGCCGAGGGCGCGAAGCTGATGGCGAAGCTGCGCGCGGTCCTCGAGCCGCACGGTCTCGCCGGGCTGATCGACGGCGAGCCCGAGCCGGGGAGCGACGAGGACGAGGCGATGGAGCGGGCGCTCGAAGGGGCGGACATGGTCGTGCTCACCCAGGACCTGATGACGCTGCTCGGCGAGATCGACGACGACGGGGACGACGCGGACGGCGGCGACACGGACGGGCCCGGCGACGAGATGCAGCCGCCGTGGGTCGACGACGAGGTCACCGGGTACGAGGTCGAGGGCGACCGCGCCACCGCCCGCGCCGGCGACGAGACGATCGACTTCGTCCGGGTCGACGGGCGCTGGTACCTGAAGATGCCCGACGAGGAGCCCGTGCCGGGCGAGGGCTCCGGCGCCGAGACGGCAGACCCCGGCGAGACCGGCTAGTCCCGCTCCCCGCCGCCGGCCGCACTCCGTCTCTCGGGAGGGGACGGGTGTCCGGTCTTGGGACGGCCACCTCCGGAAGCGAACGGCGGACCGCCGCGGCCGAGACGGGCCGCAAGGCCGGATCCCCAGCGCCGACAGGGGACTCCGGGCACCGGACCGCGGCTGGCACGACCCCTGCGCTAGAGGACCCGCGAGGAGCTTCACGTCATGACGATGGACATCCAGCGCGACCCCTCGGTCAAGCGCAACAAAAAGATGCGGCGGATCGCGCTGGCCGCGGCCGGCGCGGTCGCGCTGCTGGCGATCACCGTCGCGATCTACAGCCTCGAGCCGGCCGCCTACCCGGTCGACCGCGACGCCCTCTACACCGACACGGTGAAGCGCGGCGACATGGTGCGCCAGGTCCGCGGGCCCGGCACCCTGGTGCCCGAGGAGGTGCGGTGGATCCCGGCGCGCACCGTGGGGCGCGTGGAGAGGATCACCCAGCCGGGCATCGAGGTCGGGCCGGAGACGGTGATCCTCGAGCTCGCCAACCCGGAGCTGCTCCAGGAGGTCGAGGACGCCGAGCTCGCGCTGCGCGCGGCCGAGGCCGACTACCGGAACCTCCAGGCGCAGCTCGACAGCGAGCTGCTCGAGAAACAGGCCGCCCACGAGGCGGTGAAGGCGGACCTCGCGGGCGCCCGGCTCGAGGCCGAGGCGAACGCCGAGCTCGCCGGCAGCGGGCTGATCCCCGACATCGAGCTCAAGCGCTCGCGGCTCGAGGAGGGGCGGCTCGAGAGCCGGCTGTCGATCGAGGAGCGGCGGCTCGAGAAGGCGGCGGACTCGGTCGCCGCGCGGCTCGCCGCCCGCCGCGCCCAGGTCGAGCAGCTCGCCGCGGCCGCCCGGCTGCGCCACAGCCAGGCGGGCTCGCTCGAGGTGCGGGCCGGCATCTCGGGCGTGCTCCAGGAGGTGCCGGTCGAGGTCGGCCAGCAGGTGCAGACCGGCGAGATCCTCGCCCGCGTCGCCCGGCCCGACACGCTGAAGGCCGAGCTG
>Ga0214468_1000146_pt1 | contig 21816 bp, 20 predicted proteins | sample RVTome_9_FD_187334 | JGI IMG/M metagenome (GOLD analysis project Ga0214468, IMG submission 187334) | Soil microbial communities from uranium-contaminated site in the Upper Colorado River Basin, Wyoming, United States - RVT155D38 HiSeq ...
TTGCGGCGCATCTGCGGCGTCGCTCGTCGTCGACGATGGCTCGGCATCGCCTCCTCCTCGCTTCTGGCATTTGCACCACAAGCTCCTTGCGCGCGACCCCGCGGACTTTCACCACGGGCTGCTAGCGCAACCTCCTCCCAAGACGTCTCGCCGGGCCGTGCGCAGGCTTGCACGGGATGTGCAAACCCTGGCCTGCGAGCCCGGCTCCGCCGGCGGTGGCGGAAACCTCTCCTCGCATCCCAACGGTCCATCCGACCGGCGGCGTCGGGCCTTTTTGCGGAGGACCCATGCGCGAGACGAGACCCCAGCCGCCGGGCGCCGACCTGCGCTCGGCCCGCAGTCACCTGGAGAACGGGCCGGTCGCCCTGCACGCCGGCCGCGTCCCCGATCACGAGACCATGGCGGACGGCTGGCCGCAGCCCCGCCCGATGGCGGGCGCCGAGCGCAACGGCGGCCGCCGCGGCTCGGCGGCGTTCAGGGCGCTCGTCGCCGGCGGCGTCGCCGGCGGGCTGGCGGCGGGGCTGTGGGCCCTGGCGCGGGCGGGGCGCGGGCTGCCGCCGGTCTACCGCAGCCTTCCCGCCGAGGGCCGGCTCTACCGCTGGCGCGGCCACCGGGTGATCTTCTACCGCCGCGGCGAGGGGCCGCCTGTGGTCCTGGTCCACGCGATCCACGCCGCCGCCTCGGCGCGCGAGATGCGCGAGCCGTTCGAGCGCCTGGCGGCCGACCACACGGTCTTCGCCTTCGACCTGCTCGGCTTCGGCGCCTCCGACCGCCCGCCGATCCGCTACACCGCCGAGCTCTACGTCGACCTGCTCGCCGACTTCCTGCGCGAGATCGTCGCCGAGCCCGCGGTCGTCGTCGCCTCGTCGCTCTCGGCGGCCCACGCCCTGGCCGCCGCCCGCCGCGCCGCCCCGGGGCTGCTGCGGGCACTCGTGCTGGTCAACCCGACCGGGATGGTGACCCTGTCGAACGGCCGCGGCCCCGCCGGCCGCGCCGTCGAAGGGCTCTTCCGCGCCCCGCTCGTCGGCGAGGCCCTCTTCCACGGCCTCGTCTCCCGCCCCTCGCTCCGCCACTACGGCCACAAGACCTACGGCGACCGCGGTCTCGTCGACCGCTCCCTGATCTCGGCGCAGTACCGCACGTCCCACCAGCGCGGCGCCCACTGGGCGCCCGCCGCCTTCCTCGGCGGCGCCCTCGACCGCAACGTCGAGCGCGACCTCGCCGCCCTCACCGTCCCCGCTCTCGTCGTCTGGACCCCGTGCCACGGCTTCCAGGACACCGAAGCCGAGAGCCGCGCCTACGCCAGCGTCAACCCCCACCTCGAGAGCCGGGTGATCTTCGGCTCCGGCGCGTTGCCGCACGACGAGAAGCCCGAGGAGTTCGAGGCGCTGGTGCGCGAGTGGCTCGGGCGGGTCGAGCGCATCTGAACTGCCCTCAGTCGGCCTCTAGCAGCCCGTGGTGAAAGTGCGCGGGGTCGCGTTGCGGTCCCCGCGGGGTCGGATGCAAGGCGTCGGTGCGCAGGCGATGCGTTGCCATCGTCGAGCGCCGACAACGCCGCAGGCGGCCCCGCGCGGACCGCAACCCGAAGGGCGCAGGGGGGTTGCGGCGCATCTGCGGCGTCGCTCGTCGTCCACGATGTCGCCGCATCGCCTCCTCCTCGCTTCTGGCATCTGCACCGCAAGCCCCCTGCGCGCGACCCCGCGGACTTTCACCACGGGCTGCCTAAGTGCCGTCAAACGTTACGTTTGCGGTCTTGCCCCCGTTGACACCCCCGGCGGCCCTCCGTATACTGCCCCTTCTGAGCTCTCGAATCCCAGCTGAGAGCTCGTGCTCTCCGTGTGTGTGGCAGCCGCTGGAGGGCCAGGCGCGAGGCGCCTGAATCCCAGGAGAAGGAGGAAGTTCCCCCGTCATGGAGTCCACCGAAGACAAGCAGACCGCCGGCATCGCCACGGCCGCCGAGGCCGAGGCCGCCGGGGTCGAGACCGTTTCCGCCGACACGATCGAGGACAGCGTCGCCGAGGCGGCACCCGGCGAGATCCCGATCGAGGAGCGGATCGCCAACCTCGAGAAGCACAGCGGCGACCTCGACGGCGAGATGGCCGACGAGGAGTACATGAAGCTCGTCGAGATGTACGACGACTCGATGCGCAACCTCACCGAGGGCGAGATCGTCCGCGGCAAGGTGATCGGCACCACCTCGAACGCCGTCATCGTCGACGTCGGCTACAAGTCCGAGGGCCTGGTCCCGAAGGACGAGTTCACCGACCACGAGGGCAACCTCACGGTCGGCGTCGGCGATGAGGTCGACGTCCTGCTCGAGAAGACCGAGGACGTCGAGGGCCACGTGCTGCTCAGCCGCCAGAAGGCCGAGCGCATGCAGCGCTGGAACGAGATCGAGAAGGCCTACAACGAGAACTCGATCATCAGGGGCCGCGTCATCGACCGCATCAAGGGCGGGCTGACGATCGACGTCGGCCTGCGCGCGTTCCTGCCCGGCTCGCTCGTCGACATCAAGCCGGTCAAGAACCTCGAGTCGCTCAAGGGCACGACCATGGAGTTCAAGGTCATCAACCTCGACCGCCGGCGCAACAACATCGTGCTTTCGCGCAAGGCGGTGCTCGAGAAGGAGCTCGAGAAGAAGAAGGCCGAGACCCTCACCAAGCTCAAGGAAGGCGCGCGCCTGCCGGGCATCGTCAAGAACATCACCGACTACGGCGTGTTCATCGACCTCGGCGGCATCGACGGCCTGCTCCACATCACCGACATCTCGTGGGGCCGGGTCAACCACCCGTCCGAGCACTTCGCGGTCGGCGACGAGGTCGAGATCGTGGTGCTCAAGTTCGACCCCGAGACCGAGCGCGTCTCGCTCGGCTACAAGCAGAAGTTCGAGGACCCGTGGAACCTGGTCGACAAGAAGTACCCGATCGGCTCGCGGGTCCACGGGCGGGTGGTGTCGATCGTCGACTACGGCGCCTTCGTCGAGCTCGAGGAGGGGGTCGAGGGCCTGGTCCACGTCTCGGAGATGAGCTGGACGAAGAAGGTCGTCAACCCGTCGAAGATCGTGTCGGTGGGCCAGGAGGTCGAGGCGATCGTCTCCGAGCTCGACATGCAGCAGCGGCGGATCTCGTTGTCGCTGCGCCAGACCGAGCGCAACCCGTGGGAGGAGCTCGGCGACACCCACCCCGAGGGGACGATCATCGAGGGCAAGGTCCGAAACCTCACCGAGTTCGGCGCCTTCGTCGAGATCACCGAGGGGATCGACGGCCTGATCCACGTCTCCGACATGAGCTGGACGAAGCGGATCAAGCATCCCTCCGAGGTGCTCAAGAAGGGCGACACCGTCAAGGCGCGGATCACCAACATCGACCCGTCCAACCAGCGGGTGTCGCTGTCGATCAAGGAGTTCATGCCCAACGAGTGGGACGACTTCGTCGCCGAGCACACGGTGGGCGACTCGGTCGACGGCCGGGTGGTCAACGTCACCGACTTCGGCCTGTTCATCGACGTCTACAACGGGCTCGAGGGGCTCGCCCACGTCAGCGAGATCGACGTGCCGACCGGCGCCAAGCTCGAGGACCACTACTCGGTGGGCGACTGGGTGCGGGCGCGCATCCTGCGCATCGAGGGCGACGAGCACAAGGTCGGCCTGACCATGCGCGGCGTGCTCCAGCCGACCGCCGAGGAGATCGAGGCGCTCGAGGAGAAGACGAAGACCGTGCGCCAGATCGAGCGCGAGACCCGCGAGGCGGCCAAGGACACGGTCGTCCTCGAGGTCTCCGACGCGGAGCGAGAGGCCGCGGAGGCGCGCGCCGCCGAGGCGGCGGCCGAGGCCGGGGAGGAAGCCGAAGGGGAGGCCGCAGCGGAGCCCGAGGCCGAGCCCGTGGCGTCCGCGCCGGCGCAGGAGGAGAAAGCCCCGGCGGCCGAGCCCCAGCCCGCCCCCGAGCCCGAGACCGCGATGGCCAAGGCGTTCGCCAAGTCGCGCAAGGCCACGGCCACGGCCGAGGCCGAGCCGGAAGCCGAGCCGGAAGCCGAGGAGGCGGCCGAGGAGGAGCCCGCCGCCGAGGAGGCGTCGGAGGCCGAGGCGTCGGAGGACGAAGAGTCGGAGGCGTCGGAGGAGAAGTAGCCCGCCCGGGCGTCTGACCAACCTGTCGCAAGGGGGGACGCGGTGTCGTCACGAGACGGGATGACCAAGGCCGAGCTGGTCGAGGAGGTGGCGCGCTCGACGCAGCTCACCAAGAAGCACGCCGAGATCATCGTCAACACGGTGTTCGACTCGATCGTCGACTCGTTGAAGTCGGGGGAGAAGATCGAGCTCCGGGGCTTCGGCAGCTTCCGCATCCGCCACCGCGGGCCGCGGATCGGCCGCAACCCGAAGACCGGCGACAAGGTCAAGGTGCCGGCCAAGCGCATCCCCTACTTCAAGCCGGGCAAGGAGCTGCGCGAGATGCTCAACGCCGACTAGCGCGGCGGCCGACGCATGCAGACGCTCTTCACCCCCTGGAGGTACGACTACATCAAGGGCAAGGGGACGGAGGCGGGGGACGCCGAGGTTGGCTGCTTCCTCTGCGCCGCGGCGAGCGCGCCGGACGACCCGGAGCGGCTCGTCGTCCACCTCGCGGCGCACCACCTGGTGATGCTCAACCGGCACCCGTACACCAACGGCCACCTGATGATCGCGCCGCTGCGGCACCTCGCCTCGCCGTGCGAGGCGACTCCCGACGAGGCGGCCGAGCTGTGGCCGCTGGCGATCGAGTGCCAGCGCGTGCTCGCCGAGGACTGCTCGCCGGACGGCTTCAACCTGGGGATCAACCTGGGGAGCGCGGCCGGCGCCGGCGTGCCCGACCACTTCCACTTCCACGTCGTCCCGCGATGGGGCGGCGACACGAACTTCATGGGCGTGGTCGCCGGCGTGCGGATGGTCCCCCAGTCGCTCGACGCGACGTGGCGCCGGCTGCGCGAGCGGTTCGCCGCCGGTGCGGCCGGTGCCGAGGGCGAACGCTCCGCGGGCGCGGCCGCCGCCCGCCGCGGGAACGGCCGGGGGGAGGGGTAGGGTGGGCGCCGCCGACGGGTCCCCGCCGGCGAGCGCTCCTGCCGGCCCGCAGGCGCCCGCCCCGCCGTCCCGCGAAGCTTCCGCCGCCGAGGGCGCCGCTGCGGCGGAGCGGGCTGCGCCGCTCGAGCCGCGCGGCAACCCGTACCTCGCCGCGCTCCTCGCCTGGGTCGTGCCGGGGCTCGGCCACGTCTACCTCGGCCGCTGGCTGCGCGGCGTCGCCTTCTGCGTCCTCGTCGCCACCGCCGCGGTCGTCGGCGTGTCGCTCGACGGCAAGCTCTGGCGGCCGGTCGCCGGCAAGCCGCTCTCCTACCTCGCCACGCCGGGCGCCATGGGCCTCGGCGCCGGCTACTTCGTGCTCCGCACCGGGATGGGCTACCGCGGCGACGTCACCGCCGCCGGCTACGAGTACGGCAGCGCCTTCCTGCTCACCGCCGGGCTGATGAACGTGCTCCTCGTCCTCGACGCGTGGGACGTCTCGCGGGGGCGCAAGCGGTGAGCCGCCGGCCGTGAGCCACTTCCTGCTGTTGGTGCTGTACGCTTTCCTGGTGAGCGTCTTCTTCGCGCTCCTGTGGCGGAGCGAGCGGCCCGACCGGGTTCGGCTGTTCCTCCAGATGTTCCTCGGGCTGGTCGTCGGCGGGCTCGCCGTCGCCTGGCTGATGTTCCCCTTCCCGTCCGGTCCGCCGGCGCCCTTCTCATGAGCCGTCCGGAGCGAGGGCGGCCGCTGCTCGTCGTCGCCGGCGAGGCCTCCGGCGACCTCCACGCGGCGCGCCTGCTCGCCGAGCTGCGCCGGCTGGTGCCCGACGTCGAGCCATTCGGCCTCGGCGGCGACGAGCTCGCGGCGGCCGGCCTGGAACGGATCGCCGACAGCTCCGAGATCTCGGTCGTCGGGATCACCGAGGCGCTCCGCGTGCTGCGCCGGGCGCGCGAGATCTTCGCCGAGCTCCTCGCCGAGGTCGACCGCCGCCGCCCGGCCGCCGCCGTGCTCGTCGACTTCCCGGAGTTCAATCTGCGGCTCGCCCGCGAGCTCGCGGAGCGCGACGTCCGCGTCGTCTACTACATCAGCCCGCAGATCTGGGCCTGGCGGCGCGGGCGGGTGCGGACGATCGCCCGGACGGTCGACAAGATGCTCGTCGTCTTCCCCTTCGAAGCCGACTTCTACGCCGGGCACGACGTCGACGTCACCCACGTCGGCCATCCGCTGGTCGACGAGGTGCCCGAGCTGCCGCACGTCTGGGACCAGGGCGACCCCGCCGGGCGCGGCGCGCCGTACCGGATCGCGCTCCTGCCCGGCTCGCGGGAGAGCGAGATCGAGGCGAACCTGCCGCTGATGCTCGACGCCGCCGGCCGGCTCGCCGAGCGGCTACCGGTCGACCTGCGGCTGATCCGCGCGCCGAGCGTCCCCGCGGCGCGGGTCGCCGAGCAGATCGCGCGGTCGGGCCTGCCGGTCCGCATCTCCGAGCGCGACCGCTACCGGGCGATCGCCGACACGCACCTCGCCCTGTGCGCCTCGGGCACGGCGACGCTCGAGGTGGGGCTCCTCGGCACGCCGCTCGTCGTCGTCTACCGGCTTTCCCCCGGCACCTACCTCGCCGGCCGCGCGCTGGTCCGCCTGCCGCACGTCTCGCTGGTCAACCTGGTGCTCGGGCACGAGGCGGTGCCGGAGGTGGTCCAGGTGCGGGCCGACCCGGAGCGGGTCGCCGAGGCCGCCGCCGGCATCCTCGGCGAGCCCGGGCGGGTGGCGGCGATGCGCCGCGACCTCGCCGGCCTGCGCCCGCGCCTCGGCGAGCGGGGCGCCTCGGCCCGCGCCGCGCGCGAGGTCGCGGTCTGGCTCGACGGGGACGCGCTGGTGCCGGAACAGGCCGCGGCCGCCGCGGCCGGCGGGGGAGGGCGCCGGTGAGGCTCCTCGGCTTCTTCTGGCGCTACGGCCGGCGCTACGCCGCCTGGGCGGCGCTCGCCGCGGTCGCCATCCTCACCTTCGCCTCGGCCACGGTCGGCCTGGTGGCGCTCATCGAGCCGATCTTCGGCGAGGTCCTGCTCGCCGGTGACCGCGCCCCGGCCGGTCTCGGCGCCCTCGCCGGCGCCCCGGCCTCCGAGGAGGGCCCGCCCGCCGCCGGGGCGGGCGAGACCGAGACCTTCGTCGAGGAGCTCGAACGCAAGCTCGACGTCTCGGCGCAGCTCGACCGCACCTACCGCTCGCTCAAGGAGCGGCTGGGGATCGGCCCCGACGACGTGCTCTGGTTCGTGCCGCTGCTCCTCGTCGTCGTCTTCCTGCTGCGCTCGGTCGCCGACTTCGTCTCCGGCTACGCCTTCCAGCACATCGGCCTCGGGGTGACGACCGACATCCGCAACGACCTCTACCGGCGCATCCTCGACCAGTCGAGCCGCTTCTACGCCGAGCACCCGTCGGGCGAGCTGGTGTCGCGGGTGGTCTCCGACGTGGCGCTGATGCAGAGCGCGGTCTCGAACCGCCTGCTCGACCTCGTCCAGCAGTCGATCACCCTGCTCTTCCTGCTCGCCATGCTGCTGTCGACGAATGCCGAGCTGGCGCTCGTCGCGCTGATCGCCGCGCCGGTGCTCCTCTACCCGATCGTCCGCTTCGGCAAGGGGATGCGGCGGACCTCCCACCGCAGCCAGGAGAGGATGGCCGACCTCGCGGCGCTGATGAGCGAGGCGGTGCGCGGCCACCGGGTGGTCAAGGCCTTCGGCATGGAGGACTTCGAGCACCGCCGCTTCCGCCAGGCGACCCGCCGCCACCTGCGGGTCAACCTGTGGGCGCAGATGCTCGCCAACCTGTCGAGCCCGGTCGTCGAGTCGATCGCCGTCGTCGGCGCGGCGCTGCTCCTGGTCTACGCCGGCAGGAGCATCCGGGCCGGCGAGATCACCGCCCCCGAGCTCCTGAAGTTCCTCACCACGCTGTTGATGATGTACGACCCGATCCGCAAGCTGAACAAGGTCAACCTGATCCTCCAGGAGGCCGGGGCGGCCGGGCAGCGGGTGCTCGGCATCATGTCGATCCCCAACGACGTGCGCGAGCTCCCCGAGGCGCGCGAGATCGCCGGCGTCGAGCGCGAGGTCGCCTTCGAGGACGTCTCCTTCGGCTACGAGGACCGCCCGGTGCTGCGCCACGTCGAGCTCGCCATCGCCAGCGGTGAGATCGTCGCCCTGGTCGGCCGCTCGGGGGCCGGCAAGTCGACCCTGGTCAACCTGCTGCCGCGCTTCTTCGACCCCGACGAGGGGAGGGTCGCGATCGACGGCGTCGACATCCGCGACTACACCCTCGCCAGCCTGCGCTCGATGATCGGCATCGTCACCCAGGACACCGTGCTCTTCGACGACACGATCCGCGCCAACATCGCCTACGGCCGGGCCGACCTGTCGCTCGAGCGGGTGCGCGAGGCGGCCGCGGCGGCCTACGCCGACGACTTCGTCATGCAGCTCCCGGCCGGCTACGAGACCCGCATCGGCGAGGCCGGCCTGCGCCTCTCCGGCGGCCAGCGCCAGCGCCTGGCGATCGCCCGCGCGCTGCTCAAGAACGCCCCGATCCTGATCCTCGACGAGGCGACCTCGCACCTCGACACCGAGTCCGAGGCGCTGGTCCAGAAGGCGCTCTACAACCTGATGCAGGGGCGCACCACCCTGGTCATCGCCCATCGCCTGTCGACCGTCCACCGCGCCGACCGCATCGTCGTCATGGAGGCCGGCCGCATCGTCGAGTCCGGCTCCCACGGCGAGCTGATGGAGCTCGGCGGCAAGTACAAGCGCCTCCACGACCTCCAGTTCAAGGCGTGAGGGGAGCGGGGGCCCGACCGTGCGCAGCATGACCGGCTTCGGCCAGACGAGCGGCCGCGACGAGCGGCACGCGGTGACCGTGACCCTGCGCTCGGTGAACCACCGCTTCTACGACCTCCGGCTGCGGCTCGGCGACGAGTACCGGGCGAGCGAGGCGGCGCTGACCGAGCTCCTCGCCGGCGAGATCGCGCGCGGCCGGGTCGAGGCGGCGGTCGAGGTCCAGGCGTTGGGCGAGCGGCAGGTCGAGGTCGACGTCCACCGGCCGGTGGTCCTCGCCGCGCACCAGGCGATCGAGGGGCTGGTCGACGGCGGCCTGATCGCCCAGAAGCTCACCGCCGGCGATCTGCTGCGGCTGCCCGGGGCGATCGACCTCCGCTTCGCGCCCGACCGCTGGGAGGACTCCGACCACGCGCTGCTGATGTCGGTTGCCCGCGAGGCCCTCGGCCAGCTCGTCGCCGGCCGGGAGACCGAGGGCGAGAAGCTCGCCGATGCGCTGGTCGATCGGATCGACGCCCTCGCCGACGCCGCCCTCGACCTCGTCGCCCTCGCCAAGGCCGCCCGCCGGCAGGCGGCGGAGTCGCTCCGCGCCCGGCTCGGCGAGGTCCTCGCCGCCGCCCCGGGGTCGGCGAAGCTCGACCCGGGGCGGCTCGAGCAGGAGGTCGCCGTCCTCGCCGAGCGCTCCGACGTCACCGAGGAGCTCGACCGCCTCGCCGCCCACCTCGCGCACTTCCGCGAGGTGGCGGCGGCCGACGGCGCCGTCGGCAAGCGCCTCGACTTCCTCACCCAGGAGATCCTCCGCGAGCTCAACACCCTGGGCGCCAAGTGCCGCGACGCGGAGATGACCCGGCGCGTGCTCGACGCCAAGGTGCTCTGTGAGCAGCTCCGCGAGCAAGTCCAGAACGTGGAGTGACGCTGGGAGCGCGGATCGCACGCGATCTCGGGCGGTGCTCCCTCGTCGCTCGCTGCGGCGCACATGAGTGCGCCTCACTCGACTCCTCGGTCCGCGTCGCCCGATCTCACGCACGCTCCACGCTCCCAGCTCCGGGGTACAGACTCCGAACCGGGGCTCGGGGGCCGGCCGCTCGTGCTTCGCACGTCGCTTCGTTCGGAGCGGCTCGGAAGGCCCGCTCGTGCTTCGCACGTCGCTTCGTTTCGGAGCGGTTCCCGGGGCCGCTCGTGCTTCGCACGTCGCTTCGTTTGGATGGGCTCCCGGGGAGGTGCTCGTGCTGGCGCACGTCGCTGGTGACCCGCTGGTATGATCCTCGGCCCATGGCCCGCGGTGAGCTCTTCATCCTCTCGGCGCCTTCCGGGACCGGCAAGACGACGCTGATCCGCAACCTGCTCGACGGCGGCAGCCGGGCGGCGGGGCGGATCTACTTCTCGGTGAGTCACACGACGCGGGCGGCGCGCGGCGAGGAGCGCGAGGGGGAGGACTACTACTTCGTCGACCGCGACGCCTTCCGCCGGATGATCGCGGGGGAGGCGTTCCTCGAGTGGGCCGAGGTGCACGGGAACTACTACGGCACCTCGAAGGAGGAGGTGCTGCCGCGGCTCGCCGCCGGGGTCGACGTGCTCCTCGACATCGACGTCCAGGGGGCCGAGCGGGTGGTCGCCGAGCACCCCGAGGCGCACTCGATCTTCCTCATGCCGCCGAGCTACGACGACCTGCGCGAGCGTCTCCACCGCCGCGGGCTGGACGACGAGGAGGAGATCGACCGGCGGCTCGCCGTATCCCTCTGGGAGATCAGGCGTTACCACCGCTACGAGTATGTTATCGTCAACCGGGACGCCGACAGCGCCAGCGAGGCGCTGGCGTCGATCGTCCTGGCGAAGCGCCACCGCACCGAGAGGCTCCGCGAAGAGGTCGAGGCCGTGGTGCGCAGCTTCGAGGCCGGCGCCTCGGGCGCGGCCGCAGCGGCGACGGCCGGCGTGACCGCCTCCGGAAGCGGTGGCGCCGGCTGACGGCGGCCCGTCCGACCCACGAGACACCGAATCCCGCGGCCGGCCCCGCCGGCCGTTCCCGATCCGAGCATCACGAGCAGGAGACCCCCGATGGATGAGAAGTTCCCCGAGCGCATCGACAGCAAGTTCCGCTACGTCCTCGTCGCCGCCGGCCGCGCCGAGCAGCTCATGCGCGGCGCCCGCACCAAGGTGGAGATGCCGGGCCGCAAGCCGACGACCGTGGCGATGACCGAGACGAACCAGGATCTCGTCGAGTGGGGCTACGGTCCCTCGCCGGAAGAGATCGAGGCGGCCCGCCTGGCCGAGGAGGCCGCCGCGGCGGCAGCCGCCGCCGAGCAGGCGGAAGCCGAAGAAGAGGTCCACTGAGCGGCACCGGACGCGCGGCCGGCGGCGGCTCCCGTCCGGCGCGGGAGAGGGTGAGGTAGGCTCTCTCCAACGATGGTTCAAGCTCTGCCGGAGGGGGTCGGTTCGCTGCTCGAGTACCTCGACGAGATCGGGTACTCGGAGCTGTACCTGCCGGCGGGGATTGGCGGCGTGGCCGCCGCTGACCGCGTGCCGGACGCCGGCGGTCCGCCGCGCCAGGCCGCGGCTCCCGCCCGGCCCTACCAGCCGCCCCCTCCGGCGTCTGCCGCCGTTGCGGGCGGCCCGCATTCGCCCGCTGGCGGGTCATCGCCGTCCGGACCCGCCCTCGAGCCCGACTCCGGCCTGTTCGGTGCCGCGCCGACCGGCCACGAGGACCACGGCAGCCTCGACGCCCTCGCCGCCTTCGCCGCCGGCTGCACCCGCTGCCGCCTCGCGGAGGGGCGGACGACGGTCGTCTTCGGCTCCGGCGACCCGGACGCCGAGCTGATGTTCATCGGCGAGGGCCCCGGCGCCGAGGAGGACCGCCAGGGGCTGCCCTTCGTCGGCCCGGCGGGGGAGCTCCTGACCAAGATCGTCGCGGCGATCGGCCTGGAGCGCGAGCGCTGCTACATCGCCAACATCGTCAAGTGCCGCCCGCCCGGCAACCGCGACCCGCTGCCCGACGAGGTCGCCGAGTGCCGCGGCTACCTCGAGCGGCAGATCGACCTGATCCGCCCGAGGGTGATCGTCGCCCTCGGGCGGGTGGCGGCGCAGACCCTGCTCCAGACGGACCAGCCGCTCGGCCGGCTGCGCGGTCACTGGCACAAGGTACGGGGAGTGCCGACCCGCGTCACCTACCACCCGGCGGCGCTGCTGCGCAACGCCTCGTGGAAGCGGCCCACCTGGGAGGACATGCAGGTGGTCCGCGACCGCCTGCGCGAACAGGTCGAGCCGTGAAGCCCGCCGCCGTCCGGCCGCCGCACCTCGGCCGGCTCGTCGCCCGCGTGCGCGCCCTCGACGGACCGCTGGTCCAGCTCTGGGCGTGGCCCGGGGCGGGGCAGCAGGCGGTGCTCGACGCCCTGGTCGAGGACGCCCGGTTCGGCCAGCCGCTGTCGCTCGACGACCTCGCCGACGCCGACTCCGCCGAGGCTGCCGCCGATGCCGCTTTCGACACCGGCGCCCGCTGGCTGGTGCTGCCGGCGGTCTCCGCCCCGCCCGCGGGGTGGGCGGAGACGACCGCTGCGATCGCTCGCCACCTCGGTCCCGGCCGCCGCCTCGTCTTCTCCTCGCCGCGCCGCCACCCGCAGGAGCCGGTCGCCTGCTCGTACCTCTTCCCGCAGGAGCTGCTGCTCGACCGCGAGGAGATCGCCGAGCTGTGGCGCGAGGTCGTCGACACCCCGCCCGGCCCGCGGCTCGTCGCCCGCCTCGCCGCCCTGACCGACGGCTGGTACCGCCCGCTCCGGCTCGTCGCCGAGGCGGCGGCCGCCGCCGGCGGCACCCTGGAGCCCGAGACCCTCCTCGACCTGCCGGCGGTCGCGTCGTTTCTCCGCCACGAGGTCGTGGGCGAGCTCGCCGCCGAGGAGCAGGAGCTGCTCGTCCTGCTGTCGGCCGGCGGCCGGCTCGGGCCCGAGCTGTGGAGCGGCCTCCTCTCGGACGACGAGGAGGCGACCCGGCGGCGCCTCGTCGAGGTCTGGGGCCTCGGGCTCGAGGACGGCGGCTCGCTCCGCATGCCCTACCTGCTGCGCTGGTTCCTCGCCCGCGAACGGCGTGAGCGGTGGACCGCCGCCGAGGGGCGGAAGCTCGCCTCCCGGCTCGCGGCGGCAGAGCTCGAGCTGGGGCGCCCGGTCGCGGCGCTCGAGCACCTCGTCGAGGCGGGGGAGCCGAACGGCGTCGACCGCCTGTTCGCCGACCACTGGCCGCAGCTCCTGACCACCGCCTCGCTGGGCCTTCTCGGAAGGACGTTCGAGCGGCTCGAAGGGCTCCGTTCGCCGGAGCTCGACCTCACCCGCGCGCTCGTCGACGGACTGCTGTGGCAGCGCGAGACCGCGGCCCTCGAGGAGTTGCGGCGGCTGGGCGGGAGCGGGGAGTGCGGGGAGGAGGGCGGCGAAGGATCGCTCACGAGAGAAGGCGGAGAGGCGGAGGTCGAGGTGAGGGCGGGCGAGGAGAGAGCCGGCGAGACGGCGGCCGCGACCTCCAAGGAGAGCGCTTCGGCGCCGGTGGCCGCCGCGGCCCGGCTGAGCGCCGCGGCGTTGGCCGTCGAGACCGGAGTCCCACGGTCGGTGACGGAGCGCGCCTGGTCCGATGCGCCGCCCGAGCTCCGCCCGCTCGCGCGGGTCGTCGAGGCCGCCGGCCGGCTCGCCGCGGCGCGCAGCGCCCCGGACGGCGGGGCGGAGGGCGCGGCCGCGGCCCTGATTCCCGCCCTCGAGCGCGTCCCCGCCTCGGCCGGCGGCGCCCGCGACCGCGGCCGGCTGCGCGGCGATCCGCCGGCCAAGGCGCTCTTCGACCGCGGCCTGCTCCACCTGCTCGACGAGCACCCCGAGCTGGAGCCGGCGCTGACCGGCCGCGCCGGCCTGCCCGACGCCTGGCGCCGCTGGCTCGCCGCCCTCCCGCCGGCCGCCCTGGCCCGCGAGGCGAGGGGCTACCTGGTCACCCTCCTCGGCAAGCCCACGGTCCGCCTCAAGCCGGAGGGCCGGCCGCCGGTCGACCTCGTCTTCCCGCTCGAGCGCGCCTTCCTCGTCTTCGCCTATCTCGCCACGGCGCCCGGCTTCGAGGCCTCCCGCGACGAGCTGGTCGACGCGATCTGGGCCGACGAGGACGAGGAGACGGTGGAGAAGAACTTCCATCCGACGCTCTCCTACCTGCGCCGCGCCCTCTCCCCGGAGGAGGAGCGGGACCGCGCCGACCGCCCGCTGGTCCTCCGCCGCGGCGTCTACCGGCTCAACCCGCGGCTCTCGTGGAACGTCGACGCGGTCGACCTGGTCCGCTGGACGGAGGAGGGGCAGCGACGCCTTCGCGACGGCCAGCCCGAGCAGGCGCTGGTGCTCTGGCGCGAGGCGTGGCGTCTCTACACGGGCCCGCTCCTCGCCGGCTTCGACGCCCCCTGGATCGGCGAGCGCCGCGACGCTCTGGCCCGCGTCTACGTCGAGCTGCTCCGCAGCTTCGGCGACACCGCCGAGCGCCTGGGCCGCCTGACCGAGGCGATGGACGCTTACCGCACGGCCCTGATCGAGGACCCGCTCCAGGAGCCGGTCCACCTCGCCCTGATGCGCATCTACGCCCGCCAGGGCCGCCGCGACCACGTCCGCCGCCAGTACGAGCGCCTCGCCGCCCAGCTCCGCGAAGAGCTCGCCGTCGAGCCCATGCCCGAGACGGTGGACACGTACCATCGGCTGATGGGGTAGGGGGAAACTGCAACTTCAACCCACCGGGCAGGGCCGGCGGTGCTGGGGAGGACCTGCTGGCGAAACCCAGAAAGACAGTGACGTTCTCTTGCCGAGCCTCTTCTTCTTTCCTCTGGGCTCACACCACCCGCTCCTTCCACTTCCCCCGCCGGAACAGCGCGATCCCCGACAGCCCGAGCAGGGTCTCGCCGATGGCGATCGCGGCGAAGACTCCGGTGGGGCCGAAGCCGGCCGGGACGGCGAGGGCCCATGCCAGCGGGATCTGGACGACCCAGTAGCAGAGGAAGTTGAGGAGAGTCGGGGTGGTGGTGTCGCCGGCGCCGTTGAAGGCCTGGATCATGACCAGGCCGTAGGCGAAGACGAGGTAGCAGGAGGCGACCCAGCGGAGGCAGGAGGCGCCGACGGCGACGATGTCGGGCTGGTCGGTGAAGATGCCGATGAGCTGCTCGGGGAGGAGGAGGAAGACGAGCATCACCAGGCCGAGGAAGGCGACGTTGGCGCGGGCGGTGAGCCAGACGGAGCGCTCGGCGCGGTCGGGCTGGCCGGCGCCGAGGTTCTGGCCGACGAGGGTGGCGGCGGCGTTGGTCAGGCCCCAGGAGGGGAGGATGGTGAAGATGACGACCCGCACCGCCAGGGTGTAGCCGGCGAGGGCGACGCTGCCGAAGACGGCGAGGACGCGGACGAGGAGGATCCAGCTCGCGGTGGCGACGAGGTACTGGCCGACGCCGCCGATCGAGACGCGGGCGAGGCGGGCGAGGACCGGGCGGTCGATCCGCAGGTGGCGGCGGCGGATGACGATGCGACCGGTCTGGCGGACGAGGACCACGACCTGGTAGAGGCAACCGACGCCGCGGCCGATGGTGGTGGCCACGGCGGCGCCGGCGAGCCCGAGCTCGGGGAACGGCCCCCAGCCGAAGATCAGGCACGGGTCGAGGACGATGTTGATCGCGTTGGCGAGCCAGAGCACGCGCATGGCGATCGCCGCGTCGCCGGCGCCGCGGAAGACCGCGTTGCCGAGGAAGAGGAGGAGGACCGTCGGCGAGCCGGCGAGGAGGATGCGGGTGTAGCCGACGCCGCCGTCGAGCACGCCGGGCGGGGCGCCCATCAGCCGGAGGATCGCCGGCGCGGCGAGGAGCCCCACCGCCATGCAGACGACGGAGACCGCCAGCCCGAGCACGTAGACCTGGACCGCCGTCGTCGCCGCGGCCTCGCGGTCGCCCTCACCGATCCGCCGCGCCACCATCGCGGTGGCCGCCATCGACAGGCCGATCCCCAGCGCGAAGACCAGAGTGAGCACCGACTCGGTGAGGCCGACGGTCGCCACCGCGTCGGCACCGAGCTTGGCGACGAAGAAGGCGTCGACGACGGCGAACAGCGACTCCATCACCATCTCGAGCACCATCGGGACGGCGAGCAGCGCGATCGCCCGCGGGATCGACCCCTTGGTGAAGTCCTGCTCGCTCCCCGCGATCGCCTCGCGCAGGTCGCGCCACAGCCGGCGCCGGCCGCGCCGAGAGAGCACGGGCGGGGCGGGCGCCTCCGGTGGGTCGGGCGTAGCGGCGGGTCCGGCGGGCGCGCCGGGGTTCGACCGGGGTCCCTCGGGTGTGGTCACTGTGAGAGCCTCCTGAGCTCGGGCGTCCGCGCAGCGGCGGGCGCCGGTTCCACGTCCGGCGGGGCGGCGGCCTCACCGGCTGCCCGGGTGGGCGCGGCGAGGCGGGGACGGGGTCGTGGACCTCAGGAGGTGGTGCGCATCGCGGGATGTTCTATCACGCCGAGCCACTCTCCGCGCAAGATGCCACGCGCCCGACGGCGTCTCAGATGGTACGGAGGATTTGACCGAAGTATTACGAGCGTGTAATACTTCGCCCGTGAAGACGAGTCGAATGACGGTGAAAGGACAGGTCACGGTGCCGAAGGAGTTTCGGGTCGCCCTCGGGCTGAGCCCCGGGGACGAGGTGGGCTTCGTCGGCGGGGCGGAAGGGATCCGGCTGGTGAAGGTCGATCGCCCCCGGACCGGGCGGGACGTGCTGGACCGGCTCCGGAAGGTCGAGTGGGACCCGACCTGGACGACCGGCCGGTTGATGGCGTTGACCCGCGGCGAGGAGACGGATTGACGACCCTCGTCGACACGAACGTCTTCGTCGACATCTGGAGCCGCGACCCGGAGTGGGGGGAGTGGTCGGCGGCGGCGCTGGCGGAGACCGCGGAGCGGGACGAGCTGGCGGTCAACCCGGTGATCTACGCCGAGCTCTGTCCTCCCTTCGCGTCGGAGCCGGAGCTCGATCGTCTCCTCACCGAGGCGGGGATCGAGCGGCTGCCGCTGCCCTACGCGGCGGCCTGGCCCGCGGCCCGGGCGTTCGTCGCCTACCGTGAGCGGGGCGGCGCCCGTACGGCCCCGCTACCCGATTTCTTCATCGGAGCGCACGCGCTCGTCGCGGACATCCCGCTGATGACCCGAGACCCGCGGAGGTACGAAACCTACTTCCCCGGCGTGCGGCTGATCGCTCCGCAGTGACCTCGTCGTCGCGTCCCGCTCTTTTGCCTTCCTCCCCCCGATCGGGGAGAATGACCCGTCGGAGCGGCCGCGGGGAGCGGCGGGCTCCGTCCCCTCTCCGAACGACCTTCTCCCAGGCGAACCATGCGTGAGCGACAGGACGTGATCCTCGGGGCCGGGCTGGCCGGGCTCACTGCGGCGTACACGCTGCAGGGGGCGGGGGAGGAGGAGTGGCAGGTGTACGAGCGGGAGGCGCGGGCCGGGGGGCTGGCGCGGTCGCAGGCGGTGGAGGGGTACCTGTTCGACTACGGGCCGCACATCCTGTTCACCATCGACGCGGAGATGGAGGAGCTGATCCGCGACTGCCTGGGGGAGAACTTCCACGCTCAGGAGCGGGAGGCGTGGATCTACCATCTGGCGCACGACCTCTACACCCAGTTCCCGTTCCAGGCACACCTCTACGGGCTGCCGGTGCCGATCGTCGAGGAGTGCCTGGTCGGGCTGGTGCGGGCGGTGGAAGCGCAGGCGCGCGGGGAGTTCGCGCCGGGTGACTACGAGGAGTGGATGCGGGGGTTCTTCGGCGAGGGGATCGCCGAGCGCCTGATGATCCCGTACGCGAAGAAGATCTGGACGGTCGAGCCGTCGACGATGGACTTCTCGTGGATCGGCCGCCGGGTGCCGACGCCGCAGGTGGAGCGGATCGTCCGCGGGGCGTTGACCGACGACGTGGAGCTGGTCGGGGCGACGTCGAAGTTCTGGTACCCGAAGCGCGGCGGGATCGAGCCGCTGCCGAGGGCGCTCGCCGAGCGGGTGCCGAACCTCCACTTCGGGCGGACGATGGAGCGGATCGAGCTGCCCGGCAAGCGGGTGGTCTTCGCCGACGGCGAGGTGGTGCCGTTCGACCGGCTGGTCTACACGCTGCCGCTGCCGTTCCTGCCGCGCTACGTCGAGGGGCTGCCGCCGGAGGTGGAGCGGGCCTGCGCCGGGCTGCGCTACCAGGGGATCTACTGCGTCAACCTGGGGATCGGCCGCGAGGGGATCTCGGACAAGCACTGGGTCTACTTCTACGAGGACGCCTTCCCGTTCCACCGGCTGTCGTTCCCGGCGAACTTCAGCCCGGACACGGCGCCGCCGGGGAAGAGCTCGATCTCGACCGAGGTCGCCTTCTCGGAGGAGCGGCCGCTCGACGAGGCGACGGCGGTCGAGCGGACGGTCGAGGCGCTCCGGCTGGCGAAGATCCTGCGCGAGGACGACCCGATCGAGCTCGTCCACACGGAGCGCATCCTGCCCGCCTACGTGATCTACGACCTCGACCACGCGGCGAACGTGGCGACGATCCGCGGCTGGCTCGAGGAGCACCAGGTGTGGACGGCCGGGCGGTTCGGCGAGTGGCAGTACTTCAACATGGATCACTCGATGCGGAGCGGCAAGACGGCGGCCGAGGCGATCCTCGCCGCCCGCCGCGACGCTGCGGTCGCCGCGCCGTGACCCGGCGGACGGCGGAGCGATGAGCGCCGAGCCGATGAGGCCGACCCGCCGGCTCGGCGAGCCGCCCGTGGAGACCGAGACCCCCGCAGGCGCAGCGGCCGCCGGGCCGGCCCCGGAGATCACCGTCCTCGTCCCGGTGCGCGACGAGGAGGGGACGGTGGAAGAGCTCGCGGCGCGGGTCGCCGCGGCCCTCGACGGCCTCGGTCGCACGTTCGAGCTCGTCTTCGTCGACGACGGCTCGGCGGACTCGACGGTCGAGCGGGTGCGCGCCGCCCGCGCCGCCGACCCGCGGGTCAAGCTGGTGCGGCTGCGCCGGAACTTCGGCAAGGCGGCCGCCCTGTGCGCCGGGCTCGACAGCTCGCGCGGGGAGCTGGTCTTCACCCTCGACGGCGACCTCCAGGACGACCCGGAGGAGATGCCGCGCTTCCTCGCCCGGCTCGAGGACGACGACCTCGACCTGGTCTCCGGCTGGAAGCGCACCCGGCGCGACCCGGCGGCCAAGCGCTTGCCGTCGCGGCTGTTCAACTGGGTGACCCGCCACCTGGCGCGGGTCGACCTGCACGACTTCAACTGCGGCTTCAAGCTCTACCGGCGCGAGGTGCTCGAGCAGATCGCGGTCTACGGCGAGCTCCACCGCTACATCCCGGTCCTGGCCAGCCGACGCGGCTTCGACGTCGGCGAGATCGAGGTGCGTCACCACCCGCGGCGGCACGGGCGGTCGAAGTACGGCTGGGACCGCTTCTACAAGGGGCTGCTCGATCTGATCACGGTGCTCTTCATCACCAAGTACACCCGGCGGCCGCTGCATCTCTTCGGCGCCGTGGGGCTCGCCTTCCTCACCATCGGCTTCGGGATCTGCTTCTACCTGTTCATCCTCTGGCTCGGCGGCGAGTACCTGTCGAACCGGCCGCTGCTGCTCCTGGGCGTGCTGCTCATGGTCCTCGGCATCCAGGTGCTGACCACCGGGCTGGTCGGCGAGATGATCACCTTCAAGAACTTCCGCAGCCGCGACAGCTACTCGGTCAAGGAGCATCTCCAGTAGCCCTCCCCGGTCGCTCCTTGGACCTCCTCTTCCTCACCCAGACCTACCCGCGCTTCCCGAGCGACCCGGCCGGGCCGTTCATCCGCGACCTGGCGCAGGCGCTGGTGCGCGGCGGCGACCGGGTGACGGTGCTCGCCCCGCACGCGCCGGGGGTGGCCGCCCGCTGGGACGACGGCGGGGTGGAGGTGGAGACGTTCCGCTACGCGCCGGAGCGGGCCGAGGTGCTCGGCTACGGGCGCAGCCTCGACGCCGACGTCGCGGTACGCGGGCGGGCGGCGGCGGTGGCGCCGCTCTATGCCGCGGCGGCGCGGCGGGCGGTACGGCGCGCGCTCGCCGGGCGGCGGTTCGACCTGGTCCAGGGCCACTGGGTGGTGCCCAACGGGGTGGTCGCCGCGGCGGCGGCCGGGCGGGCGGCGCGGCTGCGCGGCACGGCGCTGGCGATCGGGCTGCACGGCAGCGACGTCTTCCTCGCCGAGCGGCGCGGCTCGCGGCGGGCGGTCGGCTGGGCGCTCGGCCGGGTGCAGGCGTTGACCGGCTGCTCGCCGGAGCTGGTCGAGAGGGTGTGCGCGCTGGGCTTCCCGCGCGAGCGGGCGCGGGTGATCCCGTACGGCGTCGACGTCGTGCAGTTCCTCCCGGCGGGAGACATGCCGGCGGGCGCGGTCGACGAGGCGCCGGTCTGGCGGCGGCGGCTCGGGGTGCCGCAGGAGGCGCCGCTCGTCCTCACCGTCGGCCGGATGGCGACGAAGAAAGGCTACGACGTGCTGCTCCAGGCGCTGCCGGGGCTGCTCGCCGCGAACAGGCGGGCGCACTGGGTGCTCGCCGGCGACGGCGACCGGCTCGAGGGCTACCGGCGGGCGGCCGCGGCGATGCCGGGCTGCGAGCGCGTCCACTTCCCGGGTCAGGTCCTGCGCGACACCCTGCCCGACCTCTACCGGGCGGCGGACGTCTTCGTCCTGCCGGCGATCCACGACGAGCGCGGCAACGTCGACGGGCTGCCGAACGTGGTGCTCGAGGCGATGGCGAGCGGGCTGCCGGTGGTCGCCTCGGGGATCTCGGGGATCCCGCTGGCGGTCGACGACGAGACGACCGGTCTACTGGTCCCCGAGGGTGACCCCGAGGCGCTGGCGGCGGCGCTGCTGGCCCTCCTCCGCGACCCCGCCCGGCGGCGCGGGATGGGCGCCGCGGGGCGGGCGAAGACCGAGCGCGAGCTCACCTGGGACGCGGTCGCCGCCCGCTATCGGGACGCCTACGCCGAGGCGCTGGACCGGGTGCGGATACGGTAGGCTGCCCCGGCGGGCCGGCGACCGGCCGCCCGCTCCACGCAACGCACCCAGCTCGACCCCATAGGAGATTCCGTAATGCAGCAGCTCTCCAGGCGTTTCGCAGGACCGTTCACAGGCCCCGCCCTCGTCGCCGTGCTCGCCGCTGCGCTCGCCGCCGGCGGTTGCGGGGGCGGCGACGACGAGGCCTCGGTCGAGGACCGTCTCGCCGAGACCGGCACCATGGACGTGCTCGAGAAGGCCGGGGAGGCGGAGTACGACCCGCCGGCCGACGGCGAGCTGACCGAGGACCAGGTCGAGATGTACATCGCCGTCCAGGAGCGGGCGTGGAAGATCCGCCAGGTGACGGCGAAGAAGGTCGAGGAGAAGACCAAGGACGCCGAGGGGCAGGACCGGCAGGTCGGCTTCCTCGACGCGATGCGCTCGCTCGGCGACGTCGGCGACTTCGTGACCGCCGAGCTGCGCGCCGCCCAGGAGCTGGGCCACAACCCGGCGGAGTACCAGTGGGTGCAGGGAAAGGTGCTCGAGGCGCAGATGGCGCGGGCGACCGCCGGCATGCGCGAGCAGATGGCCGGGGTCGGCGACCAGGTCGTCGAGATGCTCGAGGCGCAGCGCGAGGCGGCGACCGACGAGGAGACCCGCCGCCAGCTCGACGAGCAGATCGCCGAGGCGCGGAAGAACTTCGCCGAGGCACAGCAGGAGGATCCCGACGCCTGGGAGCCGGGCGTCGAGCACAACGTCGAGCTGGTCGCCCGGTACGACGAGAAGCTCGAGGAGCTCCAGCAGCGGATCGCGGAGACGTCCTGACCGCGGAGGGGGACCGCTGGGCGCGGCACCTGGTCTGCTCGTCGACCGGCGTCCGCGCCCCGCTCGACGAGCCGGCCTTCCTCTCGCCGGCGGGCTCCCCCTGGCTCGTCGAGTACGACCTCGACGCCGCGAAGGGGGACCGGCTGCGGGCCGCGCTCGCG
>Ga0214468_1000147_pt1 | contig 21792 bp, 17 predicted proteins | sample RVTome_9_FD_187334 | JGI IMG/M metagenome (GOLD analysis project Ga0214468, IMG submission 187334) | Soil microbial communities from uranium-contaminated site in the Upper Colorado River Basin, Wyoming, United States - RVT155D38 HiSeq ...
GGGCTTCTTCGCCGAGCTGGCCGTGCCGGCCGCGGAGGGGGACGCGGGCGGCTCCGGCGAGCCGGGCGCGGGGCGTGAGGGGGGCTCGGGACCCGGGCCGGACGTCGATCCCGCCGCCGAAGGGCACGCCGGGCCCGCCGGCGGGGAGCCCGCCGCGCGCTGGGAGCCGACCCACCGGCGGCGGGCCGCGGCGGCGCAGCGAGCGGTCGAGGCGCGACTCCGGGAGCTCGGCGAGGAGATCGCGGCCCTGCGCCACCGCGCCGGCACCCTCGAGGGCGGGCTCGCCGCCGAGCGGAAGCGGGCCGAGGCCCATCGCCGCGAGGCCGGGTGGCACCGCGACCGTCTGCGGGAAGTCAAGGAGGTCCTCGACGGCGTCGAGGCGAGCGCCAGCTTCCGGCTGGGCCGGGCGCTGACCGCCGCCCCGCGCTGGCTGCGGCAGCGGCTCCGCGGCGTACGCTCGGGCGGCCCCGACGGCAGGGGCTGACGCCGCCGGCCAGGTCGGCGGCCGGCCGACGACGGTGGGGGGTCGACTCAGCCGCCGCGCCGCAGCCGCTCCCGGACCCGGTCGAGGTCCCACGCCCATATGAGCTCGTCGCCCGCGTCGGGCGGCCCCCACGTGCGCTCGAAGTAGCGGGCGGCGCGCCGGCCGTGGCGCCGCCCCATCTGCCGGATGACGAGCTGCACCGGCGGCGTGTCCCACGGGTACTCGGCGTAGCGCAACCGGTCGAGCTCGCGGATCGGGTGGCGGTGGACGACGAGCCAGCGCGCCGGCGCGGCGAGAAGCGCATGTGGCACCGGCTCGACGTAGTTGGCCAGGGCGACCCGCGGGACGAACAGCTCGTGCTCGGCGGGCGCCAGCAACACCCGCTGGCGGTGGCGGTCCTGGTAGACCGCGAGATAGATCTCGTGCACCCAGGTCGGCAATCCGGTGAGCTCGAGGACGGTGCCGCCCTCCTCGGCGATCCGCCGGTAGGGGGCGGGGATCCCCTCCGGCGCGAAGGCCGGCGGACGGTGGAAGCCGACGAAGTCCTCGGCGTGCAGGAACGAGCCGTAGCGGAAGCGCGGGGCTGCGAGCGGCCCGGCGAGCGCCCACCCGGCGACGAGGGCGGCGGCCGCGACCGCCGGCGCCCACCGCGGCACGCCGCGCGGCCGGGCCGAGGCGAGGACCGCGAGCGCCTCGGCCACCCAGACGAGCGCCACCGGCATGGCGACCAGGAGGTAGCGGTTCCAGATCATCGGCGCGGCGAGCCCCAGCGGGTTCGTGAGCCAGAGCGCGGCGACCTGGGTCAGGTAGGCGGTCGCCGTCAGCAGGGCGAAGTCCGGCCGGCGCCGGGCGAGCGAGGCCAAGCCGCCCAGGGCCGCGAGCCACACCGCGACCGCGACCGGCCGCCGCCCCGACCCGGCCTGCAGCTCCAGGGTCTGGACCAGGCTGCGCCAGCTCACCATGCCGAGGCCGGTCTTCCCCTCGCTCATCGCGAAGAACGAGTCCCACGCCGGCGCCAGCACCCCGGCGAGCGCGGCGAGGGCGGCGAGCCCGGCGACGGCGATCGCCGCCAGGCCCGGGCCACGGCGGGGCGCGAAGAGCTTGGCGAGGGCGGCGAAGAGGAACGGGGCGCCGAGGAACGGGGCGGTCACCGGGCTGAACCAGAAGGCGGCCGCGGCGGCCGCGACGTAGGCCGCGGCCCAGCGGTGGCGCCCGCTCCGCCACCAGGCGTGGAAGGCGAAGATCGCCAGGGTGCCGAAGAGGACCGCCGGCGCGTACGGACGGGCGATTCGGCTGTACAGCACCAGCCCGGGCGCCAGGGCGAGCAGCCAGGCGTGGACGACCGCCCGGTCCCACCCGAGCCACCGCCCGACCGCGACCGGCGCGGCGAGCAGGAGCAGCATCCCGGCGACCAGCCCCGGCAGCCGCATGAACCGTTCGTCGAGCGGCGTCCCCGACTCCGCTCGCAGCTCGTAGAGCGCCGACAGGGGGATCGAGTGGTCCGCCTCGAGGTAGGTGGTCAGGATCTCCGCCAGCTCGAGCCCGAGCACCGCACGGATCGCGTGCAGCTCGTCGGCGAGGAGCGGCTGCTCGGCGAGCCGGTACAGCCGCAGCCCGAGCCCCGCGAGCACGGCGAGAGCGATTGCGGCGGCGGTGAGGACGCGGGCGGTGCGGCGGTACGGCATGCCGGCCGATGTTATGGCCGCGGGCGGAAAAAAGGCCCGGCGCTCGCGCGGAGCGCCGGGGCCGAGGGGACCACAGCAGCTTCCCGACCCGGTCGGCGAGGCCGCCCTCGCAAGAGTCGTTGATGCATACTGGCCCCGACCGCGCCACGATCCTCCGCACCGAACCGAGAAAGGAAGCCGCCATGCCGCCTCAGACCTCGTCCGCCGGTCCCACCGCCGACTCCGGCCACCCCGACCGCCGCGAGCGCCCCGAGTCGCTCCGCCTGCGCTCCTTCGCGCCCAGCCTCACCGTCGACGACCTGGCGCGCAGCCTCCGCTTCTACGAGGACGCGCTCGGTTTCACCGTCGACGAGCGCTGGGAGGAGGAGGGCGAGCTGCGCGGCGTCATGCTCGTCGCCGGCAGCTGCCACCTCGGCCTCAGCCAGGACGACTTCGCCAAGGGCCGCGACCGCACGAAGGGCGTGGGCTTCCGCCTCTGGGCCGAGACCGCCCAGGACCTCGACGCCCTCGCCGCCCGCCTCCGCGACCACGGCGTCGAGCCCGACGGTCCGAAGACCGAGCCGTGGGGCGCGCGGACCCTGACGGTGGAGGACCCGGACGGCTACAAGGTGACCTTCACGCCGCCGGAAGGGGAGTGAGGTCGGCCTTCGACGCTAGAGCGGCAGGTAGATGACCTGCCCCTCCCACTCGCCCGGCCGACTCGCAAGAGCCAGCAGGAGGAGGTCGTTGACCGCTGCACCGATCGGCATCCTGGTCGGGACCTGGACGAGGCCCGGCATCGCCTGACCTGAGCGCACGCGCTCGTATGCGAAAGCCGTCATCGTCGAGACGTCGTGCGTCAGCAGGAGCCTGTCGCCGGCTGCGGCCCAGCCGAGCACTACCAGATCGGGCGCGCCCTGAAGTCCCGCCTCTTGGACGCTCGCGACGTCGATCTCAGGCGCTTGACCTCGGAGGCCTCGGACGATTCGGAGGTCGAGGTTCTCGTCGGCGGAGAACCGGAGCATCGATCCCGATGCTCAGTCGGCGAGTCGAGCCAGCAGGCGCTCACGCAGGCTTTCATGATCATGGCCGGCTTCGGCCTCTCGCCGGATCTCCTCGGCCTGCTTTCGCCTCTTCGCGAGATACCCCTGTACCTCGTCTCGATGGCGGAGGTAGTAGGTGACCACAGCGTAGACGTCCGCCACCTCCAGCGACGGATAGTGCTGAGCGATCTCCTCCGCCCGGCTGCCGGCCTCGTAGACCTCGACGATCGTGTCGAGGGTCACCCGTGTGCCGGCGACGCGGATGACGCCGCTGGAATCTGTCTCCAGAGGAATCGTCTCGACGGATCCGGTCTCGGTGTTCATCGACGCGTATTGTAACGATCAGCTCGCTCGCGCAGCTGTGACATCACACCTGTCTGTTCCTCAGACGCAGTGTCTCCCGCAAGATCGGAGGCCAGTCGATCTCGGGGCCGCAGCCTCGCATGGAGGTGCTCTCTGTGTCGCGTGCCGAGGTCCGAGACTCCGCTTTCGACGGAGCCGACGAGGTCTCGCACTCGCCCGCTGTCCCCGATCCCTGCGAGCCCGAGGAGCGCGGCCGCTCCGCGCGGCCGCTCCGGCTCGCCCTGAGCCATGCCGCGGCGCAGGAGCCGGCGCACCGCCTCGGACATCGAGATCCGTTCCCGGTGGGCCATCCGCCGGATCTGCTCGTACTGCGCCTCCTCGAGCTGGATCTGGGTCCTCACCATAGTGCAATGTTAGCATGATGTCACCTGCGTCGACGGACCCGAAGCGAAAGAGGCGAGACAGGACGAGAAGGGAAAGATGAGAGACGCGAGGAGGTCGGGAGACCGCGATCGGCGCTGCGGATTCGTGGCCGGCCTGGCGGCCGGATTCGCGCTCGCGTGGACCGCGGTCGCCGCCGGTGAGCGGCCGGTCGAGGACTACGCCGGCTCCTTCCGGCTGGAGAGCGGCGAGGTGCTGACCGGCGGGTACTTCGCGCAGGGCACGCGGATCGTGCCGGAAGGCGAGGAGGGCTCGTTCCTCTACGTGGACGTTGACGGGCTGGCGAAAGGCCCCCTACTGTTCCGGCGCGAGAGCGAGCTCGTGCTCCGGTCGCTCGGGCCGCCCGACGGAGCGACCCTCGAGTTCGTTCCCGGCCCCGACGGAGGGCTCGACGAGGTCGTGTGGCGCGAGGAGGGCCGCCCGCCGGTCCGCGGCGCGAGGGTGTACCCGCACACCACCCACCGGGTCGCCTGGCGATCGGCGGACGGCACCGAGATCGTCGGCCAGCTCCTCGTGCCCGACTGCCCGGGGCCGCACCCGCTGATGGTCCTCGTGGGCGGCTCCGGCCCGACGGTCCGCCACGGGGCCACCTTCGACACCCACCCGCTCCAGCTCGGCATCGCCACCCTGACCTACGACAAGCGCGGCGTCCACGCCGAGGACTGGTCCGAGCCGGGCTTCGAGACCCTCGCCGCGGACGCCGCGGCGGCGCTCCGGTGGGCGGTCGAGCGTGCCGACGTCGACCCCGCCCGGGCCGGCTACTGGGGCTCGAGCCAGGGCGGCTGGGTCGCGCCGATCGCGGCGACCGAGGAGCCCGCGCCCGCCTACCTCGTCGTCCGCGCCGGCCCCGGGGTCAGCTCCGGCGAGGCGTTCGTCCACGAGGTCCGCCAGGAGAATCGGCAGGAGGGCCTCGGGGGAAGCGACCTCGACCACGCCACGGCCCTCCTCGAGGAGATCCAGCGGATGGCGACCGCCGGCCGGCCCCTCGCCGCGACCGACGCCCTGGTCGCGCCCTACCTCGACGAGCCCTGGTACCGGACCGCCTTCGGTGAAGGCCCGATCAGCGAGCGCTGGTCGGCGACGTGGTGGAGCTGGGGAGCGAAGAACTGGCCGATCGGCCCCGAGCCGTACCTCGCCCGCGTCGACCTCCCCGTCCTCTGGTTCCTGGCGGAGTACGACCAGAACGTCCCCCTCGTCCCCAGCCGCGCCGCCCTGGCCCGCGCCTTCGCCGCCTCCCCCGGCAGCGACGAGACGATCGTCGTCATCGAAGACGCCGACCACGGTTTCTTCGTCACCGACCCCGACGGCACCCGCCGCTACACCCCCGACTACTTCGGCCGCCTCCGCGACTGGCTCACCGAGCGCGGCTTCACCGACGAGGACTGCTGGCCATGACGCGCTCTCGGTGCACAACGAGCTCACCGCACGGGGCACTAGTCCGCCGGATCCCGAACGCGTCGTGACTCAAGCGCTTCCGCGAGGCACGACCCACTCCACGGGCTGACCGGTTATGGCAGCGATGCGGTCGAAGTGGGCGTCGTAGTGGAGGACGACGAGGTTCGCGGCTTCGGCGGCCGCGGCGACGACCAGGTCGGGGATCGGGAGTCGGTGGTGGCCGTGCGCGGCCAGCCGGCCCTGCACGTCGATCGCTCGCTCGAAGATCCTGTCGTTCAGGGGAACGTGCGCGTAGGCGAGCGCCCGCCGGTGGCGGATTCGCCGGTGATCCTCGTCGTTACGGGCGCTGAACCCGACCTCGAGGTCGATCATTAGGCATGTGGCGGCCAAACCCGATTCGAGGATCGGCTCCAGGCGGGCTCGCACCGCCTCGTGAGGCATCCGGGCGAGGGCGCTCTTGTCGACGAGGTAACGAGCCGTCACTCGCGCCAGGCCCCGGCCATGACCTCCGGGTCGTCCAGCTCCATCCCGCGCATGAGGGAGAGCGCTTCAATCTCCTCGCGCCGAGCGCGCTGGCGCACCACCTCGCGGAACGCCTCCTCGATCGTCTCGCGAATCGTGGACGTGGCGAGGATGCCGCGAACCTCTTCGAGGAGGCCTTCGTCGATCTCGACGCTCGTCTTCCGTGTGCTCATCGCTCGATCCCCTTGTAGAGGATATCAGGTTCGGTGGGAGATCGATATCGCGCCGCGGCACACGTCTCACTTCGGCCGGTCCCTGCCGCCTCAGGCACCGCGGACGTCCACGAGCGAGGCGAGCTCCTCGAAGTCCCGGAGGTTCTTGGTGTAGAGCGGGAGATCGTGGGCACGAGCCGTGGCGGCGATCAGGAGATCCATGACCCGAGTCCTGACCTTCCGTCCCGAGCGGATCGTCGATGCCGCGATCTCACCGTACGCTCGGGCGACGGCGTCGTCGATCGGCAGCGGGTCGAAGAGCGATTCGATCTGCGCGAGCCTCTTGAGCCTCAGCGCCCGGATCTGTGGCGTCTTGCCGAGGTGGAGGCCGAAGTGAAGCTCGGCCAGGGTGGCGGCCGAGATGGCGGTCTCGCGCGGCAGATCTTCGACCTCTCCCGCGAGGACCACCGAGGTATCGAGAAGGCCCTTCACCGGCTCTCCGGCTTTCGCTCCCAGGGATCGACGAGGGGTTCATCGCCGATTCGCCGAAGATCTCTCGAGAACTCCGGGTCCGTCGGGGTCGCAAGCATCTCCCGGACCGCCTCCGCGGGCACCCATCGACGGCGACGATGTGGCCCGAGCTCCGCCACGGGTCGGCCGTACACCGTGATCACGAACCGCTCCCCGGCTTCGGCGCGGCGCAGAATCTCCCCGCTCTGGTTGCGGAGCGTGCGCTGAGGAATCGTCGTCATCCGGCGAGTGTAGCAGAGTTGCTACGCCGGCATGGCTCGTCCAGCGCCTGGGAGTGCGGCCAGCACCGGCGCCACCTGCGTAGGGATGTCCGCCCGCAGCGAGCAAGCTCGACCGTGAGCCTCTGGCCCGGCCCGGGCACGCGCCCCAGAGGTCACCGAGGGTCGCAAAATCACGGCGCCGTCGTAAAATTGAGTCCAAAAAATGACGACAGCGCCGTGAAAATGTCAGGCAGCGGTCGCTTCATCCGCAGCGACGTTTCCGCGGAAACGCGAATGAGACGACTGTCTCAATAAGCGCCGTCGAGGTCCGGAGAGAGAGGAGCAGCCTCTCGCCTGGTGCCCCTCTCACTGGCTCGCCAGACCCTCTTCAACCACCCCGCGACCCCCTCGACGCCGAGGTTGACGTACGGCAGGAACAGCAGGGTCAGGATGGAGGACGAGATCAAGCCGCCCATCACCGTCCGGGCCAGCGGGTAGTAGAAGACGTCGCCCACCGTCGCCCCGGGGATCGCCAGGGGCACCAGCCCGAGGACCGTCGTGGAAGCGGTCATCAGGATCGGGCGCAGGCGGTCGCGGCCCGCCGCGAGGATCGCGTCGTGGGTCGACAGCCCTTCCCCCCGCAGCCGGTTCAGGTGGTCCAGGAGCACGATCCCGTTGTTGACCACGATCCCCATCAGGATCAGGAACCCGATCTGGGCCATCAGGTTGAGCGGCGTTCCGGTCGCGGCGAGCATCCAGGCGGCGCCGGGGAAGGCGAAGAGGATGGAGACGAGGATGGCGAAGGGCTGGGCGAGGGACTCGAAGAGGGAGGCCATGACCAGGTAGACGAGGAGGAGGGCGAGGAGGAAGTTGACGCCCATCTGCTCGTCCTGGCCCTCCTGCTCGAGGATGCGGTCGTTCCAGCTCCAGGAGTAGCCGGCGGGCAGATCGAGGGCGTCCATCAGGCGGCCGATCTCCTCCTTGGCGCTCTCCCACTCCTCGCCGTCGTAGGTCGCGTCGACGGCGACCTGCACCTTGCGGTTCTCGCGGCGGATCTGGCGCGGCTTGGGGACGATCTCGAAGCTCGCGATCTCGCCCAGGAGCACCGGGCGGCCGTCGCCGCCGCCGACCTGGAGGCGCTCGAGGTCGGCGATCGACTGGCGGTCTTCGAGGCGCAGCGCGAGCCAGGTCTCGACCTCGCGCTCGCCGGCGTCGAAGCGGGCGAGGCGCATGCCGCCGAGGGTGAAGGAGAAGATCTCGCCGAGGGTGGCCGGGTCGATGCCGGCCTGGCGTGCCTTCTCGCGGTCGAGGGTCACCCGCACCTCGCGCTGGCCGCCGGACTCGGCGGTGCGCACGTCCTCGACGTCCTCGACAGTCTCCAGCCGGCGGGCGGCCTCGGTCGAGAGACGCTCGAGCTCCTGGCTGTCCTGGCCGAAGAGCTTGACGGCGAAGTAGGTCGTCGAGCCGCCGGACTGGGCGTCGTCGTCGAACAGGAGGCGGACGCCGGGCAGCGTCGGCAGCTCCTCGCGGATCGTCGTCCGCAACTCCTTCATCGCCTCGTCGGAGCGGGCTTCGTCGACCAGGTTCAGGGTGGTGGCGGCGAAGTTCTCCTCCCAGAAGCTGTAGACCGAGTCGATCCCGTACTGCTCGCGCCTGGTGTCGAAGAAGGCCTCGACCTTCTCGACCTCGCGCGCCGCGTGCGAGCGGTAGGTGAACTCGGAGAACTCGTAGCGCAGGTAGAGGCGGTTGTTCACCGTGCCCGAGAACATCGCCTTGTCGACCAGGTCGGTGAACAGCGGCGCCATGCCGACGGCGAGGACGGCGACGAGGAGGCCGGCCGTCCACGCCCGGTGGCGCAGGGTCCAGCCGAGCGCCCGGACGTAGCGCCCCTCGAGCCAGGCGACGGCCCGGCTCGGCCGGGTCCGCTTCTCGCGCAGGAGGTGGGCCGACATCAGCGGGATCAGGGTCAGCGAGGAGACCAGCGAGCAGGCGAAGGCGATCGAGATCGCGATGCCGACCTCGCCGAGCCAGGTGGTGAGCTGGTTCTTGGCGCCGACGATCAGCGGCAGGAAGACGATCAGCGAGGTGACCGTCGACGCGGTCACCGCCACACCCACCTCCTTCGCCCCCCACAGCGCCGCCTTCTTGCGGTCGCGCTCGGTGCGGTGCTTGCGGTCGATCGACTCCAGCACGACGACCGCGTTGTCGACCAGCATTCCGACGCCCAGGATCAGCCCCATCATCGACAGGATGTTCAGCGTCTTGCCGGTGAAGTAGAGGACGGCGCAGGCGGCGAGGATCGAGAACGGGATCGACGCCGAGACGATCAGGGTGGAGTCGAGCCGCCGGAGGAAGAACCACAGGCAGCCGAGCGCCAGGAGCGAGCCGATGAAGCCGGCCTTGGTCAGCCCGGAGATGCCCTCGGTGATCGCCTTCGCCTGGTCCTCCCAGACGAACATGCGGATCCCGGCGAGGAGCGGATCGTTCGCGATCTCCTCGTCGATGACCTGCTGCGCCGCGTGCACCACCTCGACCGTGTTCGCCGTCGACTCCTTGTAGACGTCGAGGGCGACCGCGAAGTTGCCGTCGAGGTGGCGGCCGTGGGGGATCGGCGGCTCCTCGTAGGTGATCTCGGCGACGTCGCCGAGGCGGAGGCCGCGCTCGTCGATCGGCAGCTCCGCCAGCGCCTCGACGCTGTCGAAGGCGCCGAGGCCGCGGGCGGTGTAGCGCATGCCGCCCTCGCGCACCTCGCCGAGCACCTGGCTGGCGCTCGCGCCGCGCAGCCGGTCGATCAGCTCGCCGACGTCGACGCCGTGCTCCTGGATGCGGGCGAGCACCAGGTCGATCGAGATCTCCTTCGGCGCCACGCCGCCGATGTCGACGCGCGCCACCCCGGGCACCCGCCGCAGCCGGTTCATGATCCGGCTCTCGATCAGCTCGTAGTTCTCGGAGAGGTCGACGCCGGTGGCCGCGATCCGACCCTGGATGATCGGGATGTCCGAGGTGTTGAACGAGAAGATCCGCACCTCGCCGATCCCCTCGGGCAGCTCGGGCTCGATCTGCTCCATCTTCTCGGACACCTGCATGCGGACGACGTCGAGCTCCTGCCCCCAGTCGAACTCGAGGTCGAAGAAGGCGCCGTCGGCGTCGGCGTTGGCGCCGAGCGACTTGACCGCCGGGAGCGTCGAGAGCACCTCCTCGACGGGCTTGACGATCTCTTTTTCGATCTGGGTCGGGTTCGAGCTCGGGTAGGGGATCTCGACGCCGATGAACGGCGCGTCGACCTCGGGCAGGTAGGCCTGGGGGAGACGGGCGACCGCGATCGCCCCGAGCACGAGGACGCTGACCAGGGCCATCCCGGTGGTCACCGGGCGGTCGACCGCCAGCCGGGCGAGGCTCCAGCCGCGGCCGTCGGGGGCCTCGGCGCTCACGCTCCGGCCCCTTTCACCAGGCCCGCGGCCGGAACGGGAGGCAGCTCGTCGGCCGGGACCGCGGCCGCCTCCGCCCCCTCCGCCTCGGCCGGCGCGCGGTCGAAGAGCGAGTAGACGACCGGGATCACCAGCAGGGTGAGCGGCGTCGCGCACAGCAGGCCGCCGATCACGGTGATCGCCAGCGGCGCCCGCAGCTCGGCGCCTTCGCCGATCCCGAGCGCCATCGGGGCGAGGCCCAGGATGGTCGTCGCCGAGGTCATCAGGATCGGCCGCAGCCGATCGCTGCCGGCCGCGACCAGCGCCTCGTCGCGCGGCATCCCGGTGCGGCGCCGCTGGTTCACCGCGTCGATCAGGACGATCGCGTTGTTGACCACGATTCCCGCGAGCATCACCGCGCCGATCATCGCCACCACGTCGAGCGGCCGGCCGGTGATCGCCAGCGCGGCGACCACGCCGATCGCGCCGAGCGGCAGGCTGAAGATGACGACGAACGGGTGGACGAACGACTCGAACTGCGACGCCATCACCAGGTAGACGAGAAAGATCGCCAGCGCCATCGCGAAGACGAGCGACCCGAGCGAGCGGCGCCGCTCCTCCTCCTGGCCGGACAGCTCGGCGGTCACCGAGGCGGGGAACGGGATCCCGGCGAGAGCGGCGCGCACGTCCTCGGCCGCGGCGCCCATGTCGCGGCCGGCGAGGCTGGCGGAGACGACCGCCGCCCGCTTCTGCCCGATCCGGCGGACCTCGGTCGGCCCCTCCGCCAGCGCCACCGCGGCGACCGACTCGAGGTAGATCGGCACGCCGTCGCGCTGGCCGACGATCAGGTCGCGCACGTCCTGGGTCGACGCCTCGCCCGCGGGCAGCGAGCGGACGACGATGTCGATCTCGCGGTCGCCCTCGGTGAGCCGGGTCGCGACGTCGCCCTGGACCTTGCCGCGGACGACCGCGGCGACCTGCGCGAGGTCGAGGCCGAGCCGGGCGAGCGGCTCGCGCAGGAAGCGGATCTGGAGCTCCGGGTTGCCGAGCTCGGCCGACGAGCGCACGTCGACCAGGCCGGGGACCTCGTCCAGCCGCGCCGCGACCTGCGCGGCGGCGTCGTGCACCCGGCCGAGGTCGTCGCCGTAGACCTCGACCTCGATCGGCGGCCGGAAGGTGAACACCGTCGGTCGCTCGAGCTCGAAGCGCACCGCGCCGTCGCCCGCCGCCGCGGCGAGCCGGGTACGGAGGTCGGCGATCACCGCCCGCTCCTCCTCGGAGCCCGTCCCCTCGGCCATCCGCACCTGGATGCGGCCGACGTTCTCCCCCTCGCTGCCGGTGGCGGTGAGCGCGAAGCCCTTGCCGCCGGCGACCGAGGCGTACGAGCCGATCCGCTCGTCGCCGGCGAGCCCGCGTGCGGCGTTCGCCACCCAGGCGTCGGTCACCTCGAGCGGAGTGCCCTCGGGCAGCTCGACCCGGAAGGCGAACTCGCCCTGCGAGAAGGTCGGGATCAGGTCGAAGCCGAGGGTCGGGATCAGCGCCAGCGCGCCGGCGAAGGCGAGGAGCGCGACGCCGAGCACCACCGGCCGCGCGCGCAGCGCCCGCGCCAAAGCGGGCGGGTAGCCGCGGGCCAGGGCGTCGAGACCGCGGTCGAAGCCGCGGGAGACCGGGCGGGCGAGCCAGGCCAGGCCGCAGCCGACCTTGCGCAGCGTCCAGCGGATGCCGAACACCGCGTAGCCCGGTGCGATGACGAAGACGGCACGCGCGCCGCGGCGGAAGCGGCCGCCGGCCGGCCCGGCCGTCCCCGCGCCCTCCGCCCCGGTGCCCGCCGCCGCCGCGTCCTCGCGCCGGCCGGAGACCGCGGTCATCATCGGGATCAGCGTCAGCGCCACGGCGAGCGAGGCGAGCAGCGAGAACGACACGGTCAGCGCCATGTCGCGGAAGATCTGTGCCGCGATCCCCTCGAGGAAGACGACCGGCAGGAACACGGCGACCGTGGTCAGGGTCGACGCGGCCACCGCGCGGCCCACCTCCGAGGCGCCCTGCCGCGAGGCGTCCCACCAGCTCTCGCCGGCCTCGCGCCGCTTGAAGATCGCCTCCAGCACGACGATCGCGTTGTCGACCAGCATGCCGACGCCGAGCGCCAGCCCGCCCAGCGCCATCACGTTCAGCGTCGTCCCGGTGCGGTACATCAGGAAGAAGGTGGCGACGATCGAGATCGGGATCGAGATCCCGATGATCAGCGTCGAGCGCACGCTCTTGAGGAAGAGCAGGAGCACCAGCATCGCGATCAGCCCGCCGACGACCGCGTTCGACAGCACCTCGCGGATCGACGCCTCGATGAAGCGCGAGGTGTCGGCGCCGTAGGCGATCTCGACCTCGGCCGGCAGCTCGTCGCCGCGCTCGAGCGCGGCGATCCGCTCCTTGACCGCACGCGCCACGTTCACCGTGTTGGCGTCGCCTTCCTTGTAGATCGCGAGCTCGACCGCCTCGGCGCCGTCGAAGCGGGTGACGACCTCGCGCCGCTTCGTGCCGCGCACCACGCTCGCCACGTCGGAGAGCGGGACGTTGCGGCCGTCGCGGGTGGCGATCACCGTGTCGAGCACGTCGCCGGTGCCCTCGAACTCGTTGATCGCCCGCACCAGGTAGCGCGCCTCCTCCTCGTAGAGGCTGCCGCCGGCGCGGTTGACGTTCTCGCGCCCGAGGACGTTCGCGACGTCCTGGATCGACAGACCCAAGAGCGCCAGCCGCCCCTCGTCCACCCGCACCTCGATCTCCTCCTCGGCGCCGCCGTTGACCTTGATCGCGGCGACCCCCTCGGCCGACTCGAGGTCCTTCTTCAGCACCTCCTCGCCGACGTAGCGCAGGCGCGCGAGCGACGTCTCGCCGGTCAGGTAGAGGCGCAGCACCGGCTCGTTCGCCGGGTCGAAGCGCAGCAGCACCGGCCGCTCGCTCTCCCGCGGCAGGGTCAGCAGGTCGAGCTTCTGGCGCACGTCGAGCCCGGCGAAGTCCATGTCGCGGCCCCACCCGAACTCGAGCACCACCTGGGAGAGGCCGGGCCGCGAGCTCGAGGTCAGCCGGCGGACGCCGGAGACGACGCCCACCGCTTCCTCGACCGGGCGGGTGACCAGCGACTCGACCTCGGCCGGCGCGGCGCCCGGGTAGCGGGTCTCGACCGTCAGGCTGGGGTAGGTCAGGTCGGGCAGCAGCGACACCGGCAGCCGGCCGAAGGCGACGACGCCGAAGAGCACCACCGCCACGGCCACCATCGCCACCGTCACCCGGCGGCGGAGCGAGAAGTCGACGACGCTCACGGACCTAGCCCTCGAGCTCGGGGGGCACACCGGCGGCGTCGGCCACCGCGGCGTTCGTGTCGGCGCCGAGCTTGCGGATCGCCTGGCCGTCCTCGAGCGAGCCCTGGCCGGCGACCACCAGCTCCTCGCCCGGCTCGAGCCCGGAGAGCGCCTGCACCCGGCGGCCCTCCTCGAGGCCGAGCGTCACGTTCCGCCGCTCCGCGAACAGCCCGTCCTTGGCCTTCTTGGCCACGAACACGTGCGCCTGCTGGAGCTCGCGGACCACCGCCTCCTTGGGCAGGAGCACCGCCTCGGGCCGCCGCTCGCGGACCACCCGCACGGTGACGAAGCTCCCCGAGCGCACCTGGGGCGGCGGGTCGATCGCCTCGACGGTGAGCTTGATCGTGCCGGTCGCCGCGTCGACCACCGGCGAGATCTGGCGGATGCGGCCGCGGAAGGCGACGTCGGGCGCGGCGTCGAGCGAGATCGCCACCGGCCGCCCCTCGTCGAGGGCGAGGACCTCGCGCTCGGGCAGGTAGATGCGGGCGATCAGCGGGTCGGCGTCGGTGATCCGGAAGAGCTCGTCGCCGGGCGCGACGTGCTGTCCCGGCTGGGTGTTGCGCAGGCTGAGCCGCCCGGAGATCGGGGCGCGGATCTCGGTCTTGGCGAGCCGCCACTCCGCCTCGGCGTGCTCCTGGCGCGCCAGCGCCATGTCGGTCTGCCGCTTCTCGAGCTCCTCGCGGCTGATCAGCGCCTCGCGCGCCAGCTCCTCGCCGCGGGCGAAGACGCTCGCCGCGTTCTCCTCGCGCACGCGCGCCTTCTCGAGCTGCATCGTCGCGTCGCCGCGGTCGAGCTGGGCGAGCACCTGCCCCTTGCCGATCCAGTCGCCCTCCTCGGCGGCGACCCGGATCACCCGGCCCTCGGTCTCCGCGACCACCATGACGTCGCCCTCGGCGACCAGGTTCGCGGTGGCGGAGATCCAGGCCGCGATCTCGCCGCGCTCGACCGTCGCCAGCTCGACCGGGATCGGCTCGTCCTCCTCGGCCTCCTCGGACTCGGTCTTCGCGGCGGCCTCGTCGCCGTTCGCGGTGCGGCCGGTGACGAAGAAGGCGGCGGTGGCGACGACGAGCAGGCCGGCGGCGCCGATGACCCACCGGCGCCAGCGGCGGCGGGGGCGGGGGGAGGGAGCGTCCGGCTCGGCGGTCTCGGCCGCCGTCCGGCTCTCGGGCGCGGGTCCGGCCGCGGGCTCTTCGGCGGTGGCGGGCTCGGCGGGGTGGTGCTCTCGGTCGTGCGGCATCGCGGGATCTCCTGGAGGCGAACGGGATGGGACGGTGGTGGTGGAAACGCTCACCCGCGACTACGCCGGGCCTGGCCGCGTTGTTTCAGGCCGGGGGTGCGGAAGTGCGGTAGCGTCGTCGCATGTCCTCCATCCCACCCGCTACGGCGTACGCGCCCCCGGCCCGTGCCAGCCAGCTCCCCGGCCTCGCCGCCGGCCTCCTCGCCGTCGCCGTCCTCGCTGCCTTCCTGCCCGCCCTCCCGGCCGCCGCCCAGCCGGGTCCGCCGCTGGCGCAGCTCGGCCTCGAGCCGGTCGTCGGCGGGCTCGACTCGCCGGTGGCGGTGACCCACGCCGGCGACGACCGGCTGTTCGTCACGCTGCAGGACGGGCGGATCGTCATCGTGCGCAACGGACAGGTCCTGCCCCTCCCCTTCCTCGACATTTCGACCCGCGTGCTCTCGGGGGGGGAGCGCGGGCTCTTCTCGGTCGCCTTCCACCCGCGCTACGCCGAGAACGGACGGTTCTTCGTCTTCTACACCGACCTCGAGGGGGACACCGTCGTCTCGCGCTTCGAGGTCTCGGCCGACCCGGACGTCGCCCGCGGCGGGAGCGAGACCGTGCTGCTGCGCGTCGAGCAGCCGTTCCCCAATCACAACGGCGGGCAGCTCGCCTTCGGGCCCGACGGCTACCTGTACGCCGGCTTCGGCGACGGCGGCTCGTCCTTCGATCCGCAGTGCAACGCACAGGAGCTCGACACCCTGCTCGGCAAGGTCCTGCGGCTCGACGTCGACGCGGGCTCCGGCCAGCCGCCCTTCTACGGCATCCCGCCCGACAACCCGTTCGTCACCGTGCCGCCGGGCGTCGTCGCCCGCCCCGAGATCTGGGCCCTCGGGCTGCGCAACCCGTGGCGGTTCTCGTTCGACCGGCTGCGCGGCGACCTGTGGATCGGCGACGTCGGCCAGAACGCGCGCGAGGAGATCGACCGCCAGCCGGCCCGCAGCCGGGGCGGCGAGAACTACGGCTGGAAGGCGATGGAGGGGAGCCTGTGCACCGGCCGCGACGACGGGTGCGGGCCGCTCGCCGCGTGCCCCTCGCCGGACTACGTGCTGCCGGTGCTCGAGTACCCGAACGGCGCCGACTGCGCGGTGATGGGCGGCGTCGTCTACCGCGGCGGAGCGATCGCCAGGCTCGGCGGCACCTACCTGTTCGGCGACTTCTGCAGCGGCAAGGTGTGGGCGGCGGCCGACGCCGAGGCCGCCGCGCCGACCGCGGTGCTCGTGCCGCAGCTCACCTCGCCCCTGCTGACGGCCTTCGGCGAGGACGCGGCGGGCGAGGTCTACCTGACGGCCGGGAGCGTGCTCTACCGGCTGATCGGCCCCGCGCCGGGCCCCGACGACTGCGTCCCCGACGAGCACACCCTCTGCCTCGGTGAAGGCGGCCGGTTCCGGGTGCGCGCCTCGTTCCGGGTCGGCACCGGGCCGACCCGGCAGGCGGAGGTCGAGGAGCTGACCCGCGACACCGGCTACATGTGGTTCTTCGACGAGGACAACGTCGAGGTGGTCGTCAAGGTCCTCGACGCCTGCACGCCGTTCGACCGCTTCTGGGTCTTCGCCGCCGGCCTGACCGACGTCGAGGTGGAGCTCGTCGTCTTCGACACCGAGGAGCGCGTCGAGCGGCGCTACCAGAACCCGTTCGGCCGCCCGTTCCAGCCGATCCAGGACACCGCCGCCTTCGCGACCTGCCCGTGAGAGGGAGAGGGGCCCGCCCGTCGCGAGAGCGTGGAGCGTGCGTCAGGTCGGCCGACCCGGAGCGATGGGCCGAGGGAGGCGTAGCGGCGCTACGTCGAGCGAGGGAAGAGCGAGGACCGGCCGAGATGGCGTGCGATCCGCGCTCTCGCCGGGCGGGCTAGTCCCTATACCGGTAGGTGATGCGGCCGCGGTTGAGGTCGTAGGGGGAGACCTCCACCTTCACCCGGTCGCCCTCGAGCACCCGGATGCGGAAACGCCGCATCTTGCCCGCGACCTTGGCGAGGACGCTGTGGTCCTCGGTCACCTGGACGCGGAAGTTGGCGTTGCCGAGGACCTCGGTCACCCGGCCTTCGAGCTCGATCGGTTCTTCCTTCTGCGACACACGCTCTCCTCGTCAGCGTCTAGCGGTCCGCACGGCGGCGGCCGGTCCGGCCCGCGATTATAGCCGCGACTGGGAGCGGAGAACGGAAAGGGGGCGGGCCACAGCGGCCCGCCCCGGGTGGAGAGGGGGCCCGTCGCCGGGCCCTGGAGGTGGGACGAGCGGGGCTCAGTTCTCGGCGACGCGGTTCTCGCCCTGTCGGTCGAGAGGGACGTGGTGGTCGAGCACGTCCTCGCCGAGCCACTGGGCCATCACTTCGCGGGGGACGTCGGCGAGGGTCGCCTGGACCGTCTGCTCGGAGCCGCCGCGGGCGACGGTGTAGGCCACCTTCGAGCCGACGCGGAGCTTCGCCTTCTCGGCCTTGGCGGCCTCCTTGTCGGCGAAGCGGGCGCCGTTCACCGCGAGAAGAACGTCACCGGTACGAAACCCGGCCCGGGCCGCCGGGCTGTCCGGGTAGACCTTGGTGATCGCGTAGCCGTTGGCGGCCTTCTCGGTCTCGATGCCGAGCCAGCCGTGCTGGGCGATCTTGGCCGCCTTCGCCGACAGGCACGACTCGGCCGAGGCGTGGGCCTCGCCGTGGCCGCCGCCCGCGTAGGCGATGCCGGTGGCGAGGACGACGAGGGCGAGGGCGGACAGCAGGAACGGGACGGTGCGCTTCATCGGGAGCCTCCTTGCTCGGTTGGATGGAACGGGTCGAACACGGGAGCCATCCTGGCCGTCGCCGGCTGTAAATGTCCTCAAGCGCGCGTAAAACGTTGCAAACGCCGTAAACTTTCCGTAAAAGCGCCCGTACGAGGGCTGTGGCAGGCGACGCCAGGCCCTATAGTGAGCCCGTGGACCCGCGGATGGCGCTCAAGCGCCGCACCCTCTGGCTCGGCTTCCTCGCGGTGCTCGTACCGCTGGCGGTGCTGCTGTGCCTGCAGTACCGCTGGCTGGTCAAGCTCGAGCACGCCTCGACCGTGGCCCAGCAGGCGGCGCTCGACAACTACCTCGGGGCGGTCGCCGGCGAGGTCGAGCTGCGCTACCGGGCGATCGCCGAGCGCAGCCTCAACCTCCCGTCCTACGTCTTCACCCGCGAGGGCCGCCTGGCCGACGCCGGCCACTACTTCAAGAAGAAGCCGCCCGAGGGCGCGCGGCGCCTGTTCGTCGTCGACTTCGTCGGCGAGGGGGCCGGCCAGCCGCTCTACTTCGACCCCACCTGCGCCAGCCTGTCGCCCGCCCCGTGGTCGCCCGAGGTGCGGGCGATCTACGTCGCCTCGTCGTCGTGGCAGATCCTCGGCAAGAAGGGCGGCGTCGTCGAGACCGTGAGCCTTTCCGTCGAGGAGCGCGACCCCGCGCACCGGATCCTGCTCAACCCGATCACCGACGACGACTCCCGCGTCGTCGGCGTGGCCGGCATGGTGCTCGACGAGGCGTGGCTGCGCGAGGAGCTTCTGCCCGAGGCGGTCGCCGGGGCGCTGCCGAGCTTCTTTCCGGGCGAGCGCAGCCGCGACCCCATCGTCACCGTCACCGACCGCGACGGCGGAGAGGTCTTCACGACCGCCGCCGCCGGCTGGGCGCCGCGCCGCTTCGAGGCCGAGCGGCCGCTCTCGTTCGCCTTCACCGACTGGACGCTCGGGCTGACCGGCCGCCATCCCACCGCCGGCGACTGGGCGCGGAGCAACTTCCAGCTCAACGTCGGGCTGTCGGCGCTTCTCGCCGCCGTCCTCCTCGGCGGTGTCGTCCTCGCCCTGCGCACCGCCTCGCGCGAGATGAAGCTCTCCGAGATGAAGAGCGACTTCGTCTCCAACGTCTCCCACGAGCTGAGGACGCCGCTTGCCTCGATCCGCGTCTTCGGCGAGTTCCTGCGCCTCGGGCGGGTCGAGAGCGCGGCGAAGATCCGCGAGTACGGCGAGTACATCGAGACCGAGAGCCGGCGGCTGACCCAGCTCATCAACAACCTCCTCGACTTCTCGCGCATCGAGTCGGGGCGCAAGAGCTACCGCTTCGAGGCGGCCGACCTCGAGGAGCTCGTCGCCGAGACCCTGCGTACCTTCCAGGTGCGGCTCCAGCAGAGCGGCTTCCGGGTCGCCTACCGCGGTCCCGGCGGGCCGCTGCCGGTCCGCATCGACCCGGCCGCCATCGGTCACGCCGTCGCCAACCTGCTCGACAACGCGGTCAAGTACTCGGGCGAAGGGCGGGAGATCGCCGTCGCCCTCGAGCGGCGAGGCGACGACGCCGTCGTCTCCGTCCGCGACTGGGGCGTCGGCATCCCGCGCGACGAGCAGGCGAAGATCTTCGACCGCTTCCACCGGGTGTCGACCGGCCTCGTCCACGACGTCAAGGGGAGCGGCCTGGGCCTGGCGATCGTCCGCCACGTCGTCAGCGCGCACGGCGGCGAGGTCGAGGTCGACAGCCGGCCCGGCCATGGGAGCACCTTCTCCATCCGTCTGCCGCTCGAGCCGGCGGCGGCCGGGGCGGCGGAGGCCGCGGGCGAGCCGGCCGGGGCGGGCGGTGCGGGGGGCGGGATGGCGGCCGCCGAGGGTCGGCTGCCGCTCCTCGGCCCCGAAGGCCCGCGGCCACGCGAGGCGTGAGACGGAAGACCGGCGAGACGAGACCGAGGCGCGACCCGACGACCGGAGGACCCATGGACACCGCGACCGAGATGCCCCGTCCGAATCCCGCCCCGACCGCGATGCCGAAGACCTCCTTCGGTGGCGAGTCCGCCCCGCGCGTCCTCGTCGTCGAGGACGACGACGCCATGTCCGTCGCCCTCGTCGACGGCTTCCGCTACGAAGGCTACGAAGTCGCCGTCGCCCGCGACGGCGCCGAGGGCCTCGACAAGGCGCACGACGAAGAACCCGACCTCGTCATCCTCGACGTCATGCTGCCCAAGATGACCGGCCTCGACGTCTGCCGCAAGCTGCGCGGCGCCGGCAACTCCGTGCCCATCATCATGCTCACCGCCCGCGGCCAGGAGATCGACAAAGTCCTCGGCCTCAAGCTCGGCGCCGACGACTACGTCACCAAGCCCTTCGGCTTCATGGAGCTCCTCGCCCGCGTCGAAGCCGTCCTCCGCCGCGCCAACGGCCGCACCCCGGTCCCCGAGACCGTCCGCTTCGGCGACCTCGAGCTCGACTTCCGCCGCCGCGAGGTCACCAAGGCCGGCGCCCCCGTCGAGCTCACCCCCCGCGAGCTCGAGCTCCTCGAGTACTTCGTCCAGCACCGCGGCGAAGTCCTCACCCGCGAGCGCCTCCTCGACTCCGTCTGGGGCTACAACGCCATCCCCTTCACCCGCACCGTCGACATGCACATCGCCAAGCTCCGCAAGAAGATCGAAGCCGACCCGAGCAACCCGAGACTGATCGTCACGGTGCACCGGCTGGGGTACAAGTTCACGGGGTGAGGGGTCAGGGCTGAAGCAGGCCCAGCGTCACCACGATCGAGAGCGAGATGACGACCCCCAGCCAGTAGATCGGCGGTCCCAGCAGAGGCCCTCGCGCATCAGCGTGCATGACGTTAGGAGTGGCAGGTACTTCCTCCGGCACGCGCCGACGTAGCCGCGGACAGGCCGAGGCTGCGGAGTGGCCTTCCTCGCTAAAAAGCAGATCCAAGAAGCTCGCCGGCTGAGCCCTACGCCCATGGCGGTTGGGCGGCGAAGCTCTCCCAGAGCGCTTGTGCCGAAAATGAAAAGACCGGCCGGAGGTACAAGAGGCCCAGGTACGCCAGAGGCACCACCACCGATCCTGCGTGCAGCAGACGCTCGCGCAGCTGCCCTTCGCGGCTGATCGCGAGGGCCCCTACATTCCACAAGACGTGCGCCACGGCGGCGAGCGGCAGCAGTACGAAGTGCATGGTCACGTAGAGGAAAGACCAGTCGAAACGGGCCTCGGCTCCGCGCCCTCCGACGAAGGGGATGAGTTCGGTTACCAGGATCAGCCCCAGGAGAGCTAAGGTTGCCGGCCAGGCGTATCCCGGCGTCACGGCCTCGAAGGTGTGGCGGCGCTCGGGGCCGGTCGGGCTGGCCTTTTCGAGCAGGGCGTGAAGGAGTCCTGACGAGTCGTAGAGGGGCTCGACGGTGGCGGTCGAGGCGGAGTCCTCGGCTGTGCGGAGGAAGCTGCGGCCGTCGTAGCGGAACAGGGCGGTGTCGAAGACGGTCGGGGGATCGCCGCCGTCGTCGCGGTCGATCACGGACATCCGGCTCGCGGCGTCGAAGGTGAGGTCGAGGTGGTTGGCACCACGGGTGAGGGCATCGAGGTTGCCCGCGGGGTCCCAGGCGTAGTCGGCGGTCCCCGAGGGAGCGAGAAGGACTTGGCCGAGGAGCGGGGTGTTGCCGCCGCCGCCGTTGGGGGTGTGGGCGTAGGTGTCGGTTTCGGGGGTGCCCGAGCGGTCGCGGGTCTCGGTGAGGCGGTTGCCGATGCGGTCGTAGGTCCAGTCGCGTTCGCCCCAGGGGCCGTCGCCGCGGGTCAGGAAGTAGGGGCCGTCCTGGTACTCGAAGAGACGGAGCTCGGGCGGGGTGTCGACCGCGGCCCCGGGCTCGACGCGCATCTGGCCGCCCGCGGCGACCGAGAAGCCGTCGGTGAAGACGACGGCGCCGACGGCGCGGAAGTCGACGTCGGCGGCGGCGGTGAGGGTGACGTTCGGGCCGACGGTAGCCCGGCGCAGGACTCGACGGTCTCGGCGGTCGTGAAGGTCTCGTTGGAGACGGTGACGTCGCCGGCGCAGGCGACCGTCCCCTCTATGGAGGTGACGTTGCCGACCGCGTCGGTGTCGTAGGTCCAAGTGTGCCCGGGTGGGCCGGACCAGGCGATCGACTCGGGGAAGTAGCGGGTGTCAAAGGTGCGGGTGGCGTTGCCGAGATCGAGGTGGGTGAGGGGGCCGGAAGGCTCGTAGTCGGCGCCGCTGGCGACCGGCACCGGGCCGCCCGGAGTCGTCACGGTCAGGCTGGCCAGCCGGGCGGCCAAGTCGTAGGCGT
>Ga0214468_1000148_pt1 | contig 21639 bp, 18 predicted proteins | sample RVTome_9_FD_187334 | JGI IMG/M metagenome (GOLD analysis project Ga0214468, IMG submission 187334) | Soil microbial communities from uranium-contaminated site in the Upper Colorado River Basin, Wyoming, United States - RVT155D38 HiSeq ...
CATCCCAGTCGTCGTCGCGGTCGTCGTCGTCCCAGTCGTCGTCGCGGTCGTCGTCGTCGTGGGAGGACGACCCCGCCGGGACCGGCTGCGCGGCCACCACGGTCGCGCCGGAGGCGGACACGGCGGCGACGCCTGCGCCCGATCCGCCGGCCGGAATCGGCGGCAACGCCGGCGGCCGGCGCTTCGCGGCCCGGTTCAGTTTCTGCTCCGCCTTGTCGAGCTTGGCCTGGCGGGCCGCGATCTCCGCGGCCGACGAGGACTGACCCGCGGCCTGTGCGCCGACGGACGTGGTCTCGAGCGCGGCGAAGGTCCCTGCGACGGCGGCGACGCCGAGCGCGAGAGCGATGATGAGTGCGTGAGCCTTGTGCATGGAGCCTCCTTGACGGGTGCGGTCGCACCGTAGGAAGGGGCTCGCAAGCGCCGGGTTGGGGCCGGGTGCGCATTCCGTTCAGCGCAGGTAAAGGTTCGGAAGGCGGCGGGCGCGCGACCTGTCCGCGTGCCACGATGCGCCCGTGCGGATCCTGATCGTCGAGGACGAGGACGCGATCGCCGTCCCGCTGGCCGAGGGCCTCTCGCGGGAGGGCTTCGAGGTGACCCGCGTGGCGAACGGGGCCGACGCGCTCACGAGTCCCGAGCCGGACCTCGTCCTCCTCGACCTGCGCCTCCCGGACATGGACGGCCTCGACGTCTGCCGCGCGCTGCGCGCCCGCTCGCAGGTGCCGATCATCGTCGTGACGGCCAAGGGCGAAGAGGTCGACCGCGTGGTCGGCCTCGAGGTCGGCGCGGACGACTACGTGGTGAAGCCGTTCGGCCTCCGCGAGCTGGTCGCCCGCATCCGGGCCGTCTCGCGCCGGGCCGGCGCGCGCAGCGAGGGCGGCGACGACGGCCCGATCGCCGTCGGCCCGCTCGCGATCGACCTCCGGGCGCATCGGGCGACGCTCGACGGCGACGAGATCGCGCTCACGGCGAAGGAGTTCGATCTCCTGACCGTCCTCGCGCGCGAGGCCGGCGCCGTCGTCAGTCGCGAGCGGATCCTCGCCGAGGTCTGGAACACGACCTGGTACGGCTCGGCGAAGACGATCGACGTCCACGTCGCCTCGCTGCGCCGCAAGCTCGGCGACCCCGGCTGGATCGAGACCGTCCGCGGCGTCGGCCTTCGCCTGCGCGGAGCGTGACGAACCGCCTGCTCCTCGGCTTCCTCGCGCTCACCGTGCTCGTGCTGGCCGTGCTGGAGATCCCGCTCGGGATCACGTACGCGCGGAACGAGCGCCAGGACCTCACGCTCAAGGTGGAGCGCGACGCGGTCACGCTCGCCACGCTCGCCGAGGACGTGCTCGAGCCCGGCGGGAGCGCCCGGCTCGGCGCCCTCGAGCGCCTGGCGGACGAGTACGCCGCGGAGACCGGCGGGCGCGTCGTCGTCGTGAACGCGCGCGGTCGCGCGCTCGTCGACACGTCGCCCGAGTTCGGCGAGGGCCGCGACTTCTCCACGCGGCCGGAGATCGCGCTCGCCCTGGACGGCGAGGTCGCGACCGGGGTGCGCGACTCCGAGACGCTGGGCCTCAGCCTGCTCTTCGTGGCCGTTCCGGTCGTGTCCGCCGGACAGGTGCTCGGAGCCGTGCGCATCTCGTACCCGACCTCCGAGGTGGACGACCGGGTGCGCCGCTACTGGCTCATCCTGCTCGCGATCGCGGGGGTAGTCGTCGCGGCCGCCGCGCTCGCCGGGCTTCTCCTCGCCCGCTGGATCACGAGCCCGCTGCGCGGCGTCGAGCGGGCCGCCGCGGCCGTCGGGCGGGGCGAGCTCGACACGCGCGCGCCGGCCGAGGGGCCGCCCGAGGTGCGCGACCTCGCTCGCGTCTTCAACGAGACGGCGGCGAAGCTCCAGACCCTCCTCCGGTCGCAGGAGCAGTTCGTCGCCGACGCGTCGCACCAGCTCCGGACGCCGCTGACGGCACTGCGTCTGCGGCTCGAGAACCTCGAGGCGGACACGGGCCCGGCCGCGCGTGAATCGCTCGTCGGCGCGCTCGCGGAGGTCGAGCGGCTCTCCGGCCTCGTCGAGGGACTGCTCGCGCTCGCCCGCTCGGATGCGGGCGGCGCCCCCGCCGAGTCGGTCGACCTCGCGGAGATCGTCGCCACGCGGGCGGAGGCGTGGTCGGCGCTCGCCGGGGAGCGCGGCGTCCGGCTCACGACCGCGACCGCGGGCGAGGCGGTCGCGCGGGCGGCGCCCGACCGGCTGGAGCAGGTGCTCGACAACCTCCTCTCGAACGCGCTCGAGGTCAGCCCGCCGGGCGGGACGATCCGCCTCGCAAGCGGACGTGACGGCAACCGGGTCGAGCTGCACGTCGTGGACGAGGGCCCCGGCCTGACGCCAGAGCAGCGGGAGCGCGCCTTCGACCGCTTCTGGCGCGGCGGCTCGAGCACCGGCGGCTCGGGGCTCGGCCTGGCGATCGTCGCCCGCCTCGTGGCCGCGGACGGAGGGGAGGTCGAGCTCCGAGCGGCCGTCCCGCACGGGATCGACGCGGTCGTCCGGCTCCCCGCCGCTTCGGCCGCCACCCGTCGTACAGCGGAGCGCCCGGCCGCGCTCAATTAACGGTCCACCGCCCCACCCAGGGTGGGGAAGAGCTCCTCCCGCCGCCCGCTTCCGAGCGTACCGGCGAAGGGCGCACGGGTCCGTGCCGATCCCCGCGCGCAGGTGTGCCGGTTCGCCCTCGGGGCCGGTGGGTACGGGCCCCCTTCCGGACACGAAGAAAGGAGACCCACATGCCCGAGATCACCAGCCCGCGAGACCTCTTCCTGCACGAGCTCGGCGACATCCTCTACGTCGAGCAGAAGCTCGCCGAGGAAGTCCTGCCGACGCTCATGGAGGAGGTCAACGACGACGAGCTCAGGAAGGGCTTCGAGAAGCACCTTCGCGAGACCGAGCGCCACGTCGAGAACCTCGAGAAGGCGTTCAAGACGCTCGGCGAGCCGCCGGAGGCGGAGGAGTGCATCGGCTTCGAGGGCCTGAAGAGCGAGCACGACCAGCTCGTCCAGGAGTCCTCGCCCGACCTGATCGACCTCGTCGACGCGGGCGCGGCCGCCCGCACGGAGCACTACGAGATCGCCGCGTACGAGAGCCTCATCGCCATGGCGCGGGGCCTCGGCGAGCGCGACGTGATCGAGCTCTTCGAGAAGAACCTGAAGGACGAGAAGGAGACGCTCCGCGAGGTCGAGTCGGTCGCGAAGCGGCTCGCGAAGGAGCACGCGAAGGAGCAGAGCACGGTCTAGCCGTAGCCGCAGAGGCTCAGGACAGCGTGGCGCCGGCGAGCGCCTCGTCCACCGCAGCGAGCGTCGCGTCGTCGAGCTCGATGCCGGAGGCCGAGGCGTTCGCCTCCACCTGCTCCGGCCGCGACGCGCCGACGATCGCGGACGCGACGTTCTCCTCGCGAAGGATCCAGGCGAGCGAGAGCTGCGCGAGCGTCAACCCGAGCCCGTCGGCGATCGGCCGCAGCCGCTCGACGCCCTCGAGCACGTCGTCCTTCAGGAACTTCCCCATCGCCCAGCCCATCTCGTCGGAAGCGGCGCGCGTGTCGGCGGTCGGGACCTCGCCCGGGCGGTACTTCCCGGTCAGAACCCCCTGCGCGAGCGGCGAGTAGACGATCTGCGAGATCCCGTTCGCGCGGCAGACGTCGAAGATCTCACGCTCCGGCCGGCGCCAGAGGAGCGAGTACTGCGGTTGGCTCGAGACGAACTTCTCCACGCCGGGAAGCTCGAGCGCGGCCCGGATCTGCTCGGCACTCCAGTCGCTGAACCCGATGTAGCGCGCCTTGCCCGCCCGCACGACCTCGGTGAGCGCCTCCATCGTCTCCTCGAGCGGCGTCTCCGGGTCGTAGCGGTGGCACTGGTAGAGGTCGACGTAGTCCGTTCGCAGCCGTACGAGCGAGGCGTCGATCTGCTTCAGCACCTGCTCGCGCGACAGTCCCTTGTCCGTCTCGGACATGGGGAAGAAGAGCTTCGTCCCAAGGACGTACGACGAGCGGTCGCGTCCCGCGAGCTCCGCGCCGAGGAACTCCTCCGCCGCCCCGCGCCCGTAGACGTTCGCGGTGTCGATGAAGGTAATCCCGAGCTCGAAGGCCCGGTTCACGCACGCGCGTGCCCGCTCGGTGTCGACGCCGACCCCGTATGTGAGCCAGGAGCCGAGGGCGATCTCCGAGACCACGAGGTCGCTCGAGCCGAGCTTGCGATACCGCACGGCGCCGTTCTACCCGATCGGCTCCGACTCGCGCATGGGCGGAGAGCCGGCTCGAGTACCCGTTCGGGGGACGGCAGATGCGCCCCGCTCGATTACTTAAGTCACCAGAGACGACGCGGTATCGAGCCTGTCAGCGAGGTCTCCCACCCTCGCACGGGACCGTGGATCGTCCGCAATCCCGTCCCGCGAAGGTCCGCTGCCGCAGGCGGGCCTTCGCATGCTCGGCCGGCTACTCCGGGCCCCGGTCGGACCGGGGCCCGGAAGTAAGGCCGGAGACAAGTGTCGGCAGTTCCACTTCCCGTGGAGGCCGAACCGTGTCAAACTGAACGAAACAGGAAGAGCTCTACGGGCCCCAGTTGGGCCCCACGAAACCAGCGGCCGCTGCAAAGGCCGCGAGTGACGCAGAAAGGATCAGAAGGCGAACCTTCATCTTCGACACCGTCCCTTCCGTGGTGGGCAAGGAGTTCACCGGACCGGCGGCGTCGATTATATAACCCGGTCGAAGAGAGGTAGGAACGATGCCCCGCCAGAAGTCCACTCACGTCGATGATCCGAAGGCAGTCGGCCTGCGCCTTCGCACCGCCCGGGAAGCGGCGGGGCTGAGCCAACGACAGCTTTCCTTCCCCGGCTGCTCGCCCGCGTACATCTCGCGGATCGAGGCCGGAGACCGGATTCCGTCGCTCCAGCTCCTGCGCGAGCTGGGCCGGCGTCTCGGCGTGACCGAGGACTTCCTCGCGACGGGGAGCGAGGCGCGCCCGCACTCGCTCAGCCTTCTCGAGGCGGAGATCGCGCTGCGCCTGGACGACCTCGATCGTGCGCGCGAGCTCTACACCCACGCACTGGCGCACGCGCGGACGCCGTCCGAGCGGGCCCAGGCCGGCGAGGGTCTCGGGCACCTCGCGCTCAGGCTGGGCGACCCGCGTGAGGCGATCGCGCTCTTCGAGCAGGCGCTCGTGGACTCGCGGATGGAGGAGTGGCAGTCGCCGACGCTGGCCGAGAGCCTGGCGCGCGCCTACTCCGTCGTCGGCGAGCTCGACCCTTCCGTTGCGATCCTCGAGCGGTGCCTGGCAGCGTTCGAGCAGATCGGCGACCGTGTCCAGGCGATCCGGTTCGCGTGCGTGCTCGGCTACGCACTGTCGGACGCCGGCCAGTTCGCGCGCGCCGAGCAGGTCGTGTCGAAGGCCCTCGCGGAAGGCCGGGAGAGCTTCGACCCGTACATGCGCGCACGCGTCTACTGGGCCCGCGCGAAGCTGCAGCTCGACCAGGGCGACTTCGACGGCGCCTCCCGCTACGCCTACCAGGCGCTCGCGGCGCTCGAGCTGACGGAGGATCTCCACTACACCGGGCTCGCGCACCAGCTCGTCGCGCGCATCGAGCTCGAGCGCGGCGAGGCGGAGGAGGCCCTCTCGCATCTCGCCGAGGGCTGGCCGCTGGTCGAGCGCACTGGCACGCCGATCGAGCAGGCGCAGTTCCGCCTCGAGGAGGCGCGCGCCCTCGCCCGCACCGGCGAGAAGGAGCGGGCGACCGCGATCGCCATGGAGGTTCTCGGCCTGCTGGGGGACGCGGAGCCGATCGACGGAGGCCGGCTCTACGCGCTCCTCGCCGAGGTCGCGCTCGATCTCGGCGACGAGGCACGGGCGCTCGAGCTCTACGAGCAGGCGGCCGCGCTTCTTGAGCCGACCACCGCGAACCGGGCGCTCGTCGACGTCTACGCCAAGCTCGGCGAGATCTACGAGCGGCAGGGCCGCACGAACGAGGCGTACGCCAACATGAAGAAGGCGGTCGCCACGCAGCAGACGCTCTCGGTCGCACCGCGCAAGAGCTGAGTTCGTCCGGCCGTCGCGGGCCGGAGTCGTATATAGTCTCCGGTAGTCCGGCGCTGGGAGTTGCGCCGGCATCTCCCTGAACGTTGCGGCGCGAGACAAGCGCTGCGTCCATGCAAGAGGCATTCCCGTACCCGACCGACCAGTCGGAGGCAACGGGCGGCCTGGCGGCCGCCGCCCTCCGCGCCCAGTCCTGGGCGGGAGAGCCCTTCCTCCAGGACGACGAGGATCCCGGCGACGTCCTCGCCCCGGGCCGCGCCCGGCGCCGCGCGCTGGACGACGCGCTCGCGGAGATGGACGCCGGCCTCCGCTCGCCGTCGCCCGAGTGGAAGGTTCGTTACGCGCTCCTGCTCGGGCTCGAGCGGGTGGTGAACGACCGCCCGCCACGGCTCGCCTCCGGCACGGAGCTCCGGCGGCACCAGATCGACGCGCTGGCCGGGATGCTGACCGAGCTCATCGCGAAGAACGAGGAGCGCGAGGTGAACGGCAACGGCAACGGACACGAGCCGGACCTCGAGGACGAGGAGCCCGACGAGGCCGACGGCGACGACGGGGACGACGAGGAGCTCGAGCTCGACGACCCCGGCGCCTCGCGCCGCTTCCGCTTCCGCCACCCGACCGCCTCCGGGAAGACCATCGCCGCCGCGGGCTTCGTCGAGGGGGCGCGGACGATGGGCGTCCTCATCCTCACGCACCGCCGGCTGCTCGTGAAGCAGTTCGAGCGGGACCTGACCGCGGAGGGCTACGGCGACCGGTTCCGGCCCGCGATCGAGCGCGGCCTCGAGCCGCTCGTCGGCAACCCGATCACGATCCAGACGTATGCGTGGTTCGCCCGCCACGTGGGCTCGATCTCGCGCAGCGCGTACCAGCTCGTGATCTGCGACGAGGCGCACACGGCGCTCGGCGAGAAGACGAGCGCGGCGATCCGCTCCTTCACGGAGCCGATCTACGTCGGCATGACCGCGACCGAGCAGCTGATCGCGAAGCAGGTCTCGGACGTGTTCCCCGCCTCGGTGGACGACCTGCCGCTCGGCGACGCGGCCCGGCGCGGGCTCATCGCGCCGCTGCGCTCGCTCCGGGTGCCGCCCGCCACCGCGATCTCCTCCGTCCCGATCGTCGGCGGCGACTACGACCAGGAGGCTCTGGCGAAGGTCCTCGACCACTCGCTCATCAACCAGGCGGCCGCGAGCCTCTACCGCGACCGCTTCGACTCGACGGCGGGGATCGTGTACGCGGCCGGGGTCGAGCACGCGTACAACCTCGCGCGCGAGTTCCGCGCCGCCGGGCTCAAGGCCGAGGCCGTGAGCGGCCGCACGCCGCCGCTCCAGCTCGCCGAGACGCTCGCGGCGTACGAGCGCGGCGAGATCAACGTCCTCATCAACGCGCAGCTTCTCGCCGAGGGCTGGAACTCGCCGCGCGCGACGGTCTGCATGCACCTCGCGCCGACGGCGAGCCGGCGCGTCTACCAGCAGCGGATCGGCCGCGTCATGCGAACGCACCCGCGCAAGGAGGCGGGGGTCGTCGTCGACTTCGTCGACCCGGCCGCGACCCACAACGACCGGACGATCACGATTCACTCGCTTCTCGACTCGGACTTCTACCGGCCGGGCGCCCGCGTCACGCCGGCTCCGCGCCGGCGCGTGCAGCGGCGGGCGCGGCGCAAGCTCTCGCCGGCGGCCTGGCTCATCCCCGTCACGCCCGATCCGCGGCGCCGCGTGCTTGTCATCCAGCGCGAATGGGAGCGAATCGATCCGGGCAGGCTCGCCGACGACGAGCAGCTTCTCTGGGCGCGGATCGCCGGGCGCCAGCTCCGGTTCGACGAGCGCCAGCAGTTCGCGGAGAAGCTCGCCAAGGCGAGCCGCGAGTGCCGCGAGGCGTTCCTCACGAGCTGCGCGGCCGAGAACCCGAACCGGCGCCTCCGTCTCTCCGCCCTCGGCGACCGCGTCACGACGCCCGTCGACCGCGCGAGCTTCGACGACCTCGTCTCGATGGTCACCTCGGCACCGACCTGGGAGAAGGACCGCGTGAACGGGATCCGGACGCTCCTGAGGGCGATCGGGGAGGGGAAGGCGGATGCCCCGCCGGACATCGTCTCCCGCTGGACGTGGCGGCTCGCCCGCGCGACGCGCAAGCTGCAGGACCGGCGCGCGAGCGCCGAGCTGCCCGACGCGAAGCGGCTTCTCGGCGCGCTCACGAACTCACGGGGCCACCGGCACGAGGAGAACGCCGCCCGCCTCGTGAACGTCGCGCTCGAGCAGCCGGTGCACGTCGGCGCGGCGCTCCTCGCCTCCGCGGAGGCCTACACGCCGACCGCGCAGCGGCTCGTGGACGGCGCCCGCGAGCGGCTCGGGACGATCGAGGAGGTCGCGAACGCGCTCGCCGACAACCTTCCGCAGGCGAAGCAGCCGAGCGGGAAGTCCCGCCGGCGCCGGCGGCGGAAGAAGCGCCAGGCCGAGGCCGCGAAGGCGGGCAAGGGCGAGGCGCAGAACGGCGGAGAGACGGCCGGGCAGCCGGGCGGCGAGGACGGGAAGTCGCCGCAGCGGAAGCAGAACCGCCGCCGCCCGCGCAAGAGGCCGGCGGCAAAGAAGGACGCGCCAACCGCGGAGTCGCCGCCCCGGCCCGCGGCCGAGAGCTCCTAGAGCTCCTCGCCCTCCTCGCGCCGGCGCTCGTGCTCGCGCAGGAAGCGCGTGAGCTCGGCTGCGAGCGTGTCGCCCGAGGGCAGGTCGAGCTCGTCCCCGAGCGCGTCGCGGCGCCGCTCGAGCCCCTCGACATAGGCCTGGGTCTCCTCGTTCTCGGCGACCGCCTCGCTGACCTGGCGCTCGTAGGTCTCCGCCGCGCGCTCGAGCTCGTCCAGCTCGACCTCCGTGTCGAGGAGCCCGGCGAAGCGCCGGCAGAGCGCGAGGGCCGCCTTCGGACTGGCCGCGAGCGACGCGTAGTGCGGCACGGCCGCCCAGAGGCTCGCGGACGGGACGCCGGCCACCCGGCAGGCGTCGTGGAGGACGCCCACGATCCCCGTCGGGCCCTCGTAGCGTGACGCGGCAAGACCAAGCTCCTCGACGAGCCGCGAGTCGGTCGCGGACCCGGTGACCGGCGCCGGGCGCGTGTGCGGGACGTCCGCGAGGAGCGCGCCGAGGGTCACGACGAGCTCGACGCCGAGCTCCTGCGCGAGCTCCACGATCTCGCCGGCGAACGTCCGCCAGCGCAGGTTCGGCTCGACGCCGAGGAGCAACACGACGTCGCGGTCGCCCGCCGGAAGCGCGGCGTGGAAGAACGCGTTCTCCGGCCAGTCGATCCGCCGCGTGACGCCGTCCTCGAGCGCGACGTGGGGGCGAGCGACCTGGAAGTCGTAGAACTCCTCCGGGTCGATCTCCGCGAAGCGCTCGGCCGCCCACGCCTGCGCGAGGTAGCCGACCGCGAGCGACGCGCCCTGCGCGCCGTCGTTCCAGCCACGGAAGGCGGCGACCAGCACGGGGCGGTCGAGCGACGGGCGCTCGTCGATCAGCACGTGCTCGCCCATGGACAGAGTCTAGGCGTCCCGCGGCCGCCGCAGGACGACCGCGAGCGCGACCACGCCCGTCCAGACGAGCGTCGCGAGCGTCACGTGGCCGAGCACGAGCTCCCAGGGGAGCTGGTTCCGCCACTGCGCCTCCCCGACGACCATCTGGACGAGGAGCAGGGCGAGGACGCCGCCCGCGAGGAGCGCCGTCCCGCGCGCGCGGTCGCGGAGCCGCTGGAGCGATGCGACGAGCACGAGGAACGCGATCCCGAAGACCGCGCTCACCCGAACGTGCACCCACATCGCGTCCTCGAGGTCGCCCAGCCGCTCGATGTCCTCCCCGCCGGAGTGCGGCCCGGCCGCCGTGACGAACGCCCCGGTCACGACGAGCACGGCGGCGAGTGGAAGCAGCGCGAGCGCCAGCGTGCCCATCCACCCCGGAAGGGCGAGCGCGGGCGACGGCCGCGGTCGGACGAGCCGCTCCGCGCCGGCGACGACGGCCACGGCGAGGCCGATCGCTACGAGCGAGAGGAGGAAGTGGCCCATCACGATCAGTGGGTGGAGGTGAAAGAGCACCGTGATCCCGCCGAGGATCCCCTGCGCGAGCACGAGCAGCGGCAGCCCGAGCGTGGCCAGGAACAGCCGGCGCGCGACACGGGCGCGCCACGCGACGAACGCGGCGGCGAGCGTCGCCAGGCCGACGACGAAACCGACCACGCGGTTCCCGAACTCGATCAGTGCGTGGTAGCTCTGCGCGGGGAGGAACGTCTCGCCGCAGCGAGGCCAGTTCTCGCAGCCGAGGCCGGAGCCGGTCAGCCGCACCGTCGCGCCGCTCACGGTGACGGCGAAGAGCGCGACGAGGGCAAGCCAGGCCGCCCAGCGGAACGTCCGTGCGTTGAACGCGAGCCGCGGCACCCCGCGGCGTCGCGCGGCGGTCGCCTCCGTCACCGGACGACGACCCCGCTTCCCTCCTCCACACGGCCGACGCGCGCGAGGAAGAGATCGCGCCGGGCGAACTCCGCGGCCAGGAGGGCGGCGCGCTCGGCCGGGAGGGAGACGAGCAGCCCGCCGGAGGTCTGCGGGTCGTAGCCGAGCGCGGCGAGCGGCTCCGGCACGCCGTCGAGATCGAGCGCCGGCCCGGCGTACTCGCGGTTGCGCGCGTCGCCGCCTGTGCGCACGCCGGCCTCGGCCGCCTTCCCCGCGCCGTCCAGCGCCGGAAGCGCGCGGGCGTCGAGGGCGAGCCGCACGCCGCTGCGCTCCGCAAGCTCGTACGCGTGCCCGAAGAGCCCAAAGCCCGTCACGTCCGTGACCGCGTGCGGCTCGAACGGTCGGAGCGCGTCGGCGGCTGCGGCGTTCAACTCGGTCATCGAGCCCGTTGCCGCGTCGTGCTCCGCGTCGCCGAGAATCCCCTTTCGCGCGGCGGTGAGGACGAGCCCGGTGCCCAGCGGCTTCGTGAGGAAGACCGCGTCGCCGGGCCGGGCGCGGTTCTTGCGCCAGACGGCCTCGGGATGGACGGTGCCGACGACGGCCAGGCCGTACTTCGGCTCCTCGTCCCGGATCGTGTGGCCGCCGGCGAGAAGCGCGCCCGCCTCCTGCGTCTTCGCGGCGGCCGCGTCGAAAATCGCCCGGACGGTCGCCAGCGGAAGCTCCTCGGGAAAGGCGGCCACCGAGAGCGCGACGAGCGGGCGGCCGCCCATCGCGAAGACGTCGTTCAGCGCGTTCGCCGCCGCGATCGCCCCGTAGAGCCCCGGGTCGTCGAGCATCGGCGGGAAGAAGTCGATCGTGAAGACGAGCGCACGCTCGTCGTCGAGTCGGTAGACGGCCGCGTCGTCGGCCGGGTCGAGGCCGACGAGAAGGTCGTCCGCCTCGGCCGGCACGAAGCCGGCGAGCAACTCCTGAAGCCGCGCGGCCGGGTACTTCGCGGCGCACCCGCCGCCTGCCTCGAGACCCCTCAGGCGCGTGGCGCTCTCCACGCGGCTGAGCGTACCAGCGGCCCGACGGCCCATCCGCCGCGTACGATCGGCTCCGTGACGACGCTCGAGCCCCGCGACGCCTCCGCCGACCGCCTCTCGCGCGGGTACGGCTGCCAGAGCATGACGGCGCCGCTTCGCCGCGTGCTCGTGCGCCCGCCGACCGCCGAGGGTTGCGCCGCGTGGGAGGCGTTCGAGTGGCGGTCGGAGCCCGATGCCGCCGCGATCGCGGACGAGCACGCGGCGTTTCGCGCGCTCCTCGAGGAGGCCGGCGCGGAGGTGATCCTGGCCGGCACCCCGCTCGGGGCCGCGACGGACTCGATCTACACGTACGACCCGGTACTCGTCACGGACGAGGGCGCGCTCCTCCTCCGCCCCGGGAAGCCCGGCCGCCGGGCGGAGATCGACGCGATGGCCGCCGACCTCGTCGAGGCCGGCGTCCCGATCCGCGGGAAACTCGAGGCCCCGGCGACGGCCGAGGGCGGCGACACGGTCTGGCTCGACGAGCGCACGCTCCTCGTCGGGCGCGGCTACCGGACGAACGACGCCGGGGTCGAGGCGCTCGCCGCAGCGCTCCCGGACGTGGACGTGGTCGCGTTCGACCTGCCCCACCTCAACGGGCCGGGCGAGGTCCTCCACCTGATGTCGCTCGTCTCGCCGCTCGACACCGATCTCGCGCTCGTCTACCTCCCGTACATGCCCGTGCGGCTCGTGGAGCTGCTCCAGGAGCGCGGGATCGCGCTCGTCGAGGTGCCGGACGAGGAGTTCTGGACGATGGGCCCGAACGTCCTCGCCCTCGCGCCGAGGGTCGCCCTCGCGCTCGACGGCAACCCGGATACCCGGCGCCGCATGGAGGCGGCCGGCGTCGACGTGCGGGTCTACTCCGGAGAGGAGCTCTCGAAGAAGGGCGACGGAGGGCCGACGTGCCTCACGCGCCCGGTCCTCCGCGCGTAGCCGCCTACCCGCCGCCCTTCTCGATCGGCACGTCGACGAGGTTCCCCCACTCGGTCCATGAGCCGTCGTAGTTCCGGACCTTCTCGTAGCCGAGCAGCTCGTGGAGGACGAACCACGTGTGCGCGGAGCGCTCGCCGATCCGGCAGTACGCCGTGACCTCCTTCTCCGGGGTCACGTCCTTGCCGGCGTAGAGCTCGCGCAGCTCGTCGGCCGGGCGGAACGTCCCGTCGTCGGCGACCGCGCTCGCCCACGGGATGGAGGCCGCGGTCGGGATGTGGCCGGCCCGCTGGGCGCCTTCCTGCTCGTAGCCCGGCGGCGCGACGAGGTCGCCCGCGTACTCGCCGGGGGAGCGAACGTCGACGAGCGCCCGCTTGGACGCGCCCAGCCACTCGCGCACCTGGTCGCGGTAGGCGCGGATCGACTCGTCGCGCTCGCCCGCGCGGTACTCGGCCGGCTGCGGGCTCGGCGCGTCGGTCGAGAACTCGCGCCCCTCGTCGATCCACTTCTGCCGCCCGCCGTCGAGGATCCGGACGTCCTCGTGCCCGTAGACCTTGAGGTACCAGTAGGCGTACGCCGCGAACCAGTTGTTCTTGTCCCCGTAGAGGACGACCGTCGTGTCCGGGGCGACCCCGCGCGAGCCGAGCAGGCGCTCGAACTCCTCGCGCCCGACGAGGTCGCGCTCGACGGGATCCTGCAGATCGTCCTGCCAGTGAAGCTTCACCGCGCCGGCGATGTGGCCCTCCTCGTAGAGCTCGGGCGACTCGTCCACCTCCGCCACGACGACACGGGCGTCGCCGAGGTGCTCGGCGAGCCAGTCGGTGTCGACGAGGACAGCCTTCGCGTAACCGTCGATCTTCCCCATCCACCGTGCAGCTTAAACGCGACCGGCGCCCGCGCGGCGGATTGCCGGTGCGGACGCCGGGAGAGCGTGTGCCGGAGGGGGATTCCGGCCGGCGCGGTGCGACGGGGCTAGAAGAGCTGCGCTGCGATCAGGACGCCGACGGCGGCCCAGACTGCTGCGAGCGATGCGAGCACCGGCGCGAGGGGGCGGAGGGAGGGACGGTTGTCGAGCGGCGGATGACTTCGCACGGCGGTGAGAGGATTCGCCGCCTGAGCCTCGCGTCCTTCCCGCGCGCGTTACCCGCCGCGGTGGAACCCCGGGAAGGCCCAGTAGGCCTGGCCCACGAACAGCGCCACAGGAACGAGCGCCGTGAGAACCATGATCGAACGACCCCTCATTCGCGTCACCTCCTTTCTAGAAGTGGAAGTCCTGGAGTGCCTCGGCCGCGCGCCGGTACAGCTCGGCGGCTGCGCGGTCGTCACCCCGCTTCGCCTCGAGGTCGCCGAGGGCGATCCACGAGGCGGCGCGGTGACTCGCCGAGGACAGCTGGTCGAAGTTGTCTTCCGCCCGGCGGAACCACTCTTCCGCCTCGTCGAGCCGCCCGCGCTCGAGCAGTGAGCGGCCGAGCACGATCTGGACGTTGCCGATCTCGTCCTGCAGGTCTTCGCGGCCGTCGAGCAGCTCGAGCGCGTGGCGCCCCTGCTCCTCCGCCAGCTCGAGCTCGCCGGTGCGCAGGTGCACCTGCGCGAGGGACGAGACGGCGTAGCCGGCATCGACGTCGTTGCCGACGTCGAGCGCGACCCGGAACGCGTCCTTCAGGTAGACGATCGCCTCGTCGGGCTTGCCGAGGAGGAAGTTGAGCCCGCCAAGATTGTTCAGGAGCTTGCCGACGTTCGCCTGGTGCGCGATCTCCTCGTAGAGCGTCTTCGCCTGCTCGGCGTGCGTGCGCGCGAGGACCCAGCGGCCCTGGCGCTCCGCGACGAGCGAGGCCTGGAAGTGCGCCTGCGCGAGCGCATAGCGGTCGTCGACGCCCTGGGCGAGCTCGAGCGCGCGCTCGATGTCCTCCCGCGCCGCCTCCCAGTCGCGCTGGCGCTGGTAGCACCGCGAGCGCCACTCGAAGGCGAGCGCGCGAAGCCTGTCGCTCGGGAGCTCCGAGCGGTCGGCGAGCTCGAGCGCCTGCGTGAGGAGGCTCACCGCGGTCGCGATCGAGGAAAGGTTGTAGCGGCAGGCGCCGAGCCGGAAGAGCACGTCCGCCCGGTCGACGTCGGTAAAGCTGGGCTCCTCCGTGAGCACACGGGCGCGCTCCAGGAGCCGCACGGCGTCCTTCACGTCGCCGAGGTACATGCGCGCCCAGGCCTCCGAAGAAAGCGCGCGGAGCTCGAGGTCGGGCGCCGAGACCTTCGCGAGCGCCTCCGTCACACCCGCGAGGATCGGCAGCGTTCCCTCGTAGTCGTGGGCCTCGAGCGTCGCCTCGGCGCGGGCGATCACGCTCTCGACGCGCTCGCGCTCGCCCGAGGAGACGCCGTGGAGCAGGAAGCCTGCGTCCACGCCCAGGCGCTCGGCGAGCCAGGCGATCGTTTCGTCCGTCGGGCGCGTCTTGCCGCGCTCGATCTGGCTCACGTACTCCTTCGAGAACCGCTCGCCCGCGAGGTCGGTCTGCGTGAGGCCCGCGTTGATGCGGAGCTGGCGCACCCGCTCGCCCAGGCTGGGCCTGGCTGCGGACGCGGCGCGGGATCTGAGCAGATGCGGCGATTCGGTCATGGGAACGGGGTTACGGTGAACTATAGGGCCTGAGATTTGCTTCACAACCCCACTTGACTTTTCCTGACACGGGCCTATAGTCCGTGTAGCTCGCTCCTCGCCACACGCCAGGCAGGTGCGGGCGGCGCGCCATAGAGATAGGCGACGAGACGCCCGGAGGCTGGGTGGGCCGCAGACCCGAAGCCTTCGGGCCGTCGCCTTTAAAGACCTGGGGAGGCTGCGGCATACCCCTACCGTCGCCCATTGGGCGCGGCGCGTGAATCCCTCATTGGGTTAGGCCGGTCTATTCGCGGCCTGTGATCCAGCGGCGGCGGGCGGCGACGATGGCAGGGAAGTCGTCGTCCACGAGCCCGCCCAGCCTCAGGCTGGCCATGCGCAGGAGGCCGAGGGAGACGAAGAGCCATGCCTCGGCGCGCGGGTCGCGGTCGGGCAAGAAGCCACCCTCCTGCTGGCCGCGCTCGATCACCGCGGTCACGTACGCGTGCACCTCCTGGACATGCTCGCGCATGTACCGCTGGATCTCCTCGTCCTCGCCCGCCTCGGCGAGCGCCTGCACCCAGAGCGCGGAGATCACCGGCTCGTCCCGCTCGGCCTCGAAGAACGTCTGGCCGAGCACGCGGAGCCAGGCGGCGGGATCGGGCTCCTGCGCGAGCGCCTCGTCCCAGCGGGCCCTGAGGGCGCCCCAGATCTCCTCGAGGCACGCGAGGTAGAGGGCGCGCTTCGAGTCGAAGTGCCGGTAGAGGATCGGCTCCGTCACGCCGGCCGAGCGGGCGAGCTCGGCCGTGGTCGTCCCGCGGTAGCTCCCCTTGGAGAACACCCTGCACGCGCACTCGAGCACGTGGGCGCGGCGCTCCGGTGCGGGAAGCCTCTGCCCCGGGCTCATACGGCCTCGGGCACGGCGGGCGCCTCCGGCGCGCCGCTCTCCGTCATCTCGTGCGGGCGGACGAGCGCCGCGGCGACGACGGCGCCCGCGAACGCGATGCCGGCGGCGACCATGAGGGAGAGCGAGAACCCGTCCATGAACGCCTCCGGCGTGCGCCGCCCGGCGATCTCGTGGGCCATGATCGCGCCCATGAGCGCGATGCCGATCGAGCCGCCGACCTGGCGGAACGCGTTCAGGACGGCCGAGCCGACGCCGGACTTGTCCACGGGGAGCGCCCGCATGGCGGCGGCCGCGCTCGGGGTCATCGTGAGCGCCATCCCGAGACCGCCGACGAGCATCCCAGGCAGCAGGTTCCAGAACGTCGACGCGGCGCTCAGTTGCGAGAAGTAGAGGAGCTGGATCCCGAGCAGCGTCATCCCGGCGGTCATGAGCCAGCGGGAGCCGATCCGATCCGAGGCGCGTCCCGCGACGGGCGCGATGAGGATGACGAGGATCGTCATCGGGAGGAACGCTGCACCGGCCTGGACGGGCGAGAAGCCGAGCAGGTTCTGCATGTAGAGCGAGACGAAGAAGAACACGCCGAACATCGCGAGCGCGACGAGCAGGACGACGAGGTTCGCGCCGGCGAACGTGCCGCTCCGGAAGAGCGAGAGGTCGAGCATCGGCACCCGCTGGTGCCGCTCGAGGAGGACGAAGCCGACGAGCGCGACGACCGCGACCGTGAACGACACGAGGATGCGCGTCGAGGTCCACCCGTGCGTGTTCGCCTCGATCAGGCCGTACGTGAGGGCGAAGAGCCCGATCGCGGAGGTCGCGAGGCCCGGGAAGTCGAGGCGCTGGACCTCCGACTCGTCGCGCGACTCGCGGATGACGAGCAAGCTCGCGGCGATCGCGGCGATCCCGACCGGGACGTTCACGAAGAAGATCCAGTTCCAGTTCACGTGCTCGGTGATGAGACCCCCGACGAGCGGACCGAGGGCGAGCGCGAGGCCGGAGACGCCGGCCCAGATCCCGATCGCCATGCCGCGCTGGTGCGGCGGGAAGGTCGCGGCGATGATGGAGAGCGTGGCCGGGTTCATGAGCGCCGCGCCGATGCCCTGGACGATCCGTGCCGCGATGAGGACGTCGCCGCTTCCCGCGAGCCCGCACGCGAGCGAGGCGAGCGTGAAGATTCCGAGCCCGACGACGAACACGAGGCGGCGGCCGAACAGGTCGGCGAGCTTCCCGCCCGTGAGCATGAGTGCCGCGAACGCGAGGGCGTAGCCGGTCACGATCCACTCGAGCTCGGAGAGCCCGACGCCGAGCTCCCGCTGGATCGACGGCAGCGCAACGTTCACGACCGTGTTGTCGAGCATGATCATGAAGAGGCCGAAGGAGACCGCCGCGAGGGTGAGCCACTTGCGGTTCGCCTCGTCGAGAAGCCGCGCGCGCACGGGTCGATGTTAGCAAGCACTATCCGGCTGACCCGGCGTCCGGCACGGACATGACAGGGGGACAGTCCCCTCGCCCGTTCGCGCTTACGACGGGGCCCGCCGGCGCGACTCGAACGGACATGGACGGGGGACTGTCCCCTCGTCCGCCGCGGACAGCGGCGTCTGGACATTCTCGGCGGGTACGGTGGCGCCGTGCCGCGCAACCCGCTCGACGAGGCAGGACGGGCGCTCCGCCAGCTCGGCGAGCGCCTGCGCGAGACCGGCGGTCCGGAAGGCGAGTGGATCGCCGAGCAGCTCGACCGCCTCCAGCCCGAGGCGCGCCGCCGCGCCCCCGCGGAGCCCGAGAGGACGCTCGAGGAGCTCCAGGCGGAGCTCGACGCGCTCGTCGGCCTCGAGACCGTGAAGGAGCAGGTCCGGGCGCTCGTCGCCTTCCTCCAGGTGCAGGCGCTCCGCAAGGAGAGCGGCCTCGCCGAGGTGGCGACGAGCCAGCACCTCGTCTTTCTCGGGAACCCGGGCACGGGGAAGACGACGGTCGCGAGGCTGCTCGCGCAGATGTACCGCTCGATGGGGCTGCTTCGGCGCGGGCACCTCGTCGAGGTGGACCGCGCCGGGCTCGTCGGGCAGTGGGTCGGCTCGACGGCGCTCAAGACCGACCGGGTGATCCGCCAGGCGCTCGACGGCGTGCTCTTCGTGGACGAGGCGTACGCGCTGACGCCCGAGACGGAGCGGCTCGACTTCGGCTCGGAGGCGGTCGAGACGCTGCTCAAGCGGATGGAGGACTACCGCCACCGGCTCGTCGTGATCGTGGCCGGCTATCCGCGCCTCATGCACCGCTTCCTCGCCTCGAACCCGGGCCTGCGGTCGCGCTTCGCGCGCGAGATCACGTTCCCGGACTATTCGACCGACGAGCTGCTCGCGATCTCGCGCGGGTTCGCGGCCGAGCACGAGTACCGGCTCGGGGAGGGAGCCGAGGCGACGCTCGCGGCGGTGTTCGACCGGGCCGAGCGCGGCGAGGGCTTCGGGAACGCCCGCTTCGCCCGGACGCTCTTCGAGCAGGCGCTGAACATGCACGCGGTGCGGCTCGCCGCCGAGGGGCTCGACGCCCCGTCGCTCGACGACCTGCGGACGCTCGCCGAGGAGGACCTCCGCGCAGGCGCCCGGGCGCTCGGCGAGGAGCCGCCGCCCGTGCGCGCCCCCGCCGGTGGGTTCTTCCGGCGGCGGCGCCCTTCGTAGACTTCGCCGGATGGCGGAGATCGTCTGGCGCCCGTCCGAGGAGGTGCTCGAGCGCGCGAACGTCGTGCGGCTCATGCGCCGGCACGGGTTCGACGACTACCGCGAGCTCGTGCGCCGCTCGCAGGACGATCCGGAGTGGTTCTGGCCGGCGGCGGTCGAGGACATGGGGCTCGAGTTCTCCCATCCGTGGGAGCGCGTGATGGACCTTTCGCGGGGGCCCGAGTGGGCGACGTGGTTCGTCGGCGGGCGGCTGAACATCGCGGAGAACTGCGTGCACCGCTGGGCGCGGTCGCGGCCGGACGCGGTCGGCGCCGTCTTCGCGGGCGAGGACGGCACCCGGCGCGAGCTGACGTTCGCGGAGCTCTCCGCCGAGGTGACGCGGCTCGCCGAGGGGCTCGCGTCGCTCGGCGTGCGCGCCGGCGACGCGGTGGCGCTCTACCTCCCCATGTCGCCCGAGGTCGCGATCGCCTCGCATGCGTGTGCGCACCTGGGCGCGATCCAGGTGCCGATCTTCTCGGGGTTCGCCGCGCCGGCCGTTGCGGCGCGGCTCCGCGACTCCGAGGCAAAGGTCGTGCTCACGGCGGACGGGTCGCTGCGCCGCGGGCGCGAGCTCGCAATGAAGGAGGTCGTCGACGAGGCGCTCGCGGAGTCTCCCTCCGTCGAGCACACGGTCGTGTGGCGCCGGCTCGGCGGCGAGGTGCCGATGGAGCCCGGGCGCGACCTCTTCTGGGACGAGCTCGTCGCCGGGCGGCCGGGCGAGCTCGAGCCGCTCGAGGTCGACAGCGAGCATCCGTACCTCCTCACGTACACGTCCGGCACGACCGGCCGTCCGAAGGGGATCGTCCACGTCCAGGGTGGGTTCCTCGTCTCGATCGCACGCGAGGTCGCCTACCAGGCCGACGCGGGCCCGGAGGACACGATCCTCTTCTCCACGGACATGGGCTGGATCATGGGCCCGTGGACGGTGGTCGGCGGCGGCGCGCTGGGCTCGCGGCTCGTCTTCATGGAGGGCGCGCCGGACCGCCCGGCCGACCGGCTCTGGCGGCTCGTCGAGGACGAGCGTGTGACCGTGCTCGGCTGCTCGCCGACGCTCATCCGCGCGCTCATGCTGCACGGCGAGCCCGACGCGAACCTCTCGTCGCTTCGCACGATCGTGACGACGGGCGAGCCGTGGAACCCGGACCCGTACCGCTGGCTCTTCGAGAAGATCGGCGGCGGGCGCTGCCCGATCATCAACTGCTCGGGCGGGACGGAGGTCGGCGCGTGCTTTCTCTCCCCCACGCCCGCGACGCCGATCAAGGAGTGCTCGCTCGGCGGCCCGGCGCTCGGGATGGCGATGGACGTCGTCGACGGGGAGGGCCGCTCGATACGCGGCGAGGTCGGCGAGCTCGTCTGCCGCAAGCCGTTCCCCGGGATGACCCGCGGGTTCTGGCGCGACCCCGACCGCTACCTCGAGACCTACTGGAGCCGGCTGCCCGGGATCTGGGTGCACGGCGACTGGGCCTCCGTTGACGACGACGGGTACTGGTTCCTCCACGGGCGCTCCGACGACACGCTGAACCTCGCGGGGAAGCGGATCGGGCCGGCCGAGCTCGAGTCGGCCGCTGTCGGGCACCCCGCGGTGGCGGAGGCGGCCGCGGTCGGGATCCCGCACGACCTGAAGGGCGAGGTCGCCTGGGTGTTCTGCGTGCTCGGGCCGGGGTTCTCGGCCTCGAAGTCGCTGGCCGGCGAGGTGAGCGCGGCGGTCGGCGCCGACCTCGGCAAGGCGTTCTCGCCGGACCGCGTGCTGTTCGTCCCCGCGCTCCCGAAGACTCGAAGCGCGAAGATCGTACGGCGGGCCGTGCGGGCGCAGGCGCTCGGGCAGGATCCCGGAGACATGTCGTCCGTCGAGAACCCCGAGGCCCTGGAGGAGATCGCCCGTGTCGTCTGAGCTCGACGGTCGCGTCGCCCTCGTCACCGGCGGTGGGCGGGGAATCGGCCGGCGGATAGCGCTCGAGCTGGCGGAGGCGGGCATGCGCGTCGCCGTCTCGGCGCGGACCGCCTCGCAGGCGGAGGAAACGGCCCGCGAGGCCGGCGGGCTCGCGATCGAGGCGGACGTCTCGCGGCGGCAGGACGTCGAGCGGATGGTCGCCGAGGTCGAGCGCGAGCTCGGGCCGATCGACCTGCTCGTGAACAACGCGGGGATCGCGATCTGGGAGGACGCCGCCTGGGAGGTGCCGGTGGAGGAGTGGTGGCACGTGCTCGAGGTGAACCTCCTCGGGCCGTACCTCTGCTGCCGAGCCGTGATCCCGGGGATGATCGAGCGCGGCCGCGGGCGGATCGTGAACACCGGGAGCGGCGCGTCGTACCTGCCCGGCTCGTCCTCCACCGCGTACGCGGCGAGCAAGGCCGCGCTCGGGCGCTTCGGCGAGACGCTCGCGAAGCAGCTCGAGCCGCACGGGATCCCGGTGTTCACGATCTCGCCCGGCCTCGTGCGGACGGAGATGACCGAGGAGGCGTTCCCCGAAAATGCGCCCTGGACGCCGCCCGAGCTCGCTCCGCGGCTCGTGCGCGCGCTCGCGTCCGGGCGCCTCGACGCGCTGAGCGGCCGCTACATCCACGCCGAGCACGACGACGTGGACGACCTCGAGCGCCGCGCCGACGAGATCGTGGCGAACGACCTGAACACGATCCGCCTGCGGCGATAGGCATCGGCCCGCCTGGCCCGACGCGGACGCGTCCAGGCAGGCCACGTCGAGGGGACTGTCCCCGGGTCACGTCCGCCGGAGACACGGACTCTCGCCCCCGGGTGGGCACCGGGTCGGTTTTCGCCGCAGAGGCGGAAACCAGGAGTATCCTTCGCCTGAGAATCATGCGGATCGCGCTCGCGCAGATGAACTCGGTCGTCGGCGACCTGGACGGGAACCGTGAGCAGATCCTCGCGCGGCTCGAGGACGCACGCGACGCCGGCGCTGACCTCGTGCTCTTCCCCGAGCTCGCGGTGACGGGGTACCCGCCGGAGGACCTCCTGCTGCGCC
>Ga0214468_1000151_pt1 | contig 21305 bp, 27 predicted proteins | sample RVTome_9_FD_187334 | JGI IMG/M metagenome (GOLD analysis project Ga0214468, IMG submission 187334) | Soil microbial communities from uranium-contaminated site in the Upper Colorado River Basin, Wyoming, United States - RVT155D38 HiSeq ...
ACCGGTCCTGGCTTGATCGGGAGTGCGGTCAGGATAGCTCCGCGCCGGTGATCTGGCGGCTCAGTAGCCGGACCAGCGGGGGAGGGCATCGGGCGCCCGATCGGTCGTCGGCGGGAGGCGTTCCCTCACGAAGTTGACGAATGGGGACATCTCCATGGCCAGGAGGCGCTCGTCCTTCGCGGTTCCGTGGCCGTCGTAGGTGCGCAGGGCCGCACGGAGGGTCGCGTGCCAGCGGGCGGGGAGATGCTCGAGCGCCCGGGTGCCGGCGGCATGTTTCGAGGTGACGACGTCCTGCGTCTCCACGGCGTGCAGGATGCGACTTCCGGTGAGGATCGCGTAGGTGGCCTCGTACGGATCGGTGTCGCCTTCCAGCACGTGGCGCTCGATGTGCTCGAGCTCCCGGTCGAGCTCGGCCTCGAGCTCGAGCCAGGTCGGTGCCCGGACGATGTCGCTCGGCTCGGCACCGTGCAGGTTGATGTGGCGACCAGCGAGCCAATGCGCCCGATGGATGGCCCACGACGTGTCGCGGCGCCCCTCGTGCCACGCGTGCGATGGCGGATCTGAGCGGCGCGCGTCATCGGCGAGGACGTACCAGGCATCCCACTCGATGCCATGCGCCTCCGCGATCGCGGCGTGATCCTCCTCGATCCGTCGGGCCGTCGGCTCATCCGGACGGCGCGAGACGATGACGTAGGTGTCGAGATCGCCGGCATGAGCCGGGTCGCCGACGCTCGTCGTTCCGCCGTGCGCCCAGATTGCGACGAGGTCGTCGCGCAGCACCGCTCGCAACCGATCGCGCAGGTCCGACCAGGCGCCCTGCGCTGTTGGTGGGAGGTCGCGGAGCCTGATGCCGGACATGGACGGAGGATAGCGTCGGTTGCATGGCATGCGACCAAAGGCGAACGAGAGCGGTCTCGTTCGGTGCCTGTTCCACCCTGTGCCACCAGTGACGAACGAACGCCAGCTCCTTCGCCTTTAGTGTCACACCGTGCAACAGCGCGGAACCACCTCAGGAGCGCGGCTCCAGGATGACGACGGCCGTCTCCCGTGGCCGGCGCGCGGCCCAGGAGTCGAGCTCATCGCCGTCGTACCGACGCCAGAGCTCCCACAGCCGAGGCCGCTCCTCCGGCGTGGCGGCACGGCCTCGGACGGGGAGGGTGCGATCGTGGAGCTCGACCGTCGTGTCCGGATGGGCCTGGAGGTTCAGCCACCAGGCGGGCTCCGGCTCGCCCCAGCCGTTCATCGCCATGGTCACCAGGTTCGGCCCGTCCTCGTAGTAGCCGAGGATGGCGGCTCGCTCGCGGCCACTCTTTCGGCCGATCGTCTTCAGCCGCATCATGCCCCACTCCTTCGCCGATGCCGGTCGCAGCCCCATCCGTCCGCCGCTGACCCGATGGATGGCGCGGTGGATGGCCCAGGCGGCGCGAATCACCGGTCGCGGGGGAAGCCTGCCGCCCGGCGTGCGGGCGGTCTCGGTCGTGGTGGTCATGATGAGTACTCCTTACGTGGTGGCTGGGTATTGGAAGACGTCGTCGAGCGGGACGTCGAAGACGCCGGCGATCTGGAAGGCCATCTCGAGCGACGGCGAGTAGCGGCCCTGTTCGATGGCGATGATCGTCTGGCGGGTCACGCCGACCCGCTCGGCGAGCTCGGCCTGGGTCATTTCGCCATGCGCGAAGCGCAGCCGGCGGATGTCGTTCCTGACCCGCGTTGGCCTGCCCATCGGTCAGAAGCCCCGTCGGTAGGCGACGAGCTTGATCACGGTGCCGACGACGGCCTGGACCACGAAGACGAGGTACATCGCGTTGGCGATCCAGAAGTGGTCCGCACCCACCAGGGTGAGGATGAACGGACCGACCATGCCGATGCCGAGGACCATGCCGGACACGTACTCCCCGAACCGGCCGATGTCCCGGTCGCGCACGTCCTCCCGGTGCGACTCGCTGGGCCGCACGATCTCGATCGCGATGCGACCGAGGACCGATCCGGCGACCGCCGCCCCGATGGTCCACAGCAGGATCGGCTGGTACTCGACCTCCGGCAGCGGCGTCGAGCCCGCGCCGCCGAGCATGAGCACGAGATACGCCCCGTACCCGATGGTGGTGGCGGCCAGGTAGACCCACTGGCCCCGCTCTTCGTACGACATCCCGACGCTCCGATGTACAGAATCTTTGACGTCGGCGACTGTAAAGCATCGCGGACACCATGTCAAGAAATCTGTACATCGCCGCAGGCCCGATCGGGCCTCGTCGATCTCTACGCCGCGCGCGGACGAGACGCCGGCGAGACGCCCGGGCGGTAAACCAGTCGGAGTCGAGCAACTGCTGCTCGGAGTCTCGAACAGGTATGCCGCACGTGCGTCAGGAGGACGGAACCCCATGGAAGTCGCCGCATCGGTCGCCAAGCCAGTTCTGCGCCGGGGGGACAGGGGAGAGGAAGTCGAGCAACTGCAGCGCCTGCTCCAGTTGATGGGAGACTACGAGGCCCGCATCGATGGCGATTTCGGCCCGGCAACGGACGCCGCGGTCCGCGCGTTCCAGGCCCGCCATGACCTGGATGTTGATGGAATCGCCGGCTCGCAGACCTGGTCGAAGCTGAACGAGCTGGCGCTCGATGGTGAGGAACCCCTCGAGTCGCTGCGCCACGCATGGCGCGAGCGGGACGCCGCCGAAGCTGACCTGGAGTCTCCCGAGGACGCGCCAATCCCGGAAGCATCGGATCAGCCCGCAGGCGGTGAGGCTCCTGTGGTCGACGATGCGCGCACGCAGCTGGTGTTGGCTCGAGCGGAAGAGGAGTGGCGCCGGCCCGTCACCGAGCCGAATGGCGTGGGATGGGAGCGCATCGACGAGTACATCAGGGGACCACAGGGTCTGGCGTGGACGTGGGAAGAGCGGTACGTCCGCAATCGCCAGTTCGCATGGTGCGGAGCATTCGCGGCGTTCTGCTTCGAGGCCGCCGGGCTGAATGCCGAGGTCCGCACCAAGGTGATGCCGTCGACCTACCGGCTGCAGAAGTGGGCGACGAACTCGGCTCGCCTCCTCCCGGCCGAGTCGGTTGGTCGGGGTGACGTCGTCATCGTGGGACCGGCGAACGGAAAGTCCTGGGGCAGCCACATCACGATCTGCGAGTCGGTGGCGGACGATGGCCACATCGCCACGTTCGAAGGCAACGCAAATGGAACCGGGCCGGACGGCAGCAGCTACGAGGGCGTCATTCGCCAGCGGCGGCCGTTTGCCAGCCAGGCGTCCACGCCTCGCCAGTACCGGATCATGTACGGCATCCGATTCTTGCCGGAGGACTTCGCGTAGGAAGGCCGGGCTACACCGTCGGAAGTCCCCGCTCCTGCGTCCGTCGAAGCGCGCCGGCACGGCCTCCGCGGGCGAATCGGAGGCGGCCGAGCCGCTGGATGGCGACCTCGCGCTCGCGCATCCGAGCGAATTGGGTGGGAGGCCGCGTGGCATCGGCGAGCAGCGCTCGCAGGCGGGCGATCTCGGTGTCCGCGCGAATGAGCTCTTCCACCAGGCGCCTCCGACGGGCCTTCCCGGTGACCTCCTCGAACCACTCGACGACGCCGCGCCAGGTCATCGCCGTCGACCGGTGGGACGCCGCTCCAAGATGGCCATGTCGCGAAGCTGTGCTTCCACGGGTGCTTCCCCGGGCACGCTCTCCGAGTGGCTCGCGGGGCACGCGAGGAGGGAGCGTCACGATACCGCCCGTTGTCAAGAGGCAACACCACGCTCGGGGTTGACCCGTCGCGAATGGCTGTCGGAATCTGTCAGCGGATATGTCACTAACGATATATCGGCTGACGGGCGCGGGGCCGCCCGCCACACCAGCCGTCACAACGCAGGGCCCCGAAGCCCGGGAACCGTCTTCACCCGATCGCGATGACGACCTTGCCGCGGGCCATGCCGGACTCGACGTAGGACATGGCCTCGGGAACCCGCTCGAGGGGATACGTGCGGTCGATCGCCGGCCGAAGCCTGCCGGCCTCGATCAGCTCGGTCAGCACGGTCAGGTCCTCCACCCGGACCGCCGCGATGAACATCGCGACCGGCTGGCGCAGGAGACGCTGGCGGATGAGCCCGCCGGCCAGCCGGGTCATCGGGCCCAGGCGCCCGCTGCCGGCACCGACGAGCACCAGCCTGCCCCCGGGCCTGACGGTCCGGCGCAGGGCTCGGACCGGCCGGTTCCCCCCGACGTCGATCACCACGTCGTGGTCGCGGGCGGTCTCGGTGAAGTCTTCGCTGGTGTAGTCGATGACCCGATCGGCACCGAGCGAATGCACGAGGTCAATCGTGCGCGGGCCCGTCACCGCGGTGACCTCGGCGCCGTCCGCCTTCGCGATCTGCACCGCCATGCTGCCCACGCCCCCGCCGGCCCCGTTCACGAGGACGCGGTCGCCGGGCTTCACCCGGCCGTGGTCCCGCACGGCCTGGAGGGCGGTGACGCCCGCGATCGGAACAGCGGCGGCTTCCTCGAAGCTGAGGTTGGAGGGCATGCGCACGAAGGAGCGGCCGTTGACCATCTCCGCGAGGGAGCCGGTCCGGATGCCATACGCGCGATCGCCGGGGGCGAGGTGGGTGACGGCGCTGCCGACCGCTTCGACCACGCCGGCCGCGTCGCCGCCGAGCTGTGGGTTGCGCGGGCGGCGCCAGCCCTCGACGGCACGGATCACCAATGGCGCGGCACGGACCCGGCGCCAGTCCCCGGCATTGATGGAGCTCGCGTGCACGCGCACCAGGACGCCGTTGTCGGTGAGGGCCGGGGGATCGAGCTCCGCGATCCGCAGATGCTCGGGGGATCCGTATCGGTCCTGGACGATGGCGCGCATGGAGTCCTCGTACACTGTAAGATCAACCGAGATGCACGCTACTCGTACGCAGTAAGAATGTCAAGGAAATCGACCAGCCGCCGCCGCACGTCCCTCAGCCGTGACCGGGTCCTCGACGCGGCCCTGCTGCTCGCCGACGCCCACGGGGTCGAGGCTCTCACCATGCGACGCCTGGCCGCCGAGCTGGGGGTCGAGGCGATGACGATCTACTACCACGTGCCCAACAAGGAAGCCATCCTCGACGCGCTCGCCGAGCGGGTGATGGCCGAGATCGAGATGCCGGAGCCGGGCACGGAATGGAGCGCCGCGCTGCGCTCGATCGCCCTGTCGGCGTACGACGTCCTGGATCGCCATCGCTGGGCGCCGCGGGTGATGCTGGCGCGACGGGCGCCCGGACCGATGCGCCTGCGCCATATGGACACCATCCTCGCCATCCTGGCCGATGCGGCCTTTCCGCCCACCGTGGCGGACCACGCCTACCATGCGCTCGAGGGCCACATCATGGGATTCACCCTCTGGGAGCTCGGGATGAACCTCGGCACGCGCGAGGACCTCCAGGCGCTCGGCCGCGCCTTCCTCGCAGAGCTGCCCACGGAGACGTACCCGAGCGTGGCCGCGCACATCGAGCATCACCTCGCGCCCCCGCGGTCCGACGACCAGCACTCGTTCGCGTTTGCCCTCGACCTGCTGCTGGACGGCCTCGCCCGGCTCCGACCGGCCTGACACGGGCCGCCGCCCTACGGACCGGGATGCGCCTCGTACAGGATCATCGGCTCCGCAACGCCCTTGAGCTCGGTGGCGCCCAGCTGCGTCAAGGTGAATCCCTCCTGCGGGACCGCGCCGACCAGCGACTCGCCCACGTAGACACGGCCGGGCTCGGCGTGTGAGGCGATCCGGGACGCGATGTTGATGGTGCGGCCGAAATAGTCGCCCTGGTCGTAGAGCATCGGTCCGGCGTTCACGCCGATGTGGGTCGGTGGCAGCCCCAGCGCCGGCGCCTCCGCCACCAGGGCGAGCGAGGCCCTGACTGCGTCGCCCGGATCGGCGAAGTGGAGGAGGACGCCGTCACCCAGGAGCTTGACGACGCTGCCGCGATGCCGAGTCGCGACCTCGTTCGCGAGCTCGGCGAACGCCATGGCCACGTCCGCCGCGATCTCGTCGCCCGAGGCCTCGGTCAGCGCCGTGTAGCCGGACAGGTCGGCAAAGACCGCGGCCTCCGGCATGCGCGGGGGACGACGCCTGATGCCGGCGCGCTCGAGCGCCACCTCGACGTGATCCAGCTGGTGCGCGGTCATGAAGACCTCGGAGTGGCGACGGAAGAGCCAGCCCAGGAGGTCCTCGCCGGAGCGGCCGATTCGCATGCCGACCTCGCGGATGGCAGCCTCGTACGCCTGGTTGTCATCCAGGCCTCGCTGCCGGAAGCCTGCCTCGACCGCCTCGTGGAAGTAGTGCGGCAGGTACTGGGCGATGCGCCGCGTGGCGTCGCCCCACACACGCGCCATACGGAGCACGTCGGCAGCTTCGACACCTGCCTGGACGAGGACGTGGAGCGTTTCCAGGACGGCCAGGTCCTCCTCGCGGACCGCCTCGTCCCGTTGCGGAGCGCGCAGGCCGAAGGCCACGTACACGCGCTCGAGCGTTTCGCATGCCAGGCCGATCTGCGCCGCTACCTCCTCGAGCGTCAGCGTCGACCGTGGATGCCGGCGGCCGGCCGCCTCCAGGTATCCGAGCGTCAGGTGCCCCGATTGAAGCGCTCGGCCGAGGTCCGCGGCGCCGATGCCCATCCCCTGGAGGTAGGCCACCACCCGCGCCCGCATCACGTCGCGTCGCGGAAACGTGCCGTCGTCGTCGGGTCCGAGAATGCCGAGCTCGACGAGCTCGCGGATGCGGTCCGGCGTGGTGCCGCTTCGGCCTGCCAGCTCCGCTTCGGTGAGGCGGTCGCTCCGCGGGTCAGGATCGGATACGAAGGCGTCGCGGCACGCCTCTGAGCAGAACCAGTAGCGCTGTCCGTCGTGCTCGGCCGTCGCCACGGCGTCGTCGGGGTCGATCCGCATTCCGCACACCGGATCCACGACGATGGCCATCGACTTTCGTCCTCCTCAGCGCCTCCCCCGGTCGTCGGAGTCTAGGGCCTTCCGGGCAGTGAGGTCAGAAGCCGACCACCAGGGCGGTGGTCGGCTTCTGCGGGATGTACCTGCGGAGAGATTCCGGGCGAATCTACTTCTCTACCCGGGCAAAGTTACTGCCGCCTCGGCAGGCGAATCCCGGGTTGAACTGCGTCGGATCGATGAAGCCCAACCGGACTTCCTGCCCGAACGACTGCGTTCGTCCTGGAGGCCCATTCGCCTCCACGTCGATACCGGTCGGGTCGTCGTTCTGGCCGGAGAAGACACAGATCGAGTTCGCGTTCGCGGGACCCGCCGTGGGCTCCCCCTTTCCGGTCTGTTCGCCGGCCAGGACGGATCCGGCGCTGAGGCTCAGCAGCAGCAGCGCCACGCTGAGGGCCTGGAGAATCCTCTTGCTCACGTCGTGAGCACCTCCGTGATGTGTGGCGGGTAGGAGGCGCGGTCCCCCAGGGGCAGCCAAAGGGCACAGGCTGCGCGACAAAGACCTCCCGCGATGAGTCCGTTTGTAGTGCCCGTCCGTGAATCCCACCTCGGCCAAATGACGTAGGAGTCCGTGGGTGCGGTCAGCGAGGCCTTGACCCGGGCATACTCGACGGATAAAGTCATATCATGACCAGTCGAGTAGGAGAGCGTGGGCAGATCACAATCGAGAAGGGAATTCGGGAGGAGCTCGGCATCGACGCCGGGGACGAGGCGGTGCAGCGGATCGAAGACGGTCGGATCGTTGTTGAAGTCGTGCCCGGACGACATCGGCGGTCGCTGGCGGGGAGCCTGAAGGGCAAGGTCGCGCGTCGGCCCGACGACGAGACCTGGGAGGCGCTCCGGCAGGCGGCGTGGGAGACGGCCGACCCCGATCGCCGGCCATGACCGGCGCGGATACCTCTGTGCTCGTCCGCTACTTCGTCGGCACGCCGGTTGCCCAGGCACGCAAGGCCGCCGCGCTCATCGACGGGTCGGATGAGATCGGCGTTTCACCTGTCGCGCTCGCCGAGTGCGCTCACGTCCTGCGTACCCAATACGGCGTCAAGTCGCGCGACATCGTGGACAGCCTGATCGGCCTCGTCCAGCGCGTGAACGTGCGGGTGCTCGGGCTGCGGACCGACGTGCTGCTCGGGGTGCTCGTTCGCGCTCGTCAGCTGCCCGGACGCCCGATCGCCGATGCGCTGATCGTCGCCACCAGCCTTGCGGCCGATGCGCTCCCACTCGCGACATTCGACCACGACCAGCACCGCTACGGCGTCTCCGTCCGCGATCCCTGACCGTCCAGTCGGTACCGGCGCGACCGCAGTCCAACCGCAGGCAGGTCCGCCTAGGATGGCCCGCATCGGTCCTTGAGGCGGACGGTCCGCAGGGAGTCAGGCATGCAACGGAACATTGTCCTGGTCGCATGCCGTTTTGACTTGACAGATCGGGCACAGCGACGCGGGAGCCCGTGGCGCGTGCCGTGTCGACCGATAGATCGGGCACGCTGACACTGGAACGGGCCGAATCCGCGTTTCGCAGTGCTCCACTGCCCGACACAACGGTTGATTCGGCACACGGGAGCGCGTCGTGGGTCAGCGTGCCCGATGCATCGGCGTCACTGCATGTTCAGGAGTTCACTGGAACCGGTGGTTGGGTGCGGTTCGGCACCTGTGGGTGGATCCACCACGCAGGAAGCGCACCCAGCCGTGCAGTTCGTGCGGAGCAGGTGCACCTGTGGGTGCGGAATGCCACCCGACTCGGCCCTCCGGTGACAATCCGACATTCCAGGTGCACGGAGCGCGGATCCATCGGGCCGAGTGACGGCGAGCCGGCCAGCAAGCGCTTGGCCCGGTTTTTGCTGGGTCCGCGCCCATGCGCTACCTGCTGTTGGGGGTGGTTCTTCTCTTCTCGACTGCGGGGGTGGTGAGGGCGGACGATGGATTGACCGATGCGGTCGCCGCCGCGTTCCTGGTCAGGACTGTCGACGCGGGTCTCCACGAGATCGCGCATGCGCGAGTACGTGAGATCAGCGCCGGCGGTGCGCTCGAGCACGACGGCATGCGCGCCGGGACGGCCGAGGTCCTCGCCCTGAACGCGGGGCAGGCACATCCGATCGGACACGCCGTGGACCAATGGAAGGGCAGCCCGGTCCATCGCGCGATCCTGTCCGACGGATCGTACGGGCGCATCGGCTGTGCGGAAGCGGTCGTGGCCGGAACCCACTGGTTCGCCTGCGTGCTGGCGGCGGGCCCACTCCCGGCACAGGGGGGATCGGGCGTGTCGCCGGGGACGATGTTGCTTCCGGACACGAGCATGCTCACCGGCGACCGCGTGCCGGTGGAGCCGCGGCGAACGCTCGTGCCTCGCTAGGTCAGCGCGACCTGGCCGTCGGGTGAGTGGGGCGTGCTCGTCAGGCAACGGCCTCCGTCGCGGCCGGGCCGAAATGGACGCGATCGCGGTCGTGCCCGAGTAGCTGCCGGATGCTGCGTTGGAACGGAGTCCGAGTCGAGTCTACGGAGTGCGTTGGCCCCACGCGGTTGACACACCAGCTCCTGTCAGGCGAAGCCTTGCGCGAAGTCCACCTGGTCGACGAGCTCGGGTCGATCGACGAACGGGTTTCGGTTGCCCTGTATGTCGCCGATGGCCGCGTTGCGGTGGCGCTCGTAGTCGGTCACCGGGAATGCCGTGTGCCAGGCGAGGATGGTCGGCAGGCGAGCGACCTGGAGCTCGCGTTCGGCGTCGCCGATCTGGTCCGGGTAGCGGACGAGGAAGTAGAGCGTGGCGCGGGCGACGGCGCCCTTGCCGCTGCTCGGCTCGAAGCGGTCCTCGACGCGGCGGCCGCATTGGTCGCGATCCTTCTCCTCGAAGTCGGGGAAGTCGAAGTATGGGGTATTGCCGCGGAAGCTGTTGCAGCCCCATTCGCAGGTGAACAGGTGGTGGAGGTCACCCTTCATCGGCTCAGCCTTTGCGAACCAGGACTGCGGGACGACGTGCTCGCAGTTGAACGGTGCGGCGGCCTCGAGCATCGCCGCGACCGTCTCCGGCTTGAGCAGCGGATCGCTCTCGAGGCGTGCGGCAAGCTCCAGTTGGTAGCGCTCGATCTCGAAGTCCTCGCGGATGACCTCCTCCGGCTCGAACTGCCGGGTCGAGTAGATGCTCTGCAGCTTCCGGTTCGGCTGGAGGTCGACCCAGGGATAGAGATGAACCGCCGGCCGGTAGCGGATCGGGCGCGCGTGGGTCGACGCCAGGAGATCGTTGAGGGCGGCGAAGTTCGCTGCCGGCGTTCCGAGCACCAGGTTCGCGTAATAGGCGGACTGCGCCGCCGCATCAGCGGTGGCGTCGTAATAGGGCCGGGCTCGACCGGCTTCGGCGTCGGCGAGGGCAGCCGCGAGCTCGGGATCGGCGTGCGAAGGTGGGACAGTGGCGCCGGCCGTCAGCGCCGAAGCCGACGGGGCGTGGCCGGGCGAGGTGATGCGGACCGAGACATCGACGGTCAGGCCATCGGTCGTCGCGTGCGTGACGGACACGGCCGGCGTGGGCTGGGTGCCGCCCGGGCGCACGGTCTCGCGCGGCGTCGGGACGAGGGAGGCGCGCGTCGGCGTGGCCGCGCCGAGGAGATCGTCGCGGCGCAGCGCCTGACTGCCGTCCAGGTCCGCCATCTTGAGGGAGGCGACCACTCGGCTGACGCGCACGCCCTCGTTCGCGATCCAATCGATGAGCTCGTCACCCATCTCCTCCTCCCACAGCGTGCCGCCGCGTGCGAGGATCCTGCCCTGGGGGTCACGCTTCGGGACGCCGGAGTGGTGGACGGCGACGACCTCCCATTGATCGTTCAGGACCGGGGCGCCGGATGATCCCGGCGAGGTGTCGGTGCGGTAGTGGACGAACAGCTCGGGAAGGTCGACGACCTCGTTCTGGCGCAGGGCCAGGCGTTTGCGCTCGCCACCGGGGTGCTGGATGACGTTGACGAGCTCGCCGAGCAGGAGCTTGCCCTGCTCCTCGATCAGCTGACACCAGCCCTGCTCCGCGAGACGATCGCCGGCCTGGCTGACCGTCGCGACCGACACGAGCGAGTAGTCGAGCTTTGCATCGGTCAGGAAGAAGTCGGCCGGCTCGAGCGCGAACGTGCGCGGGACCATCGGCTGTCCGTCGACGTCGTCCTCGTAGGCGAAGTCGACGACGCTCGATCTGGCGGTCTGCGCGCTGCCGAGGACGTGGTTGTTCGTGAGCATCAGGCGCGGAGAGACCATGAAGCCGGTGCCATAGCCGAGGGCCCGGCCATTCGACGATCGGATGCGGATGCGGCCGACCGAGCGTGCCGCGCGCACGGCCAGCGAGAGGAAGTTCGCGTTCAGCAGGTCGTTGCTGGCGAGGATCCGCTCGAGCAGGAGGTTCGAGGCCTCAGCTGGCTGCTCCTCGAGCGCCGCCGTCACCTCGGGCGGGAGCGCGAGGGTCTCCTCGAGGCGCGCCTTCCTCAGGGCGATCCGATCCGGCGGATTGGCGGCAATCGGGCCGATCGACTCGATCGCCTTGATGGTCTGATCGCGCACGACCGTGCGGTCCGCGAAGCGTCGCTCCGTCTCGGCGACCTGCTCAGGCGCAAACATCCCGCCCCTCCCTGCACGCCCGAGCAATGTACGGCACGAAAGTAATAGTGTCCACGGCCAGGTTGCGCATGCCGCTGCCCGCTCTGGTGGGGTGTGCCTCACGTTCCGCGGGTTCAGCATATCGATTGATCCGCCGCCTATGATGGGCGCATGAGCCCGCATTCCATCCGCACCCGCCGGGTCATCGTCGTCGACAACAGTCATGTGGCTCGGCGTGTCGGGGATCGAATTCGGGAGGCGCGCACGCGGGCCGGCCTGACCCAGGCCGCGCTGGCAAAGGGCCGATACACCGCGGCGTACATCAGCGCGCTCGAGCGGGGACTGGCGAAGCCGTCGATGGCGTCGCTCACGTTCCTGAGCGAGCGGCTCGGGGTCTCGGTCCCGGATCTCGTTGCCGAGGAGCGGCCGGCGGTCGGGCGGCTCGAGGCCGACCTCCTGCTGGCATCGGGCAAGCCGCAGGAGGCGCTGGATCGCTACGAGGCGCTGATCGACGAGGCGGGGGAGGATCGGCGCAATCGGGCGGAGCTGCTGCGCGGGCGAGCGGAGGCGCTGTGCCGGCTCGATCGCGGGCCGGAGGCGGTTCGGCCGGCGTCCGAGGCAGCCGAGCTCTTCGACGGACTCGGGGCATCGGCGGATGCGGCATGGGCGCGCTACTGGCTCGCCGGGGCGCACTACCTGTCCGACAACACCGCCGAGGCGCAGGGCATCCTCCAGCAGCTGCTCGCGGCAGAGCGGGCCGGCCTCCAGGTGGCGCCCGACTTCCGGTTCCGCCTGCTCACCCAGCTCGGCAACACGGAGGCCTGGGACGGACGGCCGGATCGTGCGCTCACGTACATGGAGGAGGCACGCGCTCTCATCGGCGACGTCTCTTTGCGCCAGCGGGCGGCCTTCCTCTCCGGCCTCTCGCTCCAATACCGGCGGGCGGGGGATCTCGAGGGCTCATTGCGCGTTGGCCATGAGAGCCTGGCGCTGTATCGAGCCGCCGATACGGAACGCGAGCAGGCAGCACTGGAGATCAACCTCGCCATCACGTTCCTCGAGATTGGGAACACCTCGAAGGCGAAGACGCACCTGCATCGAGCACACGCCCTCGCCGAGAGGCACGCCGATGCGCTGCTCCTGTCGGAGATCGCCGAAGCCGAGGCGCGCGTCGCGTTCGCGAGTGGTGACGACGAGGCTGCGATCGAACGAGCGGGAGCGGCACTGGCGGCTGCGGATGCCGGCGGGTCGTACCTGGTGGCGGTCGGGGCGCACCAAACACTCGGCCGGGTTGCGAATCGGCGAGGCGATCGGGAGGCGGCGGAGGCTGACTTCGAGCGGGCAGTGACGCTGCTGCGGTCGCATCGGTCCGGCACCCAGCTGCGCGACATCCTCGCCGAGTGGGCCGAAATGCGCTCGGGCTGGGGCGACGTCGCGGGCGCCAACGAGCTCTACGCCGACGCCCTGGGCCGGAGACCGGCGCGGAGCTGACGAGCGGGGTGGGCACGGCCGGTGACACTAGCCGGCGTGAGTTACGTCAGGTCCGAAAATCGTTCAGCGCGGGATCGGTGGATGGGCGTCGGCGAGCACTGTGGCCACCGACATGAGCGTGAGAAGGACGGAGATTGCGAGCGACGCCAGAGGTGAGCGGAATCGGTTCATTGCGGGTTCCCTTCCTGCTCACCGGCCCGCCCAACCCGAGGTCGCCGATAGTACCGGCGCCACGCAGTTCCATCAACTATTATCAAACGCGATGAGCGAGGCGAGGGCCCCGGCGGACGAGATGCCGCCATACGAGGTGGTGAACATCGGGTACGCCGATGTCTCCGACGGCCACGAGCACGTGGCGTTCATCGAGACGAAGGACCCCGATGGCGGGGAGACCCGCTGGGCATGGCTCGAGGTCGTCGGCGCGATTCGCGCCGGCGAGCGATTCGTCGCTGCCAGCACCGGGGGGAAGGCAGCGGCGATCCTCGAGCTATCCGTGTGCCCGGTATGCCCGGCCGCTACGCCGCGCTACCGCTCACCCGCGGCGCGGTAGTCCGTCCAGGCGCGGTCGTCCAGGCGCGGTCGCCGGGGCGCGGTCGTCCTGGGCGCCTGTCCGTTTCAGATGGACCGAGCGCCGGCCTTGTCTGGACCACGGCTACCCCCGCCTAGACGTCGAACCGCCATCGGGTTGCCCCGTGGGGCTCGGCCGTCGCCACGCCGAACGCGGTGCTTGGCGTGAACTCGTAGAGGTCCCACGGTGGTGGCCCGGCGCTCGGTGCGCTGAATGGCGCGACGATGGCGCCGTCCTTCGCGGTCGCCGGCCATCCCTGGGCGTCGTAGCGCTTGGCGAGGCGGTCGAGGGTCGGCTCGTCCGTGACCTTCGTGGCGGTGCCTTCGACGACGAGGTCGATGTCACGCAACCTGACGGAGATCACGCAGTCCGGGCTGTCGGCCAGGTTGCGGCTCTTGCGCGTCCCGGCGCCGCTCACGAAGTAGAACTTGTCGTCGACCCAGAGGGCGCCGACACCCGCCACACTCGGCCGTCCGTCGGGTCGGACCGTCGTGAGGAAGTGTGTCGTGGCCTCGGCCGGGGCGTCGAGCTGCTCGGCCGCGCGTGACCACGGCAGAGCCGCATGGCCATAGATATCGAGGTTCGTCTGTTCCATGGTGGTGGCTCCTTGGGTTGCTCCGTGCACGGATAAGACCGATCCGCGCTCGGAACTCATCGGTCCTGGCATGTTGCAGCGGTAGGCCCTGTCCGGAGTTGCCATCTGACGCCTCCACCGTCGTTACGCGCCCTGAGACGCCTAAAGGCATAGATTTGCGGAGGGTCTCACGCTCGCCGGCGGGGCCTCGGCCCACCTAGCAACGCTCAGACCGTCATATGGCAACTGGGCGCGACGCGGCCCACCTGGCAACGCTCAGACCGTGATATTGCAACGGGGACGCGACGCGCCCCACCTGGCAACGCCCAGACCGTGATATGGCAACTGCGCCGATGAGCCAAATCGGCGCAAGGCCGCAGCGGCATTCGACACCTCAGTCGCCCGGCGTCGGATCCTTCTCGGGCGTGCGCTTGGCCGCGGCGTGCGCGACCGCGAAGGCGCGACCCTCCTCACCGTATTGCTCGAGTGCGCTATTGAACGCCTCGAGAAACGCTTCCTTCTGATGGTGGCTGTACTGGTCGACCTGCGTATCGGGATGGTCCGAGATCTTGTCGTACGGCACGTGGCACCTCCTGAGGTCGCACACGCAAGTCGCGTGCTACGGCGCCTTTTCCGTCTCAGGCCGGGCGGCGGATCGCCGCGCTGAGGCCCAGAAGCTGCGGGTCAGCCATGAGGACAGCGGCCGCGCGTTCGCCGAGCGTCGTCAGCGCCGCGGCCAGGGCAAGGCGCGGGGTGCCACCGATGCCGACTTCCGGGTCCCCGCCGAAGTCCGCGACGGCAAGCCAACGACCGTCCAGCTCCCGAAGCCGGAGCTCGACGTCGAGTCCGAGCGCTTCGCAGCGGAGCCGGGTGTTGACGCTGACGAGACGTGGCTGGCGATCCATGCGCCGAGCGTCGGCCACGTTCGTGACAGCTTGCCGGTCGCGACCCCGAACGTCGTGCCGGATCTCAGCGGTATCGAGTCGCGGCCACCAGGCGCCGGCGCGAGTTGTCGAACCACTCGACGGCAAAGCCCCGGCAGGTTGCGCCGGGCGATCCCCCGGCGGCCACGCGCTCGCCGCAGCCGATGCACGGGATGCTCGCGTCGGCGGTGTGGAGCGACGCACCGTGGCTGCATCGGTCGCACACGGGCTCGTGCTCGATGTGAAAGACAGCTCGCGTGCGCCTGATCTGGCTGGACAAGCTCATGCCTGTCAATTGCCGCATTCAGCGTGCCTCGCCGTGGTGGCACCTGGGGGGTACCTTTGGCGGGCCTCGGCGAGTCAGTCCCGCCCGCCGCCGGCGACGCGGTCGATGATCCCCGGGTCATATCGGTCCAGGGCAAGCACCGTCAGGGCGATACCGATGAGCGCCAGGCCGGGGCTGATGCCGAACACCAACGCCCAGGCCACGATGGCAAGGATCGTCACGCGTCGGTCGGTCATCACCTCCATAGGGTAGCAACGGCTGTCCGGCGTCTGTGCGCAGGGAGGATCAATCCGAGTCCTCCGCCCACTGATTGCGGCCTCACATTTGACAGGCAAGTAACTACTTGCCTAACATGCGGCGCGTGGGTGACCTCTACAAGGCGCTCGCGGATCAGACGAGACGGACGATCCTCGACGAGCTGACCGATCGCGACGGACAGACGCTGTTCGAGATCTGCGCGCGTCTCGCGATGAAGCACGGCATCGGCGCATCCCGGCAGGCGATCTCGCAGCACCTGGACGTGCTCGAGGAGGCCGGTCTGATCCGAACGAGCCGATCCGGTCGCTACAAGTTCCACTCAATCGACACGACACCGCTGCGCGAGATCGGGGAGCGATGGCCGCAGCCAGCAGGAGAGCAAGACCAATGAGAATCAACGTCACGAGCGTCTACGTCGACGACCAGGCGAAGGCGCTCACCTTCTACACCGATGTCCTTGGCTTCGTGAAGAAGAACGACATACCGGCGGGCGAGAACCGATGGCTCACGGTCGTGTCCCCCGAGGCGCCAGACGGCGTCGAGCTGCTGCTCGAGCCCGATGAGCATCCCGCCGCACGTCCCTTCAAGGAGGCACTGGTCGCCGATGGGATGCCGTTCACGTCGTTCGCCGTGGACGATGTGCGGGCCGAGTTCGATCGGCTCAGCGGCAAGGGCGTCAGCTTCGTGCAGCCGCCCACGGAGATGGGTCCGGTGACCACCGCCGTCTTCGACGACACCTGCGGCAACCTGATCCAGATCGCCTCCATGTGAGGCGTCGGCTGATGCCGATATATATCGGGCACCCTGACGCGTGGCGCATCGACCGAGATATCGGCCGGTGGGGCACGAGAACCGGTGGATTCTGCCGCTTCGTGCGTCTTCGTGCCCGATAGATCGGTCGAACCGGCGCGCACCCGCGGCTCCCGCGTCCCGCGCCCGATCTATCGGCACCTGGAGTGACGGATCCTCACCGGAGGGCCGAGTTGGGTGGCATTCCGCACCTGGAGGTGCACCTCGTACGCACGAGCTGCACGGCTGGGTGCGCTTCCTGCGTGGTGGATGCACCCACAGGTGCCGAACCGCACGCAACCACCGGTTCCGGTGAACTCCTGCACATAGAGTGACGCCGGATGCTTGCCGTCGCCCGTGTCGACCGACGGGAGCGCGTCCGGCGTCACCGTGTCGGATCTATCGGCCGGTCGTCAGCCCTCTCGCAGGAGCACGCAGTTGGTGAAGCCGTGGCTCGAGTCGAAGACGAAGGCCGAGATGTACGTCCCATCCCCGACGAAGAAGATGTCGGCCGTGGGATGCGGAGCAAGCTTCGAGGCGGGATGGTCGAAGTTGAAGGTGATCAGGACCCCAGGCCCGTTCACCCCGTCTCCTTCAAACTCCTCGACCGACTGGACGAAGCCGGTCGCAAACAGTGGCTTCGCAAAGTTGTCGGCGCGAGCGTTCGATCCGCCTGACAGGCCGGCCGGGAAGTGGTTGCCATGCTCACCGGCGCAGAACATGCCGGTGATCTCATGAACCGTTGCCGAGGCCGGCATGGCGAACGCCATCGCTGCCATCGCTGAGAGAACCAGGGCCAACGTAACGCGTCTCATCGACTCTCCTCCTGTTCGCGCCGGAGCGTGTGCCCGGCGTCGTGTAGGGCACGCCGCGGGCAGCGGAGGGTGGCCGCGTGATCAAGGCGAGGATACTGCGCGCCTCGGCCTCTGCCAATCGTTCGAGGAGCGTTACGTGCCAGGCGAACGGCCCTGGCCGCGCCATCCGGCCGATACATCAGACGCGCGACCTCCTCTCGTCTGCGAAAACGACCGACATCTCGGGCAGCGGAACACGGGATCCGGTCGAAGAGGCCGTGCTCGCGTCGATCTGCCCGATCAATCGGTAGGAGCGGCACGCGCATTCGGTCCCTGCGTCAGCTGCCCGATCCAATCGATTGGACCGAGGGTTGCCGAGATCCTGACCGATGGATCGACCCCCTGGTGCACCTGGAGTGACGGATTGGCGCCGGAGGGCCCAGCTGGGAAGCATTCGGCACCTACAGGTGCACCTCGTACGCACGAGGTGCACGCTTGGGCGCCGTTCCTGCGTGGCGGGTGCACATGCAGGTGCCAAACCGCACGCAACCAACGGCTCCGGCGAATTCCTGGACATGCAGTGACAACCGTACCGATGCACCTGCCCACGCGGGCAGCGGAGAGCCGCCACGTTTGGCCCACGACGAGTCGTGGCACTCGGCTCGCCTGCAGTGGGCACGATGCGCCCCTGGCGAGCCAGTGGACACGATGCGCCCCTGGCGAGCGATACTCTGGCGGATGGATGAGGCGGTTCACGCCCGGGATTCGACGGTGGGAAGGGCCGACACCGGCCTGACCGCGGTGATCGTCGCAAGCCTCCTGAGCCTGCTGGCCTTCACTGCCGCGGGCAGGGGCCGAAGGTGAACATGCCGGCGAGGAGCGCGCAGGATGCGGGCACTGGTCATCGGCGACCGAACGTCGTGTTCATCCTCAGCGACGATCACGCCGCGCATGCCGTGGGCGCCTACGGATCGGTCGTCAACGAGACGCCGCGCATCGACGAGATCGCGGCGCACGGATGGCGCCTGGACAACTGCTTCGCGGCGAATTCCCTGTGCTCGCCGAGCCGGGCGAGCATCCTGACCGGCACCCACAGCCACCTGAACGGCGTGACGACGCTCGCGACGTTCATCGATGCCAGCCAGCCGACGTTCATCACCCGGCTGCGCGAGGCGGGATACCGCACGGCGATCGTGGGCAAGTGGCACATGGGCGACGGCCCCGGTCACGACCCGGAGGGCTTCGACCACTGGGACGTCCTGATCGACCAGGGGGAGTATCACGACCCACGGTTCCTGTCGGCGACCGGCGTTCGCCGCGTCAGCGGCTATGCCACCGACGTCATCACCGACATGGCGCTCGATTGGGTCGAGGGCCTTCCCGGCGATGAGCCGTGGTGCCTGCTCATCTGCCACAAGGCTCCTCACCGCCCGTGGGAGCCCGATGCGGCGCACGCGGATCTCTATCGAGACCCGATCCCCCTGCCGGAGACCTTCCACGACGATTACGCGACGCGAACGTCGAGTGCTCGGCGGGCGGCGATGCGAATCGCGGACCACCTGAACCACGAGGACCTCAAGCAGGAGCCGCCGATGGGGCTCTCCTACGAGGAGGAGGCGCTGTGGAAGTATCAGCGCTACATGGAGGACTATCTGCGCTGCGTCGCCTCCGTGGACGACAACGTCGGCCGCGTCATCGATTGGCTGCGCGACCGGGACGAATTCGAGGACACCCTGCTGGTCTACACCTCGGACCAGGGCTTCTTTCTGGGCGACCACGGGTGGTTCGACAAGCGGTTCATGTACGAGGAGTCACTTCGCATGCCGCTCGTCCTGTGCTATCCGCGTCGCCTCCCCTCCGGCGGGGTGCATGCGGGCATCGTGACGAACGTCGACTTCGCGCAGACGATCCTCGACGCCACCGGCGTGCCGCACCACGCCCGCATGCAGGGTCGGAGCTTCTGGGCCGACCTCACCGGTCAGGGGCCGCTTCCGCGGGCGGAGGGCATGTACTACCGCTACTGGCAGCACGATGATCCGAACCACCACGCCCCGGCGCACTACGGCTACCGGACGGAACGGTACAAGCTCATCTACTTCTACAACGATGGCCTAGGGTTGGCGGGTACCGGGCCGGCCATCTACCCGGGCGAGTGGGAGCTCTACGACCTCGAGGCCGATCCGCACGAGCTGCGCAACGTGGTTGACGACCCGGCCTACCGGCAGGTGCGGGACGATCTGGCCCGTCGCCTCTGGGACGAGCAGGCTCGCCTGGGCGACGTACCCCACCCGTCCCAACCTCGGCCGCCGGCGATCAGCGGCAACTGACGGCATGGCTCGTCCCTTCGTGGCGCCTGACGAGATGGCATCGCTTCCCGGCGGCGAGTTCCGCATGGGATCGGACCGCTTCTACCCCGAGGAGGGCCCGGTCGCGACGGTACGGGTCGACGCCTTCGAGCTCGATCGGCGTGCCATCACAAACGGGGAGTTCCGCCGCTTCGTCGAGGAGACGGGATACGTCACCGTCGCCGAGCGCCCGGTCGACCCGGCGACCGGGCCCGGGCCGATCCTCGAGCGCCACGAGCCGGGCTCGCTCGTCTTCGTGCCGACCCCCGGGCCGGTCGACCTCGCCGATTGGCGGCTCTGGTGGCGCTGGGTTCCCGGCGCGAGCTGGCGGCATCCGCGCGGACCGGCGAGCGACATCGAGGGGCTCGGTGATCACCCCGTCGTGCAGGTCGCCTACCCCGATGCCACGGCGTACGCGACATGGGCCGGCAAGCGCCTTCCGACCGAGGCCGAATGGGAGTACGCGGCCCGGGGCGGGCTCGACGGTGCGACGTTCGCGTGGGGCGAGGAACCGAACGGCCCCGGGCCGCTCCACGCGAACACCTGGCAGGGGGACTTCCCGTACCGGAATACCGGGGCCAACGGCTGGGCCGGCACCGCGCCGGTCGGATCGTTCGGGCCGAACGGCTATGGCCTGTACGAGATGACCGGCAACACGTGGGAATGGACCGATGACTACTGGGCTGACCGGCGAGCTCCTCGCGACGGCGGTTGCACCTGCAGCCCGGATGGCGCTCGCAGCGGGAGCATGGCCGCCGGGGAGCTCGTTCCCCGGCGCGTCCTCAAGGGCGGCTCGCACCTGTGCGCGCCGACATACTGCCTGCGATACCGTCCGGCGGCCCGCTCGCCGCAGGCGGAGGACTCGGCAACGACCCACATCGGCTTCCGCTGTGCTCGCTGACTGCCAGGGCACTCGACGCGAACGTCCCGCGCCTCCAATGACCAGTCCTAGTCGACGCGGGCCTCCTCGGCGCGCTGAACGATCTCGTCGACGGTCTCGTTCGGTTGCTGGTCCGAGCTGTCCAGCCACAGCCCGATCCGCGGCGTCGCGCGCAGCAGCGCGTCGAGGGCGTCGGGCGTCCAATCGCCGTAGCCACTGACCTTGTCGCGATCCTCAGCGCGCCGGCCGGAGACCTCGGCACGGGGAGCCAGTACGACCACGTACAGCGGGCGGCTGCGAATGCGCTCGACCGTCGCGGCCAGCTCGTCGCCGACGATGATGTCCTGGTAGACGGCGGTGAAGCCGGACGCCCCGTAGCGGTCCGCCACCATCGCGCCCAGCTCGTAGCGCAAGTGCAGCTGCCTGAGCGCCTCCTCATCCGCCGTCGGCGTCATCTCGACCCGACCGCGCACGACGGCGCGGCGGAACGCGTCACCGCGCACGTGGGCCGACCTCGGCAGCCGACTGGCAAGGAGCTCCGCCACCGTCGACTTGCCGGCACCCTGGATCCCGGTCACCACGACGACCGAGCCGGAACGGAAAGCGGAAGTCGCGCCAGCCATGCTCCCACCATCAGGCACGTGCCGCGGTGCGTCAATCGCGCGCAGATTGCGACCGGAGGGCGCCGGTTGCCGTCACGGCTAGACTCAGAGCTCACGCATTCGCGCGGAGTTGGAGCGGCGGCGCCATGCATCGGGTGGGTTGTCCACCGGGCGGCTGGGGACGGTTGTGGTCCGTCGTGCTCCTGACCATGGTCATCGCCGGCTGCGGGACAGTCGGGCCGGGCGCCTCCGAGGCACCGTCATCGCTGCTCACCCCGGATCCGG
>Ga0214468_1000152_pt1 | contig 21257 bp, 22 predicted proteins | sample RVTome_9_FD_187334 | JGI IMG/M metagenome (GOLD analysis project Ga0214468, IMG submission 187334) | Soil microbial communities from uranium-contaminated site in the Upper Colorado River Basin, Wyoming, United States - RVT155D38 HiSeq ...
GCAGCACCGGCTCGCCGACGCGGGGGAGAAGGTCCGCGTGTACATCCCCTACGGCAACGAGTGGTACGGCTACCTGATGCGCAGGATGGCCGAGCGGCCCTCGAACCTGCGGTTCTTCCTGCGCTCGCTGATGTCGAAGAAGTAGTCCCGGTCCCTGCGTCGTTCAAGGAGTCGTGTCATGCCCCAGGTGGCGATCATCGGTGCCGGTGTGATGGGGGAGACCCTGCTGTCCGGCCTGATCCGGGCCGGCCGCAACGTCGGGGACCTCCTCGTCGGCGAGAAGCGGCCCGAGCGCGCCGCCGAGCTCGAGGAGAGGTACGGCGTGAAGGTGCTCGACAACGTCGAGGCCGCCCGGATCGCCGACACGCTCGCGCTCGTGGTGAAGCCGCAGGACATGGAGGACCTCCTCAAGGAGATCGCGACCGTCGTACGCCCCGGCCAGCTCGTGGTCTCCCTGGCCGCGGGCATCACGACCGCGTTCCTCGAGGCGCACCTGCCCGACGGGGTCGCGGTGGTCCGGGTCATGCCCAACACGCCGGCCCTCGTCGACGAGGGGATGGCCGCGATCTCCCGCGGCTCGCACTGCGACGAGGCGCACCTGGTCGAGGCGGAGTCGCTGATGGCCTCGACCGGCCGGGTCCTGCGGGTCCCCGAGCGCCAGCAGGATGCGGTGACCGCGATCTCGGGCTCCGGGCCGGCGTACATCTTCTTCGTCGTCGAGTCGATGATCGAGGCCGGCGTACACCTGGGCCTGCCCCGCGCCACCGCCGCGGAGCTGGTGGTGCAGACCGTGGTCGGCTCCGCGAAGCTGCTCCGGGAGACCGGTGAGCACCCGGTGGTGCTGCGTGAGCGGGTGACCTCTCCGGGAGGTACGACGGCCGCGGCGGTGCGCGAGCTCGAGGACCACAAGGTGCGCGCGGCGTTCCTGAGGGCCATGGAGGCCGCGCGCGACCGCTCGCGCGCCCTCGCCGAGGGCCTCTGACCCTCGCCGTTTTCCCAGGGTCCCCTGGTGTAGCGGTACTTCCCACGACGCATTCACCGAGGGAAGTGATGCTTTACCAGGGCACCCTGGTAAAGCCACGGGGGCGGGGGTGCGGGTACGTCGACGCCGGGGTCAGGGTTCGCTACGGTGAGAGGTACGTGTTGAGCGTCTCGTGATCCGGAGGCTTCAGCCATGAGCACCGTCGAACCTGCAGTGACGCGTGACCAGTGGGGGACCAAGCTCGGCTTCCTTCTCGCTGCCATCGGGTCGGCGATCGGGCTGGGCAACATCTGGCGCTACCCCTACGTCGTCTACGAGAACGGCGGCGGCGCGTTCTTGATCCCGTACTTCGTGGCGCTCGCCACCGCGGGGTTGCCGATCCTGATCCTGGAGTACAGCCTCGGCCACCGCTTCCGGCAGGGAGCGCCGGCGGTGTTCCACTCGATCAACCCCCGCTGGGAGTGGTTGGGCTGGTGGCAGGCGGCGATCTCCTTCGTGATCTGCACCTACTACGTCGTGATCCTCGGCTGGTGCCTGAGCTTCATCTACTACTCGTTCGGCCAGCAGTGGGGTGAGGACACCGGGGCGTTCTTCATCGGGGAGTACCTCGCGACCTCCGACGGCGCGGCCCCGACCGGGTTCTGGAACATCGGTGGCATCCAGCTCAAGGTGCTGATCCCGATGCTGGTGGCGTGGGCGCTGATCTACTACCTGATGCAGCGCGGCGTCAGCAAGGGCATCGAGATGGCCTCACGGGTGCTGATGCCGACCCTGATCGTGATGCTCGTCCTGATCGTGATCCGCGCGGTCACCCTGGAGGGCGCCAGCGAGGGGCTCAACGTCCTGCTCACACCGGACTTCGGCGCGCTGGGCGACCCCGGGGTGTGGGTGGCCGCCTACGGCCAGGTGTTCTTCTCGCTGAGCATCGCGTTCTCGATCATGATCGCCTACTCCAGCTACCTGCCGCGCAAGACGGACCTGTCCAACAGCGGCCTGATCGTCGGACTGTCCAACGCCGGGTTCGAGTTCCTCGCCGCGATCGGTGTCTTCGCAGCGCTGGGCTTCCTCGCGGTGCAGTCCGACGTCGCCGTCGGTGAGGTGGCGCAGAGCGGCGTCGTCTTAGCCTTCATCGTCTTCCCCCAGGTGATCAGCACGCTGCCCGGCCTCAACACGGTCTTCGGCCTGTTGTTCTTCGGCTCGCTGTTCTTCGCCGGCATCACCTCGATGGTCTCGATCCTCGAGTGCGTGGTCGCCGCGATCCGGGAGAAGTTCGACCTCAGCCGCAAGGTCGCGGTGAACTGGATCTGTGGCGTGGCGGCGTTGCTCAGCATCCTCTACGTCACGCGCGGCGGGCTGTTCTACCTCGACACCGTCGACCACTTCGTCAACGCCTACGGACTCGTCGTGGCGGGGCTGCTCCAGGTGCTCCTGATCGTCTGGGTCGCCAGGACACTGGACGAGCAGCGTGCCCACCTCAACGCCACCTCCTACGTCCAGATGGGACCGTGGTGGACGGTCTCCCTGAAGTTCATCACCCCGGTCCTGCTCACGTTCATGATCGGCTGGAGCATCTGGGAGGAGCTGAAGGAGAACTACGAGGGCTACCCCACCAGCGGGCTGCTGTTCATCGGCGGCGGTGGCGTCCTCCTGACGCTGCTCGTCGCCTTGACGCTGTCGCTGAACAGCCGTCCGCCGCATGACGCGCTCGTGCACGCAGGGAAGGAGTGAACGGCATGGACACCGCGGCGATCATCATGCTCCTGGTCGGAGCGATCGGCCTGTGGGGCGGCCTGGTCCTGGCGATCATCAGCTACAACAGGGCGTCCCGGCGCGAGCCGCAGGACTGAGTGCGTGCCCGTCGTCGTGGCGTACGGCGGGCGACCCGACCCGTGCGAGACCGCCCCACGTCGGCACGGGCGAGGTAGTAGCGTGACCGCATGGCAGGCCGTGCGTGCGTGGTGTTCGACAAGACGCTCACCGACTACGACTTCGGCCCCACGCACCCCATGTCACCGGTCCGCGTGGACCTCACGATGCGTCTCGCCGACGAGCTCGGCGTGCTCGCGCCGTTGGGCGGACAGGGCCCGGGCCTGAGGCAGGCGGCCGCGCCGGTGGCCTCCGACGAGCTGATCGCCACCGTGCACACCGGTGGTCTGATCGAGGCGGTCCAGGCGATGAGCCGCGACCCGTACCGGGTGGACGACACACACGGTCTCGGGTCCGACGACAACCCGACCTTCGAGGGCATGCACGGGGCGGCTGCGCACATCGTCGGGGCGTCGGTCGAGGCCGCGCGGCAGGTCTGGACCGGCGAGTCGCTGCACGCCGCGAACATCACCGGCGGCCTCCATCACGCCATGCCCGGCCGGTCCAGCGGGTTCTGCATCTACAACGACGTCGCGGTGGCCATCCGCTGGCTGCTCGACCAGGGCGCCGAGCGGGTGGCGTACGTCGACATCGACGTCCACCACGGCGACGGGGTGGAGCAGGTGTTCTACGACGACCCCCGCGTGCTCACGATCAGCCTGCACGAGACCGGACAGATGCTCTTCCCCGGCACCGGCTTCCCCCAGGACACTGGGGGGCCCAACGCACCGGGCAGCGCGGTCAACGTCGCGCTGCCGCCGGGTACGGCGGACGCGGGGTGGCTGCGGGCGTTCCACGCCGTCGTACCGCCCCTGGTCCGGGAGTTCGCACCGCAGGTGCTGGTCACCCAGCATGGCTGCGACTCGCACATCGAGGACCCGCTCGCGCACCTCATGCTCACCGTGGACGGGCAGCGCGCGGCCCACCTGGCGCTGCACGACCTCGCCCACGAGGTGTGCGAGGGCAAGTGGGTCGTCACCGGCGGGGGTGGTTACGCCGTGGTCGACGTCGTGCCCCGCTCCTGGACCCACCTGCTCGCGATCGTCGGCGGCGCGCCCCTCGACCCGGCCACCTTAACGCCAGGGGGCTGGCGCGACCACGTGCAGACCCTGCTCGGGAGGTCGGCGCCGTTCCGCCTCACCGACGGCCGGATGCCCGCCTACAAGGACTGGTCCGAGGGCTACGACCCGGCCACCTGGCTGGACCGCGCGATCCACGCGACCCGGGAGGCCACATTCCCCCTCAACGGGCTTGACCACCTGCCCTGAGCCCTCGTGGCAGAGCCTTCCGGCGGCGTGTCGCGGCGACACGCTGTCCGATTGGTAAAAAGTGTCCGAAAAGTCACCCCTACCACACAGGCCACTCTAGGCTCTATTCTCACCTGAGCACATACGTAGGTCTCCGGCGGGGAAGCCGGGGACGTGGTGTGCTGTGAAAGCGCGGTGCAACATGGCCTCAAACAACTCCGGAGACATCTCCGAGGTGAAGTTCCTGACGGTGGCGGAAGTCGCCACGGTCATGCGTGTCTCCAAGATGACGGTGTACCGCCTGGTGCACTCCGGCGAGCTGCCGGCAGTGCGGGTCGGGCGCTCCTTCCGGGTGCCTGAGGACGCCGTGAACGACTACCTCCGCAAGAGCTTCTTCCAGACCGGCTGACCGGCCTGGGCGCGGGTGAGACGACGACGGTGGCGGCCCCTCTCGGGGCCGCCACCGTCGTCGTCCGGGTGGGGTGTGCTTCGGGGTGGAGACCGTGGGGCGGATCTCAGAAGCGGATGAAGTTCGCGGTGACCACCCAGCGGCCGTACTTGTCCGGGGTGACCCCGACGCCGATGCGCCGCGACTTGGGGCTGATCAGGACCTTCTTGTGCGCGGAGGACCGCATCCACAGCCGTACGAGCCGCTTGGGGGTCATCGTTCCGCGGCCGAGGGTCTCGCCGGCGTAGCTGGCGTTGCACTTGCTGAGCACGTAGCTCATCGACTGGTGGTAGAACTCGCCGGTCGAGGCGAGGTGGCTGCTCCAGTTCTCTGCGGTGCCGTCCGCGCAGCCGGCGAGCTTCAACCGCGGAAGTCCGCGAGCGGCGCGACGCCTGTTCACCAGGCGCTGCACCTTCTGCTCGTAGGTGTCTGCCGCGCTCGCCATGCTCGCTGCCCTCACCTGCGCCGCCTGGGCGGGGGCAAGGGTCGCCGTGGTGAGCAAGGTGACGATCAGCGTGGTGGTCAACGCTGCGGCGACGGCGCGGACCGGGGTTCGGAGGGAACGGGGGCGGGGTACGTCCGAGTCTCGTAGGTTCATCGCTAAGGCCCCTCCCAAGGCCTCATGGGCGTGGCTGGAGCCGACCCGCCTTTTGTGGGGGATCGCGACTTCAGCCACGAAAATCCTGGTTTGCTACCGGATACTGCTCAACAGTCTCCCAACGTGAGGTACGTCATAAACCTTGGGCGGCGGAAGATGTCGCTCGGCCGTCCCGCCCTCAGTATGCCCATGCGCGGGCCGGCCCGCGCATGGACTCGCGAAAGTGGGCCGATTTCCTCGCCCGGACGCGCGGCGGATAGGCTGAGCCCTTGGTGTCGTCGGCGTGCCTGCCGAGCGACCGACTCGACGTTGGAAAGGACCACAGTGGGTTCTGTCATCAAGAAGCGCCGCAAGCGCATGGCGAAGAAGAAGCACCGCAAGCTGCTGAAGAAGACGCGCATCCAGCGTCGCCGCGCAGGCAAGTAAGCCACCGCTGGGCCATCGCTGGGCCATCGCTGGACCATCGCTGGGCCGCCGACAAGGGGGTAGGGACTGTGGGACGCATCGTCCTCGTCACGGGGGTCTCGGGTGACCTCGGTGGACGTTTTGCGCGCCTGGTCTCGACGGACCCCGATGTCGAGCGGGTCATCGGCGTCGACGTGGTGCCCCCGCGTGGGGACATGGGAGACGTGCGGTTCGTCCGCGCCGACATTCGCAACCCGGTGATCACGAAGGTGATCGCCGGCGAGGACGTCGACACCGTGGTCCACATGAGCGTCATCGCGACCCCCGGCTCCGCCGGCGGACGGACGTCGATGAAGGAGCTCAACGTCATCGGCACGATGCAGCTGCTGGCCGCGTGCCAGAAGTCCCCGGGGCTGCGACGGCTGGTGGTCCGCTCCTCCACGGCCGTCTACGGGTCGTCTCCGCGCGACCCCGCCATGTTCACCGAGGACATGGCGCCCAAGCGCATGCCGCGGTCCGGCTTCGCCAAGGACGTGGTGGAGGTCGAGGGGTACGTCCGCGGGTTCGCGCGACGCCGGCCCGACATCGAGGTCACGATGCTGCGCGCCGCGAACACCATCGGTCCGCAGGGCAGCTCGCCGATGTCGCAGTACTTCCGCCTGCCGGTGGTGCCCACCGTCCTCGGGTTCGACGCGCGGCTGCAGTTCCTCCACGAGGACGACCTGCTGGCGGCGTTGCGGCACGCCACGACCCAGGGCACGCACGGGACCTTCAACGTGGCGGGCGAGGGGATCGTGATGCTCTCCCAGGCGCTGCGCAGGCTCGGCCGCCCGACCGTCCCCCTGCCCGGGTTCGCCGCGAGCCAGCTCGGCGCGTTCATCCGCCAGTCGCGGGTGGCGGACTTCTCCCCCGAGCAGATCAGCTACCTCACCTACGGCAGGGCCGTCGACACCTCGCGCATGCGCGAGGTGCTGGGCTTCATGCCGCGTCACTCCACGGCCTCCGCGTTCGACGACTTCCGCAGGTCCGTCGGCCCCGGACCGATCGCCCCGCAGCGTGTCGCAGCCGTGGAGGGCCTCGTGCACCAGGTGCTGGGAGGAAGCCGTGGCTGACGCCGAGATCATCCCCCTGGGCACGCGCGGCCGGCCCGGCCGTGGGTCCGGGAGCCGCAAGCCCTCCGCCGCTGCACGCAGCCTCGCCGGCAACGCGGCCCGCAAGCCCCCGGTGAAGCGCTCCTCGGCGCCCACGTCCGGGCCGCGACCCGGCGCCGACGGGCCCCAGGACACCCCGCCCGACACGACGCCCGACACCCCGCCGGACACGACGGACCTCACGGGCGACGAGCAGCACGGCCCGACCGGCGTACGCCCCGACGGGATCCCGGAGCCCGAGCTGGCGTCCCCTGGCACTCCTCCGGAGACCTCGGGAACGAGGACGGAGGACCGCGCGCCGGGCGCGGGCATCCCGGTCTCCGACTGGCTCCAGGCGTTCTCCGCCGCGTCGAAGGAAGTGTTCGGGGAGGCGTGGGAGCCCCGCCTGGCGGAGTTCCTGGCGTTCCTGCGCCGCCGCGTCACCGGCGAGTACTCCGTCGACGAGTACGGCTTCGACCCCGAGATCACCGAGCGGTTCTTCCTCTCCGCGATCCGCCCGATCGCGGAGAAGTGGTTCCGCGTCGAGGTCCGCGGGATCGAGAACATCCCCACCGAGGGGGGAGCACTCGTGGTCTCCAACCACTCGGGGACCGTCCCGATGGACGGGTTGGTGACCGGGGTCTCGATCCACGACCGGACCGGACGCCACCTGCGTCCCCTCGGCGCGGACCTGGTGTTCCGGTTGCCCGTGGTGGGGGAGCTGGCCCGCAAGGGCGGCGCCACGCTGGCCTGCAACGAGGACGCCGAGCGGATGCTTCGCGGCGGAGAGCTCGTGGGAGTGTGGCCCGAGGGCTTCAAGGGCATCGGCAAGCCGTACGCCGAGCGCTACAAGCTCCAGCGCTTCGGCCGGGGTGGCTTCGTCTCGGCGGCCCTGCGCACGGGCGTGCCGATCGTGCCCTGCTCCGTCGTCGGGGCGGAAGAGATCTACCCCCTGGTGGGCAACCTCCCCTCACTCGCCCGGCTGCTCGGGGTCCCCTACATCCCGATCACGCCGTTCTTCCCGCTGCTTGGCCCGCTGGGTCTGGTCCCGCTGCCGTCGAAGTGGCTGATCGAGTTCGGTGAGCCGATCCGCACCGACTCCTACGACGACGGAGCCGCGGACGACCCGATGCTCGTGTTCAACGTGACCGACCAGGTCCGCGAGACGATCCAGCAGACGCTGTACTCCCTGCTGATGCAGCGCCGGTCCGTCTTCCACTGACTGGGTGTGGCCCTGCTCCTCACGGCGTGCGGGGCATCCGCGTACCGGATCTGCTGGTTGTGCCTTCAGTGTGCCTACCTGTAATGGAAACGGGCCTGAAGGATGACCAGATCCTCATCGTCGACCAGGTACACCAGGCGGTGCTCGTCAGTGATCCGACGCGACCAGGCACCGGCGAGCATGTGCCTGAGGGGCTCCGGTTTCCCGATCCCGTCGGTCGGGCCGCGCAGTGCATCGTCGATCAGGCGGTTGATCCTCCTCAGGATCTGCCGGTCGGCTTGGAGCCAATGCTTGTAGTCGTCCCAGCCGTGCGAGGTGAAGACGAGCCTCACTCGGCAAGCTCGTGCTCGTGCCTCTCGCCGAGCTTCGCCTGCTGCAGGCTCTCCAGGAGTCGCTTGGCGTTGGCCGGCACGCGGAGCAAGTATGCGGTCTCCTCGAGGGCGGCATATTCGGCCGCGGACACCAGCACCGCGTTGCCCCGGCGAGAGGTGATCTGCACCGCGACGCGGTCGTTGTTCACCTTCTCGATCAACGGGAACAGCTGCTTACGTGCCTCGCTCGCGGTGACAGACATCCGCAGCTCCTTCGAGTAGTGGTACCAGAATAAGGTACCACTCTGACGAGTCGAGGAGGGCATACCTGAGCAGCCGCGAGACCAGCGGCGGGGGCGTACGTCGGTCAGTCGAGCAGGGTGCCGTCGGTGTCCGGGAGGATCGTCTCCACGGCGCCGGACAGGCTGTCCTCGAGGTCCTCGTCGACGAGCGAGGGTTCCTTGGTCTTCGTCCCGCCGGAGGACCCCTCGGTCAGCTCAGGCAGCAGGGACGGCCACGACTCCGGCTCCCAGGTCGGGGAGGGCAGGGGGGTCGACGGTGCGGGAGCCTGGCCCGACTCGACCTGCTCGGTCGCGTCCTTCGTCGACGGGGCGCCTGGCACCGTCGCGGGGTCGGTGCGGGCGTCACGGCTCTTGGGTACGACGATCGGATGGTTGTTGTCGAGCTCCCGGGTGGCGGCGAGCTCGAGGGCGCGGTCGACCTCGGCCCGGGCCAGGAAGATCCCCGGCACCTCGAGGGTGTCGAGGTCCGAGGCGCACGTGGAGCACAGGGCGGTGGCCTCGGCGTCGATGTCACGCAGAAGCAGGGCCGCGTCGGCGAGAGCGCCTTGGGCCTCCGCGGGGACGTCGTCGGCGAGACCCTCGAGCGTGGCGATGCCCTCGGTGGTGAACGTGCGCACCGAGACGATCGTGTCGGCGTCGCCGGTCTCGCGGTAGGCGCCGAACAGCAGGGAGGACCCCTCGGACGCGCTGGCGCCGAACGCCTCCAGCGTCTCCGGCACCCGGGGGAGGCTCTGGATGCTGTCGGAGGCGAGCAGCCCCTCGATCTCCACCAGCCGGCCGGAGGCCTGGTTCAGCAGGTCGCGGCCCTTGCCGGCATCGCTGATCGAGAGCCGGACCTCGGCCTGCTCGATGCCGCGCTTGATCGGGTACAGGGCCTCGCCGGGCAGGGCGCTCTGTGCCGCAGCCGCCATGGTCGTCGTACCGCCGATGAGCACGAACGCGGAGGCTGCCGCGACCATGCGGCGCTCACGGGTGCCGCGCTGGCGAGCCGGGAGCAGAAGGTTGGCGGGGGCCGGGGTGAGTGCCGTCTCGGCCTCGAGCATCAGCCTGCTGCGCAGGTCGGCGGCGAACTCGTCGCGGGGGGACACCGGCTCCTGTGCGCGGAGCGTGGTGACGAGCTGGGCCAGGGTGGTGATCTCCGGGCTGCGGGCAGCACGGTCCCCGGACTCGCCGTCCACCGTGGCGGCGAACTCCTCAGCGCGTCGTCGCGCGTGGAGCAAGGAGGTCATCGGGATCGTCCTGTCATTCGAGCGGTGCCTGTCACGACGTCCAACGACCCAGGGGAGGACGAGGTTACGGGGTGTGACCGAACCCACCCTTGACAGCGAAGGTAAAAACCCCGCGTGCGGACCGGCCGGCTCATCGCAGGCCCTCCGGGAGCAGCTTCGCGAGGTTGCGCACGCCCCGCAGCTGCAGCTGTTTCACGGCGCCGTCGCTGCGGCCGAGCGCCTTGGCCGTCTCGGCGATCGAGAGGCCCTGGAGGAACCGCATGATCAGGCACTCCTGCTGCTCGGTGGGCAGCTCTCCGAGCGCAGCGAGGAGCGCCTCGTTGGTGAGCGAGGCGAGTACGGCGTTCTCCGGTCCCTCGGTCACCGAGTCGTGCGCGCTCATGTCCTCGGTGGCGTACTCCAGACGGGTCCGCCCGGCCTTGTAGTGGTCCGCGGTCAGGTTGCGGGCGATGGTCATCAGCCAGGCACCGAAGTCCTTGCCCTGCCACTTGAACGAGCTCATGCTCCGCAGGGCGCGGAAGAACGTCTCCGACATCAGGTCCTCGGCCAGGGCGATGGAGCCGACGCGGTAGTAGATGAACCGGTAGACCGAGGCGTTGTAGTGGTCATAGAGCATCCCGAACGCCTCGGAGTCGCCCCGGCGGGCGAGCTCGACGAGCGCGATCAGGCGGGAGGCCTCGGCCTCGTCGACCTCCGAGGAGCAGGCCAGGTCCGAGTCTCCGGGTGTGCCGCTACCGGCCTCGGTGCCGGACGGGTGGTAGTCGACCGCCTCGGACAACAGCGCAGCGGCGCGCGTGGAGTGTCGGGTGGGCTGCCCCAGGCCGACGCATGCGAGGGCCGGGGTCGGGCACAGCACATCGGCCAGCGCCATGCGCAGCGCGTCGAAGCCCCGCGCGAACTCGGCCGTGCGCGTGTACATCGGTGATGATCTCCCTCGCCGGCCCCCAGGGCCGGGCTCCCTGTTCGCCTCAGGCTAGGCGGTGATCCCGCGGTTGTGAACCCATATGTAACTCCGAGTTGCAGTGAACAAGAGTGTTCCCCGTCACAGTGGGGGCAAAACCTCAGCGGACCTTGCGGCGGATCGCGACCCCGGCGGCCACGCTGCCGCTCACTGCGCCGGCGACGCCTGCGGCGACGAGCCCGGCCCGGGCCGCCTTGCGGCCGGTTCGGTAGTCCCGGACCCGCCACCCCCGGCTGCGGGCGTGGTCGCGCAGGCGGGAGTCGGGGTTGATCGCGCACGGGTCGCCGACCAGGGTCAGCAGCGGTAGGTCGTTGTAGGAGTCGGAGTAGGCCGAGCATCGGGACAGGTCGAGCCCCTCCCGGTCGGCGAGGGCACGGACCGCCTCTGCCTTGGCCGGTCCGTGCAGCATGTCGCCGACGAGCCGTCCGGTGTAGACGCCGTCCTGGTGCTCCGAGACCGTCCCGAGAGCCCCGGTGAGCCCGAGCCGGCGGGAGATGATGTTCGCGATCTCGATCGGGGCGGCTGTCACCAGCCACACCCGCTGCCCCTGGTCGAGGTGCAGCTGCGCGAGCGCGCGGGTGCCCGGCCAGATCCGGTGCGCCATCGCCTCCTCGAAGATCTCCTCGCCGAGCGACTCGAGCTCCTCGACGCGGTGCCCCTTGATGAAGTTCAGCGCCGACGCGCGCGCCTCGGCCACGTGCTCGGGGTCCTCCACGCCGACGACGCGGAAGTAGGCCTGCTTCCACGCGGCGCCCAGGATCTCGCGGGTCGTGAAGAACTTGCGGCGGTGCAGCCCCCGGGCCAGGTGGAAGATGGACGCGCCCTGCATGATCGTGTTGTCGACGTCGAAGAACGCCGCCGACGTGGGGTCCGGGGGCGGGGTCAGCGCGGACTCGACCTCGGCGGCCGCGGCCGCCGCCTCACCGGCGAGCACCGACCGGCGGCGCAGGTCGGTCGGCCGGGCGGGCCGGTGCCCGTGCCGTCTGCTCGGGTATGGCGCATTCACACGGCGCAGCCTAGTGGCCACGGGCCCCTCGCGCAGTGTCCGCGGTCACGCCACGATGGCTTCCGGGTCACTCGCGGTGCGCGCCGGACGTCCCGGGTCGTGTGGAACACTCGACGCCGTGAGACCCGCCTCGAACCTCGCCGACCTGCTGGCCGACGCCGCGCACGAGAGTCCCGACGGGGTCGCGATGGTCGAGGCGTCGAGCGGGCGCCGGTTGACCTGGGCCGAGCTCGACGCCGAGGTCAGCCGGCTCGCGCAGGGTCTCGCGGGTCTGGGCCTGGTCGCCGGCTACCGCGTGATGGTCGCGCTGCCCAACCGGCTGGAGTTCGTGACGACCTACTTCGCCGTGCTCCGCGCGGGGATGGTGGCCGTCCCGGTCAACCCGCGCTCGGCCACCGGGGAGCTGGTCCGGATGGTGGCCGACTGCGGTGCCAGGGCGGTCGTCGCCGATCCTGGCACGCTCTCCTCGGTCCGTGCCGCGGTCGCCGGGCTCGAGGACGCGCTGATCGGCGCGGACGAGGAGCTCCGGTCCCGCGCCCCCGTTCCGCGCATCGTGGTCGTCGCAGCCCCCACCGTCCCCGGGGAGACGAGGTACGACGACCTGCTCGCCGATCCCGCGCGGCCACACCAGGCGCCCGCGGACCGGGAGTCGCTCGCCGTGCTTCTCTACACCAGCGGCACCTCCGGCAGGCCCCGGGCTGCGATGCTGACCCACCGGGCCCTGCTGTCCAACATCGAGCAGGCCGCGACGGTGCGACCTCCGCTGATCGGCGCCGACGACATCGTGCTCGGGGTGCTCCCGCTGTTCCACGTCTACGGGCTCAACGCCGTCCTGGGGCGGGTGGTGCGCCAGCAGGCCCGCCTCGTGCTCGTCGACGGCTTCGACCCCGAGGGCTCCCTGGACGTCATCGAGGACGAGGGGGCGTCCGTCGTACCGGTGGCGCCTCCGGTCTTCGCCTACTGGCGCGAGACCGCCGACCTCCGGGAGCGGCTGCGCAGCGTCCGCGTCGTGCTCTCCGGGTCGGCACCGCTCGCGCCGGAGATGGTGGACGCGTTCGAGGAGCGGACCGGCGTCACCGTGCACGAGGGCTACGGCCTCACCGAGGCGGCGCCCGTTGTGACCTCCACCCAGTGCAGCGCCACCCGCAAACGCGGATCGGTGGGGTCCGCGCTGCCCGGTGTCTCGATCCGCCTGGTCGACCACATGGGGCATCCGCCGGAGGGTGAGGACGCCGGGGAGATCGAGGTCCGGGGCGACAACCTGTTCTCCGGCTACTGGCCCGACGGTGCGGACGGCCCGGACGACGACGGGTGGTGGGCCACCGGTGACGTCGGCTTCCTCGACCCGGACGGCGACCTCTTCCTCGTCGACCGGCTCAAGGAGCTGGTGATCGTCTCCGGCTTCAACGTCTACCCGGTCGAGGTCGAGGAGGTGATCGCCGAGCTCGATGCCGTCGCAGAGGCCGCCGTGATCGGGGTCGCCGACGAGCACACGGGGGAGGCGGTGGCCGCCTACGTCACGCAGGTCGAGTCGTCGAACCTCGACCGGGACGAGCTGGTCGCCCAGGTCATCGAGCACTGCGCCGTACGCCTCGCCCGGTTCAAGCAGCCCAGCGTGGTCCACGTCGTGGAGCGGCTGCCGCACACGGTGACCGGCAAGGTGGCCAAGGGCCGGCTCCGGGAGACGGTGCGACGCCGGAACCTGGGGCTGCTGGAGTGAGCGCCCGCGCGGGTGACGACCCGACCGAGCTCGGGGAGACGCCTCCCCGGGTGGTGCTCTACTCCAAGCCCGGCTGTCACCTGTGCGACGAGGCCCGGGTGATCGTGGCCGCGGTGTGCGACGAGCTCGGCGAGCACTTCGACGAGGTGGACATCTCCGCCTCCGGGGACCTGATGAGGGCGTTCGGGGAGCAGATCCCGGTCACCTTCGTCGACGGGGAGCAGCACGACTTCTGGCGGGTGGACGCAGCCCGCCTGCGTGCGGCGCTCACCCGTGAGTAGAGCCTGGTGCACCGCTCACGCCGACCCCGGAACGGGTGAGACAGGTCACGTGTGGTAGCAGGCTGGACGCGCGAGTTTGTTCCCACGTTCACAAACTCCTAAAGTGAACCTGCCGCCGTGCAGCGCGCCCCGAGAGACGGGTGGTTCGCGCCCGGCGGGTTCAGGAGAGTCGTGACCTCAGCGCGCAGCAACAACCGGAACGGCACCCCACGTCAGGGTGCCGGCGAGACCGCGTCGCGCGCTGTCCCGACCTCCGCTGCGCGGACCGCGGAGCGCGGCATCCCCGAGGCCACCGTCGCCCGGCTCCCGATCTACCTGCGCGCCCTGACCGCCCTCGCCGAGCGGGGCATCGCGACCTGCTCGAGCGAGGAGCTCGCCGGAGCGGCGGGGGTGAACAGCGCCAAGCTGCGCAAGGACCTCTCCTACCTCGGGTCGTACGGCACCCGCGGGGTCGGCTACGACGTGGAGTACCTCCGCTACCAGATCGCCCGGGAGATCGGGGTGACCCAGGACTGGCCCGTCGTGATCGTCGGGATCGGTAACCTGGGCCACGCGTTGGCGAACTACGCCGGCTTCACCTCCCGCGGGTTCCGGATCGTGGCCCTGCTGGACAGCGACCCTGCCCGGCTCGGTGAGCCGCTCGGCGACCTGCGCATCCGCTCCAGCAACGACCTCGAGACCATCGTGGAGGAGCACGACGTCGCGATCGGCGTCATCGCGACGCCGGCCCCTGCCGCGCAGCTGGTGTGTGACCGGCTGGTCGGCGCCGGCGTCACGAGCATCCTCAACTTCGCGCCGACCGTGCTCGCCGTCCCCGACGGGGTCGACGTACGCAAGGTCGACCTGTCCATCGAGCTGCAGATCCTCGCCTACCACGAGCAGCGCAAGGCGATGAACGGCACCGACGGTCCCGCGCCCCTCCCCCCGGTGGTGTCGGCATGAGCGTCCTGGTGGTGGGCGTGTCCCACAAGACCGCACCGGTCCCGGTCCTCGAGCGGCTCGCGCTCGACCCCGAGGCGGTGGCCAAGCTGATCGCCGACGTCGTCGAGTGCGAGCACGTCGTGGAGGCGACCGCGCTGGCCACGTGCAACCGGATCGAGGTGTACGCCGAGGTCGGTCGCTTCCACGGCAGCGTGGAGAGCCTCTCGCGCCTGCTCTGCGAGCGGGCCGGTGACCGGCCCGAGGAGATCGTGCCGCACCTCTACGTCCACTACGACGACGGCGCCGTCTCGCACCTGTTCAACGTCGCGTCCGGGCTCGACTCGATGGTGGTCGGTGAGGGGCAGATCCTCGGACAGGCCCGGGACGCGCTGCGTCTGGGCCAGGAGACCGGCACCATCGGCCCCGCCCTGAACCTGCTCTTCCAGCAGGCGCTCCGGGTCGGCAAGCGCGTCCACGCGGAGACCGACATCGACCGGGCGGCGCCGTCGCTGGTCACCGCGGCCCTCGACCGCGCCACCGAGCACGTCGGACCGGTCGCCGGCAAGCGGGTCGTGGTCGTCGGTGCCGGCGCGATGGCGGCACTGTCGGTGTCCACGGTGAGCCGCCTGGACGCCGCGGACATCGTGATCGCGAACCGCACCGACGCGCACGCGGCACGACTCGCCGCGCAGTACGGCGGGCGGGTGGTCGCGCTCGAGGACCTCGACGACGCGGTCGCCGCGGCAGACGTGCTCATCTCGTGCACCGGGGCGGCCGGCGTGGTCCTGCCACTCGCGAAGGTCGCCGCCGCCCGCAGCCACGCCACGCGGCCGCTGGCGGTCCTCGACCTGGCCCTTCCCCACGACGTCGACCCCACCGTCGCCGAGCTCCCCGGCGTGTCCCTGGTCGACCTGGCGCGGCTCGCCGAGGAGCTGCACGAGGGCGAGAGCGCCTCGGACGTCGCCGCGGTCAAGGACATCGTGGCCCAGGAGATCGGCGCGTTCCTCGCGGCCCGGCACTCCGCCAGCGTGACACCCACGGTGGTGGCCCTGCGCACGATGGCCACCGGTGTCGTGGAGGCCGAGGTGGACAGGCTGCTCCTGCGACTTCCCGACCTCGACCCGCAGATCCGCGCGGAGGTAGAGCTGGCGATCCGGCGGGTGGCGGACAAGCTGCTGCACCACCCCACGGTCCGGGTCAAGGAGCTGGCCAACGAGACCGGAGCCGTTTCCTACGCGACGGCTCTCGCCGAGCTGTTCGCCCTCGACTCCGACGCCGTCGAGGCGGTCACCAGGGCGGAGGGGTTGCCATGACCGCGCAGTCCGTGACGCCGCTGCGGGTCGGCACCCGCGCCTCGCTGCTCGCCCGCACCCAGAGCGGTCTGGTCGCCGACGCCCTCCGGTCGGCCCTCGACCGCGACGTCGAGCTCGTCGAGGTCACCACCGACGGAGACGTGTCGTCGGCGCCGCTGGCGTCGATGGGCGGCGCCGGGGTGTTCGTCGGCGCGCTCCGGGAGGCGTTGCTGCGCAAGGACGTCGACGTCGCGGTGCACTCCCTCAAGGACCTGCCCACCGAGCCGCACGAGGGCATCACGCTGGCCGCGGTCCCGCTGCGCGAGGACCCACGGGACGCGGTCGTGGCACGCGACGGACTGACCCTCGGGGAGCTCCCGGCGGGCTCCCGCGTGGGCACCGGGTCGCCACGACGGGCGGCCCAGCTCGAGGCCCTCGGGCTCGGGCTGGAGATCGTCGGTGTCCGCGGCAACGTGGACACCCGGATCGCGAAGGTGACCGCGGGGGAGCTCGACGCCGTCGTCCTGGCGCGGGCGGGGCTCGCGCGCATCGGCCGCCTCTCCGAGGTGACCGAGGTGATCGACCCCTTGCAGATGCTCCCCGCCCCAGGGCAGGGTGCGCTGGCGGTCGAGTGCCGCAGCGGTGACGAGTTCCTCGTGGACCAGGTCCGGCTCGCGCTGGACGACGCGAGGACCCGCGCGGCGGTCACCGCCGAGCGGACCGTCCTCAACGTGCTCGAGGCGGGGTGCTCCGCCCCGGTGGGCGCCCTCGCGGAGGTGGCGGAGGGAGACGACGGTGACGAGCTGTGGGTGCGGGCCGTGGCCCTGACCCCCGACGGCACCGTCGCCGTACGACGATCAGCAACAGGCACACCCGACGATGCCGTCGGCGTGGGCAGGCGCCTCGCAGCAGAGATGCTGGACGACGGCGCCGACACCCTCATCCGTGAGCAGGTGTCATGACCGCAAGGCCGAACCAGACGAGCAAGAAGGCGACTGTGAGCAAGACTGCGACGAAGACCAACGGCACCAAGCGCGCGACGGCGGCCGGCAAGGCGACGACGACGCGGAGGAAGTCGACGGCTCCGGCCGAGGCCACCAAGACCGGCGTCGAGGTGAGCACACCGAAGCCGTCGGCACCGGTGGGTCACGTCTCGTTCGTGGGCAGCGGCCCCGGGGACCCCGAGCTGCTGACCGTGCGCGCGGTAGACCTGATCCGCTCCGCCGACGTGGTCGTGACCGAGGTGCCCTCGCACGCCGCCCTCGTGCGGCAGGTGCTCGGCCTTCCCACACCGAGGACGGTGCTCGACGAGGACGGGAACGAGGTTCCCGAGCCCGGCGACGGGCCCGAGCTCGTCGACGGCGGCTTCGGGCAGGACGGTCAGCCGCTCACGCACGCCTCCCGGGCGAAGGTCGTGGTCCGCCAGGCCAAGACCGGCCGTCGCGTCGTACGCCTGATGGCCGGCGACCCGTTCGTCTACGCGTCCGGCCCCGAGGAGGCCCAGGCCTGCGTCAAGTCGCGGATCGCGTTCGAGATCGTGCCCGGTGTCTCGTCGGTCACCGCGGTCCCGGCGTACGCCGGCATCCCGCTGACCACGAAGAACAACCGCGAGGTCGCGGTCGTCACGTGCGGGGAGGCGAAGGTGGACTGGTCGCAGTACGCCGACAACCGCACGCTGGTGCTGCTCTCGGCGGTCAACACGATCGGTGACATCGCCAAGGCACTGATCGCGGCCGGGCGTCCCGCGAGCTGCCCGGTGTCGATGACGCGCGTGGGGACCACGACCGAGCAGTCCACGGTCGTGTCCACCCTGGAGAAGGTCGCCGCGGACGCACGCGCGGCCAAGATGACGCCCCCGGCGATCACCGTGGTCGGTGACGTGGTCGACCTGCGCGGCGCGCTGTCGTGGTTCGAGACCAAGCCGTTGTTCGGGTGGCGCGTGCTCGTGCCGCGCACCAAGGAGCAGGCCGGGTCACTGTCCGCGCGGCTGCGTGGCTACGGCGCGGTCCCGGAGGAGGTACCCACCATCTCCGTCGAGCCGCCGCGCAACCCCCAGCAGATGGACAAGGCGATCCGCGGCCTCGTCGAGGGGCGCTACGAGTGGATCGCGTTCACCTCGGTCAACGCCGTCCGCGCGGTGCGCGAGAAGTTCGACGAGTACGGCCTCGACGCACGCGCCTTCTCCGGGCTCAAGATCGCCGCGGTCGGCGACAAGACCGCTGCGGCCATCTCCGCGTGGGGGCTGCGCGCCGACCTTGTCCCGAGCGGCGAGCAGTCCGCCCGTGGCCTGCTCGAGGACTGGCCGCCCTACGACGACGTGCTCGACCCGATCAACCGGGTGTTCCTTCCGCGTGCGGACATCGCGACCGAGACGCTCGTGGCGGGCCTGCTCGAGCTCGGCTGGGAGGTCGACGACGTGACGGCCTACCGCACCGTCCGCGCGACGCCGCCACCGGCGCCGACCCGCGAGGCGATCAAGACGGGCAAGTTCGACGCCGTCGTGTTCACCTCGTCGTCCACGGTGCGCAACCTCGTCGGGATCGCGGGCAAGCCGCACGCCTCCACGGTGATCGCGGTGATCGGACCGGCCACGGCCAAGACCGCCGAGGAGCACGGGCTCCGGGTCGACGTGATGGCACCCTCGCCCTCGGCGGAGGAGCTCGCCGACGCGCTCGCCGACTTCGGCGGTGCTCGCCGTCTGGCGCTGATCGAGGCGGGGCAGCCGGTGACGAAGCCGTCCGAGCGTCGGCCCTCCGCGCGGCGCCGGGCCACCTGACCGTGGGCTTCCCGGAGACCAGGATGCGGCGGTTGCGCCGTACCCCTGCCCTGCGCCGGCTTGTCGCGGAGACGAGCGTCGAGCCGCGGCAGCTGGTCCTGCCGGTGTTCGTCCGCGAGGGCGCGAACGAGCCGGTGCCGATCGGGTCGATGCCCGGGGTCGTGCAGCACAGCCGTGACTCGCTGCGACGGGCCGCGGCCGAGGCGGCCGAGCTCGGCCTCGGCGGGATCATGCTCTTCGGTGTGCCGGAGACCAAAGACGCCACGGGCAGCTGCGGCATCGACCGCGACGGGGTGCTGAACGTCGCGATCCGCGACGTCGTGGGAGAGGTCGGTGACGCGTTTCCGGTGATGAGCGACCTGTGCCTCGACGAGTTCACTGACCACGGTCACTGCGGAGTGCTCACCGAGAGCGGGGCGGTCGACAACGACGCTACGATCGAGGTGTACGCCGCGATGGCGGTCGCGCAGGCCGAGGCCGGCGTGGACGTCGTGGGGCCCAGCGGGATGATGGACGGCCAGGTCGCGGAGGTCCGTCGGGCGCTCGACGCCGCGGGTCACGACGACGTGGCGATCCTCGCCTACTCCGCGAAGTACGCCTCGGCGTTCTACGGCCCGTTCCGTGAGGCCGTGGACTCGTCGCTGCAGGGCGACCGCCGCACGTACCAGCAGGATCCCGCGAACGGTCTCGAGGGCGTCCGTGAGGCGCTGCTCGACGTCGCCGAGGGGGCGGACCTGGTGATGGTCAAGCCCGCGCTGGGCTACCTCGACGTCGTCCGCGCGGTCGCGGAGGCGGTCGAGGTACCGGTGGCGGCGTACAACGTCTCGGGGGAGTACGCGATGGTCGAGGCGGCCGCCGCGCACGGGTGGATCGACCGCGAGGCGGCCATCCTCGAGACCCTGACGTCGATCCGGCGTGCGGGCGCGGACGTCGTCCTCACCTACTGGGCCGCCGAGGCCGCAGGTCTCCTCCGCCGCTGACCCGTCACCGATGCCGCGCGGTCGGCGGGTCCCTGGGCGGTCAGGGGGCGCGGTGCGTCAGCCCATCAGCTCGGCGACGCAGGCGTCGAGCGCTGACCCGGACAGCAACGGGTTGTCCGCGAGGCACTTCGCCGTCGCCTCGGTCCTACTCAGGGTGCCGCCGGTGCCCTCGTCAACCGGTTCGGTGACCTTCTTGGTGGTCTCCTCGACCGTCTTGCTGGTGTCGTCGGTGGTCTTCTTGACCGTGTCCTCCACGGTCTTGGTCGGCTCCTGGGTCGGGTCGTCACTCGGGACCGTGGGCGTGGAACCGTCGTCGCCCAGCGTCGGGGTGCCACCGGTGTCGCCACCGCCGCCGCCGCCACCGCTGCTGCCGCCGTTGCCCCCGCCTCCGCTGCCGGTGCGCGTGTTGCCGCCGCGTGCCTCGGGGGAGCGCTTGCCGGTCGTGGCCGCGGTGAACACCGAGTCGCCGAAGCTCGGGGTGAACACGGTCGAGGTCGCGACACCGTTGGGCACGGAGGAGAAGTCGCCCTCGAGGTAGGCGTTCATGATCGAGATCACCAGGGCGACGTACTCCTGGCTGTGGTTGTACCGGTAGATCGCGGCCTTCTGGCCACCGTAGGTCGACAGGTCCTCGTCGCCGGAGCAGAGGTACACCGCGCTCGCGAGGGCGGCGTCGTCGATGTCCTGCGGGTTGCGCTCGCCGTCGCTGTCGCCGTCCACGCCCACGACGCTCCACGTCGAGGGGATGAACTGCATCGGCCCGACCGCGCGGTCCCACACCGGGTCGTTGTCGTACTGGCCGGCGTCGGTGTCCTTGATCTCGGCGGTGCCGTTGCTGCCGTCGAGCGGGATGCCGTAGATGCCGGGGCGGCTGACGCCGTCGTCGCCGAGCACGTTGCCGCCGTAGCGACCGTGGTCGGACTCGACGCGGCCGACCGCGGCGAGGAGCTGCCACGAGAGGTTGCACGACGCGTCGGCGGAGTTGATGACCTGCTCGCCACGCTGATAGGCAGCGAGCGCGGCGGACGGGATGCCGTTGGTCGAGGCACTGGCGATCACGCTGTCCGCGGCGCCGTCGGGGACGCCGGGCGCGATCGAGCCGGGCTGGGTCATGCTGGCGGGGACCTCGATGGCCTCGTTGGGCACCGTCGTCCCGTCGGGGAGCGTGGTGGTCTCCTGCTGGCTGGCGCTGGCCGAGGACGTCACGGCGATGCTGGTGGTCCAGGCGCCGGACAGCAGAGCCAACGGCACCAGTGCCGTCGCCTTCTGCCACGTGGTCAGTCGCTTCTGAGACATACCGTCTCTCTCCCCAATCCTCGTCCCGCCCGAGCTGCTTCTGACAGTTACCCGAGATGCCCCTCTCACACACGTCAACGAGTCAGACGGTGACAGGTTACGCGCCAGTAGGGCCTTTATCACAAAAGGCCGCTCACCAAGGGGCGCCACCCGGGGCTCACCCGGGGCTCACCCGGGGCCGGCCGGGGACCGATCGAGCCGGGACGGATCATGACACGGGTCACAGGTGCCCGCGGGGCCCTCGATTCGTGTGCCGCCGGACCCTCGGGGAGAATGGCCGGGTG